>Ga0157360_1000009_pt1 | contig 153267 bp, 129 predicted proteins | sample AttlaeALBM1_FD_111483 | JGI IMG/M metagenome (GOLD analysis project Ga0157360, IMG submission 111483) | Fungus gardens microbial communities from leaf cutter ant in Ribeirão Preto, State of São Paulo, Brazil - Atta laevigata ALBM1 | ecosystem: Host-associated > Fungi > Mycelium > Unclassified ...
ATGTTCGGCCAACTCAAGGACTGGAGGCGCGTCGCCAAACGCTACGACAGATGCCCGACCGTCTTCTTCTCAGCCGTCTACCTCGCCGCTACCGTCATGTTCCGGCTATGTGTCCTGAGCCTAACCGACACGCGCGAGGCGTTCGCACAGAGCAATCAACGCGCTGCGTTAAGTGGCTCGATCCAACTAGGACATAGTTACAAGGTCTGTAGCTGGTTGAGGGAGCCAACCCGATACTGAATCATAGCAGGATCCTTCAATTACATAATTTACAAGCAATACCTCAACTACGACCTCGATCGCAGCCCCTATGTCCCGCAGCTTCTTTAGAAAAAGAGTGGTTACTGCAAAAATCATCTTGTGCCACCAGAACGAAAATGAAACGATTATTCAGGAACTTTCCTCCCAATAAGGTTGCTTACCGATGCGTCTGTTTATTCCCCTCCTCGGTCTGGCATCCTGTCTGGGCTCGGCATTCGCGGCGCGCCCGGCCCCCAGCCAGAACATGCCGCTCTCGATGCGCCCTGTCTTCGACACGCTGGTCCTGCCGGATGCGCCCGATATCTGGCGCAGCGGCTCCGGGCGCCCCGGACCAGCCTATTGGCAGAACCGTGCCGATTATCGCATCGCCTCGCGCATCGATACGGCCAGCCATGTGCTGACCGGCACAGAGACGATCACCTATACCAATAACAGCCCCGATACGCTCGACGTGCTCTGGCTACAGCTCGACCAGAATCTTTACCGCAAGGATTCCCGCTCCTGGGTAGCGTTTCCCGACTGGCACCCGGCCAGCTCAGACGGCTATGCCATCGAGCGCGTGACTGTCGAAGCGAACGGCGTTGAAAAGCCCGTGGCGTTCCATATCTCCGATACCCGCATGCAGGTAAGCCTGCCAGAACCTCTTGCGGCGTCTGGCCACGCGTTGAAGCTTCACGTCACCTGGCATCACACTATTCCGGGCGAATGGGGCGGACGCACGGCAGTCACCAAGGTCAAAGACGGAGAAATTTTCGAAGTCGCCCAATGGTACCCCCGGCTTTGCGTCTATGATGATCTGCGTGGCTGGGACACGCTCCCCTATCTCGGGCAGGAATTCTATCTCGAATACGGCACCATCGATTACGCTGTTACCGTACCATGGAACTTCACCGTAGCCGGCTCCGGGGCGCTGACCAACCCGCAGGACGTGCTGACCGCTACAGAGCGTGCGCGTCTGGCCGAGGCGGCGAAAAGCGACAAGCGGGTGCTGATCCGTACCCCCCAAGATGTACTCGACCCGGCGAGCCATCTGGCGCGCTCAGGCGAAAAGACCTGGCACTTCCATATGGAGAACACGCGGGACGTCGCCTTTGCCGCCTCATCAGCTTTCGTATGGGACGCTGCCAAACTCGACCTGCCTGCCCTGCCGGTGGCCAAGGGGCAGAAACCGCAGCCCCGTCTTGCCATGTCGGTCTATCCGCGTGAAGGCGCAGGCCCTCAGGCTTGGGACCGCTCGACCGACTATGTGAAGCACGCCATCGAGTATTTTTCGACACAATGGTATCCTTATCCTTGGCCCAACGCCGTCAATCTGGGCGGACATGGTGCGGGCATGGAATATCCCGGCATCGTCTTTGATGGCTGGCAGGACAAGAACGACCTTCTGTTCTGGATCACCACTCATGAGCTCGGTCATGGGTGGTTTCCGATGATCGTCGGCAGCAATGAGCGCCGTCATGCCTTCATGGATGAAGGATTCAACACGTTCATCGATTCCTACGCCTCGCAGCACTTCAATCATGGTGAATATGCACCGAAAAAAGATGCAGAGTACGCCCCGCAAACGGGCGACCCGGCAAAGGATATCGTGCCCGTACTGACCGCCCCAGACGCGCCGACACTCATGATGCCAGCCGAACTCGTACCGGAGAAATACCGTCACGAGGTGACCTATTTCAAAGGAGCCTATGGACTGACGCTTCTGCGCGAAAAGATACTGGGGCCAGAGCGGTTCGATCCTGCCTTTCGCGCCTATATCCGCACCTGGGCCTTCAAACACCCGACGCCATCCGATTTCTTCCGCTTCATGTCGAGCGAGGCTGGCGAAGACCTCACCTGGTTCTGGCGTGGCTGGTACTTCGAGAACTGGTGGCCGCAATACCGTCTGGACGGTTTTGTACAGAACCCCGCCTCACAGGGGGGAGAGAATACCGTGACTGTCGGTGTACGTAACGAGGGCAAGCTGATGCTACCTGTTCTGTTACGCGTGACATGGCAGGATGGCACCCATACCGAACGCCTGATTCCTACAGAAGCATGGATGCTGCATGACAGGCTTTCCTTGTCTTTCCCCGGTCATGGCACCCCCAGAACCATCGCACTCGATCCCGATCAGGGATTACCGATCCCTGATCGACGCGGGCTGATCCTTACACCAGAAACGTCAACCCACCCCTGAATGACTGGTCTTCATGCCAATGCAGAAGACCAGTCATCAACCCGCAACCGTCTCTGCGCGCTCGGCCCAGGCGCCAGAAGATGCGAGACCGGCAGTTTCATTACGCTCTGCTGGCTCAAAGCCGAAAAAAAGCTGGGCCTCAGCCCAGACAGGAGAAGGTTGAGCCGCATGACTCTGGGCCAGCAGACGGGCAAGATCGGCGGCACCGGTCGAAAGATATCTGATCATTGAGACTGACCCTCACGACTGCACCCTCCGACCCGATCGCTTCATCAGGCGGGTAAGGCGCATGAAAAAAACGATCCGGGGCGAATGCCCTCGGAAAGACGCGGAAAGCGCTTCCGCGTGCTGACGATGGGATCAGCCTATATGATAGTGAGAGTCGTTCTCAACAACTATTTTCGTGTCGATAGGGAGATAAGGTAGCAAGTGCTTCTTTCTCCTGAAAAATCACAGCACGCTCTTCTTCCAGAAAAGGTCTGACGGCTCGGGCAAGCGCTGGGTCGCGTATGAAATGGCTCGAATAGGTCAGGCTTGGAAGATAACCACGCTGGATCTTGTGTTCTCCCTGTGCCCCTGCCTCGACCCACTCCAATCCCTCGGAAATAGCAAAATCGATGGCGCGGTAATAACAGAGTTCGAAATGCAGAAAAGGCCACTCGCCTTCACAACCCCAGTTACGCCCATAGAGCGTATCACGTCCGACAAGGTTGAGTGCTGCAGCAATTGGTGTCCCCTGATGCATGGCCTGCATCAGCACTACCTTTTCACCAAGACACTCCGAAAGCCGGGTAAAGAAGAGGCGGGTTAGATAGGCCTGTCCCCATTTGCGATCGATCGTCGCCTGATAGAAGTCATAAAAGCGGTCCCAATCCCTTGCCGTAATTTCCGGCCCGCGCAGAACACGGAATTCAAGACCGCAACCTTGCGCCTCCCGACGTTCTCGTCGGATGACTTTGCGTTTACGTGACGCAAGCGCGTCAAGAAACTGCTCGAAATCGGCATAATTCCTGTTATGCCAGTGATATTGCAGCCCAAGTCGCTCCATCCAGCCATGACCAGCAAGCACCTCCTGCTCTGTCTTTGTGCAGAAAGTCATATGGACGGAGGATAATCCAAGCTCGCAACAGACTTGACCCAGAGCATTGCCAAAAACGCCCCTGACGACATCCTGTGCCAGATGTGCAGGGTCGATCAGTAAACGTTGCCCACTGACAGGAGAGAAAGGGACGGCGATCTGAAGTTTGGGATAATACTGCCCACCCGCCTCCTCATAGGCGCGCGCCCAGCTCTGATCGAAGACATATTCCCCGTAGGAATGTCCCTTGAGGAACAAGGGTGCCACAGCCACCAGAGCATCACCCTCACGCAGGGCCGCATAACGGGGTAACCATCCCGTTCTGGCACCAACAGAGCCACTTTCTTCCAGCGCCAGAAAAAAGCCGTGACAAAGAAAGGGATTATCGTCCCCTGCACAGCGATTCCAGGCAGAGGCACCGATTTCGGTAATGGAGGCATGAAGTGTCAGGGACCAGTCCGTCATGGCCGGCATGTGGGCTGTTCCCTGAACCGAATCAACCGCCAGCATAAGGCTGGCCGTTGAAAAGCAGTCAGATCAGGCTATTTCGATCAGGGCTTCAACCTCGACAGGCGCATCGAGTGGCAATGAGGGCACACCGATTGTCGAACGCGCATGACGTCCGGCTTCACCGAATACGGCTACAGCCAGATCGGAAGCACCGTTCATGACCGTGGCATGCTGCGTGAAATCCGGGGTGCAGGCAATAAAGCCCCCGAGACGCACGATACGCTTCACCTTTGACAGATCACCCAGCTCAGCCTGGACCTGCGCCAGAACATTCAGCAGGCAGAGTTCGGCACATTCGCGCCCCAGCTCAGGCGACACGTCCTCGCCCAGCTTGCCTGTGACCCTGAGTGTGCCACCAGACAGTGGCAACTGGCCGGAAACAACCAGAAGAGACCCTGTGCGGGCAACAGGTACGTAAGTGGCAACAGGCGCAGCCGCCTTGGGAAGATTCAGACCGAGAGCGGCAAGACGGGCAGAGGGTGTGTCAGACATGGACGTATCTCCTTGCTGAGAGGGATGTCTTCCCTCAGCTGACCAGACGCAGCCTGCCACGCTCACGCGGGGGAAGATCACCGGGAATATCCAGTGGCAACATCGGATCCTCTTCGATCAGATGAGGATCTTCAGGCGCACTGTCGGGCAGGCGTTTGCCCAGATAGCTATCTGACAGCGCCCTGAATGCATAATCAAGCAGGGATGACGCATAAGCTGCGACCGGATCGCCCTCAACAGTGCCTGCCGGCCCGAAACGGGTATGGGCAAATTGCTCCACATAGGCAGCAAGCGGGGCACCATGCTGCAAACCGATCGTGACAGCCTGACCGACACTTTCCAGCAGACCCCGCACCATCGAACTTTCACGCCCGGGCGTCAGGGAAATTTCGCCAAGCGAACCATCTTCGTATTCGCCGGTACGCAGATACAGGCGATGTCCCCCAACAGCGGTACGTTGCGTAAAGCCCCCATGACGGGCTGGCAGGGGGCGACGCACACCGCGTTCCAGCCGTGCCGTCAGCGGCAGGGAAAGCCCCGGGTCAGGGCGGGAGGGCATACGATCGACAAAGCCGGTCAACGCGCGATGCATCGAGAGATGTGCTTCCGGTCCGGGCTGAGGGAGCGGATTGTTACCGAGCACGGCAGAAGCCAGAGCCGATTCAAGACTGAGCCCACGATGAGCAAGCCGCGACAGGGCGCTGGCGCGCAAATGACCGTCGGCACGCAAGGGAGAGAATATCGGCGCCAGACCACAGGATTCAACGCCAAGCAGTGCATCGACAGGACCGGGAAGAGAAAAGCCGGTCTCGATCAGCACCCGGTTGGGCAGATCAGGCAGACTGTCTTCCATCTCGTCACGAATCTGACGTCCGGTAATCTCAAGCCCGGCAATCGGACAGGAGACAGGAGGCAGGGGAACCGGGCCTGCTCCCTGTCGCGCCAGAGAGGTTGCAAGCCAGCTCAGATAACAGGCTGCATCACGACCACGTTCACTGTCGTAATCGAGCCCCATGAGGGCGAGGCAGCTATCAAGATTGGTAAGAAGCAGCGTACCTGCCGGACCACCCAGAACGTTCTGTTCCGATGTCGCGCCTGATGGTGCATCAAAAAGAGGCAGCTCACCATTGAGCATCGGCCCGTTGACCGCATGCAAACGGCGCAATGCCGTACAGGCAAGGCGCAACGTCTCGACGAAACGCTCTCCCACAAAATCGCCTTCGTGCACGAACGCCGCCAGATTGACGACAAACCCGGCACGACGATCGACCTGACCCTGCCACAACCCGGCAAAAGGGGCGATCTGTCGTTCCAGCAAGGCGCCAGCCAGAGCCGGCCCCAGTCTGGAATTTGTGGTCTCCGCTTCACCACACAGTGCAGGCAGTCCATCGATACGCTCAAGCCAGCGTGCGGCTTCGCTCGACAGGCGAAGTGCTCCTGTCGTGGTCGAAAGCTGCAGAAGCGCAATCGCCGCCTCGTCTTCCCAGCTGGCAGGAAGCGTTACAGCACGCAGGACGAGATCGTCAGGATCGGCAGCGACATGCGCAACGCGCATACGCACCCCGTTCCAATGGAGAAGCGTTGTCATGACTTGGAATCTAGGCGTCGAATCGGGGTGGGAAAAGGGGTATTCGACCGGACAGACAGGCGATAATGGTCCGCATAATGGGGATATGGTGGATAACATTCCCGACCCTCTGGCCGGGCGGGGTGATGGACGCTGGCAAGGGAAGCCTGTAGGATCAAGATTGCATGTATTTCCTGCACTGCCTCTTCTGCGACCCAAGCCTGTGAGTTCCGAAATCCCATGAGTTCATTGCCTGGCGTTCGCCCCCGTCGCGATTTTCTCGAGCTGACAACCGGCTTTCTGGTCCTTGCCGCTCTGGCAGCACTTCTGGCTCTTGCTGTGCTCGGCCGCAGCCAGGGCGGTTCAGATGGCTATACGCTCCATGCCGTGTTCAATCAGATTGACGGGCTTTCGGTCGGATCGGATGTCCGTCTCGCGGGGATCACGGTTGGTCATGTAACAGCTGAGACAGTCGATCCTGCAAACTACCGCGCCAAGGTCAGCTTTACCGTGCGCAATGGTATTGCCCTGCCGACAGACAGCGCTGCCATCGTGACCTCTGACAGTCTCCTGGGGGGGAAGTACATTGCCCTCTCTCCCGGCGGGGATGAACAGAATCTCAAGGCAGGCGGCATTGTCTCGCAAACACAGGGCGCGATCAGCCTTGAACAGCTTCTGAGCAAATTCATCTTCTCAGTCACGGATTCACTCGACAAAAGCCACAAGGCCACTGCCCCATGAGCAGCCCCACCCTCTGGACAGATCGCCAGGGCAGCCCCATTGCCTGTGTCGAAAAGCTCAAGGTGCTGCGAGAAAACGAGACTGAGCTGCGCCAGAACTTGCAGGATGTCTTTGAAGACGCACTTCTGATGGGTGTGGATCCTGAAGCCATGCGTCGCCATCTGATCGAGATGATTGCAGCACTCAAGGAGCTTGGTGCATGAAAAAGGCTTCCTCTCGAAACAGGCTCTTTGTCGTTCTTCCCCTCCTGATGGCCCCCTGCCTGACACTGCGAGATGCGATCATATCGCCCGTCTGGGCTGCAGAGGCTGTTGCACCCCCTGTCATGTATCCTGCTGATCTGTGGCAGGGCCGCGGCGAAGCCGTTATCCGCATACTCAACCGCACCGATTCACACATTGAGACCCTGACTGTCCCCGTTGGCGGCCAGGCACAGTATCGTAGCCTGCATGTGGGTGTTACGCGCTGCGTCGAACGTCCTGAAACTCTACCCCGTGATGCCGCAGCCCTGATTACAACCACTGACGAGACGGATCCGGACACACATTATGAAGGATGGATCCTGGCCGATGAGCCTTCGCTTACCGGATACAAAAGCGCGCTCTATGGCATCTCCATCGTGTCCTGCTCGGGACCGAAAGCCGATCCTTCTCTGGCTCCTCTGCCCCCATCCGTTCTGCCGACCCTCACCAGGGCAACTGCTGAAGGTGCCCAGAACCAGCCTGGCGATCTGGATGATCCCAACCACGCACCCACCGGACCGGGCGTCATGCCTTCCCAGAGCCCTCCCCGCGTTCCTGCGGGTTTTCCCGGCTCCCCCGGTTCTCTGCCAGGCAGGCCATCCACAGCACCAGCCGGTGGCCCTACAGCCCTGACCCCGTTGGGAGAGTCACCCGCCCCATCCCGCCCGACAGCTTCTGCAACACGACAAATACCGCAGCAAATGCCAAGACAGCTACCGCATCAGGAAAGCGGCGGCCCCACGCAACTCGCACCTCTCTCGGGTGGCACCGGGCAGGCACTGCCACCACCTCAGCCTTACAATTGACGATTACGTGATTGAAATGGTCTCCTGACCATATTCTGATCAGATTTGAGGGCAATAACGCGGCTGTCCCCGCATTCCGGTGCAACTGCGTTTCTATGAGGAAGTTATCAGACTCATGACAACCCCCTCTCATCCGGCTCGCCCGTCATTCGAACAGAAAGCCCCTCCAGCCAGGAGTGCAGCTTTTCTGCTCGATTTTGACGGTACCCTGGTCGATATTGCACCGACCCCTGACTCTGTTCGGGTCGAACCCGGTCTCATCGATACCCTTCTTCACCTGAAGGAAGTCTGTGGCGGAGCCCTCGCCATTGTCACTGGCAGACCGATTGCACAGATCGATCACTTTCTTCCTGGCGTAGCGACAGCCATTGCCGGTGAACATGGCCTTACCCTGCGTCGCCATCCCGGCATTCCTGAAGAACCCGTCACTGCCACACCACTCCCAGAAGAATGGCTCGATCAGGCCCGGATGCTTGTGGCCAGTACGCCCAATACAGCAATCGAACACAAGAAAGCCGGTCTGGTGCTTCATTATCGTGGCAACCCCGATGCCGAACACTCCTTCAGGACAGCTATAGAGACGTGGCTGGCCGGTCAGGACCAGTTCGAAATCCATCCATCGAAAATGGCATGGGAGATTCGTCTCGCTGGCATTCACAAAGGCAAGGCGGTTGAAGCTCTCATGACACAATCGCCATTTGTAGGCCGTGTACCCGTTTTCGTCGGTGATGACGTGACCGATATGGACGGAATCCGTGCGGCCCGCGCCATGGGAGGCTATGGCTATCTCATCCCCGATGATTTTCCGACAGGCCATGATTTCCGGACCTGGCTTGCCCGATATGGGGAGAATGCCTGATGGGTCGCCTTGTTGTTGTTTCCAATCGCGTACCGGCGCCCCGCGAACGCAGTCAGCCCGCAGGCGGCCTTGCCGTCGGTGTACGGGATGCGGTGCGTGGTACTGAAAGCCTCTGGTTTGGCTGGTCCGGCCGTCATGCCAGCCAGTCCAAAGATCAGACGCCAAAGCTCGATACCCATGATGGCTGTACCTATGCCACAATCGATCTGACACGCAGCCAGTACGAGCATTTCTACGAAAATTTCTCTAACGGTCTGCTTTGGCCGCTTTGCCATTATCGTATCGGAATTATCGATTACAAGCGCCTTGACTACAAGATCTACCGTGAAGTCAATGCTCTTTTCGCTGATCAGCTTGTCCCTCTGCTGCGCGATGACGATACGATATGGATTCACGACTATCATCTCTTCCCCTTGGGCGCGAAACTGCGCAGACGTGGGGTCAAAGCCAAGATCGGATTCTTTCTTCACATTCCCTTTCCGCCGTGGAGTGTGACACGCGTCCTGCCCTGCGCCGAAGAGATGCTGCAGGAAATGGCTGCCTATGATCTGATCGGCGTGCAGACTGTCGAGGATGCCCGCAATATGGACGGGTGTTTCGAAGCCAATAATCTGCCCAGACGTGCTGCCCATTTTCCTATCGGCATCGACCCGGTTGAATTCGGCGAACAGGCCATTCAGAACGTCATGGCCGAGGAAGTGCAACGCCTCCAGGCCTCCCTGCGGGGACGCAAGCTCATTCTTGGTGTCGATCGCCTTGATTATTCCAAGGGTATTCCCGAGCGTATCCACGGCTATGAGACCTTCCTGAACCGCTACCCTGAGCACAAGGGCGAGACAGTTCTGCTCCAGATTACCCCGGTCTCACGCGCCGGTGTTGCCAGCTATCGCGCCCTGCGTCGCGAACTCGACGAGATGGCAGGCCATATCAATGCCATGCACGGTAATTTCGACTGGTCACCTATCCGCTACCTCACTCAGTCCGTACCCAGAGAAGTTCTGGCCGGGTTCCATCGCATTGCCGACGTTGCTCTTGTAACGCCGTTACGTGACGGCATGAATCTGGTGGCAAAGGAATTCGTGGCTGCCCAGAGCCCGGATAATCCCGGAGCGCTCATTCTCTCTTCTCTGGCAGGTGCCGCGCCCGAGATGGACGAAGCGCTTATGGTGAACCCCTATGATCGCGAGGGTATCGCCGACGCCATTCATGCTGGAATCACAATGAGTCTTGAAGAGAGACAAAGACGCTGGCAGGCTCTGCATCGTGATGTGACCCAGAATACGGCAGCCAACTGGGCCGATCGCTTTCTTGAAATGCTCAGAGAGACCGAAAGACAGGAATGATTGCGCGACTGACTGGTGGATTACTGTTTCTCGCCGGTTTTACCGCGCTCTTCATAGCCTATTGGGCAGAGCACATTCTCGGCTACGCGCCTTGTGAACTCTGCCTGATCGAGCGTGCCCCGTGGCGTATTGTCGCTTTTCTGGGAGTGATTGCCTTGCTCATTCCCGGGATGGTCGGATTTTGGGCAACCGTTCTCTCTCTGCCGGCTCTGGCCGCCGCCGTTATGTTGGCGGGGCTCCATAACGGTGTGGAACAGAAATGGTGGGAAAGCCCTCTGCCTGCCTGCCATGCTCCCGTCTTCCATGCCGGTAGCAGTTTTCGGGAAAGACTGGCCTCCATGCCCATGCGCCCGGCCAAACCGTGTGATGACCCGACCTATCTCTTTCATCTGCCCGTCTCGATGACTGTTCTTGGTGGTATTGCTGCGGCACTTCTTTTTATCGTTATAAGCTACAGCGTCGTTCTCCAGGCACGACGCTGGCATGCTGCGCGCTAGGAATATCTCGCGACAATCTGTTCCGGATGCGTAAAAAAAATCCTTTCCGGTCCACCTCGTTTTGCTGACAGGGAAATCTCTTCCGTACGGAAGCAGATGGCAGGTTGCCAATCGTACAGCGGAAATGACAAGTCTCAGATAACAGCTCACGCTTTTTTCACTGCCATAGTGACTGTTTGATAATTCCGTTGATAGACGGCCAGATATTTTCCATATAGAAATAGTGAACAAGTTAATTAAATTTGTTTTCGTAACAAGAATTCGCCGGTAATTCAGCGTCAGAACCGGACAGAATACGATAAAATACATAATATCTTTTGTTCGAATTCCCTCGTATCCGACAATAAATGTTCCCGGCTGCAGGTAGTATTTCGCTAGGGGTATATAGGTATGAAATCCCTGAATAAATTTGACTATATAATCATTGGCGCAGGTTCTGCCGGGTCGGTTCTTGCTACCCGGATTATTCAAGCCAATATGGGCTCTGTATTACTGCTTGAAGCAGGAGGCTCAGACCGCAATCTCTTCGTTCACATGCCAGCTGCCGTAGGCAAGGTCATTCCTACCAAAACCTGGGCCTATCAGACCGAACCGGATGTCCAGACCGGTGAGCGATCAATGACGGTCGCACAAGGCAGAATTCTGGGTGGCAGCAGTTCGGTCAACGGGATGATCTATATCCGAGGTCAGAAGGCCGATTACGATAGCTGGGCTGCACAGCATGGATGTTCAGGGTGGAGCTATAACGATCTGCTTCCCTATTTCATCAAATCCGAAAGAAATGAGAGCCTGAGCGGCACGTTACACGGGATCAAGGGACCACTACCCGTCAGTGAGAACCGCTACAGGCATCCGCTGACGGGGGCATTCATCAGGGCGGGTCAGGAATTTGGCCTACCCTATGTCAATGATTTCAACGCTACAGACCAGACCGGCATTGGCTATTTCCAGACGACCACACTCAGAGGCGCGCGCGCCAGCACGGCTCAGACCTATCTCAAATCTGTCGCTGACAAAGCCGAGCTCACGCTTGTCCTGAATGCACTGGTCACAAAGATAGAGGTGAAGGGACATAAAGCCACTGGTGTCAGTTTCATCCAGGACGGGCGGGAACAGACAGTCGAGGCTCGAAGCGAGATCATCGTTTCTGCAGGTGCTATCGGCTCACCCAAAATTCTCATGCTTTCAGGCATTGGTGTGCCAGAACACCTGCGCGATGTTGGCATATCCCCTCTCATGGATCTGCCGGTCGGCCGTGACCTGCAGGATCACCTGCATATGTCGATCAACGCGACGACAAAACACCCGACAAGTCTTTATGGTCAGGACAGGGGCCTCAAGGCACTTCTCAACGGCATTGAGTGGTTTGGCTTCCGGTCTGGTGTCGTCACCTCCAATATTCTTGAGGGCGGCGCCTTTATCGACACGACCGGACAGGGACAACCCGATGTTCAGATCCATTTTCTGCCAGTGCTCGATAGCTGGGACGATCCAGACGGGGTCGGCAAAGGCCGGACACATGGTCTGACTCTCAAGGTCGGCCACCTGCAGCCGAAATCACGGGGAGAAGTCCGTCTGGCCAGCGCGGATCCCCGTATGTTGCCGCTGATCCATGCCAATTATCTCCATCACCCTGATGACCTGCCCGGCCAGCTTCGCGCGGTCCTCACCGGGCTGCGCTTTCTGAAGATGCCATCCCTGAGAAACGAGATCGGAGCTGTTTTCTCCCCTGACAGGATCGAGGCCCGGGATGAAGAGGGCCTGCGCCGTTACATCCGCCAGGGATGCAAGACAACCTATCATCCGATCGGAACCTGTCGCATGGGCGTCGATCCGAAACATTCGGTCGTTGACCTGACACTCCGGGTTCACGGCGTTGAAAACCTGCGTGTTATCGACAGCTCTGTCTTCCCGCAAATCGTGAGTGGCAACACCAACGCCCCGACCATCGCCGTTGCGGAAAAGGGGTTCGATCTTCTGCGATCGTCACTGTGAACCAGCAGAGGGCCCGTTCACCGGGCTTCTCTCTCCAGCAAGGACATATAGCGCCATGAGTCTCGTATCTCTGCTTCCGGAAGTTCGACAGTTCCTTGAACGCAAGCATGGTTTCTACATTGATGGACGCCACCAGCCTCCCAATGGCAAGGAGCGGATCGATGTAACCAATCCTGCCAATAGTCAGGTCATTACCAATATTGCCGAGGCTGATGCCGAAGATGTCGAGCGTTGTGTGCGCTCGTCACGCAAGGCATTTGAAGGAAGCTGGGCCAATACCAGTCCCGACGAACGTGGAGCTTTCCTTCTCCGACTCGCCGATCTGTTCATAAAGCACCGGGAAGAGCTGGCGCAGCTCGAAAGCCTGCAATCGGGCAAACTCATCCAGATGTCGCGCGGCTTTGAAGTGGATATGGCAATCCGCTTTTTACGGTATTACGCAGGATGGGCAACGAAAATTACAGGTGAGACCATTCAGCCCTCCCTGCCTTCGATGAATGGTGAGCGTTACACAGCCTTTACACGTCGCGATCCGATCGGGGTGGTGGTCGGCATCATACCGTGGAATTTTTCTATCCTGATTGCGGTATGGAAATTTGCATCTGCCCTTACCACCGGGTGTACGTCGATCATCAAACCATCGGAATATACCCCCCTGACCATGCTGCGGATTGCCGAGCTTGCCAGTGAGGCTGGTCTGCCGGATGGCGTGCTGAATGTCGTCACCGGAGGGGGGAAAGTCGGCGCATCCCTGATTGCTCATCCCGGCACCGACAAGGTGAGTTTCACCGGATCGGTGCCAACGGGCATCTCTATCGGCAAAAGTGCACTGGAAGCCAAACTGACCCGCGTCACGCTGGAACTGGGCGGCAAGAACGCTGTCGGATTCCTGCCGGATATTGATATCGACAGAGCGGTCGCCGGAATCATCGAGGCCGGGTTTATCAATCAGGGACAGATCTGCGCAGCAGGCGAGCGCTTCTATCTTCCGCGGGCACATATGGATGACATCCTGGCGGCACTTTCCAAAAAGCTCACAACCTTCGTGCCGGGAGATCCTTTTGACGAGCAGGCTGCTCTGGGGCCACTGGCCAACCGGCAACATTTCGAAAAGGTAACCGGTTTTTTCGACCGTGCCCGTCAGGAAGGTGATCAGATCATTTGCGGGGGCAAGGCCTTCGAACGGCCGGGCTACTATGTCGAACCGACCTTGATACGCGCTACAACTCCCCAAGCCGCCCTCCTGCAGGAAGAGACATTCGGTCCAATCGGCACATTTCTCGCTTATGACGACGAAGAGGAACTCGTTTCTCTCATGAACAATTCCGATTTTGGTTTGTCTGCCAGTCTCTGGACCGACAATCTCTCCAAGGCCATGCGCATGGTCCCCCGCATCAGGGCCGGCACGGTATGGGTAAATATGCATACACTTCTCGATCCTGCCGTACCGTTTGGCGGGATACGCTCCTCAGGGCTTGGTCGCGAATTCGGAAGTGCATTCATCAACGACTATACCGAACTCAAGTCGGTTATCGTTCGATATTGAGAGTAAAAGTATTTTTCAGTATAAAACACTGATATATAAGAAATATAGAGAACTTTCCTGTGGCATTATGGGTATCTGAGCAATCGCCATAGTGCCATCGCCGCATAGGAACGCATGTCAGGGAAGGTGTCCTGTTCCCTTCCTGAATATCCTGCATGGAGATACTCCAGTTCTCTGTATCTCCATGCAGCATTATGGGCGTCTTCTGTTATTCGGCTGGAGAAGTCTGACCAGACAACGGCCTGCGCGCCAGCATGTCCAGCTGGGTCTTGATTTCCTGCACGAAACGCGAATGACGCACACAGAAAAGAAAAACTTTCAGCAGCCGGCGTGCTGCCTGACGGCAGGGACGCTGCACCTGTATCAGCAGGATATAACGGTCTTCATCTGTATCATTGGCAACGAAATGGGGAAACGTATCGTCAAAAAGCAGTGATTCACCCTCATTCCAGGAATAGGTATGGGTCTTGTCCTCCCCCTCAATGGTAATATGGCAGGCTTCCCGGTTTTTCGGGATTTTCAGTGCCAGATGATAGACGAAGGTTCCCTTGGTCATGCCGACATGACGCGGGATACGACAGCCAGGTTCGAGAACGGAGAAACTGGCGGTTACCAGGTTGGGAATCTGGCGCAGAAGATCGTTGGTACGGGGCGCACGCTGGCAGTTTTCCTCACAACGATATCCATATCCCTCGAAAAAAAAGGAACGCCAGCGCCTATCGCCGGCAATACGGCCATGCTGACGCGAAATCTCACCCAGCGAAGGAATATCTTCGGCGCGAATACGCACAGCCTCATCCCGTATGGTCTCCCAGTTGCGTTCGAGCAGACGTACCCAAGGGAAAAATCGTGCATCAATCAGAGCCGTATGGGGGATAAGGGAATTACGAATGATGAAGCGATCAATTGCAGGACGTATATCCTTGCCAATCTGGTAGAGAGATTTACCAATAAAGGGCAGTTTCCATCCATTGTCGCTGACTCTCTTGCCAAGATAATCCATCACGCTCCCCTGTTTCATTTTCTTGTTGAGAACGGACATTCGAATACTCTTTTCGCATTCATCTTGTATATGTTTCAGGTTCTTTTTTCACCTCTGAACCATTCACGAATATCAATACAGAGTACGCGATATTTTCCTGTGCAGGGCAGAGTGATCAGTCTCTCATCCAACTGCTATCAAAGCCCTCAGGGCGTTTCCTGCTTCAGACAGAATGATCCGGACAGGAAGACCAGAATCCATGAAATACAATTTTCATATGGCTGATAATGCCAATTAATGGTTAGAAATATCACTTCTTGCCATAAAACCCCCAAGAGAAAATCATTTGGCGAAGGTATTCCTGATTTTTTGCTGTCAGAACAGATTTGGCACGGGTTTTGCATGGGAAAGAGCATACCTTCGGACAAAGGGTTCGGAGAGCAGAAAGGATCTTTCCATGTTCGGTTTCGCCAAGTCTTTCATCGCCGCAGCCAGTCTCTTCACGCTCATTGCTCAGCCTGCTCTGGCAGAACATCGCATTGTACCGGACAACAACAGCGTCCAGATCGATGTCTCACATGTGTCTCTCCAATCCGATCGCGACTGGAACCGTATGGCGGATGCCATTCATGACAAGGCAGCTGAAATCTGTGAACGCGATACCGGGGCCAGCGATCGTCGTGCTGCTGATGTCGAGGAATGCACCCAGGCTGCCTATGACAATGCTGTGCAGCAGATGCGTGATATCTATGCCCGCCGCGTTGCAACGAGCCAGACCCGTCTGGCCCGTTCATGAGTACAGAAGCGCTAGAGCGCGCGCGGCAGAAGAATGACGAAGCACGCTCCGATGACGCGACCTGCTTCGTCATACCTGTTTTCAGCATGAAGTGTGCCGTGAAGCGCTTCGATAATCTGCCTGCTTATGGCAAGACCAAGACCTGAATGCTGACCGAAATTCTCGGTCTGGGGACGTTCTGAATAAAAACGGTCAAAAATATCCTCGAGCTTGAGTGGAGGAATACCCGGCCCCTCATCACTGACTGTAATACGGATCTCCCTGTCTACGGGCCGCATGAACAGCGTGATCCGCCCACGTGGCGGAGAAAAGGAAATTGCATTACCGATCAGGTTACGCAGTACCTGTACCAGACGGTCTTCGACCGCCAGCACCCGCAAGGGATGCGCTGCATCGTCATGAGAATCATCCAGAACAAGAATCGCATCTTCAGGCTTGCGTGTTGTCTGGTGCATCTCTGTCAGGATGGAAAGCAACATCCCTACAGCCACAGGTTCCGAGCGCGTACGAGACAGCTCGGCATCAATACGGCTGGCATCGGCGATATCAGTAATCAATCTGTCCAGACGCCTCACATCGTTATTGATAATGGCGAGAAGCCTGGTCTGACGCTCCCTGTTTTCAATACGTGGCAGGGTTTCGATGGCCGATCGGATGGAAGAAAGCGGGTTCTTGATTTCGTGACTGACATCGGCAGCAAAACGCTCGATCGCATCCATGCGCGCCCAGAGCGCCAGAACACTGCCACGCAGGGCTCTTGCCAGAACACCGATTTCATCACGACGCACCAGCAGAGATTCAGGCACCGTATCGGCTCGCCCAGACACATCGCGCATATCATGAGAAGCGACAGCCAGACGAAGCAGAGGGCGCGCGATCGTGATTGAGAGATACCATGAGAGCAGTACTGTCACGGCCATGGCTGCGAGAAAGAGGGACAGGATCGAAGAGCGCACGGCAAAGAGCGATCGATCGACCTCCTGCGCCTGTCGCGTCAGCTGGATGATCCCGACCGTTTGTCCGTCATGAATGACAGGCTCCGCCACGGTAATGACAAGCTCGTGATCCGGAGTGCGCCTGATATAGGGAGCGGCCTCGGCTCCGCGGTATTCGCCAGCTGATCGCAAGGGCGGCGGCGTGTCCTGCGTCTCCAGCATCACAATGCCTTCACGAGATGACAGGGGCAGGAGCGACAACAGCCATTCATAGGCAATCTCGACGCCATTATTACGAGGCGGTTGCCAGCGGGGCGGCGGAACCGGCTCTCCTGTCGCACGGGATCGTCCCTTGCGATCACGGCGCACAAGTGCAGCCTCGTTCAGGCTATCGGCAACAAGAGTGCCGTCAGGTCCGACCAGACGCGCACGCACATTCGGACTTGGTTCGGTCAGACGCAGGAGAAGCGGACGGGCCTGCGCCCCGTCGAGCATGAATTCCGCACCCGGAAAAGGATGGCGCGCCGGATCACGCACCACGGCAATCTGCCCCATGGCGGCGGCATAGATATGGGCCTGCTCGCGCAGGGCATTTACATCTGTTTCAAGAAGGCTGTTCTGAAAATCGTTCAGAAACAGCAGGGTCACGGCCAGAATGGCCAATGGCAATGTATTGAGCAGGAAAATGCGTCGCATGAGCGGCGACGCAAAGCCAGGCATGCGAAAGCGGCGTACCGATGGCTTGCCGTCACGCCCTGCCTCAAGAGCCAGCGTATCGCCATGACGAAACGACCGCCTGCGAAGGCGCCTGAACGCCTGAAAGAAGGAACCGGGGGCGCCCCTGCGCGACCGCCTGCCGAAGGATTCACGCTCGGGCATGGCCGGTCAGTCTTCCTTGTAACGATACCCTATGCCGTAAAGAGTCTCGATCTGGTTGAAATTGTCGTCGATCTGCCTGAATTTCTTGCGTACGCGCTTGATATGGCTGTCGATCGTGCGGTCATCAACATAGATATTCTCGCCATAGGCGGCATCAATAAGCTGATCACGTGATTTCACCATACCGGGGCGCAGGGCCAGGGCCTTGACCAGAAGAAATTCGGTCACTGTCAGCATGATATCCTGACCTGCCCAGAGACATTGATGTCGCGTCTCATCAAGGGTCAGACTGCCGCGTACGATGGCGGCCCCTGCTGTGGCGACACCGCTGCCCTCGGCACGGCTGGCATCCTGACGACGCAGCAGCGCACGGATACGCTCCAGCAAAAGACGCTGTGAAAACGGCTTGGTAATATAATCGTCAGCGCCAAGACGCAGTCCCATGAGCTGGTCGAGTTCCTCGTCTTTCGAGGAGAGGAAGATAACCGGAAGGGCCGAACGTGCCCGCAGCCGCTGGAGCAGCTCCATGCCGTCCATGCGGGGCATCTTGATATCGAGCACGGCAAGGCTGACCGGCCGCGCCTGAATCCCCTGCAGGGCAGCTTCGCCATCCGTATAGGTGTGAACCACAAATCCTTCGGCTTCCAGGGTCATCTGGACCGATGTGAGGATATTGCGATCATCATCCACCAGGGCGATGGTGTGCTTTGTCGTCTCCATGCGCGATGTATCCGCCTTCAATTTCTGCCTGTTGCCAATAACAGGGGGGTTGGCATATGGCTTGTGGCAGCCACCTATATCTTACCATGCGGCTGCGCCCAAGACGGGGCAGTCGAAAACGGTCGGACATCCAGGGATGGTCGATCGGTGTCTTTCGTGGCTTCTCGCGGCCATGCTCGCCCCGACGCGGGGGAGTTCGCCTGAAGCTGACCCTATGATGCCCGGTCACACCGGGCCAGATTTTTCGAGGTTGCGACCAGGATGACCACAGAAAACCCGCTGCATGAAGAGCAGAACGACACACCCGCTCCCGAAGCGACAGAGTCTCAGGCCGAGGCACAGACGCCTGAGGCCCGCATTGCCGAGCTGGAAGCACAGGTCGAGGAATTCCGTGACAAATGGATGCGTTCCGAGGCCGAGATGCAGAATTACCGCACGCGTGCCAAGCGCGAGGTTGAGGATGCACGCCAATACGCCGTTCAGAAATTCGCGAAGGATGTCGTCGAAGCCGCTGAAAACCTGCAACGTGGTCTCGCCTCTCTGCCGGCCAGAACCGAAAACGAGGAAGGTCTTGTCAGCAAGCTGCGCGAAGGCTTCGAGAGCACGGAACGTTCCTTCCTCGGCATTCTTGAACGCAACGGCATCACCTGCCAGCATCCGGTCGGAGAAACCTTTGACGCCAATCTGCATCAGGCCATGGCAGAGCAGCCAAGCGACGATCATGCCGATGGCACGGTAATGCAGGCCTGGACACCAACCTGGACGCTGAATGGCCGCCTGCTCAAGCCTGCAATGGTTGTCGTCGCCAGAGGTGGCAACAAAGCTGCAGAATGAGGGTTGAAACCCTTCTACAGGCCTCCTAGATTTTACATGTAACCCGCCCCTGCCGAGGCAGGGAGACGAAAACAAGGGTGTTGCCCGGTGCCTGAATGGGCCGGACAGCGCCGCTGAAAGGACTGAAGTATGAGCAAAGTCATTGGTATTGACCTTGGCACCACAAACTCTTGCGTCGCAATCCGCGAAGGCGATGAGACTAGGGTTATTGAAAACAGCGAAGGTGCACGCACGACGCCGTCAATGGTCGCCTTTACCAGCAATGGTGAGCGTCTGGTCGGTCAGGCCGCGAAGCGTCAGGCTGTCACAAACCCTTCCGATACGCTGTATGCTGTCAAGCGCCTGATCGGCCGTCGCTATGACGACCCGACCGTCGCCAAGGACAAGGAAATGGTCCCGTACGAAATCGTACGTGGCGATAACGGTGATGCCTGGGTTCGAGCCCGTGGTGAAAACTACGCGCCTTCGCAGATCTCGGCTTTCGTGCTGGGCAAAATGAAGGAAACCGCCGAGGCCTATCTCGGTGAGACCGTCTCCCAGGCCGTCATCACGGTTCCGGCCTACTTCAATGACGCCCAGCGTCAGGCAACACGCGATGCCGGTCGTATCGCTGGTCTTGAAGTGCTGCGTATCATCAACGAGCCGACGGCAGCCGCTCTGGCCTATGGCCTCGGCAAGCGCGATTCCGGCACGGTAGCTGTTTATGACCTTGGTGGTGGCACGTTCGACGTGTCGATCCTCGAGATCTCCGACGGCGTCATCGAAGTGAAGTCCACCAATGGTGACACCTTCCTCGGCGGTGAAGATTTTGACAATCGCATCATTGGTTACCTGGCAGACGAGTTCAAGCGCGATCAGGGTATCGACCTGCGTGGCGACAAGCTGGCGCTGCAGCGCCTGAAGGAAGCTGCTGAAAAGGCGAAGATCGAGCTTTCCTCCTCCAAGGAAACCGAAATCAACCTGCCCTTCATCACGGCTGACGCTTCGGGTCCGAAGCATCTCGTGGTCAAACTGAGCCGCGCCAAGCTGGAAAGTCTGGTTGATGATCTGGTCCAGCGTACACTTGGTCCGTGCCGTGCAGCTCTGAAGGACGCCTCGGTTACCCCCGCTGAGATCGACGAAGTCATCCTCGTCGGCGGCATGACGCGTATGCCTAAAGTCATCGAGACGGTTAAGCAGTTCTTCGGCAAGGAACCTGCCCGCAACGTTAATCCTGACGAAGTGGTGGCTATCGGTGCCGCTGTTCAGGGCGCCGTGCTCAAGGGCGACGTCAAGGACGTTCTTCTGCTCGACGTAACCCCGCTCTCTCTGGGTATCGAGACGCTGGGTGGTGTCTTCACCCGTCTGATCGATCGCAACACCACGATCCCGACCAAGAAGAGCCAGACCTTCTCGACGGCCGATGACAACCAGAGCGCTGTGACCATCAAGGTCTATCAGGGTGAGCGCGAAATGGCGGCAGATAACAAGCTGCTGGGCAATTTCGACCTTACGGGCATTGCTCCCGCTCCGCGTGGCGTGCCCCAGATCGAAGTCACGTTCGACATCGACGCCAACGGTATCGTCAATGTGTCGGCCAAGGACAAGGCGACAGGCAAGGAACAGCAGATCAAGATCCAGGCTTCTGGTGGTCTGTCCGACTCCGATATCGACCGCATGGTGAAGGAAGCCGAGGCGAATGCCACGGCAGACAAGGCCAAGCGCGAGATGGTCGAGCAGCGTAACAGCGCTGAAGCCCTGATCCATCAGACTGAGAAGTCTCTGACTGAAGCCGGTGACAAGGTCCCTGCTGCCGACAAGACTGAAGCGGAAGCCGCTGTTGCAGCCACCCGTGAAGCCATGAATGGCAGCGACGCCGAAGCTCTGAAATCGGCTACAGAACGTCTGACCCAGGCCGCCATGAAAATCGGCCAGGCTGTCTATGCCCAGTCACAGGCAGAAGAGGGTGCCGCTCCTGGTGAAGCCCATGCTGCCAAGGACGAAAATGTGGTCGATGCCGATTTCGAAGACGTGGACGACCACAAGAAGCACTGAGCTCCATACACTAAAGGGTCTCTGACCCTTTACAGGGAAGCTTGCCGCTTTCAACGCCCGTCCTTCCGCTGGAGGGGCGGGCGTTTCGACGTTCTGGATCGCCCCCTGACATTTCATTAACAGGATCTGATCCGCGCCCCTTGACCCCTGGATCTCCTGACGAGGACTCCCATGGCCACCAAAGTCGATTTTTACGCTGTTCTCGAAGTCGAGCGCACAGCCACTGCCGAAGAGCTCAAGAAAGCCTATCGCAAGCAGGCTATGCGCTATCATCCAGACCGGAATCCCGGAGATGAGACGGCAGAGCATAAATTTAAGGAAATCAACGAGGCCTATGACATTCTGAAAGACGAGCAGAAACGCGCTGCCTATGACCGGTTCGGTCATGCCGCCTTCGAAAATGGCGGTATGGGCGGCGGCGGTTTCGGCGGTTTCGGAGGGGGTGGCCTCGACGATATCTTCGAAATGTTCGGTGACATGATGGGTGGCCGCCGTGGCGGACGCCGCCGGACGGGCAATGATGTGCAGGTCCAGGTCGAGATCACTCTGAGCGAGGCCTATTCGGGTATCAAGAAACCTGTCGAGATCCGTACACGTATTGCCTGCGAAAGCTGCCATGGCACGGGCTCTGCAGACAGCAATGCCGGTGATACCACTTGCCCGACCTGTCATGGTGCGGGTGCCGTGCGGGCGCAGCAGGGATTTTTCCTGGTCGAACGCCCCTGTCCGACCTGTCATGGCTCAGGCAAGGTCGTCAAGAATCCGTGCAAGAGCTGCCGTGGTTCTGGCACGACAGAACAGACACGTACGCTGGAAATCGCCATTCCGGCCGGTGTCGAAGATGGCACACGCATACGTCTGACAGGTGAAGGTGAAGCCGGTGGCAATGGCGTACAACCGGGTGATCTCTACGTACACGTTTCTGTCGGCGGCAGTGATATCTTCCAGCGCGACGGCGCCAACATCTATTGCCGCGTGCCTCTGCGCATGACCCAGGCAGCACTCGGTACGGAAATCGAAGTGCCAGTCATTGACGGCACCCGTACCAGGGTTAAAATTCCGGCAGGGACACAGACTGGCGAGAATTTCCGTCTGCGTGGCAAGGGTTTCTCGGTCCTGCGCTCAAGTGCGCGCGGTGACATGTATATCCAGGTCGCCGTCGAGACGCCACATCATCTGAGCCCGCGCCAGAAGGAACTGCTCGAGGAATTTGAAGCCGAAGCCGGCGAGACACAGGATCAGGAAAAGGCCAATCCGGAGCATACCGGGTTCTTTGCCAAGGTCCGGGATTTCTTCGAAGGGAAGTAAACAGTATGCGTATCGGGATTGCGGGTATCACAGGGCGTCTTGGCTCGCTTTGTGCCGAGGAGATCGAGAGTATGCCTCTCGCCCCCGAAACACTTTCGGGTGGACTGGCCCGCAAACCCAATGCATCCCGCCGTATCGTGACCGACCCGGCTGTGCTTGCTGCACGCAGTGACGTCATTATAGACGTCAGCAGCCCGGAGGCCACCTGCGCAAATGCCAGGGCCTTCGCTCAGGCAGGATGTGCCTGGGTGATCGGCACTACCGGCTTCAATACCGCGCAGGAAGAGGCTATTGCCGATGCAGCGCGTCATATCCCCGTACTCAGGGCTGCCAATTTTGCGCCCGGCCTAACTTTGCTGCTCGATCTGGCACGTCAGCTCGGCGCCAAGCTTCCTGCCGATGAATATGACGCCGAAATTCTGGAGAGCCATCATCGTCAGAAGCGCGATGCCCCCTCGGGCACGGCGTTGGCGATAGGGGAGCAATTTGCCAAAGGCCGTAAGGTCGCACTTTCTGATGTAACCGAAATCGACCGCTCAGGGCTGCGCGGCGAAGGGGCAATCGGTTTTGCCTCGTTACGCGCCGGTCAGATTGTAGGGGAACACAGCCTGATCCTGACTTCGGGTACCGAACAGATTACCCTGTCCCATCGCGCTTTTGATCGACGTGTCTTTGCACAGGGAGCCGTGAAAGCTGCGCGCTGGATTGCTGGTAAACCGGCAGGATTATATAACATGACCGAAATATTCAGAGACTGAGACCGGCCACATTTCTGCCCAAACCATAACAAACTCTTGACCCCCGTAGCTTTATGCCTCTAAGGACAGCCCTCTCTTGCGGTACGGGCGCAGGCTGTCGCGCGTCCGCTGTTTTTTCTTTCACTCATTCCCTGCGAGGTCCCTGAGTGCGTAACTACGGCGAATTTCTCTTTACATCGGAATCCGTTTCTGAAGGTCATCCGGACAAGGTCTCCGACAGGATCAGCGATACTGTTCTGGACGCTTATCTCGAGGCTGACCCGGAAGCCCGCGTTGCGTGCGAAACCCTCTGCACCACCAACCGCGTCGTTCTGGCCGGTGAAGTCCGTGGCCCGGCTTCGATTACCAGCGAATTGCTGATCGAACGCGCACGCGCTGCCATCAAGGATATCGGCTACGATCAGGAAGGTTTCTCCTGGAAAAACGCTGAAATCACCTCGCTGCTTCACGCGCAGTCCGCTGACATTGCCGTCGGCGTCGATAGCGCCGGTGAGAAGGATGAGGGCGCAGGCGATCAGGGCATCATGTTCGGCTTCGCCACGCGCGAGACCGAGCATCTGATGCCGGCTCCGCTCTATTACGCCCAGTCGATCCTTGAGAAGGTTCGTGACTATCGCAAGAGCGGCCATGCCCTGGGCGTCGGCCTGCTGCCGGATGCCAAAAGCCAGGTCACACTGCGCTATGTCGATGGCAAGCCCGTCGGTGCGACCTCGGTCGTGATCTCGACTCAGCATATTGAAGGCATGCGCCAGAACACTATTCGCGAAATGCTGCGCGAAGTGGTCCGTGAAACCCTGCCGGAAGGCTGGATGTGCCCGGAAGAAGAATTCTACGTCAATCCGACGGGCAATTTCGTGATTGGTGGCCCCGATGGCGATGCAGGCCTGACGGGTCGCAAGATCATTGTTGACACCTATGGTGGTGCGGCCCCCCATGGTGGTGGTGCCTTCTCGGGCAAGGACCCCACCAAGGTCGACCGTTCAGCTGCCTATGCCGCGCGTTACCTCGCCAAGAACGTTGTTGCTGCCGGTCTGGCCGATCGCTGCACCATCCAGCTCAGCTACGCCATTGGCGTGTCCAAGCCGCTCTCGGTCTATGTCGATCTCGATGGCACGGGCAAGGATATCGACGAGGCCCGCCTCGGCAAGCTGCTGAACGAGCTGGTTGATCTCTCACCGCGCGGCATCCGCAAGCATCTGCGCCTGAACCGTCCGATCTATGTGCCGACTTCGGCCTATGGTCATTTCGGCCGCGTTCCCGATCCGGTGCTGGACAACTTCACCTGGGAGCAGACCGATCTGGTCAGCTCGCTGCACGGCGCCCTCAACCGCTGAGGTCCCCAACTGTCTGACACTTCTCTGAAGTCCCAGCCTGAGCGACTTTACGGTCGCCAGCGCGGGCACCCGCTGCGCGCCCGCCAGCAGCGCCTTCTCGACGAGGCGCTGCCACGGCTCCGCCTTAACCTCGAACAGGCCACCGACCCGAAAGCCGCCTTTACAGGCGCGGCGGTCGATGCGGTCTGGCTCGAAATCGGTTTTGGCGGTGGCGAGCATGCGCTCGACCAGGCTGAGCGCAACCCGGATGTGGGCTATATCGCCGCCGAAGTTTTCGAAAACGGGCTCTGCTCCCTCATGTCCCGCATCGTGCCGGAAGGTGAGGAAGACAGCATCACGCCGCCGGATCACTTCCGTATCTGGCCCGATGATGCCCGCCAGCTTCTCAAGGCTCTGCCCGATGGCTGCCTTGATCGCGCCTATCTGATGTTCCCTGATCCGTGGCCCAAGGCGCGCCATGCCAAGCGTCGCTTCATCCATCCGGAGAATATTCGCGAACTGGCCCGCCTGCTGAAGCCCGGCGCTATCTGGCGCGTTGCCAGCGATCACCCCGTCTATCAGGACTGGGTTTTCGAGATCATGGGTGCACAGAACCTGTTCGACGCGCCCCCGCCCGCACAAGGCGAGCGCCCCGAAGGCTGGTCGCCCACACGCTATGAAGCCAAGGCCTACCGCGAAGGCCGCGTGCCGTTCTACTGGACGTTCACGCGACGCGGTGCCTGACACCGAGTTGGACCGGAACACTGTATGAGCACGCAAATCGAACGCGAGGAAATGGAATTCGACGTAGTAATCGTCGGTGGCGGCCCTGCCGGGCTTTCCGCTGCGATCCGCCTGCGTCAGCTCATGCCCGAAGCCACAATCTGTCTGGTTGAAAAAGGCAGCGAAATCGGGGCGCATATCGTCTCTGGCGCCGTGATCGAGCCACGCGCTCTGGCCGAGCTCTTCCCCGACTGGCAGGAACGCGGTGCGCCGCTGAAAACCCCTGTGACAGAAGAGAAAGTGCTTTTCCTGACCGAAAAGCGCGGCTTCGCCATTCCCTTTATCGACAGGCTCATGCCCGCCATGGCCAATCACGGCAATTATGTCGTGTCACTGGGCGAGGTCTGCCGCTGGCTCGGCGCTCAGGCCGAAGAGCTGGGCGTTGAGATCTACCCCGGCTTTGCCGCTGCCGAACCCTATATCGAGGATGGCCGCCTGTGTGGTGTCATCACCGGTGATATGGGTGTGAACCGCGAGGGCGAGCAGGGACCGAATTTTGCGCCTGGCATGATCCTGCGTGCAAGACAGACCATCCTCACCGAAGGCGTGCGCGGCTCGATCAGCCAGCGCGTGATGAAGCAGTTCAATCTGCGTCAGGGTGTCGATCCGCAGACCTACGGTCTTGGCATCAAGGAAGTCTGGGAAATACCGGCTGAGAAGCACAAGCCCGGCTTCGTGCAGCACAGCTTCGGCTGGCCCATGGATGACGGCACTTATGGCGGCGCCTGGCTCTATCATTTTGGCGAAAATCTCGTCTCCTACGGTTTCGTTACCGGACTGGATTACAGCAATACCTGGCTCTCCCCCTTTCAGGAGATGCAGCGTCTCAAGACCCATCCCGAATTCGCGAAGCATCTCGAAGGGGGCCGACGCCTGATCTATGGCGCACGCGCCCTGTCGGAAGGCGGATTCCAGTCCCTGCCCCGTCTGTCTTTCCCCGGTGGCGTGCTGGCGGGTGATTCCGCAGGCTTCCTGAACATGCCCAAGATCAAGGGCACGCATACGGCCATGAAATCGGGCATGCTTGCCGCAGAGGCCGTAGCCGAGGCTCTGGGTCATGAAGGCCCCTGCGAAGCAACAAGCTATACACGCCGTTTCAAGGGCTCCTGGCTGTTCAAGGAGCTGTTCGAAGCCCGTAACGTACGGCCTGCCTTTGCCCGCTGGGGCAACCGCCTGGGGGCCCTCTACGCCGGAATCGACAGCCTGGTCTTCCGCGGGCGCGCGCCCTGGACGCTGCATTTCCGTCATACGGATCACGAGGCGCTCAAACCTGCCAATCGGTGCAAGCCCATTGCTTATCCCAAACCCGATGGCACTCTGACCTTCGATCTGACCTCATCGGTGTTCCTGTCAGGCACCAATCATGAAGAAGACCAGCCGATCCATCTGAAGCTGCGCGATCCGTCGAAATGGCTTCCGGTCAACTGGACGATCTTCCGCTCGCCCGAGAGCCGCTATTGCCCTGCCGGTGTCTATGAGGCGCTGGAAGAGAACAGCACCATGCGCCTGCAGATCAACGCGCAGAACTGCGTGCACTGCAAGACCTGCGACATCAAGGATCCGACACAGAATATCGACTGGTGCGTACCCGAAGGGGCAGGCGGCCCGAATTATCCTGTCGGTATGTGATTTTGATTCGCAATAGGGTATGAACCCAGTCGAGATTTCCAGGATCGGCGAGGAACAGATGAAGATAGTGGTCCCGGTCAAGCGGGTGGTTGATTACAACATCAAGCCCCGCGTGAAGGCCGATAACAGCGGCGTCGACACGCAGGGCGTGAAGATGTCGATGAATCCCTTCGATGAAATTGCTGTCGAAGAGGCCGTTCGCCTTCGTGAAAAAGGCGTGGCTTCCGAAATCGTGGTCGTAACCATCGGCGTGGCAGAGGCCCAGCCGGTGCTCCGTACTGCCATGGCCATGGGTGCCGATCGCGGCATTCTCGTGCAGACCACGGCCGATCTCGAACCGCTGGCCGTTGCCAAACTGCTCAAGACCATTGTGGATCGCGAAAATCCCGGTCTTGTCATCATGGGCAAGCAGGCCATTGATGACGACATGAACGCGACAGGCCAGATTCTGGCCGCACGTCTCAACTGGCCACAGGGCACATTTGCCAGCTCGGTTGCCGTTGAAGATGGTCGCATTACTGTGGTGCGTGAAGCCGATGGCGGTCTTGAAACCGTGCGTCTGGCCCTGCCTGCTGTGGTGACCACCGATCTGCGCCTCAACGAGCCGCGCTATGCCACCATGCCCAATATCATGAAGGCCAAGAAGAAGCCGCTTGAGACCATTGCCGCCGAGACGCTGGGCGTGGACATCACACCACGTCTGGAAACAGTCAAGGTGGTCGAGCCGCCTGTGCGACAAGCCGGAATCAGGGTGTCGAGCGTTGCCGAGCTGGTTGGCAAGCTGCGTGACGAAGCAAAGGTGATCTGATCATGACAACTCTGGTTCTGATCGAAGCTGAAGGCGCCACCATCAAGAAAGCCAGTCTTTCTGCCGTTGCTGCCGCCCGTGCCTTTGGTAACGTCGATGTCCTGCTGATCGGCGCCCATGGCGCGCAGGAAGCAGCCAAGATCGAGGGCATCACCCGCGTTCTGCATGCAGACTCCACACCTCATCTGGCCGAATGCATCGCTGCCCTGATTGCAGATCGTGCAAGCGATTACGATCACATCGTTTCTGCCGCGACCGCCTATGGCAAGAACACCCTGCCCCGTGTGGCCGGTCTGCTTGATGTGCAGCCGATTACCGAAGTGGTCGAGATCATCGACGCCGATACCTTCGTGCGCCCGATCTACGCTGGCAGCGCGCTCTCCACCATACGCTCGCGCGATACAATCAAGGTGCTGACCGTGCGTAATGCCAGTTTTGACGCCGCCAAGCTGGGTGACAATTCTGCACCGGTCGAAGTCATCTCGGCTGCGGTTGAGGTGCCGGATGCTGAGTATGTCGGGATCGAACTGACCCATTCCGATCGTCCCGAACTGGAATCGGCCCGCGTGGTGATCTCAGGTGGACGCGGTCTGAAGGATGCCGCCAATTTCAAGCTGCTGGAGCCTGTGGCCGACAAGCTTGGCGCGGCCATTGGTGCGTCGCGCGCTGCAGTGGACGCCGGATTTGCGCCGAACGAAATGCAGGTTGGCCAGACCGGCAAGATTGTCGCACCAGAGCTTTATATTGCCGTTGGTCTGTCAGGGGCCATACAGCATCTGGCGGGCATGAAAGACAGCCGTGTAATTGTAGCTATCAACATGGACCCCGAAGCCCCGATCTTCAGCGTGGCCGATTACGGTCTTGTGGGCGATCTGTTCGAGGTTCTGCCCCAGCTCAAGGCTGAACTGGGCGCCTGAGCGCATCTTCCCTTTATCCGGTCATGAAACACCAGTCATGACCGGACAGGGGAAAGCATATTTCCAGGACAGGCCCTATGGGACTGGCTCTTGTCCTGCCTTATCTGTCTGGCCAGGTGGCGTTGAGAATTTCCGGCAGATTTTTCTCCAGAAATGTCTGCACAGGATCCGGCGTGTTGAAGAGCAGCGCGGGCCTTCCCTCTATGACCATATGCGCCAGTCCATGCGCTGTCGCCATCGCTGCCGCATGATGCGGTCTCAGAACGCGCCGATCGCGATCAGGCGCCTCCTGACCGAAATAGGCTGCTATAGCCTGACCGAACCCGACAAGTGCTTCGAAGGACGCTTCAAGAAGAGCAGGATCCCTGCCATCGATAAGATCGATACGACAGATCAGGCGGAACAAACCCGGATTTCTTGCAGCAAAACGCACATAACCACCAGCCAGGGCTCTGAGATCACGCCCCGGCTCGCCATGGCGGGGAAGTTCGGCCAATGCGAAGCCAAGTTGCCCGAAAACACGGATGGCCACAGCAGTCAGTAACCCCTTCATGTCCCTGAAATGATGAGACGGGGCTCCAGGTGAGACACCGGCATGCGCGGCCGCCTTGCGCAGGGTAAATCCCTCGACTCCTTCCTCGCGGATGAGTCTCTCCGCCGCCTCGACAAGCGCGGTTCTCAGATCGCCATGATGGTAGCTGTCACGCGACAAATTGTTCCTCCCTGAAAAATCTGCACAACGTTCAGATTGATCGACTCTCTAATCTATGCAACGTTCAGATCTGAGTTTAACCGATCTGCATGTGAGTACCATAATGAAACAGCGTGTCCTCATTATCGGTCTGGGCATCAGCGGCATGTCGGCAGCAATCGCCCTTGAAGCGCAGGGATGGTCGCCAATACTCATCGAACGGGCGCCGACGCGCCGGAAGGGCGGCTATTTCATCGGCCTGCGTGACGAAGGCAAGAATGCGGCTTGCGAACTGGGCATTTTTGATGCCATGGAAAAGCGGACACCGGAAAGACTGCGTTTCTGGGATATCCGCAAGGATGGCAGTCGCAGGCGCGTCGCTGATTTGACCCGGGAGACCGACGCTCCTGTCGCCGTCATGCGCGGGGATATCGAAGAAGCACTCTGGCAGGCTGTCGAAAGCAGGATGGATATCCGCTTTGATACTGTGCCTATAGCAATCGAAAGCCTGCCTGACGGAGTAAATGTCAGCCTTCGTCACGGAGAAGAAGAAACGCAAGAGCACTTCGATCTTGTGATCGGCGCAGATGGCGTTCGTTCTACAGTACGACGGATGGTCTTCGGGCCGGATAAGTCCTGTCTTCATCCCCTTGGTACCACGCTCTGCGCCTTCCCTCTGTCACGCCCTGTTCCCCATTGCGCCCCAGGCGATGGCGTCATGATTGCCTATACCGGCCGGACACTGACAATTTTCCCGCTGCAGGGAAAGCCGTCCACCGCGCTGTTTTCCTATCGCCAGTCAGTGCGATCCGCCGCACCGAGCGAAGCTCCCTTGCAGGCTTTGCAACGCCGCTTTGCCGGGCTTGATGTCCATGGCATCGTGTCCAGTGCGCTCAGCGATCTGGCTGCCACCAATGACTTCCTGTTCGACAGCGTCCAGATGGTGAAAATACCCCGTTGGTCTAAAGGACGCGTGGTTCTTCTTGGCGATTCAGCCTGGTGTCTTACGCTCTACTCGGGCATGGGCGCCTCGGCTGGCATGATGGGAGGGCTTGCCCTGGCGAAAGCGCTGGCTGCCCATCATGACAATCCCGACCGGGGATTGGCTGCGTTCGAGACGGAAATGAGGCCTTTCATACGCAGGCATCAGCGTTTTGTCCGTCTGAGGGCAGAGCTTTTCGTACCCTCGACATGGATTTCACTCAAGGCGAGACGCCTTCTATGGCGAATCATGCGCTGGTCCCGAAGCAGAAAACAGAGAGACCTTTCAGCCTCTGCCTGACATGGCGGGAAAACGAAGCCCATCAATCCGTCACCTACATGGCGATGGCAACAGCTTTCGGTTGTCTTTCGCCCCACCTTGAGACATTCTTGTATACATGATTCAGGCATCGGAAATCCAAGGTGGTGGCACGCGGGCCAAGGCCCGTTGCGATGAACTCGGGGGATCCCCCTATAGCGATCAGGCTGATGGGCTGTTTCGCCCCTATCTCGGCCCCGCCCATCGGGCGACACTCGGGCGTCTGGCCGGGTGGATGGACGAAGCCGGCATGAGCGTCGAGACGGATGCAGTCGGCACTATCATTGGTCATTATGCAGGAACGACGCCAGATGCGCCGGTTCTCCTTATCGGTTCGCATGTCGATAGCGTGCGCGATGGCGGACGTTATGACGGCATGCTTGGCGTCACGCTTGGCATCGAGGCTGTCGCCCATTTCCATCAGCACAACCAGCGTTTTCCCTTCGCGCTTGAGGTGATCGGCTTTGGCGATGAAGAAGGCTCGCGTTTTTCAACCTATATGATAGGGTCACGCTCGGCTGCCGGCCTGGCCCAGACCATTGATGACAATGTAACTGATCGCGACGGCATTACGCTGCGCAAGGCTCTGGCCGATTGGGGGCTTTCCACAACGCGTTTCAAGACGGCGCGACGCGAAAACGTGCTGGCCTATGTCGAGGCGCATATCGAGCAGGCACCCCATCTCGAGCGGGCCGCTCTCCCTCTCGGTCTGGTGCGCGGTATTGCTTCCCAATATCGCTATCGTGTCACGCTGGAGGGACAGGCCGCCCATGCCGGCACGGCCATGCATGAACGGCGGGACGCACTTGCTGCTGCGGCCGAATCCATTACAGCCATAGAAGCTATCGGCGCGGCCGGGCCTGACGATCTGGTCACGACTGTCGGCTTTCTCACCGTCGAAAACGGCGCGCCCAATGTGGTGCCGGGTCATGTCATCATGACGGTCGATATCCGTGCAGTCACACCGGGTGTGCGTGAAAACGCCGCAAGGCAAATTCTCGAAGCACTGGAGGCCATCAGCCTCAGACGCACCATCACACTTTCAGTCGAACAGGTGCAGGATCTGCAAGGCGCCCTGTGCGACGAGGCGCTGAATGCGACCCTGCGCAAGGCCATTGTCGACACCATGGGTTACACCCCGCCAGTCCTGCTGAGCCAGGCCGGGCATGATGCAATGATCATGGCCCATCTGGCGCCCATGACCATGCTGTTCATCCGCTGTGCAGGCGGTATCAGCCACAACCCGGCGGAATCCGTCGAGAATGACGATGTCGAGGCGGCACATCGCACGCTGGTCAGTTTCGTCACACGCGTTGGAGAAGAACGATGAGCAACTTCTATGGTGAGATCGATCCCCCCCAGCGCCTGCTGATGGGACCAGGCCCCATCAATGTGCATCCGCGCGTATTACGGGCCATGGGCGCCGATATGCTCGGCCAGTTTGACCCCGAGATGACGGAATACATGAACCAGACGATGGATCTGTATCGTCAGGTCTTCATGACCAGAAACCGCTGGACATTCCTGATCGACGGCTCGGCGCGTGCCGGGATCGAAGCCGCACTCACCTCGCTGATCGAACCTGGTGCTAAAGTGCTGCTCATCCGCTCGGGCCGGTTTGGCATGTTGCTGGGTGAAATCGCCGAACGTCTGGGTGCTGATATTGCCACCATCGATCTCGAATGGGGGCAGGTTGCGACGCTGGAGCAGATCGAAGCCGCACTTGCCGAACATCGCCCTGCTGTCTTCGCTGCCATTCATGGCGACACCTCCACGACCACAGCCCAGCCCCTCGAAGGGGTTGGCGCGCTCTGTCACAAATACGGTGCCCTTTCCTATATCGATGCCACGGCAACACTGGGTGGCATGCCGGTGCGCACCGATGAATGGGAAATCGACGTGATTTCCGCCGGGCTCCAGAAATGCATGGGTGGGCCACCAGGCAGCGCCCCCATCACCATTTCTGACAGGGCTGCAGAATTCATTTTCTCACGACGCAAAGTTGAAAGCGGCATTCGTCGCGACGATATCAGCGACGGCATACGCCCTTTTATCCGTTCGAATTATTTCGATCTGGCGATGGTGATGGATTACTGGTCTGAGAAACGCCTGAACCATCACACTGAAGCCACGTCGATGCTGTATGCAGCGCGTGAATGCGCCCGTCTGGTTCTGCAAGAAGGGCTGGAAAACCGTTTTGCTCGCCATGTTGCGGCTGGCAAGGCCATGTCGGAAGGGCTACGCGGCCTCGGCCTTACGCTCTACGGTCAGGATTCTTACCGGATGAGCAATGTAACCGGCGTGTATATCCCCGAAGGGATCAATGGCGAGCGTGTGCGTAGCCGCATGCGCGAAGAATACCAGATCGAGATCGGTACGGCCTTTGGCCCGCTGGCAGGCAGAATCTGGCGTCTTGGCGCCATGGGCTATAATGCCGAGCTGCACAAGGTGCGCCTGACACTGGCTGCGCTCAAAGCCGTGCTTCAGAGCGAGACATGAGCCGCTATACAGCGGAGCCTACGGAAGCGTCTCCACTGACTGGATTTCGTCATGAATGGCTTTCAGCACGCGGCGCGTAGCGGCCAGATCCTCCTCCGCTACGCCTGAGATCGCGCGCATCTCGATCTCGCGTGACAGGCGCATGACTTCCTGGAGACGGGCTTCGCCCTCTCTGGTCAGAGTGACGAAAAATGCCCGGCGATCCGCTTCATCCGGTTCTCTGGTAACAAAGCCCTTTTCCTCAAGCGTGCGCAGAATGCGCACCATTGAGGATTTGTCGAGCAGTAATGCGTCGGCAATTTCCTTCGGGTGAAGCGGCCTGCCATGACGTTTGAGTTCCAGCAGAGGTTGCCAGGTAGCATCCGTCAGATCATGGGGTCTGAGTTCTGTATCCAGTATCTGTCGCCATCGCCGGGCAATCAGAGCCATCATACGCCCCATAGTCGGCGTATCGGCTGTCATCCCTCTCATGGAGTCGCCTCGGACAGACCATCAGGCACATTGTTCACCAGATCGAGCTGTCCTGTGGCATGAGCGAGAGAGGCCGCCTTGGTAAAGGCCTGGGCAATACTGACTGCGAGCGACGCCTGAGCTTCGAATAGGGCTGCAGCGGCAGTCGAGGCGTCTGTCATCGTTCCGACACCATGCGCATAAGCCTGACTTGCGCCCTCATTGGCCGTTCTTGCTGCATCATTGAGCACCTGAGCCGATTTGACCTGAGCCAGTGCAGTCTCTAGCGCGTCCTGACTGTCTGCAACCTGACGCTCGACACTCAGACGATCCTTCAGAAGGGTTGCCTCTGCCGCATCGCGACGGGATTCAGCCATATGAATGGCATTGGCCCGCAATCCGCCCTGGTAGATCGGCCAGCTGATCTGCAGAAGAGCAGTTGCTTCTGGCTGGGCAATGGCTGAAGCGGGAGCAGAACGCCCCGTGCCATAGGTTTTTAGCGCACCCAGATAGCCCGAAGCGGAACCTGCAAACGAGATACGCGGACGAAGCGCCGCTTTTGACGCTAGAACGGCCTGGTCCGAAGCCCGCAATTTGGCAATATCAGCCAGAAGATCGGGACGAGAGGCAAGCGCCTGATTAACGAGCTGTTTGATCTGGTCGGGCGAACTATGCGGCAGATCACGCGCCAGAACAGGTTCAATCTGCATGGTAAGCGTTGCAGGCAGACCTGTTACTTCCAGCAAAGCATGGCGCGCAGCATGTTCGGCATCATCAGCCTTGTCGAGATCGAAACGCGCCTGAGCCAGATTACGCTGGGCTGTCGCCACATCCACGATTGTAGCCTCACCATTATCGTGGCGTGACTGCGCTGCACGCAGAAGCAGGGCCATGTTATCCACAGCATGATGCGAGGCCACCACGATGGCCTGTGCTGCCTGATATTGGTGATAAGCGCTGATCACATCCAGAATGAGCTGCTGATGCACGGCTGAGAAGCCGAAATTGGCCGCCAGGGTTTCGAACTTCGCTTCCTGTATCTGCGCACGTGTCCGTCCGAAATCGAGTAGAAGGTAATCGAGTTCAAGCTTGGGGAAAGCGGCTGCCCCATTCGATGTCAGATAGCCACGGCTTGACAGATAGTTAGGCAAGGGCAGGGCCATACGCTGAAACCCGCCCATGGCAGAAAAAGTCAGCTGTGGCAGCATGGCCGCGCGTGACATACCGACATTGATCGCAGCCTGTCTGGCAGATTCCCAGGCGATACGGGTGCGCGGATTGTTCCGCTCTGCAAGATCGATCAGCTGAGGGAGGGAAACTGCCTTGTCGATTGCTTCAGGCAAGACCGGACCAGAATGGGGTACCATTGCGTGATCTGGCTCAATCCCGACTGACACCGGCGGATTGCGTATATCCGGAGGCAGAACGAGTCCTGTGCTGGTCTTCGGATGCCACGCATGGTCTGCCGTTTCCGGTGCAAGATCACGCGTATCGTTGCACCCGGAAAGCAGCGACGCGACGACGAAAAGAGGAAGAATATGGCGTGTCATCAGAAAAATCCGGGAAGCAGAACAGTTCATCATGCGGCTTCGACCTGTCCACGCGCATCGGGATCGTAATTCAGCACGATGCCGCGCAGGCGTTCATCAAGCAGACCAAACCAGACCATGCGCTGGGGATCGTCTTCCATATGGGGAAGGACAGGAAGCCTCGTCTGCAGGGCAAGACCATCACGACCATCCTCAAGCCATTGAGCCAGCTCATCCAGCCAGAGGCGTATTGTCTCGATATAATGCTGTGCCCTCTCATCAGGCTCGCGTCTGACATCAGAAATGACCGCAACAGGAATGGAAAGCAGCTGGATATCTGTCACCAGGGATTGCGTGACATCGGGAATGGACGCATTTCCCTTGAGACGTTCTTCCTCAAAAGGTGCATTGCGTAGCGAGGTCCGCGTTGCTGCGATGGCGCTGCCGAATTTCTCCCGTTCGAATTCCTGTCGGATATCAACGGCAATGTCACCACGCTCGCGACGCATCACGATCAGATCACCCAGTTTCCTGACAGCGCTTACCAGATGCTTGCGCGCGACATTTGTTGCGCTGACTGGCCATAGGGCTGCCGAAACAAGGTAGACCACGATATTGCCGATAATAATGCCAACGACACGATTTCGCGCCGTCTCCATATCAAGTGTCGGACCATATCCCTGCAGAATTGTCATGAAATAGGCCATGGCAATCTGCACCCCTGCATAGGAAATGCGTTCGCTTCCGCTTTTGACCCAGCCAGCAAACATTGCCACAGGAATCACGACCAGAATCAGATCAAGGCAATCAGTAAGCGACGGCATAAGGGTCAGGATCGTCCCTATACCAAACACGGCACCAATCATGGCGCCGATCACGCGAAGCAGCATCTTGTGCACCGTGTCGCCAACCGTCCCGAGAGAAACGAGAAAACAGGTGACGACGCAGGTCTGGATACCTGGCCATGAGGTGAAACGCGTAATGGCGTAGCAGATGACGACGCTGATCGCGATCCGTATGGCAGAACGGGGATAAGCCGGATTTGTGAAAGCATCCGGTCTGAAAAATCCCTGTGCTGCCGCTCTGATTTCCGGCGCAAAACTTGATGCCGTCGTCTCCGGACGCATGAGCAGACCATGAATAATGGTCAGACTGCGTATGAACTCGATGGCCAGAGGATAAAGCGTCGGATCATCGTGAAACTCGGCAGCAAGGCTTTCAAGCTCCGCTTCATCAAAATCGATAGCAGGCGCCCGTTCACGCCCGTGAGTATGGACTTGCCCGCATTGTGCAATGATCTGACCCGTACGATTGAGAAATCTTGTACCTCTTCCGGCCCCCAGCTGGCTCCAGGCCAGTGTGATCATGACAAGACGCGCCGTCGTGCGGATCATGGCCAGACCAACATGATGGCTTGACATCTCAGGGTGAATTTTTACGCTCAGATCATGAAAATGGCGCAGTGTCGCCACGCCCTGCGCTGCCAGCCCCCTGATTGCACCCATTTCCTTCGTCTGAGGCTCCGCACCGGTCTCGCAGGCGCTTGCAACGGCCTCAAAACGCTCTGCCAGACCTTCTCGCAGCATTGTCAGCGGATCATGACCGGCAAGACGATTGACGACTGCAATAATCGCAAGGGCGATGATGAAAACAGCCCCTACCCAGAGGAGTGTGTGAAGCATTGCCTCCTCGGGAGGCATGAAGGCTGCATCGGGAACAGCGCTATCGGTCGTATTGCCTATAAAGCCATCAAGAGAATAACCGACCGTTTCAAGCATATCCGCGCTCATGGACATGTAGACGATCCAGAAGAGCAGGATATTGGCGAGTGATCCCATGGTCATCGCCTGGGACAGAAAACCGGCAGCCAGCGTCAGAAGCAGCATGAGAGGCAGTCTGAGCCCCGGCTCTGACAGACTTGCCATCATCAGCAGGATCGTCAGGGCTGTCCCGGCCACAATCACGGCACCGCCCATAAGGGCAGTGCTTGTATTGGACGCAGCGTCATTCCCCGAAAGAAAAAAGCAGATGAAAACCAGCACGGGCAGATCGGGCACCCGGAAGGTTTCACCGATCAGGATCGTGACAATGACCTGCACAACCAGCAGCACCGTATTACGGGCACGACCGGGCGTCGGGGCCATCTCCTTTTTCAGAAAGGCAAGGGTGGAAGGAGGATCTGCATGCCATTTCCGGCTGTGCCCCCCTGCAGCGCCCAGCTGGCTCGCGCTCATCGCATGACAACCACAACAACAGTTGCTCCGATACGCATCAGGTCCGAAGGCGGGTTATCAAGCCGGATACGAACCGGAAAACGCTGGGCAATACGCACCCAGTTCAGTGTACGAGGCACCTTGGGTAGACCATTGGCACTCGTTCCTTCATCTGGCACGACACCGGCATTCAGGCTTTCCAGCGTGCCTGTAATAGGCATGCCAGGCTGAGCCATGGCATAGACCTTGACCTTCTGTCCTGGCAGCAGTCCCACAAGCTGTGTCTCACGAAAATTCGCAATGGCCCACCAGACTTCGCTGTCAACCAGGGTGAAGACCGGCTTACCGGTCGTGGCATATTCACCTGCGCTGATATTAAGATCCGTCACGATGCCATCGCAGGGCGCTCGCACCGTCGTCAGGCGCAAATCGCGCTCCGCTTCACGAAGCTGGGCTTTTGCAGCCGCCAGATCTGCACGCAGAGGCGCCACGCTACGTACGGCCTGACGCGCTGCAACAGCCGATTGCAAGGCCTGTTGCAGCGATGCCTCGGCACTCTGGGTCTCTGTTCGGGCCTGATCAAGCGCCTCACGGGTTACAAAACCCTGTGCTGCAAGGGGAGTCAGACGGTTCTGGGTTGCCTGGGCAAGTGCCAGTCTGGCACGAGCGCTCTGCACAGCACTGGCTTCCGCGCCGGCATGAGAAACCTGTGAGCTGACCTGACTGGTCTGAACATCGATCTGCGCCTGAAGCCCTTCAACCTGCGCCTGTGCCTGCTGCACGCGATAGGTATAGGGCTCGGGATCGATTACATAGAGTATCTGTCCACGCCTGACCTTGTCATTGTCATGAACCGGCAAAGACACGATACGACCGCTCACCTCCGGTGCCAGATGCACAATATTGGCGGCAATATAGGCATCTTCTGTTCTTGGGCGGGAATGAAGACGTTCCAGAACCATAAAGCCGGTGACGACACAGGCAGCCAGAGACAAAACCAGGAGCGCAATACCCCCGATACGTGAAGTAAGGGAACTCATGAGTGCACCGCTCGCAAACTCTTGGCGATCGGCAGGTGCCGGCCGATCAGGAAAAGACGACCGCTCAACGAGAGATTGACAGTATCGGCCGATCCACAGGGGGCAGGCATCGGCTCAATGACCGAAAAAAACCAGCCACACCAGAAAGGTGACGGCTACCATGAAGGCAAGATAGGTCAACATCGGCGCCGGAACAGATTGCTGGAGATTGAATACCCCCAGCAAGGCACGCAAAAGCGCAGCGCCGACAGCACCCAGCGTAGCGCAAAGCATCCACGACGGAAAAAAGGAGCCGAGTACATCCTGCAAAGGTGCCCGTGTACAGCCACTAAGCGTTAGGACAGGCAACGGGACAAGACGCCACAACGCGGTAACCTTGCATGAAGGAATAGAACGTAAAGGGATCATGGCTGTATCATCTGATTTCGTTTCCTCGGTCAGACGGAAGAACACCAATATGGTTTATATATCAACCATTTTCTGAAAAGGCATTATCCGGCTCAGGTAGATGATGAACCCGATATGAAACGGTCGATACTGGGAAGGCAGAAAGATACGCTTTTTTGATCCGGAAAACGCCAGAAAGCGCCGGTAATGACACGGCGCTTTGCTCGTCTGTGCTCTGTTTTCTGGAATTTTGATGGTGGAGCCAATCGGAATCGAACCGACGACCTCCTGAATGCCATTCAGGCGCTCTCCCAACTGAGCTATGGCCCCGCCGTATCAGAACCGGCCCCTTGGGTCAGGCCAGTGGCGCGGGTATAGCGGGGGGCTTGTGCCCTGACAAGCCCCCCGCAGGACTATTTTTTTGCCAGTCCGTGATTACGCAGTACATCCAGCAGCGGCAATCGGGGCAGACCCAGTATCGCGTCATGATCACCATGGATCGACTCAAAAAGCTGTACACCCATCCCTTCGAGTCTGTACGCCCCTACACAGGCCAGAAGGGCTTCACCTTCACGCTGCAGATAAGCATCCAGGAATGCATCGCTGAATTCACGCATCGTCAGTTCCGGCGTCGCAAGATGCTCCCACAGCTTTTCTCCGTTTCTGTACAGGACCAGAGCTGTCTGAAGCCTGTGTGTACGCCCCCTCAGACGGCAAAGCTGATCACGCGCCATTTCGAGTGACTCCGGCTTGTCAAAACCGGTGTTCTCGCACTCGAGAATCTGGTCTGCCGCGATAACAAAATCGGCGCTCATAAAACCATGATTCCTGAAGAAACCTAGAGCTTTGGCATTTGCAAGCGCCAGAGCGACAGTGCCGTGATCTTTTCCCCGAGCCCTCATTTCCTCACGTAGTACGACCTCATCCACCCCAACGGGGCAGGCCGTCACCTCAAGTCCTGCATCCTGGAGCAAAGCAAGACGCGCCTTGGATCCACTGGCAAGAAACAGGCGCTGTACACCCGGATTCGGGCTATTCGACTCCATGGCGAGTCTCCTTGTGTCACAGGGGTGAATGAGTACCGTCAGTACTGGGGTACATGGGGATTGTACGAGCTTTCTGCGGAAGGCGTACCGAGTACCGTGGATTGTACGGTTTCCCGCCGTAGCAGTGGGTTGTACACAGCCCTTCTGTGGGTATTTCGGGATAACCTTCGCAAATGCCTCAAACCAAAGGCTTAATCGTTTGTACACAGTGTTGGTAACTTGGGGTACGTTTTCGGAAAGATGGGTACCCCGTCATCCACAGGGATCAACCTATCCGACAGGATATCTTTCTTTTTTCTTTTATGATTATTGATCGGTATGGATAGCGAAATCTCACCTCTGCCAAAGCCTGCAAAACCGCTTCTGCGTGTCCTCCAGGGAGAGGCTGTCTGGCCTCCCCCGATCTGGCTGATGCGTCAGGCTGGACGCTATCTGCCGGAATTTCGTGCAGAGCGCGCCAAGGCCGATTTCCTGACGCGCTGTACCACACCCGACATCGCGGCAGAGCTGACCCTTCAGCCTATTCGCCGTTACGCCATGGATGGCGCCATTCTGTTCTCCGACATTCTGGTCCTGCCCTGGGCTATGGGTCAGGACCTGAAATTCATCGAAGGCCGAGGCCCGGTCATGGAGCCGATCCGCAATCGCGCCGCTCTCGACGCGCTTTCTCCGTCACGCGTAGCCGAAATCGTCGCGCCGATCCAGGAGACGTTGCGCATTCTGGCCCGTGAGCTTTCCAAGCCTACGACGCTTCTCGGTTTTGCGGGCAGTCCCTTCACAGTTTCCTGCTACATGGTCGATGGCGGCAGCTCGCGTGAGTTCGGCGTGACACGCGCCATGGCCCTGCAGGACCCTGCCCTGTATGGCGATCTCATCGATCTGCTGACACAGGCCACCACCGACATGCTGATCGGTCAGATCGATGCGGGCGCCGAAGCCGTCATGCTGTTCGACAGCTGGGCCGGTCTGTTGCCACCGTCGCAGTTTCGCCAGCATGTGATCGCTCCCACACGCGCCATCGTGCAGGGCATCCGTGCGGCTCGACCCGGCGTGAAAATCATAGGCTTTCCGCGTCTCGCCGGTCTGATGGCGATTGAATATGCCCGTGAAACCGGCGTGGATGCCCTGGCCTGTGACACCTCCGTCGATATGACCCAGATGGCCACGCTCTGCCCCGACACGCTGGCGCTGCAAGGCAATCTCGATCCGATCATTCTCAGAAACGGCGGTCAGGCGCTCATTGATGAGGCGCATACGATCAGAAATGCTCTCAAGGGCCGTCCGCATGTGTTCAATCTCGGTCATGGCGTAATGCCCGAGACGCCGCCGGAGCATGTCGGGGCCCTTGTCAACGCCGTACGTGATATCGGCTGAGAACCATGGCCCATGCCCTGTCTCCCTCGGGTGCATTGCGCCTTGTGATCTTTGATTGCGATGGCGTGCTAATCGACAGCGAGGGACCCTCCTGCCGTCTTGTGGCGCGTGTGGCCCGCGAGCATGGCATTGGCGTCAGCGATGAAGAGTCGATCGAGCGTTTTGCCGGCAAGGCGCTGGCTCAGGTCAAACGCGAGCTTGAAGCCGAAACAGGGCATGATCTCGGTGCTGATTATGTGGCTGTCATGCAGGACAAGCTGGTCGAGCTGATGCGCGACGAGGCGGTGCCCATTGATGGGGCTGCAGCCATGCTGGAAGGCGTTGCCGCACTTGGTCTTCCCTTCCGGGTCGGCTCGAACTCCTCCTGGCCGGAAATGGAAGTGAAATTCGACCGCGTCGGTTTCTCTCCTCTCTTTCCACGTCACAGAGTCCATTCGGCACGCGACATGATGCGCCCCAAGCCGGATCCTTATGTCTTCCTTCATGCTGCAGCAGAGGAAAACATCGACCCGTCATGCTGTGTGGTGATCGAGGATTCCGATACTGGCGTTCAGGCTGCGCATGATGCGGGTATGGCCTGTATCCTGCTCAGGGCCGAAGGTCCGCCTCCTGCCCATGACTGGACCGGATTGAGGCGCATTGCCCACCTGGACGAGCTCGTGCCCGTTCTTGCCGGTGTACTGAAGGAGCAGGCGAGATGAGTGCCCTCATGCCCTGGTTTCCCTGGCTCAAAGTGCTGCATATCCTGGCTTTTACCTCCTGGATGGCGGGTAATTTCTATCTGCCCCGCCTTTTCGTCTATCATTCCCAGGTTGCCCCCGGCACGGATGAGAGCGCCCGCTTCCAGATCATGGAACGTCGCCTTCTGCGTGCCATCATGACGCCTGCCATGATCGCGACACTTCTCTCGGGGGGAATGCTTGCCTCAATCCCGGGCTTGATCGACTGGTCTGCTCCCTGGTGGTGGATCAAGCTCGTTACCGTGCTGCTGCTTTGCGGCTTTCACGGTTTCTGCGCCCGCTGGCGTCGCGAATTCGCCGCAGACCAACGGATGCATCAGGAGCGGTTTTATCGCATCGCCAATGAGGTGCCGACGCTCCTGATGGTCGTGATCGTTATTATGATCGTAGCCCGGCCTTTTTCGGGGTGAGAGGTATTCAGGGCTCTGCCCTGAACCCGCGAAGGGACAAGCCCCTTCGATCCCCGCTTCGGATCAAACAGGTTCCCAAAGGATGACTATCCTTTGGCGGGGAATGGGGCAGAGCCCCGCCTGTTTTTCAGATCGCTCCGAACCGCCGGTAGAGAAACTCGCCATCGTGACCGGCGGTTGAGGCCTCCATAACCAGTGCGTGCTGGTTTGAGCGGGCGCAGACAGGGTCGGTTGCTGAGGCATCGCCGGTCAGGGCGAGGGCCTGACAACGACAACCGCCCCAATCCACCTCCTTGAGGCTGCAACTGCGGCAGGGTTCGGGCATCCAGTCAGTGCCACGAAACAGATTGAACAGGGGAGAATCCTGCCAGATCGCACCGAGCGATTCCGTCGCCACACTGGGAAAGACCACATTCGGAATGGTCTCGGCGGCATGGCAGGGCAACACCTTGCCCGAGGGGGTGATGTTAACGAAACGCTGTCCCCAACCACCCATGCAGGGTTTGGGTTGATCGGCGTGGTAGTCAGGGGTGACATAATCGATGGCAAGGCTGTTGCCAAAGCGGGCGCGTGCTTTCACGACCGCTTCGGTCGAGGCTTCAAGCTGCTCGGCTGAAGGCATCAGCAGATCGCGGTTCTTCAGGCCCCAGCCATAATACTGGGTGTGGGCAATCTCGACGCGGCCCGCGCCAAGGTCATGGGCAAGATCCAGCATCTCGGGCACACGCGCTACATTTTCGCGATGCACGACAAAATTGAGGGTAAGCGGAATGCCACGTGTCTTGATGAGGCGGGCGGCATTCAGTTTCTTTTCCTGAGCGCCGCGCAGACCGCCAATGCGTTCGGCACCAGCCTTATCGACATCCTGAAACGAGAGCTGGATATGGTCGAGCCCGGCAGTGTCGAGAGCCTCGAGTGTGGTGTCGTTGATGAGCACGCCCGACGTGATGAGATTGGTGTAGAGATTGAGTTTGCTGGCGTGACGCACAAGCTCGGGCAGATCGTTGCGCGCCATTGGCTCGCCGCCGGAAAAATGAACCTGCAACACACCCAGAGACGCCGCTTCGTCGAGTACGCGCAGCCAGTCCGCCGTTTCCATTTCCGACGCCCGGCGATCGAGGGCGATTGGGTTGGAGCAATAGGGGCACGCGAGCGGGCAGCGATGGGTCAACTCGGCAAGAAGGCTCATCGGAGGCGGCGCGAAACTCATGCGCTCAGCACTTTCTGCTCGATGAGCGACGCGAGCAGGGTCTGCACATCGGCTGCAATGATCTCACGTGGCGCCTGATAGGTCTCGGCCAGCGTGTCGATCAGAACGCCAAGCGGCTGGTCACCATCAACGAGCTGCAGAATGGCAGCGGCGATCGGATCGGCAATGAAGGCTTTCTCGGGTGCCTGGATAAGCCAGACATCACGCACGCGATCATGCTGAAGGCGATGACCACGTGTGAATTTCAGAATGCTGTCTTCGGAAATGCTCAATCGCTGAAAGCCTCTGGCGTATGAGCCCCGGCAAAGGCACCTGGGGCGGGATGGCCTTCCATATACACATGCTCGAGGGCATCGAGCATCGTCCAGAGCACATTGCATTTGAAAATCAGCGCATCGATGACTTCCTTCTGCTGCTCGGCGGTGCGGGCATGTTCCTTGACATAGGCCAGAGCAAAATCTGAATCGCGTGGTGCCTGGGTAAGGCGTGGCGCAAAATAGGCCAGTGTTTCTTCAGAAATGAAATCATAATGACGCAGCATGCCTGAAACGCGTTCGCTGATGATGGTCGGTGAGAAGAGTTCGGTCAGCGACGAGGCAATGGCGGCCAGAACGGAGCGATCACGCACGTAGTGCACATAGGCTTCAACGGCAAAGCCCGTAGCGGGTAGCATACCCTGCAGGCTCTCGACATAAGGGCGTGACAGGCCGAGCCCGTCCGTCAGTTTCAGCCAGCGCGCAATACCACCCGAGCCGGGTTCGTTACCATCGTGGTCTTCCAGGCGGCGGCGCCATTCGCGACGCAGTTCAGCAGTGGGCAGGCGGGCAAGCAGGGTTGCATCCTTCACGGGAATGGACGCCTGATAATAATAGCGGTTCAGCGCCCAAGCCTGCACCTGGGTGCGGCTGAGCTTGCCATCATGCAAAGCGCGGTGAAAGGCGTGGCGGTTATGATAGCGTTCAGCGCCGATTTCGCGCAGGCGGGTCTCAAGGGCGTCGGGGGTAAGAACCGTCATGTTGATGCTCCCAATGTCAGGCGCAGACCATCTTCACCGATGGTCCATCCTGCTTCTTCTGCCGTCTGGCGTTCCGGTGAACCCGGAATGAGGACGGGGTTCGAGTTATTGATGTGAATGAATACGCGATGCGCTGGGGCATCATGTAGCGTTGCAATGATGCCTTCCGGGCCGGACATGGAAATATGACCCATGCGCAGCCCTGTCTTGGGACTAAGCCCGGAGCGGATCATCTCGTCATCCCGCCATAATGTGCCCTCCATGAAGAGGGCATCCGCGCTGCGGATACGGGCGCGTATGTCCGGGGTAAGATCGGCACAGGCAGGCAGAAAAATCAGTCGATGCTGCCCGTCAGTGATGTCGAGTCCGATTGTCTCGCCTTTCTGACTGGGCAGATGTTCGGCATAGAGTGGTGCCTTGCCCGGAACGTCGAAGGGCGTCACGATCAATCCGGATTCTGTGTCATCCTTGTTGGGCAGGGCAACAGGGCAGAGGTCTTCCAGCACCAGCCGTGGAACGATCCCGCGATTGACGGCCTCGAAGATCGGGTTGGCATCAAGCTGGGTATGTGTGGCCTGTGTGGCATAGAGCCTGAAAGGCTCACGCTCGCGAAGAGTCAGCAGTCCGGTTATGGAATCGACCTCGCCGTTGGTCAGAATGACGCCCTGTATCGGGGTCGAGCGCAGTCCGGTCTGTGCCTGTAATTCAGGCGTTGCCAGGATCTGGGCTCGCAGATCAGGCGAGGCATTGAGAACAAACCAGTTCCGGCCATCACTGCTGACAGCGAGGGACGCCTGGCTACGGGATGGAATTTTACCCTCGCGGGCGGCACGACAGGCGGGGGCATTGGAATTCCATTGAGGAAAACCGCCTCCGGCGCCGCTGCCGAGAACGATGATATCGAGCATGGTCGGGGTTGGTCAGTCAGTCACAGGCCAGAAACGACAACAGCCGCACGAGGGGTGCGGCTGTTGTTTATCGACGATCAGATGAAGAACTTACTTCTTCTGGCCGCAGACATAGGAGTTGATTTCGGCGCCGAGCGGAATTTCGGTAACCTTCGGGGTGTTCCAGGCCATGATGATATCCTTTTGCAAAACAGGTTCGGGTGCTGGGATAGCTATAAGATAGAACCTGAAAATGGGTTGCAAGCCAACGCGATTCAACCCAATAAAATGTAACCTGCTTCACGTTGATGGCAACGATTGTGACCCCGGGCAGCTGATCGGCGTTGACGATCGCGCCGGCTACGTGCTCCAACCCGTCTTTCAGGAAAGAACCGCCCGCCATGTCAGACCCGCTTCTGACTTCGGATACGCCTCTGCCTGAAACGGAGCAGGGGAATATGCCTTCTCGCGATGCACCCCGGGTCATGCCTGCATCGGGTGAAACCGATGAGATCGAGAGCGATGTTCATCAGGCGGGTATTATCCGCAAGGCGATGATGCGTCACAGCCTCGGGTTACGCGATGTCGGGATTCTGATCCTGTCCCTGCTTGCCGTGTTCTATACACTGTATTTTGCTGCGGATATCGTTCTGCCCTTCGTCTTTGCGATGGTCGTCAATCTGCTCATGATAGGACCCATGCGTTTCGTGCATGGGCGGCTGCGTCTTCCCAAGCCCATTGCAGCGCTGCTTCTGATCATTGCCATGTTTCTGATCGTGGTATGTATCGGGACAGCCATTTCGGTACCCGCCGCGGCATGGTTGACGAAAGTGCCGCAAAGCCTGCCAGCCCTTCAGCAGAAACTGGCTTTCCTGCAAGGACCGATCGATTCCCTGCAACGGGGTTACCTGCGCGTGGTCGCCCTTATGTCCGGTAATGGTCACCATCATGTCAGCGCGGCGAGCGCCGCAGCGTCTTCTGCCTCCAACGGAGCAGAGACACTGCGAATATGGGGGTCATCTTTCCTGATCGGGACACGGGCTTTCATGGGTGAGCTGTTTACCATGCTGCTCATGCTCTTCTTCCTCATGACCGAGGGAGACAGTCTGCTGAGGCGAATTGTCGAAATCATGCCGACTTATTCAGACAAGCGGCGCATCGTCCAGATCACCACTCAGATTGAACGCAACGTCTCGCTTTATCTGGCAACCATCACCATCATGAATATTCTTGTGGGGGCGCTCAATCTGCTGCAATGCTGGCTTACCGGCATGCCTAACCCCCTGCTCTGGGGTGTTCTGGCCTTTCTGCTCAATTATGTGCCGATCATCGGTCCGTTAACAGGAGTGGTGGTCTATTTCTGCGTGGCACTGATCAGTTTTCCGTCTTTCCTTCTCGCGCTTCTGCCTCCTGCAATCTATCTCTGTATTCACATTCTTGAGGGTGAGACCATCACGCCCATGCTTCTGGCCAAGCGCTTCACGCTGAACCCGGTTCTGGTCATGGCATCGCTCCTGTTCTGGGACTGGATGTGGGGGATTGGCGGTGCATTTCTTTCCGTTCCCATGCTCGCTGTGTTCAAGATTTTCTGTGATCATATCGGGGCGCTCACACCGATTGGCCATGTGCTTGGCGGCCCTGTAAGGCCACGGTCGCTGCGTACACTTGGTCCCGAGGTTGCCCCCGAAAAGACGCCCTGAAATTCATTGTTCCGACAAAATGAGCGATCGCGTCGCATATGACATGAAATTATCATGCGTGTTGCGTCGGCTTATCCTATTAGAACACCAGTCTGAGGCTGGAGATCGCTTGGCGAAGCTGGGGTGAACGGCTATCAAATGCAACAAAATATTTCTAATTCCCGAGCCGAGGTTTCCATGCGCTCCTATGATGGTCTTGTCTGATCAATGCAGGCACCTCTTATCCGCCGCCTTGGTCTGGCAGCGTTCATCGCTATCGTTCTGCTTGGGATCGTTATCACGATTATTCACGAGCATGGTGGCCCTCGTCCCGGTCGCCCTCTGGCGCAGCTGACCCGCGAAAATGGTCTGGTAATTGTCACGGATGACTCGCCGTTGATGAAACGACTTCATGTCGAGCCGGTCAAAGCCAGTATTCTGGTTCACGGGTTGCGTATCCCTGGCATGGTTGAAGCGGAGCCAAGGCGCAGCTTCAATATCCTGACGCCTGTGACCGGTCATGTGATCAAGGCTGATCTGCAACCCGGACAGATCGTACATAAAGGAGATGTTCTGGCTGTGCTGGCCTCGGGCGATCTCGATCAGGCCTATGCCGATCTGATGAAATCCCGTGCGCAGCAGACCTATGAGGAGCGTGTGGTCAAACGCGCCCAGGATGTTCTTGCTATAGGCGGTAATGCCCGCAAGGATCTTGATTCCGCCCTTAATGATCTGGCCCAGGCCAAGGCGGAACGTCAGCGTGCCGAACGTCGTCTTGAATCCCTGAACAGCCGTACAGATCAGGATGGTGAAGGTCTGGTGCGACTGATTGCCCCGGTCGATGGTCTGATCGCCAGTACAACGCTTGCTCCGGGTGTCAATGTCACCGATGCGACCGCAGTTCAGGCTGTAGTACTCGATATATCGCAAGTGCAGATCGATGCTGAAATCCCCGAAGACTCCGTCGGGATTGTTTCGCTCGGTCAGCAGATGACAGCCCGGATTACCGCGTTGCCGGGGCGGCATTGCTCGGCGCCAATCCAGTCGATCGAACCGGCCCTGCACAGCGATACGCGGCGCGTGATTGCTCATATCAGTTGCGACAATACCGATGGTCAGCTTCGCCCGAACATGTTTGCCGATATCGAGATCGCCGTAAAACAGCCGGAAATGGTTATTATTCCCAAAACGGCTCTGCTCATGAACAATGATCGCCTGACTGTCTTCGTGCAGGACAGAGCACCCATGCATTTCCGTCGGCGCGCTGTGACAGTGAGTTATGACGAGGGCGAGACGGTACGTGTCCTGTCCGGACTGGAGGCGGGTGAGACGATTGTGACCCGTGGTGCCATTCTTCTCAATGATAATGACTGATTTGTCAGCGCCGCAGATGAGAGCCCTATAATCCGTGATCGCGACCCTGATTTCGTGGTGCTTTGCGCGCCGTCATATCGTTTTTATCTGTGCCGTGTTTCTGGCTCTGGCTGGAGGCTATGCCTGGCGTGTTCTGCCAGTTGAAGCCTATCCTGATCTCGGAGCTGTCAACGTTCAGGTTACCACCCAGGTTTCAGGTCTTGCTGCCGAAGAAATGGAACAGCAGGTCACGGTGCCGCTCGAACGGGCTCTTGCTGCTGTTCCGGGCGTAACCGAAAGCCGTTCCAGCAGCACTTTCGGCCTTTCGCTCATTACCCTGATCTTTCATGACGGGGTCGATGTTTTCACGGCGCGTCAGCTTGTGCTCGAATTGCTGGGTACGGCGAGCATGCCTGATGGTGTGACGCCCCAGCTCGGTCCGATTACCGGACCTGCAGGTGAGATCTTCCGGTACACGCTGGAATCGGATTCGATGGATCTGATGCAGCTTTCCGATGTGCAGCGCTGGATAGTCATCCCGACGCTCCAGCGGGTGCCGGGGATCGTGAACGTCAATAATTTCGGTGGATTAACACGCGAATACCAGCTTGTTCTCAAGCCCGAGGCTCTTCTGCGTTACGGGCTCAGCACTGATGACGTGGTAAACGCGATCAAGAACAACAATGCCAACGCGGCGGGTGGGCGTGTCACACGTGGTGAGCAATCCTACATCGTGCGCGGTGTCGGCATGATTCACACACTTGATGACATGAAGCGGATCGTGGTTGCCCAGCATAATGGCACACCCATTCTGCTGAGCGATCTGGGACAGGTGCAGTTCGGCCATCAGATTCGTGAAGGTATTCTGGGCAAGGACAACAACCCCGATACCATCGAAGGTATCGTCACCATGCTGTCAGGGGCCAATCCGTCTCTGGTGCTGGACAACGTGCATCATGTGGTTGACCAGTTGCAGGAACGTCTCAAGCCGCTCGATGTGCGTCTTGTGCCCTATATCGACCGCGATAATCTGGTGAAAGCCACGACCCACAAGGTCGGCGAGACCATGGTTGAGGGTATCGGCCTCGTTCTGGTTATTCTCACGCTCTTCCTCGGCAGCCCGCGCAGTGCCGTGGTGACGGCTGTCACCATTCCACTCGCGCTCTCGACCGTCTTTGTGCTGATGCATTTCTTCGGTATGGCTGCCAATCTGTTCTCGCTCGGCGCCATCGATTTCGGCGTGATCGTGGATGGGGCCATCGTCATCACCGAGGCCATTCTGCGCCTGCGTGAGGAATCGCCAAAGGCGACACTGACCAGCACCGAGGTGTTGAGCGTTGCCCGTATTGCCGGACGTTCGATCTTTTCTTCCACGCTGATCATTATTGTTGCCTACAGCCCGCTCTTCGCGTTCGAGGGCAGTGAGGGCAAGCTCTTCCGTCCCATGGCCTATACGGTCAGTTTTGCGCTGATCGGTGCATTGGCCTGCGCGCTCTGTCTTATTCCGACGCTCAGTTATCTTGCCTTGTACAAGCCCCGTCGCATCTGGCACAATCGCCCTCTTGAGGCGCTGCATCGCGCCTATGAGCGCGGCCTCAACCACATGCTGGCTCGCCCGCTTGTCACCTATATTGGCGGTGGTGGTGCGCTGCTGGCTGTTCTTATTCTGGGCGCAACGGTAGGACGCGAATTCCTGCCCGATCTTGATGAGGGGGCACTCTGGCTTCAGGTTCAGCTGCCGACGGGTATCTCGCTCGACGAGGGCAGCCGCATTGCAAGCGAAGTCCGCTCGGCCATCAGGGAGTTTCCGGAGACGTCCTACGCCATTACCCAGCTCGGGCGTAACGATGACGGTACAGATCCGTGGACATTCTCGCATATCGAAATGCCTGTCGGGCTCAAACCCTATGATCAATGGGCGACCGGCGAGACCAAGGCGCAGTTTATCGCGCGTCTGCGCGAGCGACTCTATCAGATTCCCGGGATCAGCTTTGGTATCAGCCAGCCTATTCAGGACGGCATGAACGATCTTGTCGGTGGCGCTCATTCGCCGCTCGTTTTGCGTGTTTATGGCAATGACTTCCATGAACTGCGGCGTATCGGGCGTGAAATCGTGGCCATTCTGCACGATGTTCCCGGCACGGCTGATGCCTCGATCTTTCAGGAACCGCAGATTCCTCAGCTGATGATCACGCCTCGCCGTGAGCAGGCGGCACGTTATGGCATCAATGTTTCTGATATCAGTACGGTCGTGCAGAACGCCATCGGCGATGGCGCCATCACTCAGGTCTATGTGGAAGATCGGGTCTATAATGCGACGCTTCATGTAGGCAGCAAGGATCTGAACGATCTTGCCTCGATCCGTTCTTTGCCTTTGCGTTCAACCGATGGGGCACCAATACCTCTGGCAGAGGTCGCCAATGTTGGCTTGCATATGGGCGAAAGCAATATTGCGCATGAAATGGGTGAGCGTCAGATCACCATTCGTGTCGATAACGGGCAAAGACCGCTCTCGCAATATCTGGAAGACGCCCAGAAACGCATTGCTTCGCAGGTCCATTTCGATCCGCGCAAATATCGTCTGCAATGGGCTGGCAGTTTCGAGCAGGAGCAGCGCGCCCAGGCCCGCCTCGGTGTGGCACTACTCGTCATGTTCTCGATCATGCTGTTGCTGCTGTTCATGGAATTCGGCACGTTCCGTCATGCTGTGCTGGTTCTGAGTGTCGTGCCCCTTGCCACATTGGGGGGGCTTATCGCGCTGCATCTGCGTGGTGAGACCCTCAATATCGCGACTGCCGTGGGCTTTATCGCGCTGTTTGGTGTGGCCGTGCAGAACGGCATCATCATGATTGCGGCCATCAACCGTCATCATCGTTCCGGCCTGAGCATTCACGACTCTGTTCTGGCCGGTGCAGGCGAGCGTTTTCGGCCTGTGCTCATGACGGCGACGGTAGCCAGCGCTGGCATGTTACCAGCGGCACTGGCTACCGGTGTCGGTACAGATGTCCAGCGTGGTCTGGCGACTGTGGTCGTGGGAGGGCTGGGCATTGCTACCCTGCTGACCCTGTTTGTGCTGCCCGTCTTCTTTTTCGAGATGGAACATTATATCGAGCGTCGCAAGGCGCGTCGTTCGGGAGGCGTATCATGAGACGATCGCTTTTGCTGGGCTGCGCCGGGGCTTTGGCCCTGTCGGGTTGTGCTATAGGTCCCGACTTCCATCGACCGGAAATGCTCAGGAATGCAGGGTATCAGAGTAATGCCTTGCCCGCCTCAATTCACGGTACGGCAGATAGTGGTGCGGCTGGTGCAGCCCAGACCCTGACTGTCGGAGCGGATCTGACCGGGGAATGGTGGAAAGCGCTCGGCGCTTCCCAGCTTGATGCTCTTGTTGTCCGTGCCTTGCAGAACAACCCGTCTCTCAAATCAGCACAGGCCTCGCTCAAGGCAGCCTATGAACAGACCAAGGTGGCTGGGGCGCCGCTTCTGCCGAGTATATCGGCTTCGTTCAATCCAACACGCAACAAGACATCTCAGGCCTTGTCGCCCGTTCCTGCAAACAACAGCTATCTCTATAATCTTCATACGCTCCAGCTGAATATTTCCTACCAGCCCGATCTGTGGGGTGGGTTGCGTCGTCAGGTGGAAAACCAGGCGGCGCAGGCAGAGATGCAGCGTTTTCAGTTGATCGCCACGACCAACACACTGATCAATACGCTGATCGTCACGCTCATTACCCAGTCGAGTGTCAATGCCCAGATCGAGGCTACCAGCAACATCATCGCGACCCAGAAGAAGCTGCTTGATGTCATGGAGAAGCAGTACCGACTTGGCGATATTGCTGAAGCACAGGTTCTGGCCCAGAAGGCCGCTCTCGCTCAGGCACAGGCCACCCTGCCGCCGCTGCATCTTCAGGCTGAACAGGCCCATGACCAGATTGCCGCCCTTGTCGGGACGACCCCGAATGAGGTTCTGCCCGAGATTCCTCTGGAAACCTATCGCCTGCCTGCCACTTTGCCGGTCAGCTTGCCAAGTGCCCTTCTGGCACAGCGCCCTGACATACGCGCGGCTGAGTCACAGATGCACAGCGCCAGTGCGCAGGTTGGTGTAGCCATTGCCAATCGCCTGCCCAATGTGCAGCTTTCTGCTACGCCAGGGCAGGCCATCAATGCCATGAGCCAGTTCTTCACTCCTGGTTATGGCAACTGGTCGATTGGCGCCATGGTGGCACAGCCTATTTTTCAGGGGTTCGAGCTGTTGCATCTTGAACGCCAGGCGCGGGACAATCTTCTGGCGGCCACCGAACAATATAAAAACACCGTGCTGACCTCGATGCAGAACGTTGCCGATACGCTTCATGCCCTGCAGGACGATTCAGATGCCCTGACAATCAGTGCTGCGAATGAAGATGCTGCCGTTCGCAGCCTGCGCATTTCCCAGAGCCAGATGTCCTACGGCGATATCAGCCCGATCCTGCTTCAGACTGCGGTGCAGATCGAGCTCGAGGCACGCCTCAACCTCATTCAGGCCAAGGCAACGCGCTTTACCGATAGCGTCGCCCTGTTTCAGGCGCTTGGTGGCGGGTGGTGGCATCGTAACGATACCGCTATGAAGGTTCCCTCGACAGACTGGCACGCGGCGTTCTGACCTTCCTGGCGCGCCGCGTAACCGGCGCGCACAGGAGAGCCATCGCTGATGAAGTCCCCCCGTCTATCCCGTCTGACCCTTCTCGGGTTCGGTTGCCTTCTTGGCGCGACCACCGCGCTCGCTTCTCCGGCTCCGGCAGCCACGCCGGACAGCAAGGTGGCGACGGCCTTTGACAAGCTGCTCGACGAGGAATGGCAGTATCAGCTCAGGGATGCGCCGGAGCTTGCCACCTCCATCGGCGATTATCGCTACAACGACCGTTGGAGCGATCTTTCTCTCGCCCATATCAAGGGTTCGGTACCCGTCCTGACCGGCTATCTCAAGCGCTTCAAGGCTATTGTGCCTTCATCGCTCGATGACCAGCGTCAGATCAGCCGTGCGATGATCATCCAGCAATTGCAGGACTCGCTCGAAGGTATCCGTCTCAAGACCTATGAGATGCCCATCGACCAGATGAACGGTGCGCAGCTTGAATATCCGGGTTTCGTCTCCAGTATCCCCTTTGATACCACGAAGCATTACGAGGATTACCTCGCCCGTCTGCGTGCCATCCCCAAGGCCATCGATCAGGTGATCGCCCTGGCCCGACTGGGTGAGAAAGACGGCCTCATGCCGCCGCGCTTCCTGCTTGAAAAAGCCGAGCAGCAGGTCGAGCAGATTGCCGCCCCTGAGGGTGAGAAGAGCCCGTTCGGTGAGCCCGTCACAAAATTTCCTGCCAGTGTTCCCGCTGCCGATCAGCTGCGTCTGCGCAAGGCGATTCTCGCCTCCATCGATCACGATGTGCGTCCGGCCTATCAGCGTCTGGCGGCTTTCATGAAGCAGGGCTACGCCGCTCATGGTCGTGCTCAGGAAGGGGTCTGGGCTCTGCCTGGTGGCGATGAACTCTATCGCTACGATATTCGCACCCTGACCACCACTACCATGACGCCGAAGGAAATCCATCAGCTCGGCCTCGATCAGGTTGCGAAGATCGAGGGCGAAATGGCCGAGATTGCCCACAAGCTTGGTTTTGCCGATCTGGCCGCTCTGCGTGCTTCTGTGGCCAAGGATCCCAAGCTCTATGCGACCTCACGTGAACAGATCATTGATCTATATCGCAAATATATCGCGCAGATGGAGCCAGCTCTTACGCGTTATTTTGACAAGATCCCGGCCACTAAACTGGAGGTACGCCCCGTCGAGCGCTATCGCGAGGCTGAAGCTGCGGGTGCAGAATATCATCAGGGTACGCCCGACGGCTCACGTCCGGGCATCGTATTCGTCAATACCGGCGATTACGCCAAGCGTGATCTCTACACAATCGAAGACACTGCCTATCATGAAGGTGTGCCGGGTCATCATTTCCAGATTTCGACAGCCCAGTCGCTGCCCCTGCCGCCTTTCCGCCAGCAGGGTTTCTATAATGCCTATATCGAAGGCTGGGCACTCTATGCCGAAGGCCTTGGCAAGGAACTGGGTTTCTACAAGGACCTCTACAGCGATTATGGCCGCCTGAATGGTGAACTTCTGCGTGCCGACCGTCTGGTTCTGGATACAGGCGTACATGATCTGCACTGGACCCGCGCCCAGATGCTGGAGTTCTTCCACGCTCATCCGCCCACCAGCGAGCCTGACATGCAGGCAGAAACCGACCGTTACATCGCCTGGCCCGGTCAGGCTCTGGGTTATATGCTGGGTCAGCAGACGATCCTGCGCCTGCGCGAAAAGGCAAAGACCGAACTCGGCGCCCGGTTCGATATCCGCAAATTCCACGATGTTGTGCTTTCTGGCGGGGCTTTGCCGCTGAACCTGCTGGCCGATCGGGTTGATGCCTGGATCAGGGACGTGAAGGCAGGTAAATAGGCCGGAATTTTGCTCCGGCCCGGGAGAGGCGGGGCTCTGCCCCGCTCTCCGGCAAAGAACTGTTGTCTCCTGAAAAGCCGACTGATTTTACGAGCGGATCAGAGGCCTGCTCCTTTGCGGGCTCAGGACAGAGACCCGAGAGGCTGTGCTGTAAATACGGGAGGGGAGTGATAAAAAAATCTCCATTCCGGATTTCTGTCGTTCCCACAGCCTCGCGAACAGGGCAGGATCGGATGGACATGTCTTTGACTTCGCCTTCCCCCGACAAGACCTCTTCCGATGACCTGACACCACAGGCGATGGCCCCTGAGGTCGATCTCAAGGCGACCCGACCTGCGCGATTCGTTCATGGCAGTATCATGCGTCATGTCGTGGTCATGGCAGGGACGGGGGCGATTGGGCTGATGGCCGTTTTTGCGGTCGATCTGCTCAATTTCTGGTATATTTCGCATCTGCATGATCCGGCACTCACGGCGGCCATCGGGTTTGCTGCAGCACTTGGCTATGTTCAGGTGGCTGTATCCATCGGGATGACTATCGGGCTCGGTGCCATTATCGGTCGCCTGATCGGGGCGCGACGGATTATCCGGGCACGGCGTTTTGCATCAGCCTTCATGGTGGTGATGGTCGGTGTGACAACCGTTCTAGGCTGTCTGACGGCCGTTCTGGCGTCGTTTTTGCTCAGTCTGCTCGGTGCCAGAGGAGAAGCCCTCGTTCAGGCAGCCCATTTTCTGCATATGGTCTCGCCGTTCCTGCCGATGGTCTGTTATGGCATGGCTCAATCGGCGTTGCTGCGTTGTGTGGGAGATGCGCGACGTTCAATGCAGGTGACGGTGGTGGGCGCCATTGTTTCGGCTATTCTGGATCCGATCCTGATTTTCGGTTTCAATCTGGGACTGACAGGTGCAGCTGTCAGCACGATTATCTCCCGTGGTACGGTTGTTGCCTTCGGGTTCTTCAGTTTGCGTGATCATCGGATGCTGGAATGGCCACGCCTTTGGGCCGTCGCTCCGGCAACCCGGCAAATAGGTGCGGTTGCTCTGCCTGCCATAGCAACCAATCTGGCCACTCCGGTGGGTGGGTTGTTTACCACGCATTTCATGTCACATTTCGGGCTGGAGGCAATTACAGGTCAGGCAACGATCGAGCGTATTGTGCCAGTCGCCTTTGCCTTTGTGTTTGCCCTGACCGGTTCCGTCGGGCCGATCATGTCGCAAAATCTGGGCGCCGGGAAAAAAGACCGTGTGCGTGAGACACTTTATGCCTCGCTCAAGCTGACCGCACTCTGTGTTATACTGACCTGGGCTATTCTGGCTGCATTCCATACACCTATCCTGCATCTGTTTGCATCGAAAGGTGTTGCTGTCCGTATCGTCACATTGTTTTGTTGTTGGCTGGTGGCGAGTTATTTTTTTGTTGGGTTGCTGTTCGTCTCAAATACAGCATTCAATAATCTGGGCCATCCGTTCTATTCCACAGGCTTCAACTGGGGACGGGCGACTCTGGGTACAATTCCTTTTGTCTGGATTGGCTCTTTCTATGGGCCGATTGGCATATTGGTGGGACAGTCTCTGGGTGTGGTGATTTTCGGTAGCTTGGCAGCCTTGACGGCCTTCAGGGTCATCGGGCGGATATGACTTAAGAAAGCGGGCACTATAGGAAGTTTATCAATATAGTTTTACATGTATATCGCAAATGTTTTCATTTATAGAACATATGAAGAGGTAATAATTATATTGAAATAATAAAATAACTTAGTAAATGTTTGCGTTTGGTGTATTCAAATTTATCTAGGAAACGTATAAAACAAATTATTATTATTTTTATACAAACATATATAATCAATGAATTTATTTCAAATTTTTGTTTATCTGAAAGAATAAAAACTTATTTTCTCCTCATTTTCAACGCGGTGAATGATGGTATTGTATTTTGTCGTGTATATCGTCTTTTCGTTCTTCCCTTACAGATTGTAGTGAGGGATAATAAAATGGTATGAAATCTGAATTTATCGTTTTTGAAAATGCTGTGACTGAGAGTGGCGATGCGAATATTGTTGACAGGTGGTTGCGGGTTTATCGGTTCTGCTGTGGTCAGGCATCTGATCCGTCAGACCACTCATGAAGTTCTCAATGTGGATTGCATGACGTATGCAGCCTCGGAAGAAACAGTTGGAGATGTATCGGCAGACGGGCGTTATCGCCATGCGGCCGTCAATATCGTCAATGGTGTTGAACTTCAGAAGCTGTTTGACGAATATCGACCGGATGCCGTGATGCATCTTGCAGCAGAGAGTCATGTTGATCGCTCGATCGATGGTCCTGGCGTGTTTGTCGAGACGAATGTCACTGGTACCTATGCGCTTCTCGAGGCTGCCCGTCGCTACTGGCAGACGCTTGGCGCAGAAGACCAGAGGGCATTTCGCTTCCATCATATTTCCACCGATGAAGTGTTCGGTCATCTCGAACTCGATGATCCGCCATTCACCGAGACAACCCCTTATGATCCAAGAAGCCCGTATTCGGCATCGAAGGCGGCTTCGGATCATCTCGTCCGTGCCTGGTACCATACCTATGGCTTGCCTACTTTCGTGACCAACACGACCAATAATTATGGTGTCTGGCATTTTCCCGAAAAGCTTATCCCACTGGTGACGATCAACGCACTGGAGGGCAAGGAATTGCCGGTTTACGGCAAGGGCGAGAATATCCGTGACTGGCTGTTCGTCGAGGATCATGCCGAGGCATTGGTAAAAGCAGTTGAACGCGGTCAGCCGGGTGAAACCTATGCGATTGGTGCGCGTCAGCCACGTACCAATCTTGATGTGGTCAAGACGATCTGCACCGTACTTGATGAGCTGTCGCCTGATCCGGCAGGGCCTCGCGAGCGCCTGATCCGTTTCGTTACCGATCGCCCCGGCCATGATTTCCGGTATGAGATCGACCCCAGCCATGCCGAAAAGGCGCTCGACTGGAAGGCGAAGCACGATTTCGAAACGGGTATCCGTCGCACCGTTCAATGGTATCTCGACAACCGCCATTGGTGGGAAGGCATTCGCGCCCGTCGTTACACCGGACAGAGACTGGGAACAAAAGCATGAGCGCTGAAAAGACCAAGCCGATGAAGGGCATTCTTCTGGCGGGCGGGTCGGGCACGCGCCTGCATCCCATGACACTGGCGACCTCGAAGCAACTGCTTCCGGTCTATGACAAGCCGATGATCTACTATCCGCTTACCACGCTCATGCTGGCGGGGATTCAGGATATCATGATCATTACCACTCCGCATGATCTGCCGCAGTTCAGGCGTCTTCTTGGTGATGGATCACAGTTCGGCGTGCGCTTCGAATATCGTGAGCAACCTTCTCCGGATGGTCTGGCTCAGGCATTTCTGATTGCAGAAGACTGGATCGATGGTGCACCCTGTGCACTGGCTCTGGGCGATAATCTGATTTTTGCCGATCACCTCGGAGTGCTGCTGCGTGCGGCGGCTTCCCGTCCCGAGGGGGCGACAGTTTTCGCCTATCAGGTGCGCGACCCCGAACGTTACGGTGTGGTTAGTTTCGATGAGAGCGGTCGAGCCCTCGGCATTGTCGAGAAGCCTACAGAGCCCGAGTCCAACTGGGCCGTGACCGGTCTTTATTTCTATGACCATCGTGTTGTGGAGTTCGCCAAGAAGGTCAAACCAAGCCCACGTGGCGAACTCGAAATTACCGACCTGAACCAGATGTATCTGGAAGAGGGATCCCTTCAGGTTGATCGTCTGGGGCGCGGTTGCGCCTGGCTTGATGCCGGTATGCCGGACAGTCTCATGCAGGCAGGACTTTTCGTGCAGACCATCCAGTCACGTCAGGGAATGCTGGTAGGGTCGCCCACAGAAGTTGCCTACCGCATGGGCTTTATCGATCGCGATCAGCTTATTATGCAGGGTAAAGCCAAGAAGAAAACCGAACTGGGCCGCATGCTGCTTGAGCTTGCTCATCAAACCCATTCAGGCAGGAACTAGGAGCCAGTCCATGAAAGTCGAACGTCTCGCCATTCCTGACGTCATCCTCGTTACGCCGCAGCGTTTCAGCGACTCACGCGGTTTTTTTTCTGAAACCTACAACCATCAGAAGATGGTGGATGCGGGCATCGATCTGACCTTCGTTCAGGATAATCAGAGCCTGTCGGTGCAAAAGGGCGTCCTGCGCGGTCTGCATTCGCAGGTGGCCCCTTTCGTTCAGGGCAAGCTCGTACGTTGCACCAAGGGCGCGATCTGGGATGTCGCTGTTGATGCGCGCACAGGCTCGCCGACCTATGGTAAATGGGTTGCGGCGGAACTGTCGGAAGAAAACTGGTCTCAGCTCTGGGTGCCGCCTGGCTTCCTGCATGGCTTTGTGACGCTGCAGGAAAATACCGAAGTGCAGTACAAATGCACCTCGCTTTATGACAAGGCATCCGAGCGCGCCGTGATCTGGAACTGTCCACACCTGGCGATTGACTGGCCGATCAGCGAAAGTGAAGTGGTTTTGTCCGATAAAGACAAGATTGCTCCGCATTTCACCGAAGCCAAGGGATGGTTCCATTACTCATGAGCACGGCAACGGAAAAACGCATTCTTGTTACGGGTGGTCAGGGTCAGCTTGCCACCTCGCTGAAAATGCTCGGAGGCGATCGCGTCGTGGTGGTGGGCCGTCCTGAATTCGATCTGGCTCAGCCAGAAACGCTGGCGGCTACGTTGAAGCGGGTCAATCCTTCTCTGGTTGTCAACGCGGCAGCTTGGACAGCGGTCGATCTGGCCGAGAGCGAAATCGAGGGTGCGACGGCCGCCAATGAGACGGGTCCGGCAGAGCTGGCGCGTCTTTGCGCTGCGCGCGATGTGCCGCTGGTTCATGTGTCGACCGATTATGTCTATGCCGGTGACAAAGGAGCACCTTACGTAGAGACTGATCCGGTCACCCCGCAGACTGTTTATGGACGCACCAAGGCAGCAGGCGAGCAGGCCGTTCTGAAAGCCCAGCCGCGCAGCATCGTTCTTCGCACCTCCTGGGTCTATTCGGGGCACTGCAAGAATTTCGTGCGTACCATGGTCAATGCAGGTGCCAAGAATACCCATCTCAAGGTGGTGGGTGATCAATATGGCAATCCGACCAGCGCTGATGATCTGGCAAAAGCGATCCTGTCGATCACCGACCAGGTCGAAGCGGGCTGGCAGGACAGATTTGCCGGTATCTACCATGTCAGTGGCACGGGTGAGACGAGCTGGCATGGCCTTGCTGTCGCAGCTCTTGAGGAAGCCAGCCGCCATGGCCAGTCCATGCCCGTCGAAGTGGCGGCTATTCGTACCCAGGACTGGCCTACTCCTGCAAAGCGTCCTCAGGATTCCCGTCTTGATTGCAGTAAGCTCGAACGGGTTTTCGGTATCCGTCTGCCGGAATGGCGCGATGGGGTCGCGCGTGCGGTCGATGAGCATTTTGCTACCAAGCCAGCCTGAACGTGACTGGCCAGAACAGAACAGTTTCCTCAGCACCGTATCTTTATATGGTGGGTGGAAAAGATACGGAGCGGGCGGCATCGAGGCCGCCCGTTGCGATTCTGCTCTCGGTCTATAATGGCGAGGCTTTCCTCAACCAGCAACTTGACAGTTTTCTGGCCCAGTCCGACACTGACTGGTGCCTGTACTGGCGTGATGACGGCTCTCACGATGCTTCTCGTGCAATCATGCTTTCCTTTCAGGAGCATCGCGGCCAGGGGCGCTGCATAGAAATTGATCCTGAACCGGGAAATATTGGTGTGGCACGCTCCTATGCTGCGTTGCTCAACGCCGCCCCGTCTGAGTCGCTTGTTGCCTTTGCTGACCAGGACGATGTCTGGGTGCCTCAGAAGCTCGCCTGGGCAAGAGAGAAGATTGTCTCATTGCAAGGACCTGCCCTGTATTGTGCCCGCCAGTTTCTGACCGATGAGGCGCTGACGGTACAGGGACCTTCTCTTGCGCTCAGACGCACCCCTGACTTTCATTCGGCTCTGATACAGAATATCGCAACAGGTCATACGGTTCTGCTCAACCCGGAGGCTGCAGCTCTGATCCGTCCGGTTCTGCCGCCACAAGGGGTACTGCACGATTGGTGGAGTTATATCCTTGTGCTGGGGGCAGGAGGGCAGGTCGTTTTTGACGATCGTTGTGTGAGTTTCTATCGTCAGCACCGACGCAATGCGGTCGGTGTTGAACGTTCCTTTGCTATCAGGGGAATACGCGCTTTGCGTCGTGGTCCGAGAGCATTCATGACGTTACTTGCGGCCCTTGTTTCCCGTCTGCAGGAACCCGATTGTCAGACCCTGATCGAGCCGGAAGAGCGTCAGTTCCTGTCGCGTTTGCAAGATGTACTCGCAGACAGCTTCATGACGCGATTGGTCTTTTTGCGTGAGGAAGCTGACTTTATCCGCCAGCGTCCAGCCGAGACCTGGATATTCCGGTTCTGGTTTCTGTTTTACGGCAGAACCAGACCGAATTCGTAACAGGTACGACGCAGGGTTTCTGACGGAAGCGCATGAGCCGAAACCTGCTCGGTCGAGAGTGTCAGCTCAAGTGATCGGCTCATGAGGTGCAACGCTCCGGTTTTGCCTCCATAGCGCTCGTCACCGATGATAGGGCATCCCAGAATGGCGCAATGCACACGAGCCTGGTGGGTGCGCCCGGTGAACAATGTCAGTTCCAGCAAAGCCCGGTTCTCACGGCGCGACAGAACACGCCAGCCGGTGCGGGCGGACTGCCCTGAGGGATCGGCCGTCATGTGCCAGCCCTCTTTTGTCGTTACTTTTCGCAAGGGGGTATTGATCACGCCGTCATCGCCACGAGGCGCATTCTCGACTACTGCCCAGTAGGTTTTGCGAGCCTGTCCTGCAGAAAAAAGCTTCTGCGCTTCAACGAGGGCCTGCTTGCGCAGCGCAATCATGAGGCATCCCGACGTATCGGTATCAAGGCGATGAACCAGCCAGGGACCATCCTTCCGGCGCGACAGGAGGGGAAAGAGCGCTTCGACCGAATGCGTCGTCTTCGGGCCAGGATGAACAGGCAATCCCGCAGGCTTGTCGATCACGACAAGACGCGGGCTCTGATACAGGATCGGATAGGGAAAATGACTCATCGGGGGAGGGGAAGGATCAATCCTCGTCGCGCTGACGACGGGCAAGAACCTCTCGTTTGCCGACATGATTGGCCGAACTCACAATCCCTTCCTTTTCCATCTGCTCGATAATCTTGGCAGCGCGGTTATATCCAATGGAGAGATGGCGCTGGATGAACGAGGTCGAGGCCTTGCCTTCACGGGTCACGAGATCGACCGCCTGATCAAACAGACTCGTCTCTGCGTCGAAATTGCCGCCACCCACACCATTACCACCGGAAGAAGCGCTTGCCGCTTCATCTTCGAGATTGGAGATCACCTCGTCATTATAGACCGGCTCGCCCTTGCTGCGCAGATCGGCCACCACATCCTCGACTTCGGTGTCGGTCACGAAGGGGCCGTGCACACGGGTAATGCGCGCCGCGCCTTGCATGTAGAGCATGTCACCCTGGCCGAGGAGCTGTTCGGCACCCTGTTCGCCAAGAATGGTGCGGCTGTCGAATTTGCTGATGACCTGAAAGGAGATACGCGTCGGAAAATTGGCCTTGATGGTGCCGGTGATCACATCCACGGAAGGGCGCTGTGTTGCCATGATAACATGGATACCTGCCGCACGGGCCTTTTGCGCCAGGCGCTGCACGGCGGCTTCGATTTCCTTGCCAGCCACCATCATCAGATCGGCCATTTCGTCGATGACAACGACAATATGAGGCATGGTTTCGAGCGCAAGCTGTTGCTCGTCAAAAACAGGCTGGCCTGTTTCCGGGTCGAAGCCCGTCTGTACGCGCCGTGTGACGAGTTCGCCCGTGGAGCGTACCTGACGTACGCGCTGGTTATAGCCGGTGATGTTGCGGACCTGCAGATGCGCCATGGAGCGGTAGCGCTTGTCCATCTCGCGTACGGTCCATTTGAGCGCGGCAACGGCCTTGTTCGGCTCGGTGACCACCGGCGTCAGCAGGTGAGGAATACCATCATAGATCGAAAGTTCGAGAATTTTCGGATCGATCATGATCAGACGGCACTCTTCCGGTGTCAGCCGGTAGAGCAGCGACAGGATCATGGCGTTCACGCCTACCGATTTACCGGAGCCCGTGGTACCTGCGATCAGCAGATGCGGCATCTTGGCCAGATCGGCATAGACGGGATTGCCTGCGATATCCTTGCCTAACGCAAGACGAAGCTGCGCCCCCGGTTCATGAAACTCGGGAGTATCAAGCAATTCCGAGAAATAGACCGTTTCACGTGACGCGTTTGGCACTTCAATGCCGATCACGTTGCGGCCGGGTACAGTGGCGATACGCACGCTCAGTACAGAAAGCGAGCGCGCAATATCATCAGCCAGACCGATGACGCGTGCCGAGCGGATACCCGGTGCCGGTTCCAGCTCGTAGAGTGTGACGACGGGCCCGGCGTGGATATCACCGATCTGTCCCTGGACGCCATAATCTGAGAGCACCTGTTCCAGCAGGCGCGCATTGGCTTGCAACACCTCATTGGAAGGACCGTTGCCTCCATGGGCGGGCGCCTTGCGAAGCAGTCCGAGAGATGGCGGCTGCCAGCCTGTACTTTCCCATCCCTGACGGGCTGCGGGAATGGATTGTTCCTGATGCGGGCGTTCCGACCGGGCACGACCGAAGCCGAAAAACCCACGTTTGGGTTCTTCCTGCGTTTGCGGGGCAGGCGCTGGCTCGTCCTGGTAAGGCGGTGCATCCTCGATTTCAGCGTAACGTGTTACGGCAGCCGGGCGCGGTGCGCTTTCCTGATCGCGGGCAATTTGTGCCAGCTGCATGGCATAGGGGTTAGCCGGGGCAGATGATCCGGCTGCTGGAACTGCATTCTTTCCGGGTTGTGCGCTCTGCGCGGAGGCTGGCTGGGTCTGCGAGTGCTGGAGCACCGGAAGCATTTCTTCGGTTTTTTCCGGTGGCTGAAGCCAGCCGGTATTTGCCGGGATAAAGGGCTGTCGAGCGGTGTCACCGGTCTGTCTGGGCGACGGGTAAGGATGCTCATGGCGATAGGCATTCGCCTCGACCGGCTCGTAACTGCTCCAGTCGGGGGGCGTTGTCTGGCGGGCGCGATTGCCCATGCGACGTGCCAGATGCTCCGAGCTTTTTCCGATCGAGCGGGCTCCCCGAAAGAGCGCGCGCCATTCGCTGCGCCGCAGACCAAATGCAAGTGGAATGAGCAGAATGGTAAGTAGCAGGCCAAGAAACGAAAAGAGGACACCGCCCGCGCTGCCGAGCGTGGCACGTCCCGTCGAGACCAGATGATCAGCCAGAACAAGTCCGAGCTGTCCGCCAAGTCCGGCCCGTGAAGGCCAGCTTGTGGTCAGAACAGGCATCAGAACCTGCAATGTGGCAATTAGTGCCGCAGAGACAGGAAGCAGACACAGAAAAGCGATAAAGCGCAGGATTGGCACACTGAGCGTATGGTGGCGCACGATCTGCCACGCCCAGCACAGCATGACGATAATCGGCATGGCACTGGCCAGACCCAGCCACTGCACCAGTCCGTCAGCCAGGGTTGCACCGGGCTGGCCGAGCAGATTGGTCGGCACAGCTGTGGTGGCGGTATCGAAAGACGGGTCCTGGGGATTGTAGCTCCACAACGCCACAGCAAGAGCGAGGGCGAGGGCGAGAAGAATAAACCCGCCAAGTTCTGTCAGCCGGTCATGAAACTGGCTGCGTAGTCTGGGCGAGGCGTTTGCGGGAGAGAACCAGCGGCTGAGCAAAGCCAAATTCACATCTTCCTGTGCTTGCGCAATACGTTGCACCCCGCGCATGGGGCGTCGAGCATCGTCTGAAACTATACCTGTCGTGCGGCAGAACTATAGCGGAACAACACGGTGAGACGAGAGTAAAAAAGGACCAAATTCCGCCAATTGTGCGGTCTGCATGGAGCTGATCTGCCTCAAGAGGATGATAGACCCAGAGAGATATGGCGGACAGAAGCGGGGATCGAAGAGACTTGCGGCCTTTGCGGGTCAGGATCCGGCATTGAGAGGCTTTGATCGGTGCGCTCTGCCAGTGTCACGAGGCTTGCCAGATCCTTACCTGTGCCACGCCGAAGCGACGTTCTGTCAACAGAGGCAGTTCGATGGCAAGTTCGTCTTTTACGGCGGTTTCGGCCACGATGATCGCGTCAGGTGCGATCCAGCCAGAGCGGGTCAGAGCTTTGAGGGCGGCGGGTACCAGATCCTTGCCATAAGGCGGGTCGAGAAAGACGAGCGTGCAGGCGCGTGACGCACGTGGCGCGCGCGTTACGTCGCATGTCAGCACCGAAAGACCGCGATCGTCGAAGCGGCAGGCACGGATATTGGCCGAGATCACGGCGCGGGCGCTGCGATCCTGTTCCATGAAGATGGCAGAGGCCGCACCACGCGAGAGGGCTTCGAGGCCAAGCGCGCCTGTGCCGGCAAAGGCGTCGAGCACATGGGCCCCGCGCAGAAAGTCCATGCCAGCCCAGGGGGCGTGGGCAAGCATGTCGAACACGGCCTGACGGGCTCGATCGGAGGTGGGGCGGGTGGTTTCACCCCGGGGCGACTGAAGGGCGACGCCTTTGCGTTCACCGCCGACGATACGCATTATTCTTCTTCGGCTTCCGGGCTGACAATGTCGGCAGTCTTGTCTTTCACGATGCGGCGGACGCGACGCGGAGCGGCGGCGAGACCGGGCACCTGCTCGCGCAGGATCTTGCCCTGAACCTCTTCGATCTCCCGTTTCTGCAGGGTACCAAGCTGGAACGGGCCATATGAGACGCGGATCAGACGGCTGACATGCAGGTTGAGCCCCATCATGACACGACGGATTTCGCGATTCTTGCCTTCCTGAAGACTGACGGTCAGCCAGGCATTATCACCTTTCTGGGAATCCAGACCGGCCTCTATGGGGCCGTAGCGTACGCCGTCGAACTCCGATCCATGGGCAAGGGCGGCCAGTTTGCGCTCGTCCACCACGCCGAACACGCGCACGCGGTAGCGGCGGATCCAGGCATTTGACGGCAATTCGAGACGGCGGGCCAGTTCGCCGTCATTGGTAAGAAGCAGCAACCCCTCGGAATTGATATCCAGACGCCCGACGCTCACGACGCGTGGCATGCCCTCGGGCAGGGAATCGAATACGGTGGGTCGCCCTTGGGGGTCGCGATGGGTGGTCATCAGCCCGTCAGGCTTGTGATAGCGCCAGACGCGTGTGTGTTCCTTGTTGCCGATTACCTTGCCATCGAGCTGGATGATATCGCCATCCTGCACGAAGGTGGCGGGATGCTCGACCGAAGATCCGTTCATGCGGATGCGCCCGGCCTCGATCATGCGTTCGATGTCGCGTCGGCTGCCTACGCCTGCGCGGGCCATCCATTTGGCGATGCGTTCGCCCTTGTTTTCTTCGGTCATGCTCGTCTGTCCTGTGGTGTCGCGTGTCTGGCCGCGTCGATGAATCCAGCCAATAGACGCGCATCACCCGGATCGATAGCGAATTCCGGGTGCCACTGCACCCCCAGACGAAAAATTCCGTCATCGGTTTCGATGGCCTCGATCAATCCATCGGGTGCGCGGGCGCTTATTATCAGGCTGCCTGCGTCGCGCACCCCCTGATGATGCGACGAATTGACGCGCATTTTCGTCGCGCGGGTGCAGCGTGAAAGCAGTGTGCCGGGCAGGATCGTCACGTCATGACCGGCCTCGTCACGCGGGTTGGGCTGTTCGTGGGCAATCGGGCTAGGGGCATGTTCAGGCAGATGCTGGAACAAGGCTCCGCCCCAGGCAATGGCCATGAGCTGCATACCGCCGCAAATACCAAGAACAGGAAGGCCACGGTCTCGGGCGGCGGCCAGAAAGGCAAGCTCGGCATCAGTACGGTCGGGCTTGAGTGTGGTGCGGGGGTGAAGGGCCTCACCGTAGAGAGCCGGATCCGGGTCAAAGGCTCCGCCTGTTACGACCAGACCGTCAAGACGCTCTATCAGCGGAGCGGCCAGAGCAGGCTCGTGGGGCAGACCGACGGGCAGGGCGCCAGCGGTAGCAAGGGCGCTGAAATAGTTCTGGCGTAGCGCATGGTAGGGGAAGCGCGAAAAGGCCCGTGGGCCGCCCGGTTCGATATCAAGCGTAAGGCCGATGAGAGGTGCGCGTGTCATGCCGACCATGTAAACAGGGTTTTGAGGCAAACAGAAAGCGCCCGTATCAGCCGGGCTGGAGATCCTGTGTCTGACAGTTCCCGACGGGGCAAGTCCGTTACCCACAAGAATGAATCGTCAGAAAGAGGCGTGGGTATGACCGCAGCGCTGGAAGCTGCCCGTGAGGCGGCTGAACGCGGTGAGGTGCCTGTAGGGGCGGTCGTGCTCGGACCGGAAGGGGGCGTGATTGCCCGGGCAGGCAATGAGGTTGAACAGCGCCGGGACCCCAGCGCCCATGCTGAGATCCTGGCCATGCGTGCTGCCACAGCCGTACTGGGTACACGTTCGCTGGCTGATTGCACATTGGTGGTCACGCTCGAACCATGCCCGATGTGTGCTTCAGCCATGGTACATTTTCGCCTGGGGCGGGTAATTTACGGCGCCTATGACCCGAAAGGCGGCGGGGTTGATCATGGGCCACGTATTTTTGAGCAGCGTGGATGTCTGCATCGTCCGGAAGTCATCGGAGGCGTTCAGGAGCAGGAAAATGCCCTCTTGCTGAAGAAGTTTTTCATAACATTGCGGGAAACGCGTGATTTCTGAAACGGATTACCACGTTTTTACACCTGTCTATTCTGGACGAACCGGAAGCAGCTTCATAAGTTTGACTAACCACACGCACCATACGGGTGCCAAAGCTGGAAAGATCATGACTGACGCCATGCCTGTACGTTCGATGCCTTCACGGAAATTCCGTTCACTGGCTCTGGTCGCGGCCACTGCGCTGTCCATAGGCGCCGGTATCTCCTCCCCCGCATGGGCAGAAGGGCTGATCACGCCCCAGACCCAGCTTCAGACCCTGCCGAATTTCGTCAATCTGGTGAAGCAGGTGAAACCTGCTGTCGTTTCCATCACCTCACGTATCCGCGCGGATGTTGCCGAGCAGGAAGAAGGGGGCGGGCAACAGATGCCGCAGGGCATGCCGTTCCCGTTTCCTTTCCCGTTCCAGATGGCCCCGCAGCAGCAGCAGCCACGACGCACCGTTGAGGCACGTGGTTCGGGTTTCATCATTTCCAATGATGGCTACATCGTCACCAACAACCATGTGGTGAATGGCGCAACCAAGGTGACCGTCACGCTCGATGATGGCACCACCCTTCCCGCAAAGATCGTGGGACGTGATCCAAAGACCGATGTGGCTCTGCTCAAGATCAAGCCGAACGGCAAGCTGCCTTTCATCGAGCTGGGCGACTCCGACAATGTGCAGCCCGGTGAATGGGTGGTGGCTGTCGGTAACCCCTTTGGTCTTGGCGGCACGGTCACGGCCGGTATCGTTTCGGCACGTGGGCGCGATCTGAATGCAGGCCCGTATGACGATTTCATCCAGATTGATGCGCCGATCAATCACGGTAATTCGGGTGGCCCGCTCTTCAGCCAGAATGGCAAGGTGATCGGTATGAATGCCGCTATCATTTCGCCTTCAGGTGGGTCGATCGGCATCGGTTTTGCCATTCCGTCCAACACGGTCAGAAGTGTGGTGGACCAGCTTCGTACCTCAGGTCATGTCACGCGAGGCTATCTGGGTGTGCTGATGCAGCGCATTTCTCCGACCCTGGCTCAGGCATTAAATCTCAAGCCAAGCGAGCCGGGTGCACCACCTGAGGGCGCATTGGTGGCCCAGGTTACACCGGGTGGCCCTGCTGACAAGGCTGGCCTGAAGAGTGGTGACGTGGTGATCGCGCTCAATGGTGCGAAGATCAAGAGTGTGCATGATCTGGTGGTCCATACTGTCTCAATGAAGCCAGGCAGCGATGCCACGCTGAGCATCCTGCGCGATGGCAAGACCCAGACCATTCAGGCCAAGATCGGCAATATGCCCAAGGATGGTGAAGGCCAGGATACGGCCTCCGGAGATGACAGCACACAATCCGGTAGCGGCAAGATCGGTATTTCTCTGGCTCCCCTGTCTCGTGACATGCGCCAGCAGCTCGGCGTTGATGACAGTGTCAAGGGTGCTGTGGTCAATCAGATCGCCGCAGGCTCTCCTGCCGAGCAGGCTGGTGTGCGTCCCGGCGACATCATTCAGGCTGTGGGTAATACAGCGGTCGATAATCCTCGTGCGGTTCTGACTGCTGTGCGTGGTGTGCTCAAGAACAAGCAGCCGATTTTGTTGCGCGTGCTGCGCGACGGACAGCAGATCTTTATTGCTATTGCGCCGGGCGGAAGTGACGCGGATGACGATGGAAGTGATGACAGTAATTGAGAGCTAGCTCTCACGAGGCTTTCTGATCCGATTGAGTTTGCAGGGTGGGGTCTTTGGACCCCGCCCTTTTTCAGGCCTGCATGTGCTGTGATATAGGGAAGATCACATGCGGAATTTGCGGCTCCGTCCCCGCTGCGGCACAATGCGGCCATGACCCGTATCTTCATTGATTCTGATGCCTGTCCGGTCAAGGATGAGGTTTATCGCGTGGCCGGGCGTTATGGACTGCACAGTTTTGTGGTGTCCAATCGCATGATCGCCTTGCCTGATTCCTCTCTGATCGAGCGTGTGGTTGTTGAGGCTGGGCCTGATGTGGCCGATGACTGGATAGCCGAACATGCGGCTGAGAATGACATTGTGATCACCGCGGATATTCCGCTTGCCGCCCGTTGTGTCGGAAAGGGTGTGCATGTGCTGGACCCCAAGGGGCGCATTCTCGATGGCGATGCCATCGGCATGGCGCTGGCCATGCGTAACCTTATGACCGATCTGCGTTCGGCAGGCATGATGACGCCGGGTGGTGCGGCTTTTGGCAAGGCCGATCGTTCCCGGTTTCTTTCCGCGCTCGATACCCTGGTCAACAAGGCTCGCAAGCCCCGCCCCCGTTCCATGGTCCTGCCACAGGAGTAGGAATATCTGACATGGCACACATATGCAGATAATATTTTTACAATATTATTGATATGCAAGTATTGATGTAAAAATATTATCTTGTTTTCATATCAATCCAGAAGAAAAAAGCTCTCTGGATAGGTAGCACGCTGATCTGCTTGACTCTTACCCATGCTGCGACGCGCATCCTGTCGCAAAACTTTGATCTGCAGTTCTTTCGTGCTCTTGGCCTTGGTATGTCGGCCTTCGCAGAGCCAGGGTCCTCTTGCGGTGAGTTATGAAACACAAAGGAAAGATGGCCAAATTCTTACCGCCGTGTCATGTTTTTTGACTGATCGGGGCGATTCCGCTTTTGTCCGCTGAATGGAGTGCAGATCTGCCTGATCGAGATATTTCGTTGACGCCTCATTATACGGAAACGACCGATTTCATGAATGCTCCCATGTCCACGACCACGCTTGAGACAGCAGCCGAGACTGCTCCCGATGTCCTTCTTGCCTCACTGTTTCTGGAAGCCCGACGCAGCAACAAACCGCTTCGCGTCGTTCCCGAGACGATTGTCCCGATCAATCCGAAAGCAGCCTATGCTGTGCAGGACGTCGTTGCCCGCGTGCTGAGCGAGTCCGGTAAGGGGGAAATTATCGGCTGGAAGGTCGGCGCGGCGACACCTACAGCAACGCCATCCTGCGCACCTTTGCATCGGGCGACCGTTTTCGAAAGCGGGCATGAGCTTTCGCCGTCTTTCTGCCGGTTTCATGGTGTCGAGGCCGAAATCGTCTATTCATTCGGGAGTGACCTTCCGGCACGGGCTGAACCCTGGACAACTGAAGAAGTAGCCACAGCAATCGGGGCCATTCATGGAGCAATCGAGCTGCTCGATACGCGTTTCGTAACGCCGGACTCTCAGCACAATCTGTCTCATCTGGCCGATCAGGGGAGCCATGGTGCGCTGATTGTCGGGCGTGGTGTGACGTCCTGGCGCGATTTCACCCCGACTACCTTGCCCATGACCATGCTGGTCAATGGTGAAAAGCGCTATGACCAGCAGGGGGGGAACAAGGCCGGCGACCCACTGCGCCTCCTTACCTGGCTGGCCAATCACGCAGTGGAGCGCGGTCGCCCGCTGCGCGCGGGTGATGTCGTGACCACGGGATCGACCATGGGGACGTTGTTTCTGGATGATCCTGCCGAAATCTGTGTGTCATTTGAAGGATTGTTCCCTGTGGAAGCCCGCCTGGGAGCACCTTTCCGGCTCTGAAAACAACATTGTTTGCGGTGGTGGCGAGGCGCGTTACCATGGCGACGTAACGCCAAGGTGATGAGCGTCTCGACCATGTTCTTTCTAGGGTCGAAAACCCGGTAACAACCCGCAAGATGGACGTGTTATGGCCAGCAAGACCGATATTCTCATGATCGACCCCATGCCGGAGAGCTTCAACGAGCAGCTCGGCACGCCTTTTCGCCTGCACCAGTTTACTTCTGTTGAAACGCTGGGAACTCTGGCTGAACGGATTGAAGGGGTGACCACAGGAGGGGGAAGCGGTCTGCCACGCTCGATTATGGACAGATTGCCTAACCTGAAAATCATTTCCGTCAACGGGGTGGGAATCGACAAGATCGATCTGGATGAATGCCGGCGCCGGAATATCCGTCTTGCCACAGCTCAGGGCGTGCTCACCGAGGATGTTGCCGATATGGCCATCGGGCTGATGCTGGATGTTGTACGGGGTATTTCATGCAATGATCGCTTCGTGCGCGCCGGAAAATGGAGCCATGAGCCGGTGGCGAATTCCTGGACCATCAAAGGCAAGAAGCTCGGCATTGCCGGATTTGGCGCTATTGGCAAGGCGGTGGCCAAACGGGCTTCGGCCTTTGATATGGCTGTAGCGTATTTCAGCTCGCGCCAGCAGACTGATACGCCGGAATATCCCTTCTATCCCGATTTGCGCGTTCTGGCCGAATGGGCGGATGTGCTGGTGCTTTGCGTTTCGGGCGGTGCACGTTCCTATCGTATGGTTGATCAGAGTATTCTTGAGGCACTGGGGGCAGAAGGCTTCCTGATCAATGTTGCCCGTGGGTCGGTTGTGGATGAAGCGGCGTTGATCGCGGCTTTGCAAGGCCATACGATACGAGGGGCGGGGCTCGATGTCTTTGCTGAAGAGCCGGATGTGCCCGAGGCATTCTACAGTCTCGACAATGTCGTACTGCAGCCCCATCGTGCCTCTGCGACATTTGAAACCCGTCATGCAATGGGTAGTCTGGTATTTGACAATCTGGCGGCTTTTTTCCAGGGCAGACCCCTGCTGACCCCGGTCATCTGAATCATTTCGTAGAGAAGGGTCAGGGCCTTTCGCTTACATGGGTCTGCCCTTCACGAATACGATCGAAATGCAGCCCCGTCCCGGCTCTTGTTATCTGGGATCGGGCGGAGAGTAGATAGACTTTGCGGTTCGGGTAATCGAACAGAACCATATGAGACTGAAAGAAATCGACACCAAGCAAGCCGACGCCAAGATCCTGCTGGGCATAGGCAGACATACCATCAAGGGTGATGTCGCCAATCCTGAAGGATGAGAGCGTTGTCCTGAAAAGCCGTGTACGCAGCGCGCCGTAAAGGGCAATAGTCGGGTTGGTATCGTTACGTTCTGATCCGGACAGCCATTGCGCAGGGAGTGTAGTGACAGGCACATCCGAATCGAGTGTCATCTCGTGATCCCTGCCCTCGATTTTTGCCATGATGGAATCATTGCCAGATAGCGACATCACCTGTGCACCGGCGCCGATAAAATCGGAAGGGGCTTTGGAACAGACCGGGTCCTGTCGAAAATGGATGAGCGCAAAGACGCCATGAGGCATATCGAGCAGAAGGGTCAGGCGGTCGAAGAAAGTGCTGCCTATGGTGCCAATCAGAGGTCGTGAACCGATATGCTGTATCGGATAATCATCCAGTCTGATCATATCCGGCGTCTGCAGATCGAGGCTGCCTAATCTGAGATGTCCCGCCCTGATGACGGGGCGGGTTCGCGTATGGGCGCGGTTCGTCGTAATGGTCAGTGTCTTGTGTGTATCTTCCGTCTCGAACCCTTCCATATCTCCAACATAAAGAGCATCGAAAGCACTGGAGAAATACAGGGCGATTTCTTTCCCATCCAGTGTCGCTGGCAGAATGGGAGAGTCGCCTCTTCCTCCCAGAAGCGGCAGGGTTACAGCACCATCAATACAATCGGATGTATCCTGTGCCTGTGCCTGTGCCTGGGGCAGGCCAAGAGCGACGAAAGCAGCGATAAAAGTGCCTATTCGCCGCGTTCTGCTCATCTTAACTGGCTGTCTTTGCTGCCGCGACGATTGATGCCGGTAAAGACCGGCTGCTTGTCACGCATATTCTGACAGCTGATACAGAGCTTCACTCCCGGTACGGCCTTGCGACGGGCATCAGGAATAGGCTCATCACATTCAATGCATTCCTCTGCGCTTTCACCCTTTGGCATGGCGTGACGCGCGCGACTTACGGCATCAGCAATCGTATCATCTATCTGATCTTGAACGGCCCCATCAGGAGCCCAGCCGGTTGCCATAAGCACATCCTCCCGTTCTCGGTGACACTCTTCAGATATGTGACGTAAAATGAGGGATAAAAGTCCTGCACATCACTAATCAGGTCCGGGAGTAGAGGGATTTTCAGCCGCAATACGATCGCAGGCTGAACCCTTGAGCCTTGCTTTCGTTCACGCGAAAGGGAGGCAGGGTGTATGATGCAGTCGGGTGAAGACACAGGGAACACCAGAATCAGACATCTGCCTGTCCAGCAACTGCTCAGCCCGGTTCAGGCTGCTGCCTATCTTGGTCTGGCCCCCGCTCTCTTCAGGGCTCTGCGTTTCTTTCGCTGTGGTCCGACACGGCTGATGCTGCGTGGCAAACCGTTCTATCGTCGCATCGAACTCGAAAAGCTGCGTCAGGACTGGTGTGCGGCGGTCCAGGTCAGGGGAGAGGACCGCCTGGAAAAGCGACTGGACCCTGATACGGAGGGCAGTGATGCGAGGGAGAGATCCCTCGATCCGCTGATGAGATTGCTGGCACTGCGCGCCATACGTCACCGTATTGTGGTGTCGATCTTCTGGGTGATGGGTCTCATCGGCGGTGCCATCTGTCTTATCCTCTATTGACGCTGTTCAAGGATCTGCTTCATGCGTACACGGATTGCCTCATCTGCCCTGTTCGGTACCCTGACCTGTACGGTCGCGCTTCTTGCTCTTGCCCGCTGGCGCGGATTGCGTGCGGTTCAAGGGATCAATTGTACGGCCCATTGGCTGGCTGGTTCTGAAGCAGCTGAAAGAGACACTGTGGATCTCAGACACAGCGTTACGGGTCTTGCGACAAACTATGCGGCTCTTCTGTTCTGGGCCGTTCTGTATGAACTAGCACTGGGCAAAAATCCCGGAAAGCCCAGAGCCGTTCTCGTGACGCTTGCCCTTGGCCCGGTTGCTGCTCTTGTCGATTACAAGGCCACCCCCAGGCGTTTTACCCCTGGCTGGGAACTGGTGTTTTCCAGAAAGGAAATGGGGCTGGTCTATGCGGCCATGGTCGCTGGTATGGCATTTGGTGCCAGACGTGCACAGCGTCCTGCTGAGAGCAGGTAATCTTTTCGGGAAATTCTGGTGCCGGGTGAGGGATTTGAACCCCCGACCTTCGGTTTACAAAACCGCTGCACTACCACTGTGCTAACCCGGCAAACGCAGGAACGGATTGCTTTTCGTCGTTAAACGCAAATCCGTCAAGGTCTTTTGGCAAGGATAATTGCGAGCGCCTTGTCTTGGCCGGATATGATGCCCTTTCCGGGCTTCCTCAATAAAAAAGCCCGGCTCGAAAGCCGGGCTCTGTCTCGGATCAGACCGAGTAGTACATTTCGAATTCGGCCGGGTGCGGCGTGTGTTCGAATTTGTAGACTTCTTTCCACTTCAGCTCGATGTAGCTGTCGATCTGGTCCTTGGTGAAGACATCACCTTCCAGGAGGAACGAGAAATCTGCTTCGAGGGCCTGAAGAGCCTCACGGAGCGAACCGCAGACCGTCGGGATCTGCAGCAGCTCTTCCTTGGGCAGCTCATACAGATCCTTGTCCATGGCTTCGCCCGGATGAATCTTGTTACGGATGCCGTCGAGGCCGGCCATCAGCATGGCGGCGAAAGCAAGGTAAGGGTTGGCGGTCGGATCCGGGAAACGGACTTCGATACGCTTTGCCTTCGGGCCGACTGAATACGGGATACGACACGAAGCCGAACGATTGGCTGCCGAGTAAGCAAGCAGAACCGGCGCCTCGAAGCCCGGGATCAGACGCTTGTAGGAGTTGGTCGACGGGTTCGTGAAGGCGTTCAGTGCCTTGGCGTGCTTGATGATTCCGCCGATGTAGTACAGTGCGTCTTCTGACAGGCCTGCATACTGGTCGCCTGCAAAAAGCGGCTTGCCGTCGCGCCAGATCGACTGATGCACGTGCATGCCCGAGCCGTTATCACCGGCGATGGGCTTCGGCATGAATGTGGCCGTCTTGCCGTAGGAATGGGCGACGTTGTGCACGCAGTATTTGTAGATCTGCATGAAGTCGGCCGACTGGACCAGCGTGGCGAACTTGGTGCCCAGCTCGTGCTGCGACTGTGCCACTTCATGGTGATGCTTTTCGATCGGCAGGCCCATCTCACCCATGGTCGAGAGCATCTCGGCGCGCAGATCGCCTTCGCTGTCGACCGGAGCAACCGGGAAGTAGCCGCCCTTGACCACCGGACGATGGCCCATATTGCCTTCCGGATAGTCTTTCATCGAAGCGTCAGGGCCTTCGATGCTGTCGAGCTGGTAGGTGCCGTAATTCGGGCCCGTACCAAACTTGACGTTGTCGAAGATGAAAAATTCGGCTTCGGGGCCAAAGAAGGCCGTATCACCCAGACCTGTCGTCTTCAGATAGGCTTCGGCTGCCTTGGCAGTCGAGCGCGGGTCACGGGCATAGTAGGTGCCGGTGCGGGGCTCGACGATATCGCAGATCAGGATCAGCTGCGGCTTGGCCGAGAACGGGTCCATGACGGCCGTGGTCGGGTCGGGCAGAAGCACCATGTCGGATTCATTGATGGCTTTCCAGCCGGCGATCGACGAGCCGTCGAACATGAAGCCTTCAACGAAGGTATCTTCTTCAATGGTGGTGTGCCACTGCGTCGTATGGTGCCACTTGCCCTTCGGGTCGGTGAAGCGCAGATCGACCAGTTCGACCGAGTGTTCCTGCATCAGCTCGAAGACGCGCTTTACAGCGGCGCTGTCGGGCTTACCCGGCTTTGCATGGGCCGCTGAAGTGAAAGACGCAGCCTTGGACGCCGCGGCTGGAGCTTTTTTCGCCATTTGTCAAATACCTGTATCTGCCTCAAGGGGCCGCACTGATCGGCTGCAAAACGATTAGGACAGGATTCGCGAACTGTCGAGTATTCCAAAGGCTTTTTGCAGCGCCAAACGAGGGAAAAACAGCCTTCTTTCCCCCCTGTTGAGGCCCCTGAAAATATTCTGAAACCAAAATGATGCATGACAGGTCTACGAAAAACGCATATCGGCATGGCCGGTTCCTCAGGTGAAGTTTTTTTTCGCAGAGCACGTGACTGTGAAGCTTGCAGGCATGGGGCGGAGATTTAGAATCCGGAGTCCCGATCCTGGCTCCTGACCGGTGAAAATTGCGGAGGGTTCTGGCTGGCTGTGAGCAAACGGCGTTTTACAGCCTGTATTATGCCGGTATCATGTCCTCGTCCCTTCGCAGCGCAGGTCTGGCATGAAATCTCCAAACGCCTTTCTCGGCTCTTTGCCGACCACTATCTTCACGACGATGTCCCAGCTTGCCATGACACATGGGGCCATCAATCTGGGGCAGGGCTTTCCTGATACCGAAGGCCCGGCAACACTGATTGATAAAGCCGCAAATGCCTTGCGGGACGGACGTAACCAGTATGCACCGCTCACTGGGCTGCCAGAGCTGCGTGAGGCGGTTGCTCGTGCCAGCAAGCGTGATTACGACCTTGATATCGACCCCGCCCAAGAGGTGATCGTGACTTCAGGCGCTACAGAGGCGCTGGCTGTCAGCCTGATGGCGCTCATCGAACCGGGCGACGAGGTCGTGCTTATCGAGCCGCTCTATGACACCTATCTGCCGGTACTGCGTCTTCTCGGTGCCGTGCCCCGTTGTGTGCGGGTGGAGGCGCCTGACTGGCATCTGTCGGAAGAGACATTACGGGATGCCTTTTCGGACAGAACCAAGCTGATCCTGCTAAACTCCCCCATGAATCCGAGCGGAAAGGTCTTTACCGCGCAGGAGCTGGACCTGATTGCGTCCCTCGTTCTGGCCCATGACTGCTATGCGATTTGCGATGAGGTTTACGAGCATCTGACCTTTGGCGTGAAGCATATCCCGCTCATGACGCGCCCGGGCATGCGTGACCGCGCCATTCGTATTGGCAGTGCGGGCAAAAGCTTCTCCGTGACCGGGTGGAAAATCGGCTATATCACGGCCTGCCCCGCTCTGGCGTCGGTGATTGCCAAGGCCCATCAGATCATTGCCTTTTCAAGCGCACCCAATCTGCAACGGGCTGTGGCCAAAGGGCTTGATCTTGGTGAAGCATTTTTTGCAGAACTTTCAGAGAGTCTGCGCGCCCGGCGTGATCTGTTTGCCAATGGCTTGAACAGACTTGGCTTTCCGACCCTGCCTGCCGATGGCAGTTACTTCGTTGTGGCCGATATCAGTGCTCATGCAGAAGGCCGGGATGATGTGGCGTTCTGTCGTGATCTGGTGACAGAAGCCGGGGTCGCGGCCATTCCGGTTTCTGCCTTTTATGATCCGCATGGAGCGGAGCCGCCGCGGCATCTTGTCCGTTTTGCTTTCTGCAAGACTGAAGCTGTTCTTTGCGAAGCGCTGGGTCGTCTGGAACGGCGTTTCAGCCCTCAGGAGGGCTGAAACGCGGTCATCTTGTCAGTTGGTACACGCTGTTCGAGCGGTACCTCTTGTCGCATACCTTGTTGCTGCGCCGCGGCTTTTCCGGGAGTGGGGGTCTGTCTGGGGCTTTCCGGTTGGGCGCCCGTTTCGACATCACCCGCTGGTTTCGCCGGTGCCGCAGGAGAGACCTGTGGACCAACCGCGCTATACGGATCACTGGGCGGCAACACGTCGATCGGAGCCTGACTGGCAAGCGGGTTGTGCTTGAGGATTTGTGCCGTCTCGTCGGGGTAGCGACGCATCAGCCCCAGAAGTGTGCCGTTGGTCCAGCCAAAACCGATCTGCATCGGGTATTCGCCGCCGCCTTTGCCGCCTGAAGCGCTGATACCGGGTGCTTCCACATCGTATTTTTCAAGCAGTACGCCTGATTTCTCATAAGTGCCAATTACACGTGCCATCCATCGTCTGGCAATTGTCTCACCGAGATCACTCGCTCCGTAGTTATTGAGGCCCTTGATCGCCATCCATTGCTCTGGCGCCCAGCCATTCGGGGCGTCCCATTGTTGTCCGCTTTCATGATCGGTCGCCATGATCCCACCGGCCCGCAGGAGCCGTGTCCGGATTGTATCGGCTACCGACATGGCCTGGGCCTGTGAGGCAAGGCGCAGGAAAAGCGGCACGGCTGTGGCGGAAGAGAGCACGTCGGTTGTCTGGCCTTTGCGCCAGTCGTAATCGTAGAAAGCCCCTTTCTCTTCATTCCAGAAAAGCCGCCTGACAACAGCAGTATGCTCATCCGCGCGCTGACCGTAGAGCGCTGCAAGCTTGTGCTGCCCTGTCAGGGCATAGCCATGCTCCAGGGTCTGCTCGAGGTGGACTATCAGAGAGTTTACTTCGATAGGAGCAAGGTCGGTCGTGTGAATGGTCGACAGGGTATGCCCGTCAGCAAGCCAGCGCGAAGAAAAATCCCATCCTGTCTCGGATCCGGCGCGCAGATCGCGATACACATCCGATGGCGCACGCGTGCTTGCCTTGGCTGCTGTAGCAACGTCTTCGGGATAGCTTTCGTCACGTGGCGTATCGAGATCATCCCAATGGCGCATCAATAGCGTGCCATCTGAGAGGCGGACGAGATGACGATGGGCCTGACCGGGTTTCAGCGTGTCCGCACCATCCATCCAGTAATCGTATTCCTTCTGCAACTGAGGCAGGAATTTACGATAACTGTCCTGGCCATCATGCTGGGCAAGAAGATCGACCATCAGCGAGAAGAAAGGTGGTTCGGATCGGCTGAGATAATAGGTGCGGGTGCCGTTGGGAATATGACCATAACGATCAATAAGTGAGGCCATGTCCCGGATCATGCCGCGTAGCAGATCCCATTGTCCGGTCTCGTAGAGACCGATCATGGTGAAATAGGTGTCCCAGTAATAGAGTTCTGAAAAACGGCCACCTGGTACGACATAGGCATGGGGAAGCGGCAGAAGCGACGAGTAGGCCATGGGCTTGTCAGGCTGACGGGTCAGGACGTTCCACATACCCTGAATATAGTCATAGATATTTTCATCTGCTTTGCGCTGGTATGTAATTTCGTGCCGCTGTGGTGGCGTAAAATGTGCAGTGTAGAAAGCCTTGAGGCTGAAATCAGGATTCTTGCGTTGCTCCTCCCAGCTCTGGAGAAGTTGTGCAGGTGCCTCGTTAGGGCGTGAATCGGCAATCGTCTTGAAGTCAGGCGCCAGATGCGCACCACCAATGGCTGCAAACAATCCACCCAGAGCAATAGACGGCGAGCGCAGATCCTGTGGTACGGATGCGACATGCAGGGAGTGCGCGGCTTCACTTGCAACAGTCTCGCGTGGACCGGTCGATGGATGGGGGGGCGTATCTGCTGCTGCCGGGACAGAAGAAGAGGTGATGGCAGGTTCGGGAGCTTTCTGCGCGACGTCCTGTCTCTGATCAGCTGCACGGGCTCCGGTGCTTATGGCAGAAACATTCAGAACAACCAGCGAAGTGCCAAGAAGCAGGAGATGAGAGAAGGAAAGGCGTTGGCTGGTCATGCTGTCTCCCTGAACTTGGGTCCGGCATTACATTGCCGACCGTTCCTGATTTTTTTAAAGCAGTGTCCTGTCACAGATGTGACTCGAGCCCTGCTCCGTTTTGTGGCGCTCTGCTCTCCCCCGTACGCCAGTCATGCCAGAGAAGGAGATGCCAGATGAACAGGACAGCGCTGAAGAGGTTGCAAAACAGTACTCGTACTGTCTTTTTTCTCGTCGGCGTTATCTCGGCGCTGTGGTCCTGTCTTGTTCCTGTGATCAAACATCATGCCGGTCTGAATGATGGTGAACTGGGACTGTTGTTACTCTGCCTTGGCATCGGATCGATTATCGGCATGCCTCTGGCGGGGCACTGGGTAGGGCGCTGGGGATGCCGTGTGGTGGCTACAGGAGGAATCAGCATTGCAGGTTCACTCCTGATGCCTCTGGCTCTTCTTCATGCTGTGCCGCTTCTTGCGGTCTCGGTATTTGGTCTGGGTATGGGGCTTGGAGCTGTCGAGACGGCACTTAATATACAGGCGGTGGATGTCGAAAAGCTGAGTGGCAAACCCATGCTTTCCGGGTTTCATGCCTTTTTCAGCATCGGAGGCGCCATTGGCGCAGCTGGACCACAAGCCCTGACTCTGGTTCAGGCAGCGCCATGGGTCAGTATCCTGATTGGCGAGATTGGTCTCGTCGTTCTGTTTTGTGCTGTCTGGCCTTCTTTGCTCAATAGTCCCGAACCCGATGGCGGCTCGGGTTTTGCCATGCCGCGCGGTGTGGTCTGGCTTATCGGGCTGTTGACCAGTATCGCCTTTCTGGCCGAAGGCGCTGTGCTCGACTGGGGAGGGGTCTATCTCTCTGGTGAACGCGCTGCTTTCAGCATCGCACCGGGACTGGGTTATGCGTTTTTTGCGACCGCCATGACGTTCGGACGTCTCACGGGTGACTATGCTGTCGCGAAAGCCGGTCCGGTCCTGATCATGATCGGCGGTGGCCTCTGCGCGGCTCTGGGCTTCGCTCTTGTTGTACTAGGCCCTGACCGGATCACACTCCTTGGCGGTTTTGTTCTGGTGGGGCTTGGCTGCGCCAATATTGTGCCGGTTCTCTATGCTGCCAGTGGCAAGCAGACGGTCATGAAAAGCAGTGCCGCCGTCGCTGCCATTACCACCATGGGTTACACAGGCATTCTGGCAGGGCCTGCTCTGGTTGGCGCTGTGGCCCATATCAGCAGCCTTTCCACGGCCTTTATGCTTCTTGCCGCGCTTATGGGATTTATTGCCCTGAATGCGCGTCTTGCCCGCTGAGACGTGTCTTTTTTGGGCAAAACATGGCTTTCCCCTCGCATTCATCGGCAGGACGCGCCATGTGTCGAGGATCAAGAAGGAGCTGTTCGTACCCATGCCATCCTATGTCGAAGAGGCCCCCCTCTCTGCTCTCGCTGTCACGGATCGTCTGTTCTTTGAACGGGCCGATAGTACGCTGACGCGCGACGAAGCAGAAAAAATCGTCACCCGTTCGCTCGACGGAATAGAGGATGGTGAGCTTTTTCTCGAGTATCGTGAGAGTGAATCCATCCTGCTTGATGACGGTGTGATCCGCTCGGCCAGTTTCGATACCTCATCCGGCTTCGGTCTTCGCTCTGTTATCGGTCCTGAAACCGGCTTTGCCCATTCGGACGAAATCAGCAAAGGTGCACTTGAACGTGCAGCAGGTGCTGTATCTGTCGTGCGGCAGGGGCGTAGCGGGACACTTTCTTCGCCACCTCAGGCCACCAACCGGCGTCTTTATGTGCCGGAAAGCCCGTTGAGCGATACGGATTTTGCTGCGCGTGCCGCAGTTCTGGGTGAGATCGATGCCTATGCGCGTGGGCTTGGGCCGGAAGTGGTTCAGGTTTCGGCCAGTATTGCCACGGAGTGGCAGGCTGTTCAGATCATGCGTGACTCAGGGTTTCGCACGGCAGATCTGCGTCCTCTCGTACGTCTCAATATTTCGGTCGTTCTTGAACGTGATGGGCGACGTGAGAGTGGCAGCCGGGGCATGGGTGGACGCTATGCCCTGTCACGCCTTCTGGGGCGCGAAACATGGCAGGATGCGGTTGATGAAGCCGTGCGTCGCGCCAGGGTAAGCCTTGACGCCAGCCCTGCTCCTGCGGGCGAGATGGATGTGGTACTTGGTCCGGGCTGGCCTGGTATTCTGCTGCATGAAGCCGTTGGTCATGGGCTGGAAGGTGATTTCAATCGCAAGGGCACATCCAGTTTTGCTGATATGATTGGCAAGCGTGTGGCGGCTCCCGGGGTCACGGTTGTCGATGATGGCACACTCGCTGAAGGACGCGGTTCGCTGACCATCGATGACGAGGGTACACCATCGGGTCGTACCGTCATGATCGAAGATGGTATTTTGCGTGGCTTCATTCAGGACAGGCTGAATGCGCGCCTTATGGGGGTTTCCCCGACCGGGAACGGGCGTCGCCAATCCTATGCGCACGTACCTTTGCCGAGGATGACCAACACCCTGATGCTGGCCGGGGAAGCAACAACAGAAGAGATGATCAGCTCTACAAAGCGCGGGCTTTATGCGGTTGATTTCGGCGGTGGTCAGGTGGACATCACGTCAGGAAAATTCGTGTTTGCGATGTCCGAAGCCTACCTAATCGAGGACGGCAAGGTCACACGTCCGGTTAAAGGGGCAACACTGATCGGCAATGGCTTTGATGCCATGAACAAGATCTCGATGATCGGGCAGGATGTCGCGCTCGATCCTGGTATTGGGACCTGTGGCAAAGCGGGCCAGGGTGTGCCTGTCGGTGTGGGACAGCCGACCCTGAAACTGGCAGGTCTGACGGTCGGTGGTACGGCCTGAATCTGACAGAAGGGTGCGGTCTGGAATCCGCACCTTCTTTTTATCAGGTTGCTGAAGAAAGCCCTGGGCTCGGGTCGTGTATACCGGTCGAAAACCTGGTTTTACCAGGAAAAGCCGATACTGCCTTGTGCATTCCGGCGCTCTCCATACCAGCACCATCCGCTCGGTGATCCGAAAGAGAAACAGCTTGAAATGAATTTCCGGTCGAAAATATTCCGGACACTTGCCTGCAAGACCCAGCCACGTAATCCAGGCGAAGATTTGCCCAGATCATAACGCAGCGAGCCATCAAACAGGGTATAGCCGGGTACAGTGACAGAGCCGCCTGGTATACTCATGCCCTGCACGATTGTCGTTCTGGCAGCGCCCTGTCCTCCATAGCCTGACATGACATAGCGCACACCGGCACCAAGTCCGACACCTGCCAGTGACCCATGGGGCAGGGTATACATGGCGAAGAATGTCGCACTTCCCTTGTTCGATTGAACCAGAGGGTGCCCTGTGGAGTCATCATGAACGTCTTGCGTCCCTACTGCCGCATCAATCTGGAGATTATGCCAGGAGTTCACATGGCCTTCGACTTCGAAGCCGTCTGAATGGACCAACCCGCTTTGCGTACCCCAGGGCATATTGCCTGCGGTTACGATGACATTGGTCTGCATGAGGTGGAAACCGGCAGCACTCAGCAGAATTGGTGTACCTGGAATCTGGTATTTGACGCCACCTTCGAGTTGCTTGCCCAGAGAAGGGCTGGGTGTATGGGTCGTCTTGCCACCGTCGCCGGATACAAGCCCTGTCTGAGGCTGGAATGAAGTGGAATATGAAATATAGGGAGAAAGACCGAATTCGAAATGATAAAGCCCTGATGCGCGCCATGTTACCTGTGATGGGGCGATATGTGTTGTAGTCGCGGAAACCAGCTGCTTTTGCGTCATACGGTACCAGTCATTTCGTACGCTGCCGGTGATGTGGAATCCCCGCCACTGTAGCTCATCCTGCCCGTAAATACCGATCTGCTGCTGACGTACGGCATAGTTGGCAAAAAGGGCAGGGGTTGTAACAGGCAGCCAGTAATTGGGGGCAAGAACGTTCAGATCTGGCGCCCGTCCGGATCGCGCAAGCTCTGCCGAACGCATCTGCTGATAATCGAATCCGGCAGTCAGTGCCTGCTTGACCGGTCCTGTCACAACACGCCCGCGCAGTTGATTGTCGAATACGATGGCATTCTGCTCGTCCTTGGCGGCGAAGGCACTTCGTGAAATTGTTGTTGGGCCGACATACGCGCCAGTGCTGTAGACGCCCTCGTAGTTTGACCGGACATAATCATAACGCCCTCGGGATGAGAACTGCCAGTTGGTGTTGAACCGGTGATCGAAGATATAGGTTCCGGCCCCCTGGGTCCTTCGGAACCGCTCGAAATTCAGGTCGCCGTCATAGAAATTGCGGGGTACCTTGCCGTAAATTGCCGGATACAACGAACCAACCATTGGAAACGAGCCATAGGACGAATTTTCAGGATCGACCTGAAAATTGGTGATGAGCGTGAGTCTGTCTCGTCCTCCCGCTCCGATTGTCATGGTCGGGCTGATCGAAAACCGACGGTTCTTTGTGCGGGCAAGCTGGGAACGTGAGCCGTTGGCCGTTCCGTAAATCCGCCCGCGGACAGAGCCGTCAGACGTGAGGTAACCCCCTATGTCTCCATCAATACGATAGAGGTCAAAGCTGCCTCCTGTAGCAGTGAGAGCGCCGTAAGAACGCGCATCTGTCGGCATTTTGCTCGTCTGTGCTATCAGCCCACCAGGAGTGGAGCGCCCATAGAGCGACGAGGCTGGTCCTTTCAGAACCTCGATCCGTTCCAGGCGTGAGGTATCCGTCTGAGGCGTCGCAAAACCTGTTGGTGCCTTGGGCAGGATCAGCCCGTCCAGATATGGCAAGACGGTGAACCCACGTAACTGGAAGAAATCGTAACGTGGAGAGGTGCTGCCGCGCAGATCAGGGGTGATGCCCGCCGTGTAGCGCAGAGCCTGCCCCAGTGTCAGAACACCGCGCAGATCCATATCAGTACGGGTGATGACCGTAACGGATTGCGCTGTTTCAACCAGAGGGGTGGCCGATTTGGTGGCTGAAGAGGCAATGGTTGAGGCTCGCTGGCGCCCGGTGACTACGATCTCCTCCGCGTCCGATGCGGCCAGAGTGCTGCTGCTCTTGTTGGTGGAGGCTGTAGCTCCCTCAGTCGCCATTACACGTCCGATGCTGGCATCGCAAAGCGCCGCCGAGCCTAACAACACACGCATAATCAACCCGTATCTCACCACTCATCTCCTCGTTTGATGAGCATCGGCCTATAATGCAAGTGATAATCATTATCAAAGAGATTTATGCGATTATGCTTTGCTCTGTGACGTACAGCCGGAAACGGGAATACCCGGAATTTTTCCAGGTTATAAAAATGTTACATTTAGAAAACAGATTGATTATATCCTTCCAAGATAAGCCTGAAGCTTATTTTGAAACGACAATGAGAGGGGACTGATAGTTCTGCAATAGGACTTGCGTTGATTTTATTGTATTAATAACTTTGTTTTCTCTAACAAGTAATTTTTATCTAATCTAAATGGAGATTTAATAGAGATGAGCGGTCCTGAAGCAAAGAAGAAATCATCATCATCAAGAAAAAAATCCGCGACTCAATCACTCACGCTAGATATCACGCTAGAGGTGATGACTCGCTTACTTGATGCCGTATCAGATGGAAACGGTGCTATTATTCTGGATGGATTGAGACAGAATCCGTCTGATCTCGGTTCTTTGATCCAGCAGATTGCCAATAGTCATGGGATTGAAAAGCAGAGAAAACTGACACAAACCAGCGACATAATGGAAAGTGGCAGGATGGAAGCGGATTTTGCTTATGTGGGGTTACCTGCAGAGGCGCGTTCCATGGATTTCAGATCAGCATTTGATAGACATTTAAGATCCCGTTTGGGTAAACGGGCAGACGGATTTGCGATCATCTTTGATCGGCTGGATAAGCACAGTCGCCCGGTCATCATTGAAACCGGTTGCCTACGTGTACCGGACAATTGGGAAGGGGATGGACAGAGTACTTTCCAGTTTGACTGGTATGCACGCGAACGCCAGGGATGCGTCTTTACAATTGATATCAATCCCGCAAGCATAGATAGCGCGCGGCGTGCTTGCAGCGGGACAACAAACACAATTCTGAATGATTCACGTCCGGCCTTGCATGCTCTCGGGCAAAACTGTGCTCGTCCTGCTTCTTTGCTCTATCTGGACTCATTTGATCTTGATCTGAATAATCCTATGCCGAGTGCCGTACATCATGCCACGGAGATGATGGCAGCTAGGGGATTAATTGGGGAAGGTACTATCATTTGCGTGGATGATTTCGATGTCCCGCCGCTAGGAGCAGGAGGAAAAGGATTGATAGTGGATCAGTTTATGAATTCTGTTGGCGCTCGATTGCTTTATTCGGGATATCAGAAAATCTGGGAGCTGTAGGATCTAGTATATTATCTTCAATATATACTATTATATTGGTCAGCGGGTAGTTTTTCAGTACAGGCTCCAAGGCGGTGCAGTCGTATGGCTTGGTCTTCGCATGACATTGACTGCAACGCAGGGGATCTACTGTATTGTTTGCATATGGTTCTCTTTTATTTTTTAGAACTGACGGCTTGTTCATATTGCCATCATTGATTTCTATATTATTTAACTGTAATAATTACTGGTAATTCGCGCATGATAGGTGCGTCATGCATATGATCCTGCTGCTGTATGGCTTTTTGAAGCCATTTTCTGTCTGAGAGACTTGGTGTCCCTGTCATGAGTATATGTCTTGTCTCGATCTTACGAAATTAGGAGGAACCAGAGAGTTGCAAGACTCATCTCACCGTAATGGGTGCCAAAATCATTGGTCGCTGTTCTGAATTGGAAGAGAATATCGGTTCATAGGCTCTTTTGCCTGGCATGTTGCACCGACATAGATGATCTCTTTGATCGAAGGCATAATGAACTGGCGCTTGCCGGAGGAACAGCCGGTCGAAAATGTCTTGGTAGTCAGGGTCATATTTTCTGATAGATCTTATTCATGACAAAAGGTGATAAAGAATATGTATTATAAATCCGGAAAAATATAAAATACTCTACTTGTTATAATACAGATGGAGGAAATTTATTTTATAATTGGGCAGGAATGAAAAAATCCAGGCCAATTCATCATGATCATGGTTTCTCATTGTGTCGATTACGGTCTCCAGATCTTTGATAATGACCCACCGATCCAGACCTTTCATGACACACTTTATATACCGAGAATCCCCGGACATTATGACTCGCAATTCGGCCTGTATGACAATTATGGTCGGCTGATACCGACAGCAGGTCCACGTCGTGGATGGCCCAATGCAGCTCTGGGACAATCTCCAAGCTGTTGTGTCAGCCCTTCAGATGCGTTCCCCCTGTCGCCGGAGCCAACCTATTTTTACGGAGGCAACATAACCCCTCACTACGGGCATTTCATGACTGAAACTCTGCCCCGCTACTGGTGTGGGCGCCGTTTCTATGAGGGTCTGAAAATTCTTGTTCATGCCGAGAAAACGCTTGATTCGCTTTTTGCACTTCCCTGGCTTGCTGATTTTTTCTCATTGCTCGGGCTCGAACGTAAGGATTTTGTGGTTTTCGAGCGACCTACGCGTATCAGGATGCTGATTGTTGCCGGCTCGGCATTCGAAGAGAATCATTTTGCCCACAAGGCATTTGCCAGATATTGCAATGAGCTCGGCGAAAAACATGGTGAGGATATTGCTGATGGCCGGCCCATCTATCTCTCACGTGCCCAGTATAAGAGCGAGATGCGTCAAATCAACGGTGAACCCGAGGTTGGTGCCTATCTTGCTCGTGAGGGGTTTTCGATTGTTGCGCCCGAAACGCTTCAGGTTCGGCAGCAATTACGTCTGTTTTCCGAGCATCGACCGACGGTCGGGTTTGTTGGCTCAGCTTTTCACAACAGTATTTTCTGCCGACGACCGGTTGGGGTTGCCTTGACTTGTGATGGCCTGATCTCCTCGAATTTCACCCTTATGGATCAGGCGAATGAGGCTCGTATACAGTATGTAACGGCCCCCGAGATCACGCTTGAAAAATTTGTCCTTGGTCAGCCAGCCCTCTATCGTCTCAATGATCCGGTACATACGGCACGTGTGTTGGTCGACCTCGTTTACAGGCGCGTCTGGCAGAATGAGAAGACGCATGATGCTGAGGGCATTGATAAGGAAAAGACCTATCTGATCAGAACTTATCACCAGAGCTGGATGCAGATCGATCGTCAGACAGGTATCGTGTTCCATGGAAATGGTGAGGGTGAGCGCATCGTCAGACTGGTGGCTCATCTGGGCGACAAAGGCTGGGCAGCGCTCACGACTCTCCCGGGTGACTGTCTTACGGTTGAGAGGGACAATCATCAGGGTACAACAATTTACTATCGGTTCCATAAACGCCCTGATGGAAGGGTAGCGTTTTACAATGATGAGACGCATCGCTTTCTCTGTGCCACACCAGATGGCAAGATTTGTTGCGATCGCCTTGAGTCTGATGACTGGGAGTGTTTCACGCTGGAGGATGCCTGAGGCTCAGGCAACAATATCGCAGGAGTGGGGATATTCCCTCTTTTGAGAGAAAGAGCGGGGCCGAAGGGCCCCGCTTGACGATTATCGTCCCAGTTTCCGAAGTTTTTCGCCTGACATAAGACGCTTTTCGATGACTTCGAGCGACATACCCTTGGTCTCAGGGATAAAGAGAAAAGTCAGCAGGATGAACGAGGCATTCAGTCCTGAGAAAAGCCAGAATGTGCCGGACGTACCAAATGTGTTCATCAGCGTCAGGAAGCTGGCGCCCACGATCATGTTGGTGATCCAGTTGGTCAGTGTCGAGAGCGAAATACCCAGATTACGCCCTTGCATCGGCTGAATCTCGGAGCAGAGAACCCACATGAGCGGGCCTGCAGACATGGCAAAACCCGTGCAGAACAGCAGAAGCAGGAAAATGGCGATGAATTTCGAAGTCTCTCCCGACATGTCTGTCGAAAGCAGAACAGCCAGAGCAGCCATGCCCAGCGCCATGACCGTGAAACCCATGTAAAGAATAGGTTTGCGGCCCCATTTATCGACCAGTCCCACTGCAATGAACGTGGCCAGCATGTTTACGAGACCGATAATGGCAGTGCACCACATCTGCGAAGTAGCATCGAACCCGGCGCTCGAAAGAATTTTGGGCGCGTAGTACATGATGATATTGATGCCTGCGAGCTGCTGCATAGCCTGCAGCATGATGCCCAGGGCGATGGAGCGACGGAAATTCGAGTTTGTCCTGAGAAGCTCGAAACCGTGCTGCTTGACCTCGAGCTGCTCGCGAATGGCCTTGATTTCCTTCGCAGCCTCGAGAGGATCTTCACGCAGGGAGAGAAGAACCTCGCGAGCCTCCTTATGGCGCCCCTGCATGATCAGCCAGCGTGGGCTGTAGGGCAGAAACAGAACGCCAAACAGGAAGAGGGCAGCCGGAATAGCCGCTACGCCGAACATCCAGCGCCAGTTTCCTGAATAGGAAAAGTAGGTGTTCGACAGAAAGGCCAGGAAAATGCCGACCGTCACCATGAGCTGATAGGTCGAGACCATGGCGCCACGCGTGGCCTCGCTGGCAATCTCGGACAGATAGAGTGGGGCAGTGAAGGCCGAAATACCGACAGCCAGTCCCATGATCACACGAAAGCTGATCATGGAAGGGACAGACCAGCTCAGCGCGCAGCCGATCGAGCCAATCACGAAAATCGAGGCACCAGCAATAAGCGAGCGCTTGCGACCAAGTGTATGGGCCATCCAGCCAGCGGCCAGGGCACCAACGGCAGCGCCTGCCATCATGGAGCTGACGACCCATTCCTGAGCAAAGGTCGAGGCGTTATATTGCTTGGCGAAGAAATCGAGCGCGCCTGCGACCACACCGATATCCAGACCTGACATCAGACCGGCAAGAGCTGCCAGCACTCCGATAACCAGAATCTTGAATTTCGTTGCATCGAAAACTGACGCCAGCCCGCCTTCCGTATTTCCGGCATCTGTATCTATCGCCATGGATTATTCTTGTCCTTTTCCGGCGGCACGCAGCGTGCCGACTTCTCGTCCATTCCAGTTTTTCATTACCTGATGCGACAATCCGGTCAGCACGGCGCGGTCTGCATCAGACCAGCCAGCCTCATCGAACCCGAGCAGAAGTGCGGCAAGGGCCACCTCTGCCGCCCGGTTCGCTCCATCATCGGTTTTGATCGCTATGCCGAGCCCGAGTTCGGGCACAGATGCGACCATCACCCCTTCTGCACCCATTTTGCAAAAGATTCGGTTACCGAAATGCGCCATCAATGTCGTATCGAAACGCCCGCTCCCTGCCACCATGAAGGGCTCGGACGCGACAGCAGAACGCAAGCGGGCGGCTGCCGACGCATGGCCCGATGAAAAATTTTTTCCTGTGCCAAAACGCGCAAAACCCGTCGCCAGAGCGGAGAGGGGAATGGCGTAGGTTGGCATCGAACAACCATCGAGCCCGCGATTGGTCTCCTCATGCGGGACAGATGTGGCCATGACAAGCGCTTCGGTTACCTGACGCTGTGCTTCATGGGTGGGGTCGATATAGCCAAAAGGGTCGAGAGACTGGTCGATCGCGAGGCAGATCAGGCCGGCATGCTTGCCTGAACAGTTGTTGTGAAGTGCTGATGGGGGGGCGCCTGAGGCGGCAAGTGCATGAGCTGCCTTGTCATAGGTGGGCCAATGAGCTCCGCATTCGAGACATGTCAGCGTTTTGCCAGCTTTTGCCAGCATCGCGGTGGCTGTCTCGGTATGTCGTGGTTCGCCGCCATGAGAGGCGCAGGCAAGTGCCAGCTCGGCATTGGTCAGGCCCAGCCGATCGGCAGCACCGGTTTCGACCAGTGGGAGAGCCAGAAGCGCCTTGACCGTCGAGCGTGGAAAGACTGGTCTTTCAATGGCCCCATGCGCCCGAACGACACGGCCGGTATCGTCCATGACGGCAATCCGGCCGAGATGAAGGGATTCGATGCGTCCGCCGCGCGTGACTTCAGCTAGGGCGATATCGTCCATGACGGGATCCTCAATAAGGTATGATGGATTGGGGATCGGTCTCAGCCGATCGGTGTCTGTCTCGATAGCAGATAACAGGATGTGCCCAGCTGTGCACTCGAATCAGGGTCGCTATCAAGCCAGGGAGCAACATGAGCCTTGCGTACGCGCAGAAGAAGCATGTCTCTTTTATCGTATTCATCGGCCTGGGCCGCAAAAAGCGGAAGCAAGGCCGGGCGTTCACAGAAAACCAGAGGCTCGCGGGCATCGAGCTTCAGACCGTTGTCAATCAACCTCCATCCCTGTTCGGCCGGGAGCAGGATATAGAGCCATCCATCCGGACGTTCTGCTTCCGCAAAGACGCGTGTGGTCACCACCAGAAGCGGGGCTTCTTCCGGCAGGAGATGTGTTTTGAGGATCGGAGGCTCGTAGTCGAAGAGATCCGGCTGTGTCTGTGACGGTGTTTCCTGTCTGGGCACGCGTGATGCCCGTTCCGGGCGGGAATGAACGGTGCCACCAGTCAGGGGAAACCTGTCAGTTCGGGCCATGAGACGGAAATCGGCTACGTGCTATCAGCCCTGCTGGCACGAGGCGCAGATTCCTTCGATCTCGATGGTCGATTGTTGCGGCTTGAAGCCTATTTTTCGGGCGGCACTTGTTATGGCATGAGAGATCTCACTGTCTTCCACCTCACTGACCGCACCGCAGCCGCTACAGATCAGAAACTGCGCGCGATGACCGCAGCCATGGCCATGATGACAGTCCAGACGATGCGCGCAGCCGATGAAGGCACTCATGCGCTCAATCCGGTGGATCAGGCCCTGGGCCAGCAGGAAATCAAGCGCACGATAGACCGTGGGCGGCGCTGCATTGCGCTGATACTGCCGCAGATGATCAAGAATGTCATAGGCGCCGGCAGGTTTGCGACTCTCCAGAATCAGCCCGAGCACAAGCCGACGCGTTTCAGTCAACCGGCTGGCGCGCGTGGTACAGAACGCGGCAGCACGGTCGAGCAGTGCGAGTGTGCGGGGAGAGAAAGGGTCCAGTTCGGTCGTGGCCGTGCTGCTGAGCATGAAGGAATTCCTTTTCCGGCTTGTCCTGACCAGAGTTCCGCCTCTATATCGCGTATCTCAGTCGTTATAATATAACTAAAGGCGACTTTTTTGCGCCAGACCCTGTTCCTGCTGATCTGCTTCCTGTTCCTGCCGGGCTCTGCCAGAGCTGAGCCGGTGAAGGTTTTCTGTGCCGAAGCCCTGTGGTGCGATCTGGCCGAAACCCTGGGAGGGAAATCTGTCACTACGACCAGCATACTCACGTCGCCACGGATTGACCCGCATGATTTTCAGGTCACGGCTGATATGGCCCGCAAGCTGGCGGATTCCAATATCGTTCTGATGATGGGCGGTCATTACGATGACTGGATGCCACCATTGCTGGCGGCTCAATCCAGTGCATCGCGTCAGATAATTTCGGTTGCCGCTCTGGCAGGTCTCGGACCGCAGGAAAATCCCCATCTTTTTGACGACCCGACAGCTATTGGCCTCATGGTTGCAGCTCTCTCGACAGAGCTTGTGGCACGCCTGCCCGACGAGGCTGGAGGTATCAGGGCGCGTCAGGCGGATCTCGAGTCGGTCATAGGAGCCTTTTCCGGGCGGCTGAGGACATTGCGGCTTCAGACACAGGGAATGAAGATTGCTGTGGCCGAACCTGTAGGCGGACCTCTGCTTCAGGCGCTTGGAATCGAGGTTGTTGATCCTGAATATGCTCTGGCGACCATGAATCACGATGACCCGGCCCCCCGCGATATAGCCCGCCTGGAAGATGCGATGCGCCAGAAGACTGTCCGTCTTCTGATCATCAACCCTGCCATGAAGACCCCGTCTGTAAGCCGTATTGAGGCTATCGCGCAGAAAGCTCATCTGCCTGTTGTGGATTTCGACGAATTTCCAGAAGCCGGACATGCCTGGCAGCACTGGATGCAGGATCGGCTTGACCGGCTTGCCAGGGCACTGGGCGTTCATGACTGACAATTCTCCTGCGATCCTGCTGAGGCAGGTCACGCTGAGCCATGGCGCGCGCGTGCTTCTCGACCGGGCCGATCTTTCTCTGGCTTCCGGAACCTTTACAGTTCTGGCGGGCGCGAATGGCCATGGCAAGACAACCCTGATGCGCGCCCTGCTTGGTTTGCATCCCGTTCATGAGGGGGAAATCCGGACTCTCGGCCGGAAACCGTCCGCCGCCCGGCGATGGATTGGCTATATGCCCCAGGAGCGCAGGATTCCCGCGCCACAGCTTACGGGGAAAGCCCTTATCAGTGCTTCGTGGCGTGGCACATCTCTGGGTCTGCCAGGATGGGGGCAGGGTGCAAAAACAGCGCTGAAAGCGGCTTTGACGCTGACCGGGGCAGAGGCATTGGCAGCCCAGCCTTTGAACCAGCTTTCAGGCGGCGAACGTCAGAGACTTTTTCTGGCCGAAGCCCTGCTCGACAATCCTGCCCTGCTGATACTCGATGAACCATTGAGTGGCATGGATATGGATTGGCAGCGCAGGATTTTGGCCATGCTCAGGGCGCGTTGTCGCGAGACGGGCATGGCGGTGCTGATGTCCTGTCACGGGCTTGAGGAAGTCAGCAGGTTTGCCGACCATCTTCTTCAGATTTCTCAGCGTAAACTGGAGCTGAGCGATGTTGCATTATGAATTCATGCAGAATGCCTTTCTGGCATCGGGCGTCGTAGCTGTTCTGAGTGGATTGGTGGGGTGGTTTCTTGTGCTGCGTGGCCAGAGCTTTGCCGGTCATGCCCTGTCTCATATCGGTTTTGCCGGTGCGACCGGAGCAGCGCTGGTAGGGCTGACGCCCTTCATGGGTATGACGCTTTCTGCAGTTGCGGCCGGACTGGTTCTGGGCTGGGAAGCAGAAGGCGATCTGCGTGCGAATCCGGCTTCTGCCAATCATCGTGACAGCGTGATAGGGCTTGTTCTGGCGGCGAGTCTCGGGCTGGGACTGTTATTCCTGCAGTGGCAACATATTCCGGTCAGCAGCACCACCGCCCTGCTTTTCGGTAATGTTCTCGGGGTGAATCACGCCACCTTGTGCTTGCTGTTCCTGCTCGCCGGGCTTTGCCTGTTTGGTCTGTGCTTTCTGGCGAGACCTCTGCTTTTTGCGAGTCTTGATCCCGATCTGGCCGCGGCGAAGGGCGTCAGACTGCGTCTGGTTTCCTGCGGTTTCATGAGTCTTGTAGCGCTGGTTACAGCCATCTGTTCGGAAACCACGGGAATATTGCTGGTCTTCAGCCTGCTTATTGGCCCGGCAGCCTGCATGCTGCGTCTGGGCCTTGCTCCATGGCAGGGGCTGGCTGGCTCTGCCCTGCTGGCATTAGCGCTTTCCTGGGGAGGGCTGGTACTCTCCTGGTATACGGATGCACCGGTCTCATTCTGGATCAGCGCCGGTGCCGCATGCAGCTATCTGGCCGTGCGATTTCTTGCGCCGACAACCCATTAGAAGGCCGGGTTGGAACTCAGTTGACGTGCCAGTCAAGCAGCATGATACCGACGATAAATATCGCAAGAACGATATGCATGATGATCAGCTCACGCACGTTGATCGTCGGAACATCGGATCTGGATCTGGGTAGATTGGCCATGCGAGTCTCCTTATCGATTTTTACCGGACAAGGGTAAACCAAATAGCCGGTGTCCGGTTATAGCGTCATGAAAAATAATACAGAGACGCGTCATCGCGAAGCGACGAATCATGACGAACACCCGATCGAGGTTTCGCCTTATGCGAAATACATCCTGATTCTTGCAGCCGTTGTCGCTGCCATATGTGGCGGTCTCTATGGTTATGATACGGGTATCATTTCCGGTGCCCTTCTGCTGATCTCGGATGATTTTCATCTTGGCAGCACAATGCAGGAAATGGTGGCTTCCGCCATTCTTGCCGGTGCCATTATCGGCGCATTGGCAGCGGGGTCATTTTCTGAAAAATACGGGCGTCGTGCCTGCGTGACCCTTGTGAGTGGCGTGTTTGTTCTGGGAGCCCTGGCATGCGCCTTTGCTCCGAATGTATGGCTTCTGATCGTTGCGCGCATTTTTCTGGGATTTGCTGTGGGTGGTTCAACCCAGGTGGTACCCATGTATATCTCGGAGCTGGCCCCAGCCGAAAAGCGCGGTACGCTGGTGACGATGTTCAACGTGGCCATCGGGCTCGGTATTCTGCTGGCCAATATCATTGGCTTCACCGAGCGTGAGGCCTGGGGATGGCGTCCGATGGTTGGGCTGGCTGCCGTTCCGGCTGCGATCGTTTTTGTCTCGATGTTCTTCATGCCCAAAAGTCCGCGCTGGACGGCAGAGAACGAGGGCATGAAACGCGCCATTATCGAGCTTGGACGTATTCGTACCTCGAAAAAGGTTATCCGCAAGGAAGTGCGCGAAATGCGCGAAAATGCCGAAGCGGCCGATCCACGCAATCGTGGCTGGAAAGGTCTGTTTCGCCCCTGGGTACGCCCGGCCCTGGTCGCAGCACTGGGTGTTGCCTTTTTTACCCAGTGTGGCGGACTGGAAATGATGATCTACTATGCGCCGACCTTTCTGCGTGATGCCGGATTTGGCGCTTCCTCAGCCCTGATGGCGTCACTTGGTGTGGCCATTACCTATTGCATCATGACATTCATTGGATGCCTGATTGTCGATCGCGTGGGGCGTCGTCGCCTCATGCTGATCATGGGACCGGGTTCGATCGTAAGTCTGATCGGACTGGGCATTGTATTTGCCATGCACCCGGCAGCGCATAGCGTCGGGTCCTATCTGGTGATCGTGTTCCTTCTGCTGTTCATGGCGTTCAATTCAGGAGGTATCCAGGTCTGTGGCTGGCTGCTGGGTGCGGAGATGTTCCCGCTCTCCATGCGCGGTCAGGCCACCAGCCTTCATGCTGCGACGCTCTGGGGCTCGGATCTGCTGGTAACCGGTACGGCGCTGACACTGGTGCAGTTCATCACATTGGGTGGTACGATGTGGTTCTATGCAGCCGTGAACCTTGCCTCGGTGCTGTTCATTTTCTTCTTTGTCCCAGAGACGGCGGGGGCCACACTCGAAGATATCGAGCTTGCCCTGCACGAAAAACGCTTCCGCCCCACGCGCGGTCATACACGTATTGTTTCCGAAGACGAGCAGCAGGAAGCAGCTGCCTGATCAGCCGCCGGTCACAAGTGGAATGCCCTGCCCACCAGCCCAGGCATGAAGGTCCTCCCTCTTCAGGGCTGCGGCCATCATGTCAGGGAAACGGTCGGGTGTGCAGGCAAAGACAGGGCACCCCATAGCAGCGAGCGCACGGGCGTGCCCCATGTCAAAGCCGGGACGTCCATCATCAGAGAGTGCAAGCAGGACGATGAGATTGACGCCAAGGTTCACGAGGTTTGCTGCCCGCTCCAGCATCTGTCTGGCATCACCGCCCTCGTAGAGGTCGCTGATCAGGATGAAATGGCTCTGTGCAGGGCGTTCGATCAGAGACGTGCCATAGGCCAGCGCGGCGTTGATATCTGTGCCACCGCCGAGCTGAATGCCGAAAAGGACGCTGACCGGGTCGCTGAGCTGTTCCGAGAGATCGATAACAGACGTATCGAAACAGACGAGCCTCATATCCAGTACCGGTAAAGATGCCATGACAGCAGAAAAGATCGAGGCATAAACGACCGAGCTTGCCATGGAGCCGGATTGATCGACGCACATCACGATCTGATCCAGATCGGCTCTGGTCCGGCGCTGTCTGGCATGGCCGATCAGTTTCTGCGGGATGATCGTCTGATATTCAGCTTGCCAGTGATGCAGATTGGCCCGGATCGTACGCGGCCAGTCAATATCGGCGGGGCGCGGTCTGGTTGTGCGTTCACGACGATTGACTGCCCCCCTGACAGATTCGGCCGTGCGGCTGGCAAGTCTGGCCATGAGTTCAGCAACGATTTTTCTGACGACAATACGTGCGGTCTCATGGGTTTTTGCAGGCATGACATTACGCAGGGCCATGAGATCCGCCACAAGATGGACGTCGCCTTCGAGGCTCTGGAGCAGTTCCGGCTCAAGAAGCATTGCCTTGAGATCGAGCCGCTCCAGTGCGTCTTTCTGGATGATTTGCACGACCGGCGCAGGGAAGAATTCGCGAATATCGCCGAGCCAGCGGGCGATCTGTGGCGCAGATCCGCCAAGGCCGCCCTTGCGTTTGCTGCCTCCGGCAGCTGTTTCATAAAGAGCGGACAAAGCGCGGTCGATACGCCCGTCCCTTTCGCAGAGACCGTTTGGCTCGTCTGTTCCGAGTGCGAGTTGCCATCGCCTGTTTTTCTCGGCGCGCAGATCCTGGTTCATGAGACGAATCCCAGAATACGATGCAGCAGCGGCAACGCCAGATCGGTGAATTCGGCAGGCAGGACGTCTTGCCGGCTACCCTGTTCAGAGTGTCGCTGCGCCGGTTCTGTATCCGGCGTCTGCTTCAGGCTCGTCAGAAGGCGCTTGCGACTTGAGAGCGCAAAAGCACTGAAACACCGGCGCAGCATAGGCAGAATTTCCATAAAATCAGCCTCGTCCAGAACACCAATCCAGTGATCCAGCGCGTCAAGAAGTGTGCGATCCTGCGCGATGATCTCGGCCCCGCCGGAGAGAAAGCCATCAATATACTGGCCGGAACTGACCGCTCTGCTGGGAGGCAAAGTGGCACGCGAAAAACAGGTAACCACCTGTTCAACCGGCAAAATCTGCCGTTCATGAAGAAGACGCAGGGCCAGGCCACCAATCAGGGGGGCGACGCGATCGTTTCGAGTGGCTTCTGCCAGGGTCTGGTTCCAGAGCCCAGTCAGATGCGTCTCGCCGAACAGGGTCAGAGCATGATCAAACGCAGTCATGGTCGTGCTGATGGGCCGTGCACCCTGCGGGTCGATATCTGTCGTTGCCATGACAAATCCCGTGCAGATCTCGACACAAAGCAGAGAGACGAGCGCGCGCAGGGGATCGATTGGTAACGGGCGTGACGTCCCGTAGCGTAACAGCGAGACCAGGGTTGTCACGCTTTCCATCAGGGGGGAAATGGCCTGACTCGTGACGGCGACATGCTGCAATCTTGTGATGGTCTGTTCCGCGGCATCCTCCAGTCCGGCGAGCAGACATTTCTGGACGAGGGCCGCAAGCCTGCCGACATCGTGGCTCTGCCTGGCTTCCTGTATGGCCTTGTTGCGTGCGGCCTGTTCTATGGTGGCACCATAAGGCAGGGCCTGAACGAGGGCGAGAGCGACAGAAGGGGACCAGGTCAGACGCCAGGTCTCGCGATAGGTGCCGCGTCCGGCAGCGCCGTCGAGCAGGGTAGCCCAGGGAATGTCGATCACAGACAGTCTGTGCAGGAGTGTCGAGCGTAAAAGTCCGGCCTCTGTTCTGAGATCAAGGGCGATATCGCGTAGCAGATCATCCGGTTTGAGACGGCATTTTTTCTGCCATCGTTCCAGATCGCGTGCGAGGGGTATCTGAGGTACTTCCGGATCGAGTGCACCGATCTGCTCACCTTTCAGAAGGCGGGATTCAATCAGATCGAGCGGCGCTGTATCACCATGGCACAGGGCAGAAAGCGTGGCATCACGCATTTCCTCCAGATCAGGCAGGGGCTTGTTTCTTAACGCTGCAAGGGTCAGTGCGAGGCGGGTGGCCTCTATGGTCGAGGCGGGAGAAGCAACCAGTTTTTCTGTACGAAGGAACCCGGAGACTCTGGCCATCCAGCGCGCCGTGAAATCCTCCGCGGAAGAGGCACCTGTGGCGCCCCGCAAAGACCAGAGATGGCGATACCACCCCGGCGCCTTTACCCCTGCGCCATATCCCGATCCGGCAGCAAGGCGGGAATCACTCCAGGGAACCCAGGCTGTTTCTGTCCTGACTTTTTTCAGGTCGCGTATGAGGGTGCGATCGGCCGTCTGGGATGTCTTGCGTCTCAGAGCCGGGACATGCCAGGCCCCGACGATGACGGCGATCTCCCCATCGGTATCCTTGAGTGCCTGACGCAGGGCGATACGCATGAAGGCTTCGCGTATCTGATCGCGCCTTTGCCGTGTATCGCCCAAAAACGATTCCTGCTCTGCTGCGTCCCGCAGGGCTGTCATGGCGTTTTCTACAGCCTCGAACATCTCGGGGCCGGACGGGGTATGTTCGACCATGGCGTGCCACCAGGATTCGCCATCCTCATATCCGGCGAGTCGGGCCAGATCATCCATGGGATCGGTGGGGTGCTGTGTTGACAGGGGATCTGCTTCCTGCCGGAGCAAAGCACCATCATCCGTATCACCCCGTCCGGCGTCGTCTGGAACCGCTTCATCGGGAGTGGCCTTGTCGGCAGCGGGCTCAGCGGATTCGAGCGTACCAGAATCCTCGTCCCCGGTGCTCTGTTCTGTTTCCCAGGCGAGCAGGCAGGATGCAGGCCAGTCGATAAAGCGTACCGGACGTTCATGTGACCGTGCCCAGCAGAGGGCCTGCCATTCGGGCGAGTATTCCGCGAAAGGTGCAAAGACGGCGTTGACCGGGTTGTCAGACTGGTAATGAAAAAGCGCAAGGGGCAGGGACATGCCGGGCAAGGTGGCACAGGCGATGAGGGGATCGGCCTCGGGTTGCCCTTCAATCAGAAGGACCGCAGGGTCGAGCGCATCAAGCGCTGTGACCAGGCTTGCGGCGGAACCGGGGCCATGATGGCGGATACCAAAAAGATGAAGGCGCGGATCCATGGGATTTCAGATCACATCCCTGATGGCCCCGTAGAGATCGCGCCAGCCCTCGCGCTTGCGCACGACATTTTCGAGATATTCCTGCAGGGCCTGACCATCGGCGGTCGGATCCTTAACCACAGCTCCCACGATATTGGCGGCGAGAGACTGGGCATCCATCCTGCCAGAGCCGAAATGGGCGGCCTCTGCCCAGGCATTGATCCCGACAGAAATGGCCTCGGCGGTGGAGAGTGAGCCGGAAAGCGGCTTGAGCTTGAGTTTGCCATCCAGTGTCTGTTCGCTGCGCAATTCACGAAAGATCGTGACGATGCGGGCGATCTCGGCATCCGCAGGCGCAATGGGGGGAAGCGCCAGGGAAAGGCCTGTCTCTGCAATGCGACGGGTCACGATATCGGTTTCTTCCTCAATCGTGGCAGGGGCTGGCAGGACAACGACATTGAAGCGTCTTTTGAGGGCAGACGACAATTCGTTGACACCCTTGTCCCGGTTATTGGCGGTGGCAATCACGTTGAAGCCCGGTCTGGCATGGATCGCATCATCCAGTTCCGGGATCGGCATCATTTTTTCCGAAAGGATGGTGATGAGCGTATCCTGGACATCAGACCCCATACGGGTCAGCTCCTCAAGACGCACCAGGGTACCTTCCTCCATGGCGCGCATCATGGGCGTACGCACCAGTGCATCGGGTCCGGGTCCGTGGGCCAGAAGCATGGCATAATTCCAGCCATAACGTATCTGGCTTTCATCGGTGCCGGCGGTACACTGGATGACCCTGTTCGAGGTGCCCGATATGGCGGCAGTCAGATGTTCGGACACCCAGGATTTTGCGGTACCCGGCATGCCAAGCAGAAGCAGGGCACGGTCGGTGGCCAGTGTTGCAACAGCGGTTTCTATCAGTCGGGGGTTGCCGACATATTTTGAACTCACCGGCGTACCATCAGCGGCCTGGCCGCCCATCAGGTAAGTCACGACGGCGCGGGGCGACAGGGCCCAGTTTGCCGGGCGGGCATGAGTATCACCACGTCTGAGGGCGTCCAGCTCGTCAGCATAACGGTCTTCCGCGCTCTGGCGCAGGCGGGTTGCGGTCATGAGGGCGTCTTTTCCTGATAGAGTTTGATGAGGATATCGGCCAGCAACACGGCGCGACGACTCTGGTCGGGGTGCAGATCGATCATGCGCCGTTTGAGCGGCCCGATCTGTTCGACTGGTGTCAGAACCGTGCAGGCAACGAGGGTGTTTTCCTGAGCCCGGGAAGCGGACAATACGGCGTCGGTCAGAATGCTGGCCTGTTTTTCGGGCAGAGGCATGCCAAGCGCATCAGCTAGGGTCTCGATGGCGCTCGCAAGGTTCTGAAACTGATAGCTATGGACTTCATCCCAAACAGGTAGCGGCTTTTCTGTTATGGCAGCGACATAGTCCAGACGATCGACAGACGATCTGAGGCCCGGCTTGTCGAAACCGTATCGGACAAGAAACGGCCAGATCGGCTCTCTGGCACAGGAGGCTATCAGTGAAAGAAGCGTCCAGTTTCTGTCATTTGCGGCCGCAATGCCAAGGCAGTACATCAGGGCAAGATCGTCCGAAGCCGCGGTTACCAGATCCTGCTCCGACAGAGCGAGCTGCGCGGCCAGGGTACGTATCGACAGGACATCGCATGCCATGGCAACCCAGTTCAGCATGAAATGGGAGAAGCCCCCCGCAAGGCGTTTGCTGGCAATATCGGCCGGAAGCTGAAGGCTCACAGTGATCCTGCGTCTGAGCAAACCGTTTTTTGAAACTGTGACACGGGAAGCGAAGTCTGTCAGCTGAGCCTCGGCATAGGCAGACCCGGGCAGGTGACCCAGTATTCGCTCGCTTTCCTGTCTGACAGGACCAGATCGATCCGTTCTTATGCTTTCAAGCAGTGGCTTGTCGTCACCGGAGAGGGCGATCCAGAGGAGTGAGACCAGTTCCAGACGTGCATCGGCTTTCTCCAGCGGTAATTGCGCGGCAATCAGGGCGCGAGCCTGTGCAGGGTCCCTGTGACGAAGTGCCTCCAGAAAAGAGAGTCTGTGTGCATGAGAGGCTTCTGCAAGAAGGGTCGTGTCGATGGCACCGTTTTCGGTAAGCAAAAGGGAAAGTGGATCTTGTGCTTCCAGACCCGGCTCGTTGAGTACCGCTCTGAACCGCTGCCTGAATGTCCTGAGTTTAGGGCCATCAAAGGGGTGAAGCGTCCGTCCGAGGCGCGAGAGGTGATGGGCAAGGGCGATAGCGGCACTGTCCGTGGCACGTCCGACAGTATTGCCGACCAGATGGATGATGTCCGGACGCAGCGCCTGCGGAACGATGGCCCCTGACGAATGATAGGGAGCGATCGTATCGAAATGCTCTGGTGTGGCGGGCATCCTGAAAGACTCTGCCTGTACGAACAGCGTCATGACACTCAGGGGATCGATATTGTGCCCCTGTTCTGTGGCAGAGGGCGTTTCTCGGGGAGCAACGCAATACGCAGGCAGTGTGGCGCTGTCGATCGGGCGTCGTGCCAGCCCCTGCAGCAGGGACTGATAGAGAGGCGAAGTGTTCATCACGGCGTCCATGCGCCAAGAGCCGTCTCGGCGAGGAGCGGGGTATAATGCCGACCATCCCATGTGCCGAATATGCCTATCTCATCGAAAGGGCAGAGAGGCGAAGCGATATCGGTGATGGACTCGCTCAGGGGGAGGGCAAGACCGTCGCCTGTCAGATAAAGCCTGTCTTTTGCCTGCCGCAGACTGACGCACGAGGCGTAGAAGGGAAACGCGCCAAGCCATGGCAGTCTGGCCAGGGCTTGGCGCCAACCGGTCATGGCGGTGCTGAGCGATTTCGCAGGGCATCGCCACGGGTCCGAAGAGGCGGCCACACCTGTACTGGTGACGATCTGCGCCCGAAGAGGAACGGGAGACGGATAAAAGGCAAGCTCTGCTGTTAGCCTGTCATTCACCAGCACAGGCAAAGAGCCTGTTTGGCTCGCCGGTGCCACATAGTCGACCAGAAGAGCAACGACACCCGGGTCTTGTTCAAAACCAAGCCAGGTATCCACACGTGTCAGGCGGTCAGGCTGGAGTGTCTCGGTTCTGGCAAGCACACGCCATTGTCCGGAAAGGCGCAGGGCTTGTGTATCAGCAAACAGTTCCTCTCTTGTAAACGTCCAGCCTGCCATGCGCCTGGCATCTGCCACAAGATGAGGGTCCAACCCTTCTGCCCTGAGGCAGGCCTGACCGATGAGATATAGCGTCGAGAGGCATCGCGCTGCCTCGAACGGGCGTTCCCCTGCATCCAGTGATGAGAGGGATTCGGGAAGCCGGGCGATACGACTGGCCAGCCCGCCTGCTTTGGAATCATGCAGACGTTTGGCCAGAATGGCGCAATCCACATTTGCGCGTTGATCAAACCCGGCAAGGCCGCGATCGAGCTGGTCACCCAGCCACTGGTTCATGGCGGCGATGCCCGAGGCGATTTCGCTTTCACGACGGGCGCGCGTCCTGGCTTGCTGAGCCTGTTTCTGTGCAGTTTCTGGCCCGGAAAGAGCTGTTTTGTCCTGTGAGGGTGCTTCTGACTTGTCTTTTGATGCAGTGCGACGACGCGACAGCCATTCCTGCACCCAGTCGGGAACGGTCTCGCTGACGAATGTTACGCTTCGCTCAGCGCGAAATCCCATCAGTGCCAGACTGTGCTTGCAGGGAAATTTCCGGCTCGGGCAGGTGCATTTGAATCCTGCATCCGTTTCTGAAAGACAGATCCGATAAGGTTTGGCTCCGGAGCCCTGACACTCTCCCCATACGAGACCGTTGCCGTCTTCACCGAGTGTGACCCAGTTTGAAGGGTTCATCAGTCTTCTTGCTGCAGCAAAGCTGGCTGTATCCGGCGCAAGCCGCGCAACGCGATCCATGGCGTCTGACAAGAATACTCCCGGGCTCGAAAAACAAGGACTATTGAAACAGAGATTGCGTAACGCCTGCCGTTTCTTGCTGGTATGTCAGTTCTTATGCCGGAGGACGGCGTTTTCTTCTCGCGTCTTTCTCAGGTTTTGTAAGTTTTTTTTTTCTGACTGCCATGATGGATTTTCTTTTTCCAGAGTGCCAATCAGTTTTGCTTGAGATCGCTTCGCATGTTGGTCAGAGGTGAGAAGGTCCGGATCGCCAGAATACTGATGTCGTAACGTCAATCTGGCATTGCGCGTCAGATATCGCTAAAAGCCCCTTCAGAATGACTGTTGCCCATCCGACCGCAGCGCCTTTGTGCCAGGGGAAACCATGCGGAACAGGCGAGAAGTAGGATCAATATGAGCTGGCTGACCGAATACGTTCGACCGAAAATCCGTGGCCTTCTGCAACGTGAAGTGCCGGATAATTTGTGGACCAGCTGTGAATCCTGCTCACAGATGATCCTCATCAAGGATCTGGAGAAAGCCCAGCGCGTTTGCCCGCATTGCGGGCATCACGGCAAGGCGAAAGCGACAGAGCGCCTCGACTGGACGTTCGATGATGGCAAATATACCAGGATCGAGCTGCCGAAAGTCCCGAGCGATCCGCTCGGCTTTCGCGACCAGAAGAAATACGCCGACCGTCTGAAGGACGCCAAGGCCAAGACCCATCTCGATGAGTCGCTGGCCGTTGCGCATGGCCAGATCGGTGGCCATGATGCGGTTGTGGCCGTTATGGCCTATGAGTTCATGGCAGGCACCATGGGTACGGCACTGGGTGAGGCGTTCATCGCCGCCTGCCGTCTGGCTGTGCTGCAAAAGGCTGCGCTTGTAATCTATACGGCTTCAGGCGGCGCCCGCATGCAGGAGGGGGTTCTCTCCCTCATGCAGATGCCTCGTACGACCATTGGTGTCGAAATGCTCAAGGATGCAGGCCTGCCCTATATCGTTGTACTGACCAACCCGACGACAGGTGGTGTTTCGGCATCGTTTGCCATGCTGGGCGATGTGCAGATTGCCGAGCCCGAGGCGCTTATTGCCTTCACCGGACCGCGCGTCATTCAGGATACGGTGCGCGAGAAGCTGCCGGAAGGCTTCCAGCGTTCCGAATATCTGCGCGATCACGGCATGGTCGATATGGTGGTTGCGCGCCCCGATCTGCATGAGAAGCTTGGCAGCCTGATCGGCATGATGATGAACAAGCCTGTTGTGGCTGCTCCTGTGGAAGCAGCCTGAGCCATTGACTCTCCCCGCCCCTGTCAGGGAGCGGGGTTGCTACTGCCCACCGGATGATTCATGACGACCCAGGCACCCCCGGCCAAGCTCAGCGATGAATACGAGGGCCGGACCGGTGCCGTTCTGGCCCGGGTTCAGGCGCTTTATCCCAAGCTTATCGATCTCTCCCTTGATCGCCTTCATGCCCTGCTGGGCAAGCTGGGAAATCCGGAACGTTCCTTGCCTCCTGTAATTCATGTGGCGGGCACTAATGGCAAGGGCAGCACCTGTGCGACGCTGCGGGCCATTGCCGAGGCCGCTGGATGGTCGGTGCATGTCATGACCAGCCCGCATCTGGTCGATGTCACCGAGCGGTTCCGCATTGCCGGGAAACTGGTGAGCGAAGATGCTCTTGTTGCCACACTCGAGGAAATCGAACGTGTGAACGGGGGCGATCCCATCACCGTGTTCGAGGTGTTAACGGCCGCCGGTCTCCTGCTTTTTGCCCGCAACAAGGCCGATCTGGTCATTCTTGAAGTCGGTCTTGGTGGTCGTCTTGATGCCACCAATGTTGTGGCGCGCCCTGCTGCCTGCGTGATCACGCCGGTCGATCTCGATCATCAGGCATTTCTGGGCGACACGCTGGCGCTTATTGCCGCCGAAAAGGCCGGTATCATCAAGCCAGGAGTGCCTGTGGTCTGTGCTGCCCAGCATGAGGCGGCGAAGCAGATCATAGAGCAGCAGGCTGCGCGTTGCACCGCCCCGCTCTGGCAGGTCGGATCCGAGATCAGCTTTGAAACCCGTGACGATGGCAGCCTCTGCTATCATGACCCTCTGGGTAGTCTGTCTTTGCCCGCCCCCGGCCTCAAAGGGATTCATCAGGCTGGCAATGCGACTCTCGCTGTAGCGGCGCTGCGCGCAAGCGGGTTGTCTGTGCCTGACACCGCCTGGGCAGGTATTGCCCGCACACAATGGCCTGCACGGTTGCAGCGTCTTGAAGGCAGGCTTGCCGCGCAACTGCCTGAAGGCTGGGAACTCTGGCTGGATGGGGGCCATAACCCCAATGCCGGGGAGGCACTTGCCCCCAGTCTCGCCGCATGGTCGGACCGACCCCTGCATGTGATCGTAGGCATGAAGCAGAGCAAGGATGCCTCGGGCTTTCTGCGTCCTGTTCAGCGCCATGCGACGACACTTCATGCCGTGAGTGAAGCGGGCCAGCATCTTGCCCTGCCCGTGGATGATATCGTGGCGGCTTCAGGCGGTGTAGCCCTGCCCGGGCCGACCATCGCCGCCATTTTTCTTCGCCTGCAAGGGCCGCCTGCGCGTGTTCTGATCTGCGGCAGCCTTTATCTTGCAGGTGTGGTGCTGAAGCAGGACGGCTCTATTCCGCGATGAGGTGATGAGCGTGACCAGAGTCACAGGTGAATAAAACCTTCTCTGCTCCCTAGAGACGGTGATCCCGGCTCAGAGCAGGACGCTTGATATAGCGGCCCTTGCCGCGTTCAGCACGCAGGGTGCCCTCATCCCATACCACCATGCCCTGGCTGATGGTTTTTACCGCAAGCCCTGTCAGGGTCATGCCTTCATAAAGCGTGTAATCCACATTCTGGTGCAGAGCGCCCGCAGTGATTGTCCGACTGGCGGAGGGGTCCCAGAGAACGAGATCAGCATCGGAGCCCGGTGCAATGCAGCCTTTTCGCGGATAGAGATTGAAAATACGTGCGGTATTGGTGGAGGTAATGGCCACAAATTCCTCAGCGCTCAGCCGGCCATTGACCACGCCATAATGCCACAGCACGCTCATACGTTCTTCAATGCCGGGGACGCCATTCGGGATTCGGGTGAAATCATCGCGTCCACGCATTTTCTGGTCCTGACAGAAGCAGCAATGATCCGTTGCGGTCGTCTGTAACTGGCCTGAGCTCAGACCACCCCAGAGCGCCTTCTGGTGGGTTCTGTGACGAAAAGGCGGACTCATGACATGACGTGCCGCCTGTAGCCATTCGTTGCCATGATAGACACTCTCATCAAAGACCAGATGTTGCGGCAGGACTTCTCCATAGACCTTGAGACCTTTTAGCCGTGCTGCGGCGATGGCTTGCACTGCCTCTTCTGTCGAGACATGCACGATATAAAGCGGGGTGTCGCCGAGTTCGGCCAGAGTAATGGCGCGTCGCGCCGCTTCACCCTCAATGGCAGCCGGGCGGGAAAGTGGATGCGATGATGGGCCGGTTTCACCTTGCGCCAGAAGCTGCGCTTGCAGAAAAGCGATCGCATCGCCGTTTTCGGCATGGACGGTACAGAGCGCACCCAGCTCTTTCGCCCGCTGCATCGATCGCAGAAAGATCGAGTCATCAATCATCAGCGCATTTTTGTAGGCCATGAAATGCTTGAAGGAGTTCACCCCACCTTCCCTGACGAGACGTCCCATATCCTCATGAACCTGCGCATCCCAATGCGTTACGGCGACATGGAAGCCATAATCCGAGGCTGCCTTTTCGGCTTTGCCTCGCCAGTCGTGCCAGGCCTCGAAAAGCGACTGTCCCTGACCAGGAATGACGAAATCAATGATGCTTGTTGTCCCCCCAGCAAGACCCGCTGCCGTACCGGTGAAGAAGTCATCGTTCGCCGTGGTGCCCATAAAGGGCATTTCCATATGGGTATGCGGATCTATTCCCCCTGGCATGACCAGCAACCCACTTGCATCAATGGCGTGGCACCCTGTCGGAGTTTCGATATCAGGCCCGACCCGGGCAATTATACCGCTGTCGTCGCAAAGGATGTCTGATCTGAAACGCTGCTCTGCGGTTACGATCATTCCGTTCTTGATCAGTAGCATAGGCTTGTTTCCGTCGCTGAAAGGTCCGAAACAGGATATCGTTGTCTTGTCGAAATTATGGAATTACCCTGAATACATGATCAATACAGCGCATGATTTTCATTGGACTCTGTGGAAGCGGAACGTAGCGTGATGAAGCAGCCAGAGGCAATTGTTCCGTCAGGTCCGCTTTCTAATGCAGACCTTGTCCCTGTCCGCGCAAGGCACTGGGCGTGGCGCGATTACCTCTTTCTGTGGATGTCCAATGTCCATAGCGTGGTTGGTTATCTGACAATCAGCAGTTTTTTTACCATGGGCCTGCCGGTCGGAGCCGTTCTTGCTGGCCTGGTTCTGGCCATTCTGATCGTGCACTGCCTGTGTAATCTGGTAGCCATGCCGAGCCAGAAGAGTGGTGTCCCTTTTCCGGTGATCATACGCGCGGCGTTCGGTGTTTATGGTGCCATTGTTCCGGCACTGGTGCGCGGTCTGATTGCTATCGGATGGTATGGTATTCAGACATGGCTTGCTTCAAATGCCCTTGTTCTGTTTATTTTGCATTTCTTTCCCGATAGCCGGGCTTATGCAAATCTGCATCATCATGGCCTGCTGGGGTTGTCGATGCTGGGCTGGGCGGCATTTCTCCTCGTCTGGCTGGTGCAGCTTGTGGTCTTCTGGCGCGGTATGGAAGCAATACGTCATTTCTTAGATTGGGCTGGTCCAGCCATTTATGCCGTTATTCTGCTTCTCGATGTGGCACTTTTCTTAAAGACCCATGGAGACTGGCATTTCTCTGTTTTGCCTCACGGTGATTTTTCCGTGTCGGGCATGATCCGGGGAACGCTGGGCGTTACTTCTCTCACTTTGGCCTATTTCTCTGCAATTATTCTGAATTTCGGTGATTTCGCCCGTTATGGTGTGAGCATGGATGATGTGCGACGCGGTAATTTCTGGGGGCTGCCAATCAATTTCATGGCGTTTGTCCTGCTTGTACTGACCACAATCGTTCTTACGCAGCCCGCACTGGGTCGGCTGCTCACGGATCCTGCGGAGACGATCGTCCTTTTTGACAACCAGACAATTCTTCTGGTTGGCACATTGACACTGGTCGCAGCGACAATCGGGATCAATATTTCGGCTAATTTTGTCTCGGCGGCATTCGATTTTTCCAATATTGCCCCTTCTTTTATCTCATGGCGTCAGGGAGGCATTATTGCTGCAGTCGGCGCCATTCTGCTGACCCCGTGGAATCTCTATGCTCATCCCGAGCTTATCCATATGACCCTTGATATACTGGGGCTGTTCATTGCGCCGGTTACAAGTATCCTGCTTGCTGATTATCTCATCGTGCAAAGAGCGCCGCTGGACATCAGGGCGCTTTACAGCACGAGCCAAGAAGGTGCTTACTGGTATCGTAATGGTATCAATTTCAGGGCTCTTGGAGCGCTTGGCCTTTCCGTACTGCTTGGCCTGTCACTGGTTTTTCTCTCCGGATTGTCAGGATTGCAGAATTTCCTGTGGGGGATCGGATTTATCACCGGGGGTTTTTTCCATATTATTTTTTCCCGAAGAACAGCGTGTTCAAGGTAGTGAACGCGAGACCGTGTCAGAGTGGTGAGGCGTGGTTGAAGATTCTGTTCGGTGAACAGGTACAGGCGATGGCCGCCTGTGAGAATGATGATGATAGGGTTCATCGCTGTCATGAGGCAGGACAGGGGAAGACAGAGTGTCATATCCTGCTGTCATAATCACAAAGTCGCGTCTGGTACTGACCTGAAGATTTAGCACTTGCAGAGTGGAAGTGAATGGATAAACGTGTCGACTCGTAAATACTGACGTTTCGTCAGAGGAGGCATTATGCCGATCAATACGAGAAAATTAAGCCTGATAATGGTATGTACGGGACTTCTTTTCCTGGAAAATACCGCCTGGTCACAGAGTAACTGTTATGGTCTGGCGTTAAAAACCTGCCCGCGTCCTGAGGATAGAACAGTTCCTGACGTAAAGGATATGCTGACATGGGATCAGAAACAGCGCGTCGTCGGGTTTCGCAATGATTATCGTTCCTATGAGGGAGATGTTTTTCGCGCAGGCAAGGCGTATCCCATTCCCAGGTCACCGCGTTCGCTGGATGGGATAAGCTATCGTTATAAAGGACATGACTACAGGCTGTCAGATTATCTCCATCGCAACAGCGTGACCGGTATGATGGTGATCAAGAACGGAAAAACAGTCTGGGAATATTACGGGCAGGGAAATACCCCGACTACACTCTGGACTTCGCGCTCTGTCGGAAAATCGGTCGTCTCGACTCTGGTCGGTATTGCGCTGAAGCAGGGGAAGATAAAGAGTCTCGATGATGCGATAGTGAAATACAATCCCGATGTAAGAGGAACGGTATGGGAGAACGTGACGCTCCGACAGCTCTTGCAGCATAGTTCCGGTGTGGCCTGGAACGAGGATTATACCAAACCCGGATCCGATTTTGCCCGGCTTACACAGTGCGAAGCGGGTGCTGACGCCTATGAGTGCGTCAGGAAACTTGTCGAGGATCCCGCACGTCAGTCATATGCTCCAGCAGGAAGCAGCTGGTCATATTCTTCCGGTGGTGCATGGTTGCTTGGCGACACCCTGGAGAAGGCAACCGGAAAATCCCTGTCGCAGAACCTGCAGGAAATGATCTGGCAACCTTATGGTATGACGCAGGATGGTGTGTGGCATAGCTATCTCAAGGGAAAGCACGATGTTGGTGCACATGGCTTCAACGCAACCCTTGAAGACTGGGGGAAATTCGGTCTTTTCGTGCTGAACAACGGCGTTCTTCCGGATGGACGCAAGATGCTGCCCGATCACTGGATGGAAGAGGCGCGTCATTGGGTCCGGGCCAGAAATTCGGTGTCAGCAAGCCACCCTGAAGGTATCTATGGGTATCAGTGGTGGAATAATTCTGTACCATCCGGAACGCGTGACGCCGCGCCTCTTCACGGTCTCGAATATGAAAATTCGCAATGGGCAATCGGCATTTTCGGACAGTTTATCGCGGTCGATCAGAAAGAAAATCTGGTTATCGTCCAGTGGTCCACATGGCCGGAAGCAGAACCATCTTTCGATACCAGACCTCTTGAGACGTCTCTCATGTTCAACGCCATTGCGAATTTCCTGAGATGAGGCACGGCCTGTTCTCTTTTTGAGGGAAGTGAAAATGAGTCTTTCCGCAGTTTTTCTGCGGCTTCCCCAGACAGGGTGTGCCGTCAATTCGGTATTGGATGTCATGGTGGTTCTTGTGTATGTAAAACAGGATAATTTTAAATAAAAAACAAGATAATTCTATTGTCAAAAAAGTAAACACCAATGCGTGATAGGTGTACGGTAACGGTCTAGTGAAGAAAACAAAAGGGCATCTGACAGTTTAATATTGTGGAAACTGGCTGTAGGGAGCTTCTGCTGTGACCCGATCCTGGGACAAAGAGCGTAAAGCACGACAGAAGCGTCTTGATGCCGGAGAGAGATTTTCCCGAGGCAAGGTAATCGACCCCTCGAAGCTGACGAATTTCCTGCAAGCTGTTCTTCAGGCTGGTGACAGGGTCTGCCTTGAGGGGGATAATCAGAAACAGGCAGATTTTCTGGCGCGCGCGCTTACCAGGGTCGATCCATCTGTCATCAATCATTTGCATATCGTGCAGTCAGGTATTGTCCTGCCTGAACATCTTGATCTGTTTGAACTCGGGATCGCAAAAAAACTCGATTTTTCCTATTCCGGCCCTCAGGGCGCAGCGGTCGCCCGGCTTCTCAATAAAGGTAATGTCGAGCTGGGGGCTATCCATACCTATATAGAACTTTTCGGTCGCTATTATATGGATCTGACGCCGCATGTTGCGCTCGTTGTTGCGCGGCAGGCAGACAGGCAGGGTAATCTCTATACCGGCCCTAATACGGAAGATACGCCAACAATCGTGGAGGCCACAGCATTCAAGAATGGTCTGGTGGTTGCGCAGGTCAACGAAATTGTTGAGCACCTTCCTCGCGTTGATATCCAGGGCGATCAGGTGGATTTTATCGTTCAGTCGCCAAAGCCTTTCTATATTGAACCTCTTTTTACACGCGACCCGGCAAACGTCACCGAAACCCAGATTCTGATGGCGATGATGGCGATCAAAGGCATCTATGCCGAATATGGCGTAAAAAGGCTGAACCACGGCATTGGCTTTTCTACGGCTGCAATCGAGCTCATTCTGCCAAGTTTTGGTGCAAAACTCGGATTAAGAGGAAAGATTGCGACACATTGGGCTCTGAATCCGCATCCTACGCTGATTCCTGCCATTGAAGACGGATGGGTCAAGCAAATCCACTGTTTCGGGTCTGAAGTCGGTATGGATCGCTATATGTCGGCGCGTCCTGATATCTATTTTATCGGGCATGACGGTTCATTGCGATCCAACCGTCTCATGTGTCAGACGGCAGGATTATATGCCTGTGACATGTTTATCGGATCGACCCTGCAGATCGATCTTGCCGGTAATTCTTCCACCATCACAACCGATCGTATTGCCGGGTTTGGCGGCGCACCGAATATGGGGGCTGATGCGCATGGACGTCGTCATCCAAGCGCCCCATGGCTCAAGGCGGGCCGACAGGCTTCCGATGCACGGGGTGATATGGTGCGTGGGCGTAAACTGGTGGTCCAGATTGTCGAGACATTCGGGGACAGGATGGCACCAGCCTTTGTTGAAAAGCTGGATAGCCTCACCCTTGCGGAAAAACTCAAACTCGATCTGGCTCCTGTCATGATTTATGGCGACGATGTTACGCATATTGTCACAGAGGAAGGCATTGCCAATCTGCTTCTGTGTCGCTCCGCTGATGAGCGTGAGCAGGCTATCAGAGGGGTCGCTGGTTACACCGAGATAGGGCGACGGAGAGACCGCGCCATGGTCGCAAATCTCCGCGAACGGGGCATTATTCGCAGGCCTGAGGATCTTGGGATCGACCCTCTGGAGGCAACGCGTCAGCTTCTGGCCGCACGTTCAATTCAGGATCTCGTCGCGTGTTCCGGAGGGCTTTATGAGCCTCCATCGAAATTCCGTAACTGGTGAGGGGGGCTGCTATGGAAAAGCTTACGATTTCTCTCAGGACGCAGGCAGCCCTGCAAGGGCAGAGAGAGGAGGCGCTTGTCGGTGTTGTGGCTTCCGGCAATCTCGAAGTCCTGGCTCAGAGGAATGAATCACCTGATCTGTGCGTTGTCGAATTGCTGACGAGTGTCAGAGGGTACGAGGAAATATGGCGTGCCGTAATTCAGGATTTTGTAGATCGCCTTTCCCCGGGGGGAGTGCGTTTCACCATTCATGACGGTGGCGCACGGCCTGATACAGTCATGTTGCGTCTTATGCAGGCAGCCCGCCTCATGGAGAGCACATCATGAACCCTTCACTCCACAGAAATGGTGCAAGCTGGTATGAGGCCTCTGCCCGGGAGAGAATTGCAGGGCTTCTCGACCCGCATTCCTTCAGGGAATATCTCGGTCCTTCTCAGGCCATCATGAGCCCTCATCTGGCCCTGTTCGATCTGCCACCTGCTTTTGACGATGGTGTTGTCATTGGCAAAGGCAGGCTGGATGGGAGTGACGTCCTGATTGCCGCCCAGGAGGGACGGTTTATGGGCGGAACCTTTGCCGAAATTTCGGGCGCCAAAATTCTTGGCCTTCTGAGAGGCGCACGCGCGAATGTTGCTGGTAAAGGGCCGGAAACCATTATCCTTGCTCTGGATTCAGGCGGCGTACGTCTGCAGGAAGCCAATGCAGGTGAAATGGCTGTGTCTGAAATCATCCGCGCTATTGTCGAGGCACGAATGCACGGCATTTCAGTCATTGCCCTGGTTGGTGGGAGAGCCGGGGCATTTGGCGGGGCGGGTCTGATTGCGGCTACATGCTCGCATATCGTTATATCCCGACATGGACGTATTGGCGTCTCCGGACCTGAAGTTATCGAGACGAACAAGGGCGTCGAGGAATTCGATTCAAGGGACAGGGCACTGGTCTGGCGTATAACCGGCGGACGGACGCGTGTCCTGTGCGGAGGAGCCGATTCATATGTCTGTGATGATATTGCGGCATTCCGCGCAACGACAATCGCCCTGCAATCGGCACAAAGGGGGAAGTTGACGCCTGATATTCTGTTGCGGGAACAGAAACGTCTTGAGCAGCGACTGGCAGAAAACGGATCAGCGCGCGATGCACCTGAGATTTGGAAAAAGCGAAATATTCCCGATCCGGAACATATCGCTGATCTTGCCGAAGGCGACTTCATCACACTTCATGAAAAAACGGGAGTGCGTCATGACGCGCGATGAGCTGTTGCAGGCGTTGTTTTCGGACAGGGCTATTCTGACGGAATGTCGCGGTGCCGTTTTTTCAGGCCATGCCAGAACAGAAAAAGGGGTGGAGCTGGGGCTGATTGGCATTGATGGCGGTGTGCCGGTCAGTATTGATATTGCATGTGATCTGGCACGATATGTTCTGGCATTCGCCCAACGCGAAGACAGGGCGCCCCTTGTCATACTGGTCGATACATCTGCCCAGAGCATGACCCGACGGGATGAATTGCTTGGATTGAACGAATACCTTGCTCATCTGGCAAAAACAATTCTCGTGACATCCGGTAAAGGCCATCGGACAATCGGCATTCTTTACGGGAAAGCGGCAGCAGGTGCGTTTATTGCAACAGCTCTGGCTACTGACTGGCTCATCACGGTTCCTGGTGCAGAACCCAGTGTCATGGATCTTCCCTCCATTGCGCGCGTGACCAAGCTTCCTCTGGAACGTCTCGAAAAGCTATCCCGTACCACTCCAATATTTGCGCCTGGTGTCGAGGCTCTCGCTGCAACAGGTGCGGTAACAGCAACATGGTCCAGACCATCCGAGTATCCGGGGCAGCTCGATGCCCTGCTGGAAAGGGAATTTCCCGGTGATCGACGCGATCAGCTGGGGAAGGAACGTGGAGGTCGGACAAAAGCCGCCGATATTACCCGATCCGTCATGGCTCTGGTCCAGGAGAAAGAAAATGATCGTCTGGCAGCGTCATGACCTGATCAATCTCTCGCCTTCTGTCTGGCAGAAACTGATAAAAAACCAGAAGTCGCAAGCAGTACGCAACGCGCTGTATTTCTGGCAGAACAGGGCATTACCCCTGATGTGCAGACGCCGGAGTTCTGAGGATCGTGCTGATCTTGTTCCGGTCTGTATTGCTTTCCCTCCTTCCTGGAAGGTGACGCGTCTGAGGTTGCAGATCGATCCTGACGACATAGAAAATATTGTGATGCCACCCGCTCTTCAGCAGATTGCTCATAGGCTTCCATCTGCCCAGCAGGAACAGGCTTCGACTATATCAACGCTGATAAAGGCAGAAACCGGACTCACGCCACGGCTTTTCGGGAGCGCCTTGTGGCAGGGTATATCCGGCCTTCCCTATCTCAGAGATACCTCCGATCTCGATCTGCTCTGGATTATGCCGGATTGGAGCCGACATGCCGTGTTTGATCTGGTTACGCGTTTGACAGTCTTGGAAAAGCACCTGTCCTGTTCTCTTGATGGCGAGATTGTTCTGCCGGATGGACGTGCAGTCCACTGGCGGGAAATCGCAAAAGAAAGTCCGGTGACCGATCTTCTTGTCAAAACGGCTGAAAATGTCTGCCTCATGAGTCAGGAGGCCTTCTTCAGCCATACATCGAGCCTGATATGATGGTGAGTGTACTTGGAAGTTCCAAAAGTCCAAGGTCGCCAGACATTATTGCAGAACTGGCGCGTCAGGCCCTGTTGCAGGAGGTTGTTTCCTATCCCAAACCAGGCCTCGTAAGTCGGGTTGACGGGGGTAGTCATGGCGACATGGACTATCAGAGCTTTACAGCCAGTATCGACGCGATTGTCCCTTTTTTCAGACAGATGGCGGCTATTGGTGCTGCTGACCAGGGTTTCAGGGCACTGCAACAGGTGGGCATTGCGGCAGAAATGGCGATGCTGCGAGCGACTGGGGGGGTCAACACCCATAGAGGTGCAATATTCGGGGTAGGTCTTCTTTGTGCGGCATCGGGTACCGGAGCGTCTGATCTCGGGGCCTGCATTGCCATGCGTTGGGGTAAGGAAATACTCCGGCACGCTCCCGTGTCAGACAGTCACGGTACAAAGGTACGGGAAAAATACGGTATTGGTGGTGCGCGACAAGAGGCTGCGACCGGTTTTCCGACCCTCTATGCTGTCGGTTTGCCGGTACTGCATCAGGCAAGAACCATTACGTCCGATCAGGATGCCTGTTCGTTACAGGTGCTGATGTCTTTCATAAGCAGAATGGAGGATACGACACTTTTTCATCGTGGCGGCAGGGCTGGGGCGCAATGGGCTGCCAGAACGGCGCGTCTTTTTCTTGACCGGGGTGGTATTCGTGATCCGGACTGGTACGAGAACGCTGTCACGCTGCATCATGCCTTCGTCGCCAAAAACCTCTCTCCCGGGGGCTGCGCTGATCTTCTGGCCATGACCCTGTTTGTGGATGCGCTGCACAGCGACCCTTCATCGGGGGAAAGATCATGACAGCCATTCTTTTACGCTCTCTTCTGCCGATATTTGTCCTGATTGCTCTTGGTTTCGCGCTTGGTCGGAGCGGACGGATCGACAACAGAAATGTGACGTCGCTCAACAAGATCCTGATGGATATTGCTCTTCCTGCTTCCATGTTTGCGACAATCGTTCAGACAACGCGTCATGAGCTTCTCACGCAAATGCCTCTGGTGCTCACTCTGACTGCGAGCCTGCTGATATTGTGGTGCCTCGTATTTCTGATCTGGCGAAAAATACTGAAGCGTCCTGCAGCCAATGCCGCAACAGCGGCAATTTCCGTGGCGTTACCCAATTTTGCAGCTGCTGGTCTGCCGTTACTGGAAGCTCTTCAGGGACCTGTTGGTCATGTGCGCGCGAGTTTTGCCATTGCTGTCGGTGCCGTTACCCTGTCTCCTCTGACATTGACTGTCCTTGCCCTGGATACTCATCAATCCTCTGGTGAGAAATCGGGAATAGCCAGTCTCGTTGCGGCTTTTTCGCGTGCTGCAAGGGCTCCACTAGTCGCTCTGCCCTGTCTTGCAGTTATTCTGGTCATGGCTGGCATCCTGTTACCTTCATCAGTCATACAGATTTTCAGACTTATGGGGGCAGCTGCAGCAGGTCTCGCATTGCTTCTCACCGGTCTGGTATTGAGTGCCTATCAGGTAAGAGTATCTTGGCCGATCGTTTCTGGTATTATAGGTGTTACTATTCTGCATCCATTGCTGTCTGCAGGGCTGGGTTTGCTGTTCGGGCTGGAACCATCGGCATTTGCAGCCAGTATTCTACTGACGGCGCTTCCCGCAGGTTTTTTCGGTATCTTTTTTGCTTTGCGTTATGAGCAGGATGTCAGAGAGGCGTCTGCTATTGTATTGCTGAGCACGCTCGTGAGCATTGCGACCCTTACAGGGAGTGTTGCCTGGTTTGGAGGGGCAGGATGAGCCATCCGCTTGCCATTCTGTGTTCCGGGCAGGGGGGGCAGCATGCCTCCATGTTTCGGCTCACGGCCTCATCTCCCCTTGCTGAGCCGGTCTTTCGTGAAGCCGGGCATGTTCTCGGGGATGATCCGCGCTCATTTGTACAGAAAGCAGATAGGGCATCACTCTACTCGAACCATGCGGGGCAAATTCTCTGTTGCACGGCAGCTCTTGCTGCATGGTATGCGCTCCGGCTTTCAGAGGAACCGGATGTTCTTCTTGCCGGGTACAGTGTTGGAGAACTGGCTTCCTGGGGATGCGCCGGTTTATTCGATCTGAAGCAGTTCATGCGTCTTGTGTCCCTGCGTGCAGCGGCAATGGACAGAGCTGCGCCGGAGAAAGCGGGCCTTCTGGCCATTTCGGGGATACGCCGGGATATACTTGATCGACTCCTGTCAGAAACAGGGAATTATCTTGCAATCAAGTTTTCTGATGATGGTTTTGTTGCAGGAGGGAAAGACAAGGCCCTTGATACCCTGGCAAAGACTGTGCTCGATCATGGCGCCCGGTCAGCCCATCGTCTGGCAGTCAGTGTTCCGGCGCATACGCCTTACCTGAAACAGGCTTCGGCGGATTTTCTGGCCTTGTTGCATGTTACGCCACCCGGCGAGCTGACACGTAACATTCAGCTTCTTTCCGGTCTTGATGGCGGTCTTGTGCGTCATCCCGTAGCGGGTTGCCAGAGTCTGTGCGCGCAAATCAGCGAGACAATAAACTGGACCGCTTGTGTTGATACACTTGTCGAGAGAGGAGCAACGGTGGCTCTGGAGCTTGGTCCCGGCCGGGCGCTTTCCAACATGACAGGAGACAGACTTCGGAGCAGTCGAAGTCTTGAGGATTTCGATACATTGGAAGGTGTCAGGAAATGGCTGGCATGCGTCTTGTAAGCCTGACAAGTTTGTCAGGCTTGGTAAGCATCATAATACACGACACGGAAAACCATTAAAAGAATGTGGTCTGGGATTCCGTTATGCAGGAGATACTCCTCCCAAACCACTATAGCCCGCAGAAGACTGCGTCAAATGCTGTGGTGTCCCGTACGGGATTCGAACCCGTGTTACCGCCGTGAAAGGGCGGTGTCCTAGGCCTCTAGACGAACGGGACTGGAGGCGTGAGCGGCTGATTATCCCAGCAGGGGGGAGGGGTCAACCCTAAATCGTGGCGGCATCCAAAATAAAAAAGCTGAGCTGGTCCTGGCCCTGCCACTGTTCGCAGCGCAGCTGTCCTGCCACATGCAGGACAGGCATGGCCCGGTCTTCGAGTAGGGCTGCATAGTCCTTGTCAGCGGTACGGAAGACAAGGCCACGCAGTCTTCCACCATCTTCGCCCTGCAGGATGACACGCAGTGTATTGCCGTCACGACCGATCCGTTCTGTCTTGACTGCACGTACCCGGCTGATGGCGATGACCGGTTCTTCATGTCCCGCACCAAACGGGCCGAGACGTGCAAGCTGGGTCGCAATTTCTGCCGTTGCTCCTCGCAAGCCCAGAATACCATCTATGCACAGCGCATCATGACGGGGGCGGTGGCGTGCTTCGGAGAGGGTTTCGTCAAGAAAGACGTGAAAGGCTTCTGCCTTGTCTGCGGCGAGCGAAAAACCCGCCGCCATGGCATGGCCACCACCTGTCAGTAAGAGACCCGACTGACTGGCGCCGATGATGGCCGCCCCGATATCGATGCCCGGCACAGAGCGTGCTGAGCCCTTGATCAGGCCGTCCTGAACCGCGCCTACCAGAACCGGACGATTGCTTCGTTCCCGCACGCGGCTTGCAACAATGCCGACAACGCCGGGGTGCCAGTCTTCTCCGTGCAGAAACAGGGCCGCATGTCCCGCTTCAAGCTGGGCTTCGGCCTGTTGATAGGCTTCGGTCAGGATATCGGCCTCGACCGTCTGGCGCTGTCGGTTGATTTCGTCGAGCTTCTCCGCCAGTGCACGCGCTTCGAACGCATCGTCGCTTAGCAGAAGTCTCACACCCAGTTCGGCCTGTGCAATGCGCCCTCCGGCATTGATACGTGGACCGATACCGAAGCCGCAGGCCATGGCGCTTGTGGTTTCCTTGACGCCTGCAACGGAAGCCAGTGTAGCCAGGCCGAGCCGTTCCCCCCTTCCCATGACTCGCAGTCCCTGAGCTACGAAGGCGCGATTCAGGTCACGCAGTGGCATGACGTCGCAGATTGTTGCGAGGGCGACCAGATCGAGTTTGCGCAGCAAGGCAGGTTCTTCGTGGGTCTCGAACCAGCCCGTCAGTCTGAGCGTGCGGCAGGTTGCAATCAGGGCAAGGAAAGCCACGCTCGTGGCGCAGAGATGCCCGAGCCCGGAAGTGCAATCGAGGCGATTGGGATTGACCACAATGCAGCCAGGCAGAGTTGCGCCTTCAGGTTTGTGATGATCCAGTACGATAATATCGCCATCCTTGCGCAACTGATCGAGCAACGATGTCGCAGCCGTTCCGCAATCGACGCAGATCAGGAGCGTGGCTCCCTGGTGGCGTAGTGCCTCAAGTGCAGGACCGTTAGGGCCGTATCCCTCTTTCTGGCGGTCTGGAATATGGAAATGCACGGTACAGCCGAGCTCGCGCAGTGTTTCGGTCAGAATGGTCGTACCGCAGGCGCCATCAACATCGTAATCGCCAAATATGCCGATAGTCTCGTTTGACCGGACAGCGTTGGCCAGACGCATGGAGGCTTCGTCCATGCTGCGGATGCAGGAGGGGTCGGGCAGCCAGTCGCGCAGGCGGGGGTCCAGAAACGAGGTAACGCGTGACACTTCGACGTCACGACTATGGAGTATGCGGGCCACAATTTCCGGAATAGCGGCTCTTTGGGCCATGGCCAGAGCCAGTCGGCCATCACCGGTCGCGAGACGTTCATCACGCCAGATCCAGCTTCGTCCACTACCACTTGAATGGACCGAAAGAACCGGTTCTGGCGGGACGATGAGAGTGGGGGCGTCAGACATACGCCCCCATATAGTGTGGGATCAGTGACCTGCCCATGTCTTGGTGGAGAAATCGTGACGCCCCTCGATAAAGCGCACTGTGGCCGATTTCGACCGCATCACGATGGAATGTGTGCGGGCAACGGTCGGACCATAGAAGCGCACGCCGCGTAGCAGCGTACCGGTGGTTACTCCTGTAGCCGAGAACAGGACGTCACCGCGGGCCATGTCATGCAAGCCCAGCTTGCGTGTAGGATCGTTCCCTGGGTCCATGGACCGGGCGCGTTCAACCTGGTTTTCGTCCTCGAACATCAGGCGACCTTGCATCTGGCCACCCACACAACGAACGGCAGCGGCAGCCAGAACACCTTCAGGAGCACCACCCGAGCCGGCATAGATGTCAACGCGACTTTCATCCATGCAGGCGGCAATGGCAGCTGCCACGTCGCCATCTGTCAGCAGCATGACGCGCGCCCCGGCTTCACGGGCACGGGCAATGAGCTCTTCATGACGCTCGCGATCAAGCGCACACATGGTGATTGAGGAAATATCCTTGCCCTTGGCCTTTGCGAGATCACGCAATGTGGTCTCGATAGGAGCATCGATATCGATCAGATCGGGTGGCAGGTTGGGTCCGACGACCAGCTTCTGCATATAGATGTCAGGAGCGTGCAGAAAATTGCCGCTTTCAGCCAGTGCCACCATGGTCATGGCATTGGGCATATCCTTCGCACAAAGATTGGTACCTTCGAGCGGATCGACGGCAATATCCATCTTCGGGCCACCGGCACCCACTTTTTCGCCGATATAAAGCATCGGCGCTTCATCCATCTCGCCTTCACCGATAACGACCGTCCCCTCGATCGCTACCGTGTCGAACGCAGCCCGCATGGCCTGAACGGCCGCACCGTCAGCCTCGTTCTTTTCCCCACGGCCAGTCCAGGCCGATGACGAGATGGCCGCGGCCTCGGTCACGCGAACGAGTTCGAGCGCGAGGTTGCGATCCGTCACTTTGTATTTTGGAGAGAAAGGCATCCGGTAAATCCTATCTGTACTCTATCCAGCGTAGCTGGAATTGCGACACGCCCTGTTATGCCGGTATGTGCCGCCTTTGCCACATCACACAGTCTCGATTTTCATGAGCAATGGGGTTCCAACGACGGTTTCCAGGGGTTTCAGGGCAGTGAGGACGGAAAGCATGGCCGCCTCACTGGTTTCATGGGTAATGAGTGCAAGCGGTACAACCGTCTGTGAACTCGCGGTCTGGGCTGCGGGTTCGGCGCCATGCTGCGACAGGGCGCGCAGTGAGACACCGTAGTCACGCAGGGCCGCCGTGATGTCAGCGACAACGCCGGGACGGTCCTGCACAAAAAGTCGAAGGTAATATGCACCGCGAAGGGTCTCGCGAGGTGCACAGGCGATTTCGGGCTGGGGTGCCATGCCCCAGACGGGCAAGGCCGTGCCGCGGGCCAGATCGATCACATCAGCCATGACGGCGCTGGCGGTCGGGCCTGCCCCCGCGCCTCGCCCTTCGATCAGCATAGGGCCGCTGAAGGCCCCTTCGGTCAGAACGGCATTGAACACGCCATCGACATTCGCGATCGGCGCGGATTGCGGCACCATGCATGGGCGCATGGAGGCCTCGATCCGGCCTGTTTCATCGCAGCGCGCGCTGCCCAGAAGCTTGATACGATAGCCCATTTCGCGGGCAAAAGCCTGATCGCATGCTGCGATATTGCGGATGCCCTCGACATGCAGACTGTCGAAACGCACCGGCCTGCCAAAGGCGAGTCCTGCCAGAATGGCCAGTTTATGTGCGGCATCCCAGCCATCGACATCGGTGGAAGGATCGGCCTCGGCATAGCCGAGTGCCTGAGCCTCGGCGAGGATATCGTCAAAATCGCGGCCTGTTTCGCGCATCGCGGTCAAAATGTAATTGCAGGTACCGTTCAGAATGCCGCCGACGCGCAGCAGATGATCGGCGGCCAGCCCTTCGCGCACCAGCTTGATGGCGGGAATGCCACCCGCCACTGAGGCCTCAAACAGCAGGGAGGTGTTGTTTTCCCCTGCCAGAGTCGCCAATGCGGCACCGTGGACGGCAAGGAGAGCCTTGTTGGCGGTGACCACGGGCTTGCCCGCCTTGAGTGCTGCCTCGACCAGGGCGCGTGCAGAGCCTTCTGCACCACCGATCAGTTCAAGCACCACGTCAACACCGGGGTCGGAAGCAAGGGCGACCGGATTGTCATGCCAGGTCAGTCCAGACAGATCGACGCCACGGTCACGGGTTCGATCGCGTGCCGAGACAGCCACCACTTCGATACGACGCCCGGCGCGGGCTGTAATGGCTTGTGCATTTTCGCGCAGAAGACGCACGACGCCGGCGCCGACTGTGCCAAGACCCGCAATACCAAGATGAAGAGTGTGACCGTTCACGAAACTGCCTCTGCCTGTTTGACACCATGTTTGTTGAGAAACGTCTTGATTGCACGTGTCGCCTGACGCAGGCGCTGTGTGTTTTCAACAAGACCGATACGTACGAAACCTTCTCCGTATTCACCAAAGCCAAGTCCCGGCGCCACGGCCACCCCCGCCTCCTTGAGCAGCAGCTTGCTGAAATCGACACTGCCCATCTCAGCGAAGCGTTCCGGGATGGGAGCCCAGGCGAACATTGAACCCTGCGGTGATGGTACGTCCCAACCGGCTGCATGCAGGCCACGTATCAACACGTCACGTCGTTCGCGGTACATCTCACGCACTTCCGTGACACAGTCCTGAGGGCCGCTCAGGGCAGCGACAGCAGCGACCTGGATGGGGGTAAAGGCGCCGTAATCGAGATAGGATTTGATGCGGGTCAGTGCCTGAATCAGGCGCGGATTGCCTGCTGCAAAACCCATGCGCCAGCCAGCCATCGAGTAGGTCTTGGACAAGGAGGTGAATTCGACGGCAATATCCTTGGCACCTGGTACCTGCAGGATTGATGGCGGGGGCTCGTTGCCAAAATAGATCTCGCAATAGGCGAGGTCGGAGAGAATCCAGATCTGCTCGCGACGGGCGAAAGCCACCAACTCCTTGTAGAAATCGAGCGAGGCCGTGAATGCCGTCGGGTTCGAGGGAAAGTTCACGATCAGTGCGGTCGGCTTGGGCACGGAGTGACGTACGGCGCGCTCAAGGGCACGGAGCATGTCCTCATCCGGCGTTGCAGGGATGGAACGCACCGAGGCTCCGGCGATGATGAAGCCGAACTGATGGATCGGGTAAGACGGGTTAGGCACCAGAATTGTGTCGCCGGGGCTTGTGATGGCTGCAGACAGATTGGCCAGCCCCTCTTTCGAGCCAAGGGTGGCTATGACCTCGGTTTCCGGGTCCAGACCGACATCGAAGCGACGTTCGTAATATCCTGCCAGCGCTTTGCGCAGACCGGGAATGCCACGGCTGACAGAATAGCGGTGGCTGCGGGGGTCAGCGACCGTTTCGACCAGTTTTTTGACGATATGGGGGGGCGTCGGGCTGTCGGGGTTACCCATGCCCAGATCGATAATGTCTTCACCATGCGCTCGGGCTGCGGCCTTGGCCTTGTTTACCTCGGCGAAAACATAGGGCGGCAGACGGCGGATACGGTGAAACTCTTCGGTCATTTTTGGGCTCGGGGGCACAGGGTTGAAATAAAATTGCCGAAGTCAGCACGACTCCGACAATCTTCACTAACCCGATTCCAGAACCGGCGGAACCTTCCTCAATAGGGTGAGCGGTCAATTCTTGCGCCATGACCCAGTGCACCGGCGCTGATGCGTATGTCCGATGCCGGTATGCCGCGCAGAATCAGGCTCTGTGCCAGCACCCGTGCACGCAGCAGGCCGAGCCTGATGCCCAGAACCTGTTCAGAGGGCCGGAAGGAGGTAATCTCGCCGAATCCCTTTACGTAAAGGATCTCATGAGGGCGGCGTGAACCCAGTATCTTGCCTATTGTGCCTTCTTGCCCGTTCGCCATCTGGTCCGATGCCTGGTTGAAGCGGATCAGGGTGCCGTGAGGTTCTGTCAGATCATAGGCGGGCGGGGCAATATCGGGCAGTGAGGCATCACGGGGAATGGCAAAGCCCGGAAAGCTGGGTGCGACGGGCGGCAGATCGTTGATCTGGGGTAGTTCGCCTGGCTTTATAGGCGGCGGCGTAAAGACAGTGACCGCAGGTAAGGGAGCCTCTGGAGCCGGTTGTGCGTCAGTTCCGGCCTTGACGGGTTTTGACTGTGACCCGGTTTCTGCTGTGTGTGGTCGTGCCTGGTTTGCCGGTGCGGTCGATGCTGCGGGTGGAACGGCGGCAGCCGGAGCTGTCTGGCCAGGAGCGCCGACGCTCATAGAAGAGCCGCTGTCATCATTGGCAGGGCGTGGTTTCGGCGGTGGCGGCGGTGGCGCAATGGTCAGAGGGCCGTCGGCCACGACAAGGTGCTGGCTCAGATTGCGCTGGAGCGTGAGGCGATCGGTCAGGGCCTGTCGCGCCTGGGCGCTTGGCAGGTCAACGGTTGTTGTGGGAGTCAGGCCGACATGCGGATAGGGCTCATGTACACCCGGTGCGGGTGGACGTTGCTTGGCAATCTCACCACCCTGGTACTGATGGTACCAGTTATCGACCGTATCGACGGCATCCCGATGCCCGCAGCCGGCCAGTGTCATCACGCCTGCCATGGCAAAGCCTGCTCGCAGCCAGCCTGTTTTCTGCATTTCTTCCGATCGACCCTTGTGTTTCCTGTACGGCGCTCTTGCCCGGTCACTACCCTAACCGTTCCCGCCTTCTCTGGCGAGATGCTTGATCCATGGCAAAAATCAGAGGGCCCCTTGTGAGGGGCGCCCATCAAGCGCAACATAGAGTGTATGAACAGGCTCCACCAATATAGGGACCCCAGCATGCGTGGAACGACACCCCAGGATATCTCCCGTCTCGCCCCACGTCTCGACGATGAAGATCCCGATCCGCAATCCCCCGACGCGCCCGAGCAGAAGGAGCCCGCTGAAAAGCCCCCTGGTGCCGAGCTGGAAGGTAAGCTCTTCGAGCAGCGCAAGGTCCTGATTTTTGGCGGGATCAACGACAAGGTTGCGCGTGACGTGACCGGGCGTCTGCTTGCGCTTGCCGGGGCATCCGACAAGCCGATTGATGTCTATGTCAACTCGCCAGGCGGTCATGTCGAGAGTGGCGATACCATTCATGACATGATCCGCTTTGTGGATTCAGTTGCGCCCGTCAACATGATCGGTACGGGTTGGGTGGCTTCAGCAGGTGCCCTGATTTTTGCCGCCGGTCGCCCCGAACGGCGTCTGTGCCTGCCGAACACGCGATTCCTGCTGCACCAGCCGATGGGTGGCGTGCGTGGCCCGGCAACCGATATCGACATTGAAGCCCGCGAAATCATCAAGATGCGCGAGCGCCTCAACCGTCTTTTTTCCCGTGAGACCGGTCAGTCCTACGAGAAGATCGCGAAGGATACCGACCGCAATCACTGGATGTCGGCAGAGGAAGCCATTGCTTACGGCCTCGTTTCGCGCGTCATCAGCAAAATGAGCGACATCAAGGAATAAGAAGAGGAAATCTCTCTCATGTCACGTCTTGAAGATCTCTATAGCCATCTTCCCGATGCGCCGTCCGACAAGACCCTGGCCAAGGCCGATTTCGAAGCCCGTCACTGGAGCAGCGCCATTCCAGGCCCGCTCAAGCCGGGCACGGAAGAACACAAGCGTGCAGTGGCCGACATGTTCAGGGAGACGTTCAATCCTTACAAGCCTTCGGTCATAGAATGGCCGAAGCTGGACCCCGATACTCTGCATCGCATCACCTCCCTGCCAATCTGGGACATTGCGGTGCAGACTGAAGGCAAGGCGCGTCTGCGCATGGCGGCCTATGCCGATATGATCGACGATCCGGACATGAAAGACGCTCTGCGTCGCAATGCCTGGGAGGAGAACCGCCACAAAGAGGTGCTCTCCAAGCTCGTCGAAGCCTATAATATTCCGATGGCGCCCGAGCCGCCTTATATCGAGCCGAAAGATACGGAATGGGCTTATCTGGTCACCGGGTTTTCGGAATGCGTTGACAGCTTCTTCGCTTTCGGTCTCTTCGCACTCGCCGAGCGCGCTGGTCTGTTCCCGATGGAGCTGATTGAGACCTTCGAGCCAGTCATGCAGGAAGAGTGCCGTCACATCCTGCTTTTCGCCAATTGGCTGGCCTGGCATCGTGCCACCATGCCATGGTGGAAACGTCCGCTCTTTGAAGCGCGTGTTCTCGGCGTATGGGCTTTTCTGGCCTATGAACGTATGGATCTGGCGCGATCGATCGACGCTGAAGGTAATGAACATACGCAGGATAACAATTTTACCGTAACCGGTGCGAAGGAAATGACCGATATCGACATCAAGGTGCCTGAGCTCATGCAGCTTTGCCTTGATGAAAATGACCGCCGTTTTTCGGGATATGATCATCGCCTGTTGCGTCCCACCACCACGCCAAATCTCGTGAAGACCGGGCTGTTTGCCTATCGTCTGTGGGAAAAGGCTTCAGGTGCTGTGCGGTCACGTCTGGGTCACAAAGCACAGCATGCGCCTGCATGAGCATGATAGAACCCGGGTCAGAGGAACATAAGCGCTATTTCTGTCAGCAATTCATCGACACCCATCAGGTTTTCAATCCCGAAACCCTGCCCTGGCCCGAGCTGACAGAAGAAGAGCTGACCCGGCTGCGTGCAGTCCCTTTCTGGCAGGAAGTGTATCACACCGAACGCCGGGCGGGGGCTATTGTCGATGCTTTTACGCCTCAGATTATTGACCCTGAAGTAAAAGAAGCTGTTCGGCTCCAGGGTTATGAAGAGGCCCGTCACGCCGATCTGATTCGGGTCATGATCGAGCGTTATGGCCTCACGGCAGAAAAACAGCCAATTGAAAAATTTCCTGCCGATCTCGAGAAAGCCTTCATCGATTTTGGTTTCGGGGAATGTCTCGATGCCTTTCTCGGCTTTGGGGCTTTCAAGAGTGCGCGTCAGTCAAGATTTCTGCCTGAGAAGATGTTCGAGATCTTCGACATCCTGATGTTCGAGGAGACGCGTCATATCGTCTTCTTTATCAACTATATGGCATGGCGCGAAAAACGCCGTGGCCTTGGGCGTACAAGGCGATCGTTCAAGTCACTGCATTTCTACCTGCGCGCGCTCAGCCGCCTTCTTGGCATGGTGCGCCGTGGGCAGGAACCCAATGACGGGCGTGATTTTGCCGTGACCCAGACCAATCTCTTTCTCGACGGCTTTTCTTTCCGCGGCTTCGTCGAAGATTGCTACCGCGAAAATGCAAGGCGCATGACGGCCTTCGATCCGGGGTTGATGCAGCCTCGTTTGCTGCCGGGTATTGCCGATCTGGCCCTGAAAGGGCTTCGTGTATGGGATGCAGGGCGCAATCTGGGGAAACCCGGCAGGGGCAGATCTGCCTGAGGTCCGGATGACGGGGCATACATTCACCTCTTGCGAACAATCACAAGCCTTGGCCTGCCATCGGACCACATGAGCAGTCAGTTGCAAACCTTCTCAGCCTGGCTGTGAGCCATGTGCTGAAAGCATCATCACTGTGTTCGTCGCCGCATGATTTTTATGGATTCATGCGACGACAACTGATGTTTACGCTCTGATAGATATTCTTTCTTCCGGGAACAGCTGACACGGTTCTGCATGGTCAATTGCATAAGGACCGGATGCGAGAACATGTATGGATAACATCCTCAAAACATCAGGCGTGTCTGTTGTGAAAAGCGGCAATACAGCGCGCCCGGAAGTCCATCTCGAAAAAGCATTGTCCGGTTTCAGCCACCCTTCAGCCTCATTCATGAATGTTGCGACATTCACGGTTTCTATTTTGCCGGAGGAAAAAATCGTAATATCACCAATCAGCAGGCCAAGTTTGCGCCGATCATCCACATACGGTCCGATGACGTCGCTTGGTCGCCCGCTTCGAGAGCAAAGATAAAGCAGATTGGCTGAAGCTGGAATCTGGAATATCCAACGCTCACCGCATACACGTATCGGTCGGATAATTTCTTCCTGATCCGTTTCAATGTAAAAATCAGGGTCTGTTGCTGATGCCGTGGCCTTCCGGGGTGTAATGCCTGCGCGTTTGGCGATTGCAGACCATATTGGCTCAACAAACGCATGGGTAACGTTCAGCGGCGCTGCCTGCTTTTTCAGCCCAGCTGCGTTCTGTACCGGTGGAAGGAACGAGATTCTCCTGTCGGAAAAAATTCTGCGGTTTCCAGTATCCAGATAACTTTCACTCAGAATCCCGTTTGATCTGACAATGGAATGAGCCTCGGTTTCGAAGTGATGGTAGGTGTATTCCCTCAGAGTTGTATCGTGGAAAATACTGACTCCGTTAACGAGCATTCGCGCCGGAATCAGGGCACCATCAATAAGGACGCAGTGTTCTGGTGTTATCAGAAGATCTTCTCTTGGCTCGGAAACTCCAAACGCTTCAGCCTTGATACGTATTGGAAACGACGTCAGTTCCGCATTTTCAGTTTCTTCAGATGAGACACTGCGCATCCCGGTCCAGATAATTTTCCGGGTTTTTTCCTTATCGCCTTCATATGCGGTGATGTAATCACCGATTTTGAGAGTTTCGACAGCTATCTCGCCAGAAGGGGTGCTGATCATTGTTCCTGACAGGAAACATACTGAAAAAACAGTACTCCCACTGCCATTATCGGAAAGATCATAACCATATTTCTGCACCCCGATAATATTGAGGTCCAATGCTGTTCCATCGCGCATTCTGAACCGGACTGTATCGGCATCAGGGTAGTCTACACCGATAATATTTGAGCGAGGTATATCCTTGAGCAATATGTGATCAGACAGTTTCGGGTCAGATCCCTTGAAGCCGGATATCACAACACTGGATTTTTCGCTTCCGGTCAGTGTCAGGGCCGTGTAGTCCTGACCGGAAGGTAAAACAACCGTTCCTCCCGCCTGAATATTTACTGTCGCTGATGCGCCAGCATCCAGTCGGGCCGCACCGGTTAACTTTCCACTGCTATCGATCTGGAGAGAGCCACCTGAGCCCACCCTGACGGGGCCGGCAAAAGTTCCACCTGAAACGATATCGACCAATCCTGCAGTGAGGATCGTGCCGCCTGAAGCAATGCCAGAAACAATGATTGTTCCTGCATAGGACCCGCCGGAAGTGGCGCTGAGCAGACCGCCTGAGGCCACGGTACCGCCGGACAGGAGGGTTCCGCTCTTCAGCAGAACAGCCCCGCCTGATAATATGGTAGAGTCAAAGGCCTTGGCACCTGACGTAAGGAGGTCTTGAGTCCCGCCAGAAGAAATATACGTTTCCCGGGCAGTTCCTGTGCCATAGACGAACTGCTTTGACTGGTTTTCGATATGAGTTGCAGTGGCTGTATCAGCGCCAGTCGAGAATGCGCTGTTGAACACGTTCAACCCCACATCCATCCAGCCAGCACTGGTCAATGTAACGTCTGTGGAATTACCACGAACAGCAATATAGCCTCCGTCCACCCGCGCGCCGGAAACGTCTGCTCCAGAGGCCACTTCCAATCGACCAGCGGCAGAATTTCCTGCCGGAATAAAACCCGATCCGTAGACGCTGATATTGGTGGCACTTCCGCCACTCATAATCAGCTTGGCATTTTCGGAAATTTTTACCGTGTCGGCCGAGCCGCCGCCAGAGACAACTGTCCAGGCATTGGCACTCATTACGGAATTCGCGATTGTCCCCCCACTGGATATGGTCACACGCGTACCATTTAAGGCAGTGATCTCAGAGAGAACTCCACCACTCAGAGCAACGCCGGATCCGTTATTGATCGTGACTCCTGCAGCGTTGCCATTTGATGCGAATACCGTCCCGCCGGCACTGACATATCCTGTTCCGCCGCTATGAATATTGGGATTAAATGCTGAAGTCCCACTCAAGACGGTCATAAGTCCACCGGCAAAAACCTCGGTGTTGTAGGCTTTTGCTCCGGCAGCCTGTAAATTCTGAAAGGCTCCGGACGAGACATAGGAGTTGCTTGCTACACCCGTACCATAGACAAACTGATAACTACCACTTTCGATATGCGTATCGATAACCAGACCGTTTCCTGAGGCTCCAGCGTAATTAAGACCAACGTCCTGCCATCCGCGTCCTGTTATCGTGGTGTTTCTGGCTGTGGCCTGATCTCCAGCGACGGACATATACCCGCCACTGATAAATGAGTCGGTGACAAGCCCACCGCCACCCACAATAATGGATCCTTCAGAAACATTTCCGAAGCCGATCCCGAATGCAGAAAGCCGTACCCCTGTTCCTCCGGAGCTGACATATACCTGCCCCCCATTTCGCATAATATCAGCGTCACTCAGTGTAGCACCCGAGGAAATATAGATTTTATTATTGATTTGTACGTTTGCCATCGTCAGAGATCCGCCTTGTTTTCGAAATATGCTCAGCGATTTTTATTGATTGAGGCGAATTTCTCTTAATTAGGCAAATAGAAATAAATACAATAAAAATATGATACATGAACAAATTCGTAATAAAAACAGTAATTTCATTTTCTGGCGTTTCGCTCTGCTATGGAAGCGATCTGCTTGCTTTGGGTATCTGATCAGCGCATAAGTTACGCATGCTGCAACCAGAAGTCGAAACGGAACGTGCCAGTGGCCATGTGATCGAAGAGCGGATCATTCACGCTGTGCTTTCAGGGCGGATTGCGCCTGGCGAGCGTTTTGGCGAAAAAGAAGTCGGGGATATCTTCGGCGTATCGCGCACATTGGTACGCGAAGCAATGATACGCCTCAGCAGTCGTGGTCTGGTCGATGTTTCACCACGCCGGGGGTGGTTCGTGATCGAACCTTCAGTAATCGAGGCGCGTGAGATCATCAATGCGCGGCGAGCCGTCGAGACCGGTTTGATCATGAATCATCACGCCATCTCTGCGGAAGCCATTACGCGTCTGAGAGCGCATCATCTGGCCCAGCAAACAGCCATTGCAGACCAGGATCTGGCCCGTCGCGCTTATCTGCTGGGAAATTTTCATGTGCATATGGCACATGTGCTGGGAAATTCTATTCTAGCAGATATTCTTGAAAATCTGACAGCACGTACTGTGCTCATTGCAGCCCTTTACCAGTCCGAGGCTGATGCCCAGCATTCCTGCGATGATCATGGTGCGCTGATCACCGCCATGGAGCGTGGTGACAAGGATGAGGCCATACGCATCACGCAGGATCATCTGGTGCATCTGGAGAGAGCCTTGCGGAATCGTGCCAGCAGCAATCGTCATACAGGATTGCGCAGTGCGCTTTGCACCGTATGAGAAAATCTGCCCTGTCTGACAGGGCAAACCGGATAATCAGAGCCGCCCGTCTATCGTAAATCCGAAAGCGCGAGGTTGCCCTATCTGTGCTTGCAGACCTGCCCAGTTGGTGCGGCCGCTATAAAGAATATTCTCATTCGTCAGGTTTTTTGTATAAAAACGGATCGTATAATGGCGTGTCCGGTAACCCAGATGGGCGTTGAGCACATTATAATCTCCGGCGATCACCCCGGTACCGCTTTCAACCTGGGAGGTATAGCTGCCTACACGGTTGAAGTTTGCTCCCATGAACAGACCATTATGAAAGCTTTTTTCTACCCCGATATTCAGTGTTGCTGACGGAGCGTTACTGAATTTCTTGCCTTCAACTGAATGATAGGCTTCTGGCGCATTGAGAATTTTCGTGTCCAGCAGGCCGAGACCGCCAAAAACCTCAAGACTTTTCGTGATATGGTAGATCGCTTCAAGTTCCAGTCCCAGGCTGCGCCCGTGAGGAATATTGACGAAGGTGTAGTTCAGGAGATCCTGATAATCATGATAGTCGTTATAAAAGAGATTGGTATTCAGACTTAGTGCCCGGTTGAGCAATTCAGTATGCCCTCCGAGTTCGTAGGTCGTCACGGTCTCCTTGCCGTATTGGTAATAGGTACCATTGTCCCAGTCGATAGCCCCGCCTCCCGGATTGTAACCACGACGTACGGTGAAGCTGGTGCTTGTGACTGGCGTAAAACAATAACTCAATCCGCCCTTGGGCAGAAACATGGTTGTGCCTGTATTGAGCGCGACCTTGCCCCATGAAAGGGCAACGTTGCGTGTTTGCTCCTCACGCTCCACGCGCGCGCCTGCGATCAGACTCAGTCCGCCGGTCAGATGCAGTGTGCCATCGAGATAGCCCGCATAGGTGCGTTCGGCATCGGGGCCGTTTACGCCCATATCAGACCGTATATTCTGATCCCGGTTGAAGTAATAAAAGCCGGCAACGCCATTCAGACGGCCCTGTGCAGGGGCAAGAACGATTCTGTCTTCAACCGTGTTGTTCTGTTCACGCAGGGCGAGGTGACCAAGACTGTTGGTGCTGCCAAGAGCATTACCCTGATGGAAAAGCGCATCATACCAGACATGACCATAGGTCAGCTCATTGGTCAGGGAGGGACTGATCCGATAGCTGGCGCGCAGACTTGCCTGATCAATGCTCGAATCCGAAATACGCGTATTCATATCCGGATTATCAAACCGGTATCGAAACAGATCCGGTCCTGTCGCGGTATAGAGATATTCACCATGCTGCTCGCGATGCCAGCCCATGAGAGTCACCTTGAGGTCGGGCAGGATTTTCGGTGTCCAGAGCAGTTTGCCCCGTACGGAAGTCTGACTTACCTCATGCGGGTTGAAGGGCCAGTTATCGCCTGGGTAGCGTATATAGCTGTCGCCGCGTACGCCATCGCCTGTGATACGGAATGCCAGTTCGTCCTTGATGATCGGGCCAGAAAGTATCCCGGCAAAGACCCCTTTGCTGCCTGCGCTTTCATAACCCCCTCTGACACCAGCCTGCCAGTATTGTGTAGGCGCTTTCGAATTGAGAGTGATGGCGCCGCCAATCGCATTTCGACCCTGGGTCGTCGCTTGCGGACCACGGAGAACGCTGACCTGATCCATATCCCAGGTTCCGGCATCGACGTAACGCTGGCCGGAATAGGTTTCAGGGAGTCCGTCAATGATGGTGGCTGTTCTTGGTCGACTGCCGGACATCAGACTGAAGATGCCGCCTGCTGCACCCGACCCGGTCATTCCCCGTATTGTGGGAATATCGGCAGCATTGCCGATCATGTTTGGTACCCGGTTGACTACATCATAGAGCGACCGATATTCGCTGGCATCGAGATGGCGCAGGATTGTCGTGGCGCTGTTTGTATTCTGCAGTCGGTCAATTTTCTCACCAACGACAATGATTGTCTCAGCCGGATTGGGGCTCTCTTTTTCCTTTCTGATCCCGATCTGTTTTTTTGACTCTGTTGTCATGGATGACAGAGAGGTTTTCCGGGTTTCGTCTGCCCAGCTGGTTTCAGGCTGACAGATAAAACCTGTTGCAAGGGCAAGGCAGAAGAATCCGGTAGCAGATTCATTACGCCCTCGGGTCAGGCTGGTGTATCGGCGGATCATGGGAATAGAAGCCTTTGGAGTTTCCATATGATAATGATAATCATTATCATATGGAAGAAATCCAGGAAGTATCTTCGTGAAGCATTTCGATGCGAAAATGTGATTGTTGCGTTCAGGCCACAAATCAGGAGGGCAGCCTGTTGTCTGACAGTTCTATATATAGGTAAAACCTGTCACTGACCGAGGAACTAACAGTTACAATTCAGAGGGATGCGAAGCTATCCCGTCTTCATGACCCTATCGCTCGCTCGTCCCCAATCGATTGCTCCGTATGCAGTCTCTCTGTCACCGGAGTTTCTTCACCACCCTGCATTCGGTCAGGCGTTGCGTGTAGGTACGCGCGCTTCTCCGCTGGCTCTGGTTCAGGCACGGAGCTTCATGACCCAGCTCAGCCTGGCCCATCCGTTTATCGAACTGTTCGGGTCCTTGTGTGAAACGCCGATTTCCACACGTGGCGATCGGGACCAAGTGAGACGTCTGGCTGATATTGGTGGAAAAGGCCTGTTTTCAAAAGAAATTCATGAGTCATTGCGTGCGGGAACAATCGATTTTGCCGTTCATAGTCTCAAGGATCTCGAAACCTTTCTGCCTGATGACCTCGTTCTGGACTGCACACTGGAGCGTGAGGATCCGCGCGATGCACTGGTACTGCGCAATCGTGATGCTGTAGCCCAGACTGGGGAGCCGCTTGACTGTTTGCCGAAGGGAGCTGTGATTGGCTGTGCCTCTGTCCGTCGGCAGGCCCAGCTTCTGGCCCGTCGCCCGGATCTGCGTTTCTGTCTGATACGAGGCAATGTTCAGACCCGGCTGCGCAAGCTGGAAGAGGGAGCCTGTGATGCGACATTTCTTGCTCTGGCAGGGCTAAAACGTCTTGGTCTTGCTGATCGTGCTGATGTCATTTTCGACCCTGAGGAAATGCTTCCCGCCTGTGGCCAGGGTATCATCGGCATCACACTGAGGCGTCGCGACACCGGATTGCGCGCACTGGTAAAGACGATTGCGGACTCCACCACGCACCTGGCCGCCATTGCCGAGCGTACCTTGCTGGAAACACTCGATGGTTCCTGCCGCACGCCGATTGGTGGTTTCGCTCGCATAGAGAACGGGGATCTGGTGCTCCATGGTCTGATCGCGGCTGAAGACGGCAGCGTATTGGTAAGAAGAAAAATCAAAGGTTCCCCTGCTGATGCGGCCCGGCTGGGGGTGGAAATGGGCGTAATGCTGCGTCGGGATACACCAAGTGCAGTGTTCGAGCGCGTAATCGGTCAGCCCGGATGGTAAGGACTCTTCGGATAAAAGACAGGTTTTGCCTGTTATAGATATAGAAACTATCGGTTTGATAAATAACGGGTAAAACCCTAGGACAGAACAACGATAGTGATCTTCGCAATCGAAATGGTCATTATAAATACTCATGGAGTAAATTGATGAAACTTCTGAAGATCGGCATGGCGGCACTGGTTGCCTCTACGACCCTCACCTCGCTGCCTTCTTCCGCACGTGCGGATGGTATTGAAAAGCCACACGAGTTCTACTGGCCGACACGTTTAAGTCTGGCTCCTCTTCGTCTGCACGATGCACAATCGAATCCTTACGGCGCCGATTTCGATTATCCACGTTACTTCCAGAAGCTGGACCTGAATGCGGTCAAGGCTGATATCCGCAAGACGCTGACCCAGTCGCAGCCCTGGTGGCCTGCCGATTATGGCACCTATGCGCCATTCTTTGTGCGTATGGCCTGGCACGCGGCAGGCACCTATCGTGCCATGGATGGCCGTGGCGGTGAAGAAGGTGGTGAACAGCGTTTCGAACAGCTGAACAGCTGGCCCGATAACGCCAGCCTGGACAAGGCACGCCGTCTGCTCTGGCCAGTCAAGAAGAAGTATGGCCGCGATCTTTCATGGGGCGATCTGATGGTGCTGACAGGCAACGTTGCGCTCGAATCCATGGGCTTCAAGACCCTTGGCTATGCAGGCGGCCGCCCCGATGACTGGGAGTCAGAGCTGGTCTATTGGGGTCCGGGTACTCAGTTTGGTGCCTCGAACGTGGACTCCCAGATCAAGAAATCCAGTGTCGAGCCTGGTGGCCATCTGCCCAAGCCTCTGGCTTCGACCACCAAGGGTCTGATCTATGTAAATCCGGAAGGCCCGAATGGCGTGCCTGATCCGGCCGCCGCAGCCCAGATGATCCGTCTTGCATTCGGCCGTATGGCCATGAATGACGAGGAAACTGTGGCACTGATTGCTGGTGGTCACACTTTCGGCAAGGCACATGGTGCGGCCTCGGCAGCCAAATGTGTCGGCGACGCTCCTGCAGCCGCTCCTGTTGAGCAGCAGGGTCTGGGCTGGGCCAATCATTGTGTAAAGGGCAAGCTGAAGGCGACCGATGCCATTACCAGTGGACTTGAGGGTGCCTGGTCGGCTGATCCGATCCACTTCACGTCGCAATATCTCGATAATCTGCTTGGCCATGAATGGGTCAAGACGAAGAGTCCTGCCGGTGCCATCCAGTGGATGCCCAAGGATGCCGAGAATATCGTGCCGGATGCCAGTGATCCGAACAAGGCTCATCCGTTGATGATGTTCACAACTGATATCGCGCTCAAGACCGACCCGGCTTATCACGAGATCATCACGCGCTGGGCCGCTCATCCCGAGCAGTTTGCCGATGCCTTTGCTCATGCCTGGTTCAAGCTGACCCATCGCGATATGGGACCGAAGTCGCGTTATTTCGGATCTGAAGTTCCGGCTGCTGACTTCCTGTTTCAGGACCCGCTTCCCCATGCACAGGGTGCGGTCATCAACCAGGCTGATATTCGCGAGCTGAAGAAAGCCATTGCAGCTTCAGGTGTGTCTGAACGCGATCTGATCAAGACGGCCTGGGCCTCAGCTGCGTCTTTCCGGACCTCCGATCATCGCGGTGGTGCCAATGGTGCCCGTATCCGTCTGGCCCCCGAGAATGACTGGGCCGTGAATGATCCGGCAGATCTGCAGATCGTCCTGCCCAAGCTCGAAGCTGTGCAGCAGCACTTCAACAGCGCCAATCATCATGGTCGCAAGGTCTCTCTGGCTGACGTGATTGTGCTGGCAGGCAATGTCGGTGTTGAACAGGCTGCAAAGAAAGCCGGTGTAAATCTTGACCTGCCTTTCGCACCAGGTCGTGTGGATGCCGGGCCGGAGCAGACCGACAAGCAGAGCTTTGCCCTGCTGGAGCTGAGTGCTGATGCGTTCCGCAACTACTATCGTGCCGAACAGGATGAGAAATCGCCGACTGAAATGCTGGTCGATCGTGCCAGTAATCTTGATCTCTCCGTGCCGGAAATGACGGTACTTCTGGGTGGTCTGCGTGTGCTGGATATCAACACGGCTCATTCAGAACAGGGTGTTCTGACCACGCGTCCGGGCACGCTCAGCAATGACTTCTTCGTCAACCTGCTCGACATGTCCACACGCTGGGAAAAATCTGCCTCGCAGCCTGGCGTCTATGACGGTTTCGACCGCGAGACGAACAAGCAGCGCTGGACGGCCTCATCGGTTGATCTGGTCTTCGGTGCGAGTGCCGAACTGCGCGCCGTAGTCGAGGTCTATGCTTCGGACGACGCTAAGACCAAGTTCGTGAATGATTTTGCCAAGGCCTGGACCAAGGTCATGACGCTTGATCGTTTCGATTTGCATCGCAACTGAGTGTTCTGAATACGTAAAAACCGTCAGCCCTTGCGGGCTGGCGGGCCCAGGGAGAATCCTATGTCCAGAATGATCCGCGCTCTGGCGCTCTGCGCCACCATAATGCCCCTCGCGGCCCAGGCAGCGACAATTGATGTCAAGATGCTGTCTCATGCCTCCAACGGCAGCAGGGGGTTCGAGCCTGCAATCGTGCATATCCAGCCCGGTGATACGGTGCATTTCATCGCCAGTGATCCTGGTCATAATGCCCAGTCAATCACCGGTATGATTCCCGACGGCGCGACGCCTTTTGCGGGTCAGATGGGGCATGATCTGAGCGTCACATTCTCGAAGCCTGGTATTTACGGTTATAAATGCCTGCCACATTATTTTCTGGGCATGGTCGGTCTCGTCGTGGTCGACAAGCCTGTAAATGAAACGGCAGCAAAAGCGGTATCCCAGCCCGGCGCAGCAAAGATGCGTTTCGATCAGCTCTTTACCCAGCTCGATCATGGCTGAGGGAAGGGCGTCATGAAGCAGGAAGGCACATATTATACGCTTGTTGCCTCTTTGCTGCACTGGTCAATTGCAGTGTTGATCCTGACCCAGATCGGCCTCGGTCTGGTGATGGATCACCTGACGTTCGACGACATGCTGGCGTTTTCCCTGTTTCAGACCCATCGCGCTCTGGGTATCGTGACGCTTCTGCTTGTTGCGCTTCGGGTCATTTGGCGTCTGGGTCATAAACCACCAGCGCTTCCAAAGACTCTGGCACCGAGCGCAAGAAAACTGGCGTCATCGACGCATTTTCTGCTCTATGTCGGACAGATTCTTTCACCTCTGAGTGGCTGGGCTCTGGCTTCGGCATCGAGCCTTGCTTTGCCCCTGAGTCTTTTTGGCTTTTTTGACTGGCCACTCTTTCCTTTTCCCAGTGATGGCCGTTTCGAGGAACCACTGCGCACTCTACACCACTGGGCCGGCTGGATCCTGGCAGGGCTCATCGCCGGACACATTGCGGCAGCTCTCTGGCACGGTCTGGTAAGAAAAGACGGTGTCTTCAGCCAGATACTTCCCCGGTCTGGAGCCAGAACACGATCCTGACTATCAAGTCAGGTTGTTGGCATAAAAACACACACGAAATCGGGATAAAAATGACCGTTTTATGTATTCGATAAAGTTTGTGTGTGAAAATATGAAGTTTTTATAAACGGGTATTATAATCCATTTTGTTTTTGTAAGTGATCGCGCCTTATCAAGATCAAAAATCAACGGTGCGTGATGCGAAGACATATTCTGCTTTGTGGTTGTTTTCTTACCCAGGCGTTCTCCACAGCTCAGGCAGCAGCCCCTGATTCAAAACACGTCCCCTCAAAGCCGACGCACACGCACGCCAGATCTGTAGAAGAGAATGTGACCGTCTCTGCCAGACATCATGCGGCTGGTGGCGGTATGATGATTGCGCATATGACGCCTAAAACCATCAGCACACTGACAGCTGATTTCATTTCCAAACAATCACCGATGTCCACGCCGACAGGGCTGATTGCCAATTTGCCTGGTGTAGTAGCTTCCAGTCAGGGACCGCTGACGGCCTCATTCGAATCTTTTCACATACGTGGTCTGGATCGTACGGAAATTGGCGTAACCCTTGAAGGTATTCCTGCGGCCAACCCCTTTACCTATAGTGTTTATACGCCTTCCATGGTGGATCCCGAGAACATGGGTTCGATCTCTGTCATGCAAGGCTCATCCGACATGAATGCGCCCGTCTATAACGCAGTGGGTGCTCAGCTTTCCATGACCATGCGTCGCCCTGCCACTCATCAGAACCTGTTCGTTCAGGCTTCTGGCGGCACGCATAGCCTGAACAAGGAGTTCCTGCGCTACGATACGGGAGAGATTGGCCATACTGGTGTGTATGGTTTTGTTTCGGGCTCCTATTCGAGCGGCAATCTCTGGCGCGGGCCTGGTTCGGTCAGTCGCTGGCATGTTGACGCAGCGCTTACCAAAAGCTGGACTGCCAGCAGTGATTCAGAGGCGATTTTCGGTTATACGAAATCGGATCAGACATCATGGCTTTATCCGACACTGGGCCAGTGGCAGCACTATGGCGTGGGCTATAATGCCAACAAGGATCCGTCTTCACCCGGCTTCTACGAGATCAACAAGCGTAATACCGGCACGGTTTATGGGGCGCTGAAAAATCACTTCGAGTTCGATCATGGACTGTCGCTCGATGCTACAGCGTATGGCGTGGAGTTCAACGGGCCGTATTTCTCAGGCGCGACTGTACCGGTTTCGAATGGTTATATCGGCACGCAGCGTTACGATCATCTCGACGGTTACGCGCCTTCTTCGGCGAGTGTCAGAACCGTTATGCATCAGCCCTGGTTCACACTTTCTTCCGGTCTTACTCTGGTGGGAAGCTGGAAAAAATCCTTCAACACACTCAGTCTTTCCTATTGGTATTCTTACGCCAACCAGTCTTCGAACCAGCGTTATTACCCGCTCAATCAGGCCGGACAATGGACGCGCTCGACAGGGTACCTCACGGCTAATGGTTTGCCGATCAATGAAGATCCTGAAAATGCTGTGCAGCAGAGCAATACCATTGCGCTAAAAGACCGGATCAGCCTACTGCATGACCGCCTGATTTTCGAGGCAGCCCTCAAGACCGGCATGTTCAATCGGCAATACACGATGGATCTGCCAGGGGCGTCGCCCTATAAATCGGTCAGGAATGTTTTCATTCCTGCGCCACAAGTGACGATGAGCTACCGGTTTGCGCCAGCGCATCAGGTCTATATCAACGGGACGACCGGCTATCGCCTGCCAAGCAGTCTGAGTTCGCAGGTTTCGATGATCAGTCATTTCACCGGTCAGCCCACGAGCAAGCCTCTGGATCCTTACGAACCGGAATACATGATCGGCGAGGAAATCGGCTATCGCTATAGCGGGGTCATGATGGCGAATATCGCCTATTTTCACTACAATATGACCCATCATCAGATCACCAGCTCGATGTATCAGCCCGGTACGACAAACATGATCTCACAGATTATCGATGCGGGCGGTCAGCAGGCCGATGGCGTACAGCTGGAACTCGCAACCCGGCCTTGGCATCATCTGAGCGCTTATGCGTCAGGTCAGTACATGACGTCACGCATTGGCAACAACGTTTCCTATCAGGGTGATTATCTGCCGACGAAAGGCAAGCAGGAACCCGGAGCGCCCAAATTCCTGGCGACGGCCGGTCTCAGTTATGATGATGGCGCGAATTTCGGCACGTTCAATCTGCGTTACTCGGATGCGCAATATGCGACGCTCATGAATGATCAGAGTATTCCATCCTATATGACTGCGGATATTTCCATGGGGCGCAGATTGCCGAAAATCGGTCGCGTTTCGCCGAAACTGATGCTGAATCTGATCAATATTTCGGACCAGCATTACCTGTCAGGTGTTTACGGCTATACTGCTGCTGCAAACGCGCATCGAGGCGTTTATGGCAGCTCGCTGACAGGTGCCCAGCCGACCTATGATATCGGTTCGGGCTTTGCTGCTGTTGTCAGTATATCCGGTAATTACGAATGAATACCGGCGAAGAAAAATTCCTATCAAGGACGAATGTCTGATGGACGGTCTGGGTGCTGATCCAGACAATTCTGTCAGAGGGTCGGGTTGAAAACAGTTTGAATGATTTCAGCAGATCAGGACTTCCGGATTGACGAAATTCTGCTGAGATCCGGAGGATCCTCGATAGAGCGGTCTTCCTCTGAAATAATAAAAAACTGAAATAACAGAGTTTTTTTACACATACAAAATGATTAAATATAAGAAAGAATGATTTCTTACTTATGAATCGGTTAGATATGATGAACAATCTCTTTTTTTGCTCAAAGGCAAAGGCCCGGCATCTTGTTTTGTTGAGCAGTTTTGCATTCTCCATTTCAGGTTGTGCAAGTATCGCTGAAATGTCTGGCAATGATACGAATTCACTCAACCTCAAGTCAGAACAACAATACGCCCAAATAGTGGACAATGCATCGCAGAAGAATGCGCTTGTTACCAGTGGCGCCATGTACGATCAGGTTCGCCGGGTTCTGAGCCGCCTCGAGCCGATAGCTGATCAGGCCAATACAACGGGCGTTCCTTTCAAGTGGCAGCTGGCATTGTTCCGGAGTAATGAAATCAATGCCTGGGTTATGCCTGGTGGCCGGGTGGGTGTTTATACGGGCCTGATACAGACGCTTCATCTTTCTGATGCTGAAGTGGCAGCTGTATTGGGGCATGAGATGATTCATGCTCTGGAAGAGCATTCGAAGGAGAAAGCTGGGCAACAGACTCTTTCAAGTCTGGCTACTGTGGCCATGAGTGCTTATGCGGGCAGTAATGCGGGAGCCCTCCTGGGAGCGGCTTCACAGATGGGAATAGGCCTGCCTTTTTCGCGCCGCCTTGAGACCAGAGCTGATCTGGGTGGTCTGATGATCATGGCGCAAGCCGGATATGATCCTCATGCGGCTATAAGCCTCTGGCAGAAAATGGCCTCTCTCAAGGGGCAGTCCAATACAGGGGGGCTGGCGCGTTTCCTGTCTGATCATCCTGAAGATGCTGAGCGTCAGAAAGCAATTGAAGCGGCGTTGCCCCGTGCTATGGCGCTTTATAATCAGGCACAGCATCCCGCCTGATCCGAACGCCTTTCAATGGTGAAAAAGGCTCTTTCCCGACGGGAAAGAGCCTCTTCATTTCAGGCATTGAAGAGTGCCGAGATGGCGGTCTGGGCATCCTTCTGGATCTGTTTCAGATGGGCTTCGCTGACGAAACTCTCGGCATAGATCTTGTAGACATCTTCCGTACCGGAAGGACGGGCGGCAAACCAGCCGTTCTCGGTCGTCACTTTCAGGCCGCCGATGGCAGCGTCGTTGCCGGGTGCGCGTGTCAGTGTGGCCGTTACCGGATCACCTGCCAGATGGGTCATGGAAAGATTTTCTGGCGTGAGTTTCGAAAGAATGGCTTTCTGCTCAGGGTTCGCAGCCGCGTCGATACGCTGATAGAAAGGGGCACCGAGTTCGGCTGTCAGCGCATGGTAATGTTCTGCCGGTGTCTTGCCGGTCACGGCAGTGATTTCGGCAGCCAGCAGACCAAGAATCAGGCCATCCTTGTCGGTTGACCAGACGCTGCCGTCACGACGCAGGAAGGAAGCGCCCGCGCTTTCCTCGCCACCAAAGCCAAGACTGCCTTCATAGAGGCCATCGACGAACCATTTGAACCCGACTGGCACCTCCACCACATCGCGGCCAATCTTTCTCGCAACACGATCAATAAGAGCCGAACTGACCAGCGTCTTGCCGATTTTTGCGTTTTCGCTCCAGCCCTTGCGCTGGGTGAAGAGGTACCAGATCGCGACAGCTAGGTAATGATTGGGATTCATCAGCCCATCGGGGCGTGAGACAATGCCGTGGCGATCGGCGTCGGTATCGGTGGCAAAGGCAACGTCGAATTCGGAGCCCATACCAATCAGACGTGCCATGGCGTAGGGTGAGGAGCAATCCATGCGGATCTGCCCGTCCCAGTCTGCCGTCATGAAGCCGAAAGCGGGGTCGAGTTCGTTGCTGACGATTTTAGCTTTCAGACCGTATTTCCTGATGATGGCAGGCCAGTAATCGAGCGCTGCACCACCCAGCGGGTCAATGCCGATACGGATAGTCGATTGACGGATCGCATCCATATCGATCACGGCGCCCAGATCATCCACATAAGGCGTGATGAAATCATGGCCGCGCACGCAGTCGGCCTTTCGCGCTTCTTCATAGGGCAGGCGATGAACGTCTTTCAGACCGGCTGACAGAAAGGCATTGGCCTGATCCTGGATCACCTTGGTGATATCGGTATCGGCGGGACCACCATGGGGTGGATTATATTTGAAGCCACCATCGACCGGTGGATTATGCGACGGGGTAATCACCACCCCGTCAGCCAGCCCTTCACTGCGGCCTTTGTTATAGGTCAGGATAGCATGTGAGACGACAGGTGTCGGGGTGAAACGATCATTGCAGTCAATGCGGACTTCCACGCCATGCGCCGCAAAGACCTCGATGGCCGAACGCTGCGCCGGGCCGGAAAGTGCGTGGGAATCAATGCCGATAAAAAGCGGCCCGGTGATTCCTTTCTCCTTGCGATAGCGGCAGATCGCCTCGCTGATGGCCAGGATATGATTTTCGTTGAAGCTGGTATGTAGCGATGAACCACGATGCCCGGATGTGCCAAAGGAAACGCGCTGCGTAGAAACAATCGGGTCAGGCTTGCGGTTGTAATAGGCAGCGATCAGGGCCGGAATATCGGCCAGATCGGCTGCGGGCAGCGTCTTGCCGGCGAGGGGGCTGACAGTCGTCATGAAATCAAATCCTTGAACATGCGGGCATAAACCATGGCGTCAGGTGAAACCGCCTGAAGACATGAAGTCAATGTGTCAGGTCGGGTTGCCTGTGCTTTTGACGGTCTGTCAGGACGTCGGGAACAGTCAGATGTGATTTGTCACGAATGATTGATAACAACTTGTTATAAATCCGTTTTGGTCCTGATACTGTAGAATGGCGTTATGGAACGCGGCGCGTGTCGCAAGACCCATTCACAGGACAAGATGATGGACCTGAATCTCCCCCTCGCCCGTAGAGGGTTTCTGACTACAGCTCTGAGCGGTGTTGCCTGCGCTGCCCTGCCCGCCAGAGCGGCTTCAGAAGTGACCGTCAGCCCGCCAAGTGTGGTCAGCCAGCCTGCGCGCCAGTGGGGCAGTGCAGCCGGGCCTGCCTATTTTCCGGATCCGGATGTTCTGGCGCTCGACCCGTCTTTTAACGCCCTGACCTATTTCGCGGCGCCTATCAGACGAATCTGGGACAAGGGTGTCTGGACAGAGGGGCCGGCCTGGAGCAGCGAAGGGCGCTATCTTGTTTTCAGCGATGTCGTGCGGTCCAAGGCATTGCGCTATGTCTGGGAGACGGGCGAGGTGTCCGAATTCCGCCCTGACAGTTATTCCGCAAATGGCAATTGTTTTGATTATCAGGGGCGCCTGATTACCTGTGAAGATTTTTTCCGTCGTCTGGTACGCTTCGAGCATGACGGAAGTGTCACGGTTCTGGCCGACAAATTCGAAGGCAAGGGTCTGAACTCACCTAATGACGTGGTGGTTCATCCCGATGGAAGTATCTGGTTCACCGATCCCGGTTACGGGACCAATATCAGCGAGGGACATGCTGATGAACCGGGCGGTCCGACCAATCCCGATGGCAAAATCAAGTGGAAGATCGGCCGTGAACTGATTGGTGAGATCGGTGGCGTCAGACGTCAGCAGGATCATGTGTTCCGTCTTGCTCCCGATGGCACGCTCAAGGCTGTTTTGGCCGAAAAGGACATTACCTGCCCGAACGGTCTGGTCTTCTCTCCTGATTTCAAGAAGCTTTACATTGCTTCCACTCCGGCAGGACCGGGTCAGACCAAGGGGGGGGACCAGGCCATCCACGTTTATGATGTGCAGGGTGACAGCCTGACCAACGGGCGCGTTTTTGCAGATATGCGCCTGCATGGTGCACAGATGAACCCTGACGGATTCCGGGCTGATGTTTATGGCAACCTCTGGTGCGGTGTAACTGGCCCTCTCGGTTTGTGTGGCGTTTTTGTTTTTAACCCGCTGGGTGTGCTGATCGGTCGTATCCGTCTTCCGCAGGGCTGCTCGAACCTGACTTTTGCCGGGCCGAAGCGTGATCATATCATTATGTGCGCTGGCAGTGCCTTGTTCATGCTTCAGGTTGGTGTGCAGGGTGCAGCCCCATCCTGATTCCTGCCTGGGAAATCCTGCCCCGTTTCCCCGTGCATAAAACCTCTCCGGGGCAGGATGCGTTCGGTCACAGTTCATTCCGAGAGGGGTATATCATGACAGCCATCGACGCATCGCAATCCGGTCATTTCTCCATTGGCGGAGATCTGAAGGTTGTTCGCCTCGGCTTCGGCGCCATGCGCATCACCGGTCAGGGTGTGTGGGGAGAGCCGGAAAGCCGTGATCAGGCTCTTGCGACTCTCCGTCACACACGTGATCTGGGTATCACCCTTATTGATACGGCAGATTCCTACGGTCCGTTCGTGTCTGAAGATCTGATAAAAGAGGCGCTGTTTCCCTACAATGATCAGGTCATTGCGACCAAGGGAGGGTTGACCCGGCATGGTCCTGATATCTGGCGCCCGGTCGGTAATCCGGATTATCTCAGGCAGTGCGTATTGATGTCATTGCGTCGTCTCGGTGTTGCACGGATCGATCTGTGGCAGCTTCACCGGGTCGGGTCTGATTGTGCACCCGAGATCCAGTTCGAGATAATTGCAAAAATGCGTGAAGAAGGGCTGATACGTCATGTTGGCCTGTCCGAGGTTGACGTGCCGATGATCGAGCGGGCCAGCCGCTTCTTCCCGGTTGCAACCGTTCAGAACCGCTTCAACCTTGTCGATCGTAAATCTGAGGATGTTCTGGATTATTGCACCGAACGCAATATTGGTTTCATGCCATGGGCGCCTCTGGCTGCCGGTTCTCTCGCCCGGCCTGGAACGGTACTTGATACGATCGCAAAAGAGCGGGAGGTATCAGCCGGACAGGTTGCCCTTGCATGGCTCTTGCATCGTTCCCCGGTCATGCTCCCCATCCCCGGAACCGGCAGCCCGTCTCATCTTGAAGACAATATGCGTGCAGCGGCAATCTCGTTAAACGCGGACGAGTGTGCGGCACTCGACAGGCAGGGGCGGGAAGTATGGGAAAAAGCGGACAAATAAGGCTTGTCCTGCCATGATTGCAGGGGGCGACGGGGACAACGGAGAATGGTAGAATACGCTTTATGATCAACGCCACCACCGCCCTTTCTTCCGCAGAGTTCTCCCTGATCTGGTTCTCTACCGCCTCGGGTGGCGGGGGTGGTACGCGTGTGCCGCTAGGAGGAGGAAGAAAGCCGACCGGGGGCGGTCAGTCTCCTCGTGGCCCCCGTTTTCGCCGGTGGCGGCAGGGTCTCGCGATTGCGGTCGGTGTTGTTCTGGTCGGGGTGGCCGGATCGGGATTGTTCATTTGGCATCAATATGAGCGCATTGCGTCCGATTTGCCGAGTGTCGATACGCTCAAGACGTACCAGCCGCCAACGGTCAGTCGGATTTACACCTCCGACGATCGGATCATGGCCGAACTCGCGGCAGAGCGAAGAATATATGTTCCGATCAATGCGATTCCGGAGCGGGTGAAAAATGCTTTTATCGCCCCCGAGGATCAGAACTTCTATACCCATGCCGGGCTGGATCCGCTCGCTATCCTGCGTGCAGAACTGACCAATCTCACCCATCGCAGCAAACGTGCACTGGGCGCATCGACCATTACCCAGCAAGTGGCGCGCAACATGCTGCTCAACAGCAATGCGCGTACGCTCGAGCGCAAGGAAAAAGAAGCGCTTCTGGCGCTGCGTATCGAGCAGACGCTGAGCAAGAACAAGATTCTCGAGATCTATCTCAATGGTATCTATCTCGGGAACGGCGCCTATGGCGTTGCAGCAGCGGCACAGACCTATTTCAACAAGCCTCTCGACCAGCTGACGGATGCCGAGGCAGCGTTTCTGGGAGCGTTGCCCAAATCACCTGCCAACTACAATCCTTATCGCCATCCTGAACGTGCTATCGAGCGTCGGAACTGGGTGCTGGATCGTATGGCCGACATTCATGCCATCACCCGTGAAGCGGCTGATGCTGGTCAGAAAGAGCCGCTCATTCCACATGACGCCGTGCGTTTCGGGCCTTTGCCCAATGCCGAGTGGTTCGGCAGCGAAGTCCGTCGCCAGCTGATTGATCGTTATGGTCCCGACCGCGCCATGCAGGGCGGGCTTGAGGTTCATACAAGTCTTGATCGCAAACTGCAGGATGCGGCTACTCTCAATCTGAGACAGGGTCTCATGGAGTATGACCGTGCGCATAGTCGCTGGCGTGGCCCTGTTACCAGGCTGCATGAAGCGGGACTGGGCGATGGATGGCATACTGCCTTGAAAGAGGTCACGCCTCCCGCTGGCATGATCGATCAATGGCGTCTTGCTGTTCTTCTGAACCCTGCACAGGGTCGTGTAGGCTGGCTCTCCCATGGTGAAGCTCACGAAGGCCAGATCCTCCCCAAGGATCTCGGCTGGATGCGAAATGGTAATGTATTGGCCACGGGCGATGTGGTCATGATCGAGCCGCAGGCCGACTCAGAGCATGTTGCCATACGTCAGGTTCCGAAAGTTGAAGGTGCGCTTGTGAGCCTTGATGCCCGTACCGGGCGGGTTCTGGCCATGGTCGGTGGATGGTCTTTTAAGGAATCCCAGTTCAACCGTGCGACACAGGCGCTGCGTCAGCCGGGATCCTCGTTCAAACCCTTCGTCTATCTTGATGCGATGGAGCAGGGGATTCCGCCTTCGGAAAAATTTGACGACGCACCTGTGTCCTATGGTGACTGGCATCCCAAGAACTACGAAAAGGATAACTGGGGACCCACGACGCTGCATGATGCGCTGCGCGAAAGCCGCAATCTCGTTACCATTCGTCTGGCAGCTCATCTTGGCATGAAATCGGTTGCCGATATGGCTATCTCGATTGGTCTGGTTGATCAGATGCCGCATGTGCTGCCTGCCGCACTTGGTGCCGTCGAGACGACCGTGCTGCGTGAGGCAGGGGCTTATGCTACCATCGCCAATGGCGGCAAACTGGTAACGCCCTCTCTCATTGATGCCGTGCTCGATCGGGATGGTACCGTGCTATGGCGGCCTGAGGGTATGGTCCTTGCCACCACCATGCAGGCTCCTGACCAGACAGCTACTGTCGCGGCTGCCACGCCTGCAGCACCTGCGTCCGACCCTGGCGCATCACCGGTCCCGACCTCTCCGGCGCAGCCATCTGTCACGACACCGGTTCCCGGTAGCGTGGAGGTGCCGGTCTTCAGGGATAACCGGCGTCAGGTCGCCAGTGCGGCCAGTGCCTATCAGATCACGGCAATGATGCAGGATGTCATCAAGCGTGGTACAGGCCAGGTCGCCGGAAAAGATATTACCCGTGAAATTGCAGGAAAGACAGGAACCAGCCAGGATTTCCGCGACGCATGGTTTGCGGGATTTACTCCTGATATTGTCACGGTTGTATGGATCGGGTTCGATACGCCGCAATCTCTGGGAAAAAACGAGACTGGTGCACGTATTGCCGGACCAATCTGGAACAGGTTCATGAAGATTGCGCTGGCAGATCGGCCAGAGCTCAAGTTCCGCGTGCCTGAAGGCGTAACCTTGGCCCGGTATGATACGGGGCGTCTGATGGCAGTTGACGGGTTCAAGGCCGATCAGGTGCCGGGTATGAGCATCGCGCTTCATGGCTTCGGAGCGGGTACGGAAGCTTTGACTGCCGCCGATACAGGGGCTGATCTGTATGATACGGAAACGGACATGGCTGGTGCCTCGAGTCAGGCAGATCTTGACAATTCCAGTGGTGAAAATTCGGGAGGTGCCAAGAAGCTTCAGGCTCCGAATGCACAACCCCCGGGTGACATCGGGATGGGCGGCCTTTATTGAGGCATAATTCATTTCAGGGAGCATGAAACAATGTCGGCCGAGACCGAGGCACTATCGGAGCAGATCAAGCAGTCGGTGGCACTGCTGAGGAGGCATCTTTGACTGGGATGCTGCACAGACACGGCTTGCGGAGCTCAATCACCGCGTAGAAGACCCCGATCTCTGGAACGATGCGGATGCCGCGCAGAAACTGATGCGTGAGCGGACGCTTCTGGCTACACAGATTGAAGGCGTCGAAAAAATCGAACGTGATACGGCCGATATGCTCGAACTTGTCGAACTGGCTGAGGAAGAGCAGGATCAGGATACCGTAGCAGAGGCTGTGGCGACGCTGCGCAAGCTGGCTGAGCAGGCCAATGCCCGTCAGATCGAAAGCCTTCTTTCAGGCGAGGCAGACAGCAACGACTGTTACATCGAGGTCAATGCAGGGGCTGGCGGCACTGAAGCCCAGGATTGGGCCGAGATGATCCTGCGTATGTACACGCGCTGGGCCGAACAGCGTGGCTACAAGGTCACGATGATGGAAACCAGCGAGGGCGAACAGGCTGGTATCAAGTCCGCCACTCTGCTGGTGACTGGTGCCAATGCCTATGGCTGGCTCAAGACAGAAGCCGGCGTGCATCGTCTGGTGCGTATTTCGCCTTTTGACGCTGCGGCACGCCGTCAGACCTCGTTTGCTTCTGTATGGGTCTATCCTGTGGTCGATGATACGATCGAGATCGAGGTCAATGACAGCGATCTGAAGGTTGATACCTTCCGCGCGTCCGGCGCTGGCGGACAGCACGTCAACAAGACCGATTCGGCGATTCGTATAACGCATATCCCGACCGGTATTGTGGTGGCCTGTCAGACGGACCGTTCGCAGCATCGTAACCGGGCAACCGCCATGCAGATGCTCAAAGCACGGATGTATGAGGCCGAGCTACAGAAAAGGGAGGCTGCAGCAGCGCAGACCGAAGCTGCCAAGACCGATATCGGTTGGGGACATCAGATCCGATCCTATGTTCTTGCACCATATCAGCTGGTCAAGGATCTGCGAACGGGCGTGGAAAAAGGTAATCCAGACGCAGTGCTGGACGGGGCACTTGACGATTTCATGTCGGCTGCGCTGGCTCAACGTGTTGGCGCTACTCGTTCCGAGGCAAGTGCTACGGCCCAATAGGGTTGGAACACCATAAGGCGCTGAACCTGTTGCGACGCAGGACTTTCAGCGCCTTTCTATCGGTTTCATAAATATTACTCTTGCAGTGAATTAATGTTCCGTTTCACTGTGTCTCAAAGTGTCGATTCACCGGTCATGCAAAACATCGCAGTCTGGAAAATGGCATCGACAGAACGAAACCGACTTGACAGCAGTGCCCTACCTTTGCCCAATTTGCACGGGAGCCCTGCGTCAGGAGCATGGTAAACATTTCGGGATGTGTCGGCCAGACTGACGCCTGACCGGAACGCAAGTCGCATGGGGCGGTTGCGATAATTTCAAGTCGGTCCGCTCCTCTCGCAAGAGAGGTGTGGAGCACAGGACAAAGGGTTTGGAGTGACACAACCGATGAACTACGCCGAGCAGGAGCGACGCCCGACGAAGTACATCGTCGGCATCGCAATCGCTGTGCTCTTCCACATCGTGATCATCTATGCCTTGATCAACGGACTGGGTTCGAAAATCGTCGAACAGTTCCATCCGCCTATCAAGACGAAGATCATCACGGAGCCGAAGAAGCCACCGCCGCCACCGCCGCCGCCACCGCCGCCGCAGATGACGACGCCGCCGCCGCCATATATTCCGCCGCCGAAGATCCAGATTCAGCCTCCGCCGCAGAAGCATGTGATCAAGCAGGTAACGCATGAAAAGCCGCCGGCTCCGATGCCGCCAGCGACTGTTTCCGCACCGCCGACGCCTTCCGCGCCTGTGGGGCCGCCTGTTCCTGATCATTCTGCCGGCGCCGTGCCGATCAACGGAGCAAAGCCTGTATTCCCTGAGGAAATGCTCGAGGAAAATCGTGAGGGCAGTGTGACGGTGGCCTGTGACATTGATACGAGTGGCAAGCCGTCGAACTGTCAGGTGCTGAATTCTTCCGGTGGACACGCCTTTGTGGAAGCTGCGATGGAATTCCTCCGCAAGGCCCGCTACCAGCCGGCCGTCAGCAATGGTCAGGCCGTGGTCGAGCACCATCATACGCTGCATATCAACTTCGCGCTGGGCGATGATTGAGTGCGAACCGGTCGGGATCTTTCCGGCCGGGAATGAGAATGAGGGTAAGGGGTCGGTCTGATCCCGTCACCCAGCGGGAGCGGGAGCAGGCAGCTTCCGTACCCCGTGAATGTGAGAAACCAAGCCGTCCCGTGCAGAAAGGGATGGTACTGCCAGAGTCCTTGATTTGCGGGACTCTTTTTCAGAGGATTTGGAGTTAATGACGAGACTGTTCCGCCTTCCCGCTCTCGCCGCCCCGGCCCTGGCAGTCACGCTTGCCGTGGCGCAAGGTGTGGTCGTGCCGACCGTTGCTCTTGCCCAGGATGCGCCCGCAGCCCAGCCTGCTCCGGCTGCTCCCCAGGCTGCGCCTGATGCGGCTGCTCCGGCACCTGCTGCTCCGGCACCTGACGCTGCTGCTCCCGCTCCGGGCGCGCCGGCGCCTGATGCCGCTGCCCCTGCAGCTCCGGCGCCTGATGCCGCCGCTCCGGCACCCGAGGCTTCCGCTGACACGGCAGCCCCGAAATCCCAGGAAAACCCGTACGGTCTGGGTGCCCTGTGGAACGGCGGCGACGTGATTTCCCGCAGCGTTCTGATCATCATGGTGATCATGTCTGCTGGTACCTGGATCATCATGGTCACGAAATTCCTTGAGCAGTCCAAGGTTTTTGGTGCCTCCAAGGAAGCCGCTCGCGAGTTCTGGACCAAGCCGACCGTTCAGGAAGGTGCTGCAGCCCTGAAGCCGGCCTCGCCGTTCCGCTACATTGCCGAGACGGGTATCGTTGCTGCCCAGCATCATGAAGGTTCAATGCGTGATGCCATTGACCTGCATAGCTGGACTGCCATGTCCGTTCAGCGTTCGGTCGATACCATCAACACGCGTCTGCAGGGCGGCCTTGCCTTCCTTGGTACCGTGGGTTCGACCTCACCGTTCGTCGGTCTGTTCGGCACCGTCTGGGGTATCTACCATGCCCTGACCGCAATCGGCATCGCTGGCCAGGCTTCGATCGACAAGGTTGCCGGTCCGGTTGGTGAATCACTCATCATGACGGCTATCGGTCTTGCGACTGCTGTTCCGGCTGTTCTGGGTTACAACCTGCTCGTTCGTCGTAACAAGGGCGCCATGGACCGCGTGCGCAACTTCGCTGCCGACGTTCAGTCTGTCCTGCTGGGTGGCTTCCGTCACGGTGTTACGCCGACGACCGGTGGCGATCATAGCCCGACGACCACGACCACCAGCTCGCGAGTTGCCTGATCATGGCAATGAACGTCGGTGGGGGTGGTGAAGAAGACGAAGTCGTCTCGGCGATCAACACGACGCCGCTCGTCGACGTGATGCTTGTTCTTCTCATCATCTTCCTGATCACCATCCCGGTTGCGACGCATACCGTGAAGGTGCAGCTGCCGCGCGACGCCAACCAGCCAACCCAGACTAAGCCAGGCAATGTTGTCCTGGCGGTCACGGCGAATGGTCAGGCGTACTGGAACGAGGTTCCTTTGCGTGGTCATCAGGATCTGCTCGATCGTCTCGAGAAGATCGCGGTCATCAAGCCGCAGCCCCAGATCCAGATCAGGGGTGACGGCAAGGCAAGATATGAAGCTGTCGGCAAGATCGTTGCGACCTGTCAGGAAGCTGGCATCTATCGTATCGATTTCATCACCGAGCAGCCTCATTCCTGACATCAGGTCAGGGTACCAGCTTCAGGAAGGACCGGTTTTTGAAATCGGGCCTTCCGGCTCCGTTATTTCCGGGTGCCGGCCTGTGCCGGTTTCCGCCTGTTGGAGAGTTCTCTCATGGCCATGAGCGTCGGATCCGACAGCACGCATGAAGACGAGGGCATCGTCGATATCAACACGACGCCCCTGATTGACGTCATGCTCGTGCTGCTCATCATGCTGATCATCAC
>Ga0157360_1000010_pt1 | contig 152572 bp, 137 predicted proteins | sample AttlaeALBM1_FD_111483 | JGI IMG/M metagenome (GOLD analysis project Ga0157360, IMG submission 111483) | Fungus gardens microbial communities from leaf cutter ant in Ribeirão Preto, State of São Paulo, Brazil - Atta laevigata ALBM1 | ecosystem: Host-associated > Fungi > Mycelium > Unclassified ...
GATACCCGCCAGCTTCTCGACACCCATCACATAGGGGAAGTTGTTCATCACCCCGCCGACATAATCGATACGGTCAGTATAGGGGATGTAGCTGTGCCAGGTCTGGCGCTCGGCCATTTTCTCGGCACCGCGATGATGGAAGCCGATATCGGGCACAGCATCGACGATGAATTCACCCTCGAGCTGCAGCACGACGCGGAACACGCCGTGAACCGAAGGATGGTTCGGACCGAGATTGAGGAACATGAAGTCACTGTTGTCGGAATGACGCTTCATGCCCCAGGATTCGGGGTCGAATTTCAGGGCTTCCTGCTCGTGGAAAACTTGGTCTTCTGAAAGGGTATAAGGCGGGCGTTCGGTCGCGCGGGCGTAGTGATCCTTGCGCAGCGGATGACCGACCCAGGTGGGCGGGGTCAGAATGCGCGAGAGATGCGGATGCCCCTCGAACACAACACCGAACAGATCCCAGGCTTCACGCTCCAGCCAGTTTGCATTCGGCCAGATATCGGAGATGGTACCAATGTTCGGATCATCAACCGAGAGCGGCACCTTGAAGCGCACTTCGTCTATCGGGCCATTGAACGACTGGATATGATAGACAACCGTGAAGTCCGACGCAGGCAGGCCATCGCGATGAATGCGCTGGCGCTCGTCCACGCAGGTCAGATCGAGCAGCATGCGCAGCGTGCCACCTGACTTCACCGCCTGCAGTACGGCGCGGATCTGTCCACGCGATACCCAAAAGGTCGGCACACCATCGCGCGTCGACTCTTCCATGATGATCATATGCGGGGGGAAGGCAGCGACAGCTGCACCCATGACGCCGGAACGGGTTTTTTCGAAAACTTCGCTCATTGCTGTCTGCTCCTCAGATCGTGTCCGGGGTGCGCAGCTTGGTGACCGCCATACGTTCTTCACGCTTGAGGTCGCGCATACTGGCCGGAGTAACCTTGGTCACACCCTGATCACCCACCATCCAGCTGAGCGGACGGCGCTGCTTGCCGATAGAGTCCTGCAGCAGCATCAGTCCTTCGAGCAATGCATCGGGGCGCGGGGGACAACCGGGCACATACACATCAACAGGAAGGAAGCTGTCGACGCCCTGAACGACACTGTAGATGTCATACATACCGCCCGAATTGGCACAGGATCCCATGGAAATGACCCAGCGCGGCTCAAGCATCTGGTCGTAAAGATACTTCACGATAGGCGCCATCTTGCGGAATACCGTACCGGCAATCACGATCAGATCGGCTTCACGCGGGGTGGCACGCAGCACTTCGGAACCGAAGCGGGCAATATCATAGCGACTGGTAAAAGCTGTCGCCATTTCAACGTAACAGCAGGACAGACCGAAATTGAATGGCCAGACCGAGTTCTTCTGCCCCCAGGAAATGAAGTCCTGCAATTTACCAACCACAAGATTACGACGCACATCCTCATGTGCCAGCAATTCTTCAGGTGATTGCAGACGAGGCTCGCCGACGGCGGAGGTAAGAGTCCAAGTCATCGTTATACGACCTCGCGCGTGGGGATTTTGACAAGTTCAACAGGGGAATTGGGCGGCACCTTGACCGGCATGCGGCGGTGCTTGGGACCCCATTCGAGGGCGCCGCTGCGCCAGAGATAGATGAGAGCCAAGGTCAGAAAGACAACAAAGGTCACGACCGTGATGAAGGCGGCCCAGCCAGCCTCGACCACAACGGATGCCCATGAGTAGATGAACACGCTCTCAACGTCGAAAATCACGAAAAACACGGCCAGCAGATAGTACTGCACCGGAAGACGGATACGCGCCGAACCTGTGGAGAGAATTCCTGACTCGTAGGGGATGCTCATGGAGCGCCCGCGCGCGGCACCCACACGACGAGGCCCAAGAGCAGCAGAAAGCGCCACCACGATGCAGAGGAAAACGACCGTAAAGGCCACATAGATCGCTAAAGCATGATCTGCGAGAAACTGAGACACTGGCGCAACCACCTATTCCCGACGGGACCAGTAGCTTAAGCACCTCCTAGACGACAAACACCCGGGATGAACTAAAAAGCCAATGGTCGAGAGGTTTTTTCTGCGCCACTGCCTAGCATCACATCAAGTCCCTGCCTATCACCTGAACGAGAATACACGGAGCCGTGATCAATCAGGTATTGATATAGTCCTCTTTTTGTTGATATTGATTATCAACTTCTGTGCCAATTTTCGGAGATTGTTAGCACAAAAGTTGATACTGGTTCTCAACTAGGTCGTTTATCCGGATATATTACCTGATTGAGATACTGACCTGCCCTGATAAGGGCCAGATGCGTAAAGGCCTGCGGGAAGTTGCCCAGATGCTCCCCGGCCGGCCCGATTTCTTCCGAAAACAATCCGACATGGTTGGCATAGGAAAGCGTCTTGTCGAACAGAAAGCGCGCCATCCGCAGATCGCCGGAACGAGCGAGACACTCGATGTACCAGAAGGAGCACATGGTAAATGTCCCTTCGCGCCCCTCCAGCCCATCTTCATTATCGCCTTCTGCAACACGATATCTGAAGACATGACTGTCATCGAGCAGCTGCTCGCCGACAGCGCGCAGGGTTGACGCCCATCTCGGGTCATGGTCACCGATAAACCCCATGAGCGGCATCAGCAGGCAGGAAGCATCAATGGCCGTCCCGCCCTTGTACTGAACAAAATACTGCAGCTCCTCATTCCAGAAATTATTCTGTATATCCATGTATATGGCATTGCGTTCACGTACCCATATGGCGATCCGTGCCGGAAATCCGCGTTCTTCAGAAAGACGTATGGCACGATCGAGTGCAACCCAGCACATGAGGCGTGAGAACAGGAAATGTTTTTTCCCGCCCCTTACTTCCCATATACTTTCATCCGGCTGATTCCAGTTGACACAGAGCCAGTCTATACCCTCGGCAACAGCTTCCCATGCCTTCCAGCTTAACCGCTCGCAGTGACGATCAGCATGGTAGACCGCGTCCATCATCTCGCCGATAATATCAAGCTGAAGCTGATCTTCCGCCCCATTGCCGATACGCACCGGACGCGAGTCTCTGAATCCCCTGAAATGGGTGAGATCGGTTTCGGGGACAAACGCCTTGCCATCAATCGCATACATTACCTTGAGGCGCGCCTCCCCTGGGCGCGCTTCGAGACGACGCTCATGCAGCCATCGTATGAAAGCAGTGGCCTCTTCGGTATGCCCGGTCTTCATGAACGCATAGACCATGAATGACGAGTCGCGTATCCAGCAATAGCGATAATCCCAGTTTCTCACGCCTCCAGGGTCTTCAGGCAGACCAAAGGTCGCAGCCGCCACCATCGATCCATGCTCTGCCGAGGTGAGAAGTTTGAGTGCCAGGGTCGACCGCGTGATCTGATCATGCCAGCGCCCATGGTAGCTGGCACGAGCTACCCAATCGATCCAGTAATTGGCTGTCGCCTTGAACGCGGTCGAAGTCCAGTGATCCTCGAGGCACAGATTCAGATCCGTTGTCAGACTGTCGAGCATGAATGTTGCTGTCTCATTGAGCTGCAACACAAACTCGGCACAGGCATCACCATCAACCACAGTCATCGGGATGGTTGAGCTGATCCGCAGGGTAGGCAGATCGTCACGCATGGGTTCGAACAGGATAACCCTGTCGTTCAGAACACGTGCCTTGTGACCTACACGGGCATAGTCGAAGCGTGGCGCACAATGCAGCCGGAAGCTGAGAGTACCCCGTATCGCCTTTACGCGCCTGATGACACGTTGCTGGGGATATTCCGGGGCCAGTGTCATGAAATCGGAGATTTCGCTTACCCCTTCGGGCGACAATACGCGGGTCAGAAGAACATTCGTATCCGGCACATAGAACTGCCTGAAACGTCCACCTTCCAGAACCGGTGCCAGCTCGAAAAATCCTGCACTTGGCTCCAGAAGAGACGCAAAGACACTCGGAGAGTCAAACCGTGGCCAGCACATGAAATCAATCGAACCATTAAGCGCCACCAGAGCCGTCGTGCGCAAATCGCCGATCACGGCATGATTTTCAATTGCCATACTCATTATCAGTTCTTTCGACCCAGCCCCTGTATGAGAGACTTGTTTCTGGAAACCAGCGCGTCATAGTTCTGATTACCAGTTCTTGAGGAATGTATTGTTGTGGCGCTCATCCGACAGGCAACCAGCTGCGCCCATCCCGTGCAAGGAGGGAAGCTGCTTCATCCGGCCCTTCCGAACCCGCCCGGTAAAAGGCCGGGGCTCCCGGTCTCACGATCGCATCGATCGCCGCCCAGGCCGCTTCTATGGTCGCTGCGCTCTGGAACAACATCTGATTGCCACTCATGCAATCATATAGCAGAGCCTCATAACCGACATTCGGAGCCTTCTGGAAGAAGTCGTCATACAGAAACCGGCTGCTCACAGGGGCAATTACCTCTTCAAGACCGGGTTGCTTGGCGTCGAAGTTGATCGACACGCCGCGCACCGGGTCGAGCAGAAAGCGAATGACATTGCCATTACGTGGATCGTCCATATCCTGATTGAACAGAGCATAAGGTGGCTTTTTAAAGACAACATTGATTTCGGTACGTCTGCCCGACATGCGCTTGCCGGTACGAAGATAGAAAGGCACACCACCCCACCGCCAGTTATCGACGAAAAGCTTCATGGCGACGAAGGTTTCGGTCTGGCTGTCAGGCGCAACGCCCGACTCATCACGATAGGCAGGAACTGTCGCGCCTTCTATTTCTCCGGCACCATATTGCCCCCGTACATAATCCTCCTCGCCTATGGGGCGTATGGCCTGCAACAGACGGGTCTTCTCCTGACGCACAGCTTCTGCCGAAAGCGATGAAGGTGGCTCCATGGCAATAAGACTGAGCAATACGAAAAGATGATTGGGCACCATGTCACGCAACGCGCCGGTATGTTCGTAAAACGCGCCGCGCTGTTCGACACCGATCGTCTCGGCAGCCGTGATCTGCACATGATCTATATATTCGCGCCGCCAGATGGGCTCGAACAATACATTCGAAAAACGGGCGATCATGATGCCCTGATTGGCTTCCTTACCCAGAAAATGATCGATCCGGTAAATCTGGCTCTCCTGCGCCTGAGCGCGCAGAACGTCATCCAGCTCACGCGCCGAGGCGAGGTCATGACCGAAAGGCTTCTCGATAATCAGGCGCCTGTAACCACGATCTTCCCTGAGAAGGCCATTCTTTCCGAGCGATGCTGCGATACCGGCAAAAAACCGGGCCGCAACGGCGAAATAGAAGATGACATTGTCCCCACCCAGCAGCTTTTGCAGCGTGGCATAGATATCATCCTGCGTGAAATCGCCCGAGAGATAACGGGCATTGGCTGTTACCTTGTCCCAGACCGCGCGATCGAGATGAGGACAGGAGAACTCGGCAGAAGGATCTTTTGCATCCTGCTCGGCAAGAGAGAAAAGACGTGCAGCCCAGCCCTGGCCGGTCTGCTCCGCACGATCGACAGCAATGATCTGAAAATCGGCAGGCAACGAGCCAGCAACAGCAAGATCATAAAGCGAGGGCAGAAGCAGACGGCGGGTCAGATCACCGCCTGCGCCGAAAATGACGAGTTTGCAGGGCGGTGGCTCAGCCGATTTTCCGAAAACATTGCCAAGCTTGTCAGTGGTGATCGACATGATGCTCCTCCCTCTTGCTCGATGAGCAAGAAAGAAAAGCCTATCCGGCCGGATAGATCATCCTATTATTTCCGGAAATTCAAACAATCACGTGATCAGGCATGACGAGGACTATCGCCACCAAGCTGCCTGATTGTCGAATCTTCCGGTTTGTCTTGTGGAAATTGCGTCTCCCAGCCGCCGCCAAGCGCATTGTACAGATGGGCCAGGTTGCTCGCGATAGTCGTTGTACTATCAGCGAGCTGAAGCTGAGCCGAAAGCAGATCGCGCTGCGCTGAGAGAACATTCAGATAAGTTGTCAGGCCGCTGCGATACTGCTCCTGAGCCAGATGCAAGGCACGTTGACCCGCATCCACTGCAGCTTGCAGACCGTCACGCCGACGCTGCTCGTCACGATAGGCAATCAGGGCATTATCCACGTCACGCCAGGCCGTCAGCACCGTCTGACGATAGGTGATGGCTGCCGCCTTCTGGGCATAACGATTGAGCATCAACTGACCGCGAAGACGTCCCCCCTGAAAGATCGGCAACGAGATGGACGGACCAATATTCCACGCCCTTGCATTCCAGAATCCGAGATCCCGGAAAGAGAGCGACTGGAGGCCAAAATCGGCATTGAGTGTAATCTTGGGATAGAATTCGGCCTCTGCCTCGGCAACATTGGCCACAGCGGCATGAAGCTGTGCCTCAGCCTGCCGAATATCGGGGCGACGCTGGGCAAGTTCGGAGGGCACACCCACCGGTACACGCGGCGGCACAACCGGAATACCGGCCGTGCGTGTCAGCTCGTCATTGAGCGTTCCCGGAGGCGATCCCAGAAGCAGGCTGATGGCGTTGATCTGCTGCTCGACACGCTGCTCGATCTGGGCAATTTGCGCCGTGGTCGAATCCAGCTGACTCTCGGCACTTGTCACGTCGAGCTCGGTCACGAGACCGGTCTTCTGACGTTCTCTGGCCAATGACAGCGTCTGGGCCTGTGTGTCACGATTGGCTCTTGTGATACGCAACTGCTCCTGGAGCCCACGCAGGGTCAGGTAGTCATTGGCCATATCGGCCTGCTGGGCGATCAGAATACCACGACGCTCTTCATCTGTGGCCTGAAGATCCGCCTTGGCCGCTTCGTATTGCCGGGCCACACGGCCCCAGAGATCAACCTCGTACTGGGCGTCGATCGAATATTTCCACTGATTCAATAGCGGGACGGTTGCATCGCCGACGCTCTGATCAAGCAGCGTGGCACGCTCCTGCCCAAGGGCCGTTGCATTGTTCTTGGCCACGCCGGAAAGAATGCGCTGGAGCGATTTGGTACTGTATTGCGAGCGGGTATATGATCCGCTGGCCGAAAGTCCAGGAAAACGCTCGGCACCAGCCATCATCAGCTGGGCGCGGCTCTGGGCCAGCTGGGCAGTGGCGCGCTGGATATCGAGATTCTGTGAGGCGAGTCTGGTCTCGAGCGAGGTCAGGGTCGGATCATTGAAGATCTTCCACCAGTTCGGATCGGGAGCGTCCGTCGTTGTCTGGCTACCAGCCTGTCCTGAGCGCGCATGCATATCGTACTGGCTTGGCGACCACAGATCAGGCTTGTGATATTTGGGCCCGACACAGCCCGGCAGGGAAAGAACCACGGCAAGCGAGGCGCCGCTCAGCATCAGCGCGCGCGGGGAACAGCCTGTCTTCACGGCATGGCTCCAGAAGGTCAAGAAATGCGTCATTAATGGGCTCCTCCGGCCGGGCCCTTTTTGGCTACCGGGGACAGCAGGAAACAGAACGGTACAACACAGAATGCCATGATGCCGATCACCATAAAGGTCTGGTTATAGGCCACCATGGAGACCTGCTGCATGAAGCTCTGATAATAGCTGTGCACTGCATATTGCTGGGCGGCCGAAGAGGTCATACCGGTATCCACAGCAACCTTATGCACCGTGTTCAGATAATCCTGTCCATTGGGCTGATAATCCGAAGTCCAGTGCGCCATGAGACTCTGACGCACCTGCTTGGTCTCGGTAATCGCTGCAGTTGCCAGAGAAATAGCCAAGGAGCCTATGTAATTGCGCGACATACTGAACATGGCCGAAGCATCCGAATTCAGCTCCTTCGGCAGTGTTGAATAGGCAATGGTCGAAATCGGCACGAAGAGAAAGGCCAGCGCCGAAGTCTGCAGGATACGATATTCAACCAGATGGGCGTAGCTCGTCGTCGGCACGAGCTGTGCCGAATAGAACATGGCCACCCCCATCAGGAAGAAACCAAAGGCAATCAGATTACGTACCTGCACAAACCCCATCAGCTTGCCGACAATGGGAATCAGACAGATGATTACCGCGCCACCCGGTGCCAGAACCTCACCTGAAATCGTCGCAGTGTAGCCCAGCACCTGCTGCGCAAATTGCGGTACAATGATTGCCGAGGCGTAAAGCAACCCGCCAACCATTGCCATCAGGAAGGTTCCGACCGCGAAGTTGCGATCCTTGAAGATTGCGAGATTGAGCAACGGATTTTTGGCCTTGAGCAACCAGATCACCGCACCGACCACACCGGCCACACCCAACGCAGCCATGGTGATGATGAAGGGCGACCCGAACCAGTCATCATCTTCACCACGATCGGCCATGATCTCGAGACAGCCCAGACCGAGCGAGATCAGACAGATACCGATGACGTCGACCTTCTCACGCTTCTGCTTTTCCCATGGCGGATCTTCCACAAGAGCCGAGACGCCAATGAGTGTCAGAATACCAAAGGGTACATTGACATAGAAAATCCAGCGCCAGGAATAATTATCGACCAGATACCCCCCGAGGAGCGGACCGAGAATTGGGGCTACGATGGTCGCAATGGCCGTAAGGCCGAAAGCGGCACCACGCTTTTCAGGCGGGAAGGTGTCGAGAATAATCGATTGCTGGTTTGGCTGAAGACCACCGCCAAAAAACCCTTGCATCAGACGGAAAATGATCAGCATGGGAAGGCTCGTCGACAAGCCGCAAAGGAAGGACGAGACGGTAAACATGGCAATACAGATCAGGAAGTATCGCTTGCGTCCCAGCAACTTGCCGAACCACGCAGAAATGGTCAGCACGATACCGTTCGCTACCAGATAGGAAGTAAGCGCCCAGGTCGCATCGTCATAGGAACTGCCGAGCGCACCCGAGATATGCGGAAGCGCAACATTGATGATAGTGGTGTCGAGCACCTCCATGAAAGCGCCCAGCGTCACCACCACAGCAATCAGCCAGGGGTTCGCTTTGGGCTTCCAGCTGGAGTGGTCGGTCTCGTCGCTGGACGCGTCGCTCATGGGACAGTCACCGTTGGCACGACGGAAACACCAAGCGGCAGCGGCACATTGGGATCGAGACCGCTATCGATCAGGATCTTGACCGGTACACGCTGGACGATCTTCACGAAATTGCCTGTCGCGTTTTCCGGCGGGAAAGCACTGAAAGCGGCACCGGCTCCGAGCTGGATAGAATCCACATGGCCATGCAATGCAAGGTTCGGATAGGCATCAACCTCGATTTCGACCTTCTGGCCCGGACGCATCTTCTTGATCTGCGTTTCCTTGTAGTTCGCAACCACCCAGACTTCCGGCTCTACAATCGAAAACAGCTTTTGCCCCGTCTGGACAAAATCACCCTGCTCGACATTGCGCTGTGAAATCCAGCCATCATGCGGCGCACGTACTTCCGTCCAGCCAAGATTGAGCTGGGCCTGTACCAGATCAGCCTCGGCAGCCTTGAGAGCTGCGTTCTGCTGCTTCATCGTGGCTTCCTGGTTTTCAATATTCGGCTGAACCGGGGTTGATTGCTGCAATTCACCTTCTGCGCGCAGAACTTCCGCGTGGGCCTGATCAAGCGCGGCTTTCGAATAATCGATATCCTGCTGCGTTGTCGCAGCACGGGAAACACTATGCTGACGACGGTAATCAGTTTCGGCCTTGAAAAGCTGAGCCTGAGCCGAGGCAAGCGCTCCCTTGGCCGCAATCAGGCGTCCTGGGAAATTCTGCCTGGCGACTGCGACCATCTGCGTGGCCGCGGCAAGATTGGCCTCGGCCTGCGCGACACTGGCCTCGGCCTTGTGCAACGAGGCGAGATAGTCCCGGTCGTCAATCTTGACCAGCAACTGACCAGCGTGAACAAACTGGTTATCATTCACCAGCAGCTGCGTCACATAACCGTTCACATGAGGCGCAACCGCCAGCTTGCGCCCGGTCGTATAGGCATCGTCGGTCTCGATCTGATTACGTGTCAGCAACCAATACCCCAACCAGGCAACCGCCACGACAACGACAACGACAACCAGAATAATCCGTTTCAGGGGACTGCTTTTCTTGCCCCCCTTCTTGTCATCCTGCTTTTTCTTCTGCTCGTCATCACCCTGTGATGCGCGATTATCCTGCTCGTCGCCCTGCGCCATGTGCATCCTCTCGGCGTCGCCCCTTTTCAATAGGTGCAACGTGGTTTCTGGGTCCGTAAACCCGGCTCTGTACAGCCTGATCTGAAAAATGACCGTTCGGTTCGGTCATGAACTAGCATAGCTGTTTGGGGCCTACAATCGCCTGTTTCAGAGAATGTCCTGCCTTGTGATCACTGACATTCGTCCCGGCGGAAACAGCCTTGGTTTCAACCTGCTCCAATCAGTCAGGTTGCGCGAAAATTCGCTCCTCCCCAACCATCTCCCCTGCTGTTACAGGAAAGCCACAATTCCCTGACCCGGTTCTGGACAGACCAGGGTAGAATTGCCTACCGGAATGAAAGCGCAAAATAGAGGTCACGCCAGGGAAACACCTGTGTCAGACTGACATGCCGCATACCCGTCGATAAGCACCACCTCTTTCATCCGCTAAAGTGTTTCACTATTTTTCAAGGCCGTTCATGAGTGATCTTCTGACCGTCGAAGCCGCAGAAAGACTGATCAGCGAGGCCCTGACGCCTTTTCCTGGTGAGACCATTTCCCTTGAGCACGCAGCCGGACGCATTCTCTCCCAACCAGTCAGGGCAGAGCGGTCACTGCCCCCCTATGACCGCGTGATCCTCGACGGAATTGCTGTCCGCTGGCAGGCTGGGGCCACCGGATACAGACTGGCAGGAACCCAGCCAGCAGGCCAGCCTCCCCTTTCCCTGGGCAGCGATCATACCGCCGCCATTGCTGTGATGACTGGCTCAGCCCTGCCTGAAGGCGCCGATACGGTCATCCCCCGTGAGGATTTTACCATCCGGGACGACAGCATCACCCTGTTGCCGAACGGAACAGCAAAGAGAAACCAGCATATCCATCCCGAAGGAGCCGACTGCGCCGCCGGCACCCTTCTTCTTGACGCCGGCACAAGACTGACCCCTCCTGAAATGGCCATACTGGCGGCCAATGGCGTGGCACACCCTTTCGTCTCCGTCATTCCATCCATTGCCATCATCTCAACCGGAGATGAGCTGGTCGCCCCTGATGCACCAGTGCAGAGCTGGCAGATCCGTCGTTCGAATGAATATGCTCTTTCCGCCTCGCTTGCGCGTGCCGGCCTCACGCGACAGGCATTATACGTTGTTCCTGACGATCTGACCGTACTGACTGATAGCCTTGCAACCTTGCTGCATCAGCATGACGTTCTGGTTCTGAGCGGCGGAGTTTCCATGGGACAGTTCGACTTCGTTCCGCAGGCTCTGGCAGTACTAGGCGTAAAATGCCTCTTCCACAAAGTGGCCCAACGCCCCGGCAAACCTTTCTGGTTCGGTCTCTCGGCCAAAGATCAGCCGGTTTTTGCTCTCCCGGGCAATCCCGTCTCGGCTCTTGCCTGCTGCAGCCGCCATGTCATCCCTGCACTTCTTCGGGCACAGGGTCTCGATCATTCTCCCCTGTCTGTCAGGCTTGCTGCCCCCCTTTCGCCTCTCTCCACCATGACCCGCTTCATTCCGGTACGCCTCGTTCACGACAGGCAGGGCGTCACTCTCGCCACGCCTCATCCAATGCCAACTTCGGGAGACTTCAACCGGCTCGGCCTGACAAACGGGCTAATTTCTCTCCGTCCGGGTGATACGCCCCTCCCTCCCGATACGGTCGTGCCTTTTTATGAATGGTAAAAAGACAGAACCGCCAAAGCCACGCGATCTTCTGGCACGCCCCTGGCACGATCTGCGTATTTCCGTGATGGATCGCTGCAATTTTCGCTGCCCCTACTGCATGCCACAATCAGTCTTTCACGATGACTTTGCCTTTCTTGAGCCCGGACAACGCCTCGATTTTTCCGCGATAGAGCGGATCGCCCGCATCTCGGCACGACTTGGTGTCACCAAACTGCGTCTGACCGGTGGGGAGCCCCTGCTGCGACCTGATCTGACAGCGCTCATACATCGTCTCACGGCACTGCCTGGCATAGATGACGTTGCGCTCACAACGAATGGCGTATTGCTCGACCGTCATCTTGATGCCCTGCATGATGCAGGTCTTTCCCGGTTGACGATCAGCCTCGACAGTCTTGATCCGTTGGTTTTTGAACACATGAGCGGTGGGCGCGATAAGCTGGGGGCCGTACTGACCGCAATCGACAATGCTGCAAAACGTGGTTTTCCCGGCGGAATAAAGATCAACGCCATGATCCAGCGCGACGTGAATGAAGGGGATATTCTTCCCCTCGTCTCACGATTTCGGAATACCGGCATCACGCTACGCTTTATCGAATTCATGGATGTCGGCACGCGCAACCATTGGAGACAAAGCGCTGTTGTGCCCTCTGCAATCATCCTGCAGCGGATCAACGCTCTCTATCCGGTCGAACCCCTTGCTCCTCTCTATCGTGGCGAAGTGGCACAGCGTTACCGGTTTACCGATGGCGGAGGCGAGATCGGATTCATCTCATCAGTAACGGCACCGTTCTGCGGCGATTGCTCGCGCGCGCGTCTCTCCTCGGACGGGCAGATCTATACCTGCCTTTTTGCCACTGCCGGCACCGATCTGCGCCCTGCCCTCACCTCACCCGACGACGAGGCGCTTGAAGCTCTCCTTCGCCGGATCTGGCAAGGCCGCGCGGATCGCTATAGTGAGATACGCAACCCGGAACCGCAGCCAGATTCAGGCGAGCGGATTGAAATGTATTATATCGGAGGCTGAAATGGTGTCGCTGACCCATGTGGATGAAACCGGACAACGCCCCCATATGGTCGAGATCGGCGACAAGAGCGTGACCCGTCGCGAAGCCCATGCCCGCGCCATCCTCCGCTTTCCACCCGAAGTTGCGCAAAGCCTCGCTGCGTCAGGCTACATGACCAGCAAGGGAGCCGTGCTGACCGTGGCTCAGCTTGCCGGCATCATGGGTACGAAAGCGACCTCCCAGCTTATTCCGCTTTGCCATCCGCTTTCGCTTACCGGCTGCAAGGTCGAAATTACGATCGAAGGCTGTGAGGCCCTGATCGACTGCCGCGTGAAATGCGAAGGCAGGACCGGTGTTGAGATGGAAGCCCTGACCGGCGCTACCGTAGCCGCACTGACTCTTTATGACATGTGCAAGGCGCTGAGCCATGACATGGTCATCCAGGATGTACGTCTCATGGGAAAAAGCGGTGGCAAACGCGATTTTGGCACGCCCTGACATGGCCCACCTGACCCTTGAATATTTCGCCCTGCTCCGCGATGAAGCTGGCTGCGCGCGCGAAGAGATCGAGACCGCAGCTCTGAGCCTTGACGCGCTTTATGAAGAACTGAAAACGCGCCACAACTTCACCTTGCCTGCCTCCCGTCTGCGCGTCGCTGTCAATGCAGCCTTCGCCCGATGGGATCATCGCCCCACTGACGGCGATCATGTCGTGTTCATTCCCCCGGTATCCGGTGGATGAGCACTTTCCTCCTGACAGAAGATCCGATTGATCCTGCGGCCTTCACGCTGGCCCTGCGCCGTGATGAAGCAGGCGGCTACTGCAGTTTCGAAGGCTGGGTCCGCAATCACAGCGATGGACAGGCTGTACTTGGCCTTGATTATCAGGCCTATCTTCCTCTCGCCGAAACTGAGGCTCTTGCTGTACTCTCTGAGGCAGAGACCTGCTTCGACATCCTTGCAGCATCGTGCATCCATCGCATCGGCTCACTGGCCATCGGCGACATGGCCGTATGGATCGGCGTTTCAGCCCCGCATCGCGACGCCGCTTTCACAGCCTGCCGCTTCGTCATCGACGAAATCAAACGACGCGTACCGATCTGGAAACGCGAACGCTATGCCAGTGGCCATTCGGAATGGATCGCCTGCCATGAGATCATGGACGGGTCCTGAAAATACGCGCGGGGCTCTTGCCCTGCAGCACGTCAGACCAGACGCCAGCCAACAATGAACAGAACGGCAGCGAGAACCGTACGCTGTATGCGCTCATTCACCATACCAACGCAGAGACTGCCGAGAATAATCCCTGGAATGGAGCCGCAGAGCAATGAAACCAGCATGGGAATCTTGACGGCACCAAGATACCAGTGACCCATGCCTGCAATCAGCGTCAGCGGCACAGCGTGGGCGATATCGGAGCCAACAAGACGCGCAGTGCTGAGAGAGGGATAAAGCAATATCAGTACGGTCATGCCGATAGCGCCAGCACCCACTGAGGACAGCGTGACCATGACACCCAGAACAGCACCCAGTACAACGGTGAGAATGGTCGCACTGCGGGGAGAGAGTTCTCCGGCGTGGCGATGCGACCAGGCCTGAAGCTCTTTCCGGAAGAACACGCTGGGTGCGGTGATCAGCAAAGCCACACCAAGAGCCGTCGAAACCAGTCTGGTCGTATCGTGTGACGGACTGCCGTACCAGTGCAGGAACAACAGGGCAATCAACGTGGCGGGAAGACTGCCCGCCAGCATACGCAGCACTACGCGCCATTCGACCGCACCTCGATGCCCGTGCACCAGCGTACCAACAGATTTGGTAATGGCCGCATAAAGCAGATCGGTTCCCACAGCCGCCTGAGGATGAACCTTGAACAGCAGAATCAGCAAAGGCGTCATCAGGGAGCCGCCACCGACTCCCGTCATGCCCACAAGAAACCCGACCCCAAGACCGGAGAGAACGAACAGCCAATTCAGTTCGGCAAGCAGTGACATGAGAGAGCCTTGATGCGCTTCTTGGAGAATGAAGCGAGACTAGGCCACACTTCTTCTCTTTAATCAACGTTCATAGTTGTTTGAATTTAATGAACGATCTCTTGTCGTTGTTATGGCCACACCGCCTTGCCTTCTTCATGCGTCCTGACGATAGTAAGGCACCATAAGATTATTGACCGGAAAGATCATGCTCGACATCCAGATCCAGGCACCGTTTCCAATCCTGAAAGGTAAAGGGGCCCCGGAATCGGAACAGACCCTTGTCCTGCTGACCGGGCCGGATTTTGATATTGCCAATGGACCCTTTGCCCATCTTGACGCGGCAACCGGCGGGGCTCTGCGTCGCGCAGCGGCAATCTCCCGCTTCAAGGGACAGCGCGATCAGAGCTGCGTTCTGCTTGCACCCTGCGCGGCTTTTGCACGGATCGTCCTGATCGGCTGTGGGCCGGAAGATGAGCTGGATATTCCGACCATGGAAGCTGCCGGCGGTCAGGCAGCCAAAGCCGTGCGTGACACAACCCATGCCGATCTCGCCTTTGCCGGACGCTGCGCCGCTTTTGCCGCCCATGCTGCCTATGGTGCTGCGCTTGGTCGCTACAGCTTCGACCTGTATCACACAGATGAAGCTGAAAATGCTCCCCAGCTGCAGCGCCTGCACCTTGGTGTCGAGCACCCTGAAACGGTGCAGTCAGAATGGGAGAGTCTGCGCGCTGTAGCGCAGGGGGTTTTCAGTGCGCGCAATCTCGTCAGCGAACCGCCAAATGTGCTGACGCCGCCCGAATTCGCACGACGTATCGAGGGGCTGCGTGATCTGGGTGTCGAGGTCGAGATTCTCGATGCCGCAAAATTGGCTGAACTTGGTTTTGGTGCGCTTCTTGGCGTAGCGCAGGGCAGCGATCAGGAAGCCCGCGTGGCGATCATGCGCTATCGTGGCTCCGAAGACGCGCCGCTCGCGTTTATCGGCAAGGGCGTGACCTTCGACTCAGGCGGCATTTCCATCAAGCCTGCGGCAGGCATGGATGAAATGAAGACCGATATGGGTGGCGCTGCGGCGGTTGTGGGTGCGCTGGAAGCTGTGGCCCGCCGAAAAGCCAGAACCCACGTCATCGGTGTGGTCGGACTGGTCGAGAACATGCTCTCGGGCAATGCCCAGCGCCCCGGCGATGTGGTGCGCAGCTATGCCGGCAAGACAATTGAAGTTCTCAACACCGATGCCGAGGGACGTCTCGTTCTGGCGGATGTGCTGGCCTATGCCAACAAGCGTTTCCAGCCACGGCTGATGGTCGATCTGGCTACGCTGACGGGTGCCATTGTGGTTAGCCTTGGCCATGTGCGCGCGGGGCTTTTCAGCAATAACGATGCTGTTGCTGCCGCACTTTTCGAAGCGGGCGAACAGACGGGAGAAGCCGTATGGCGCATGCCCATGGGTCAAGCCTATGATCGCCAGCTTCGGTCTGACATCGCCGATATGAAGAATATCACGGGCCGCCCCGGAAGCGCGATCACGGCGGCGCAGTTTCTGGCGCGCTTCGTGGGTGACACGCCCTGGGCACATCTGGATATCGCTGGTGTTGCCTGGCGTGCGGATGCCGCACCGCAATGTCCCAAGGGGGCAACCGGTTTTGGTGTTCGTCTGCTTGATGCGCTCGTGCGCCACTACGAGGCAGAAGCTGCACAGGGTTGATGAGCGATATCGGCTTCTATCATCTGACACGTTCCTCGCTGGAAGACGCCCTGCCGGCGCTCCTGGGCAGAACACTCGACGCGGGGCAACGCGCGGTCATTCGCTGTCGCGATGCCGCACAGGTCAAGCAGCTCGATGAGGCATTGTGGAAAGCCAAAGCTCCCCTCTGGCTCCCTCATGGCAGCCAGAGCATGGGTCATGGTCCGCGCCAGCCCATATGGCTGACCAAGGGTGATGACGTGCCCAATGAGGCCCGCTTTCTTTTTCTGCTCGATGGCGGCCCTGACCAGGGGCTGGAGCAGTTTGACCGGATCTTTACCCTGTTTGACGGCAACGATGCTCTGGCTGTTTCCCGCGCGCGCTCTCTCTGGACGCGTGTGAAACAGGCCGGGCATAGTCTCGCCTACTGGCAGCAGCAGGAACGCGGATGGCAGAAAGCCGGGTGAGATTCGTCACGGTTTGTATTGTTCATCACAACCTGATCATCCGCGTGATCCGGGTCTTTGCTTCTTCGTTACCTGATCACCCATCCGGACTGCGCCTCGTAACGATATGAGGTGCGGCCCTCAGAGAGGATAAGTGATCATGTCACTAGATGGAAAAATCGTGCTCGTCACTGGTGCAGCCCAGGGCATCGGACGTGGTATCGCCCTGCGCCTGGCAAAAGATGGCGCCGATATCGCCCTTGTGGACCTCAAGACAGACAAGCTGCATGGCGTCAAAAGCGAAATCGAGGCGCTGGGCCGCAAGGCCAGTGTTTTCGTGGCCGATGTGAGCGATCGCGAAACGGTTTATGCCGCTATTGACCATGCAGAAAACACGCTCGGTGGCTTCGACGTGATGATCAACAATGCCGGTATCGCCCAGGTCAACCCGATCGCCGAGGTCATGCCCGAAGAAGTTGAGCGCATCATGCGTATCAATGTTCAGGGGGTGCTCTGGGGCATTCAGGCCGCCGCAGCCAAATTCAAAGCGCGCAAGCAGAAAGGCAAGATCATCAATGCCTCTTCCATCGCAGGCCATGACGGTTTTGCGATGATCGGCGTATACTCGGCCACCAAATTTGCCGTCCGCGCCCTTACACAGGCAGCTTCGAGGGAATATGCCAGCGCAGGCATCACCGTAAACGCCTACTGCCCCGGTATTGTCGGGACGGATATGTGGGTCGAGATCGATGAGCGTTTTGCCGCGCTGACCGGCACCCCAAAAGGGGAAACCTACAAGAAATTTGTTGACGGGATTTCTCTTGGTCGCGCTCAAACGCCAGACGATGTGGCTGCATTGGTCGCTTTTCTCGCAGGCCCTGACTCAGACTACATCACAGGTCAGTCCATTCTTACAGATGGCGGGGTGGTCTATCGGTAAGAGATGGTGCAAAGGCTTCGGAAAAGGCCTTTCAGCACTCCGGCAGATTGACGGCGAGACCACCAAGGGATGTTTCCTTGTAACGGTGATTCATATCACGCCCGGTTTCGGCCATAGTCCGAATGACCTGATCGAGCGAGACCATGTGGGTGCCATCACCGTTCAGGGCGAGAGAGGCCGCATTGATCGCCTTGACCGCGCCGAACGCATTACGCTCGATACAGGGAATCTGGACGAGACCCGCTACAGGGTCACAGGTCATACCCAGATGATGCTCCATGCCAATTTCCGCAGCATCCTCGACTTGTTCGGGCGTACCACCCAGAGCAGCGGCCAGCCCCCCCGCAGCCATGGACGACGCCACACCAACCTCACCCTGACAGCCGACTTCTGCCCCCGAAATCGATGCATTCAGCTTGAAAAGTCCGCCAATGGCAGAGGCTGTCAGCAGGAGATCGCGCATGCCCTGCTGTGTTGTTGAGGCAGGCAAGGGCAGACAGTAGTCGCGGTAGTAACGCAGTACGGACGGTATAATCCCCGCGGCCCCGTTCGTAGGGGCCGTGACAACGCGCCCACCCGATGCATTTTCCTCATTCACTGCAATGGCAAACAGGCTTATCCAGTCCATGATACCATGGGCCGAGCGCATATTGGCACCCTCGCGCGCACGAAGTTTTTCGTACAAGGCATTTGCCCGGCGACGCACTTTCAGGCGCCCCGGCAAGATACCCGTCTGCGTAATGCCTCGGTCAATACAGGCCATCATGACCGCGATGACTTCATCAATATAAGCCAGCACCTCATCATACGGGCGCAAGGCGCATTCATTTGCCATGACAATAGCGGCGATGCTCATATCATGCGATCTTGCCTGACTGAGCAGTTCAGCGCCGCTGCTGAACGGATACGGTACCTCGGGCAAAGTATAACCTGCCGTTTCGGTCACACTTTCCGATACGATAAAGCCACCGCCTACAGAGCAGAAACGGGCACAATCTGTAATCCTGCCGTCTTCGTCCAGCGCCTCGAATTGCAGGGTGTTCGGATGAACCGGCGGGATCGTCTCCTTGTCGAGCACCAGATCGAATGCCGGATCAAAAGGCAGGAGATGCTCTCCGAAAAGCACATGCTTTCTCAGCTCGACCCTGGCGACAATATCGTCTGCAGCATCAGGATCAACGGTGTTGGGCAGTTCTCCACACAAGCCAAGAATAACAGCCTTGTCGGTCGCATGGCCCTGAGCGGTCCAGGCCAGCGATCCGTAAAGCGTTACCCGCAGGCGGGCCACGCCGGAAGGATCGCCCAAAGACACCATAAAGCGCTGGGCCGCCCGCATGGGCCCTACCGTATGGGAGGAAGACGGACCGATACCGACTTTGAAAAGATCGAACAGGCTGATCATGATAGTCCCGTCCTGACGCGATCGCAGGGAATGAAAACCCCGCACAGATCCTGGCAGGGAGAAGAGAAGAGTGCCTGAGAGCTCTGGAAGGTTTCTGCCTCGAAAGCAACTCCGATCCGATCAAGAACGGTCGAGTATTCTTTTCATAATGACATGGTCTCGTCTTTTCGGAGACGAGACAGACTGGTGATCATCGAGACATCAACGCAGAGATGAGTGGCAATCGCCTCAGGTGTGGAAGCTGCCAGCCACTGAGGCAAGGACAGATCATGATAATGATCGGATCTGAAGATTTCCAGAATGCGCAGGGGCTTGTCTCCATCATTGCGAATGAAATACCCCTCGGCTCTGGGAACATGGCTGACCACTCCGCTACCCAGTTGCCTGACCTGCTGCACCTCACCCGCAGGGACGCAGGTCACAGCACCTCTGCCATCAAGACAGATCTGCCAGACAGACGTGTTCAGGTGCCAGTGCAGATCAGTGCAGCAACCGGAATTAATCTCGATGAACGCAGCGGAAAGCGCATCAGGATCGCAGAACGCATCAGCCTCGATTACCCTGATATTCCCCCAATGTGTCGCCTCTGCTGCCTGATCAAGAAGGTGATGACAGAAGACGCCCTGTGATCCACAGGTTTCATGATGGCACCAGTCCTGACCAGGTTCAGAAAGTGCGGGCTCTCTCCCGCCAACAAACATGACAACGCTGGCCTTCTCATCATCAAGGCAATGCAGCCAGGCTGATGCGGAAGCCGGCACACTCCAGACATCACCTTCGTTCAGGATCATGTGGCAGGGCACCACACTTTTTTCATTACGCATCTCAAGCATTGCACGACCGGAAATCACCATTCCCCAGCCTGTTGCATCGTAACGCTCAAGCGGATCTTTTCCATCCCCACCGAGATCATGGCGTCTGACCTCTCCATCACGCGCCTTGGCCAGCACATCTGTTCTCAATCGCCGATCATCACCAGAAAACACGCTACGCATGGGGACAAGACGCGATCCCATTGTCCATACGGAAGCCGTGCTCCGATTTTCGGAGACCGGGGCGGACCCGTTCGCTCCGCCTGCGGTGAAAAAGCGCTGGAAAATGCGATGATCGAAAGACATTCTTTTCAGCCTCCTTCCCTGAAGCAGAAGCTGCCCTGAACCCTTGGTATGGTCAGCCTAACGCTGCCTGATCCTGCAAGAGGCAAAATTCACGTATTCGTGATAACTTATACACTTACAAGAACGAACGCAGCTCATGGTCTGACGCTTCGACCTTCGGAATGAAAAGGAAATTTTCATGAAAAAGGTCCGTTTTGGCGATAGCGCCTCTGTTCCGGCCCTGGGAATGGGCAGCTGGAATCTTGGGGATTCAACTGCTTCACGCAATGAGGAAATCGCCAGCTTACATATGGGGCTGGATGCAGGTCTGAGCGTGATCGACACGGCAGAAATGTATGGCAGAGGCCGTTCAGAGCACCTTGTCGGCGAAGCAATACGCAACCGGCGCAAAGAGGTTTTCCTGATCAGCAAAGTGCTGCCCTCAAATGCCAGCTTCTCAAAAACCCTGCGTAGTTGCGAGGCCTCGCTCGACCGACTCGGCACCGATTATCTCGATCTCTATCTGCTACACTGGCGGGGAAGCATTCCTCTTGAAGAGACTATCGAGGCACTGACTACCCTCAAGGCAAAAGGAATGATCCGACGCTGGGGCGTCTCCAATTTCGACACAGATGATATGAGGGAGCTGGATCTTCTGAGTTCCGACTGTGCCGCAAACCAGATACTCTATAATCTTGAGGCACGCGGCGCCGAGTTCGATCTTCTGACGCGTGACAGGAACGCCGGGATTGTCTCGATCGCCTATTCTCCTCTTGGCCAGGGAGGTGATCTGCTGCATGATCCTGTCCTGACTGATATTGCCAGGCATCATGAAACCGAGACGGGCCCCGCCAGCCCTGCCCAGATCGCTCTCGCCTGGACGCTCCGGCATCCCAACATTCTGGCTATTCCCAAAGCAGGTACCCGCACTCACATGCGCGACAATATTGCTGCCCTTGATCTGGAGCTGACCGGAAAAGAGTGCGAGCAGCTGGATAAGCGTTTTTCACCACCGCAGTACAAGACTCCCCTGGAAATGATCTGATCACTTCCCTTTCAGTAGACGAAAAGGAGTTGGCCTTTTCCTCATAGCTTCGGGGGCAGGCTCACGGTCATCAACAAAGCCCGGATCACAGGAATTGGGTCGGGATCGAAACTGCGGTAAGAAAATCTTCTCCGCTTTCCGTCATGTCAGGATGACTCCCTGTTTTCAGCCCTGCCCCTTGTTCTGCTGTTGAGCTGCCTTGTGCTGCGTCTTGCGACATCAAGACTGCCAGGACCCTCCATCCCGCTTCTCCGACAGACTGTTCTGGGCATTCAGGGCGTGGCGGGTTGCTGGGGCGCTCTGGCTTTGCAGAAGGCTCATCTTGGTCCTCTGGCCCTTGATCCTCTCAACGCCTGCTGGATTATGCTCTGGACGCTCACACTGATAACATGCCGCCGTCATGTCGGACCGATTGGTGAGACACTTGGGGGCCTCGGCCTTCTGTGTCATGACGCTGCGCTGGCCCTGTTCTGCTTTCTTCTTTGTCTTGCCGAAGCCGCACATCAGAAAAACAGGACGAAAGACGAACAACCTTTTCAGAACTGGCGACTGGGACTTCTGGCTCCTGCAGGATGCCTTCTGGCCATCCTCCCTGACTTTCCCGCTCTGTCCTTTCTGGCTCCTGCCGCGGGGCTGGCAACACTGCCCGCCTTTGCGGAAATGCCTCTGCTCGCCTACGCTCTTTTTGTTCCGCCCCTGATACAGGAACAGAGTGCTTTCTGGCCTGTGGCGCTCATTCTGCTCGGAAGCGGGCTCTGTCTGTTTCAACGCGTCGAAAAAACACTGGAATACTGGCCTGTCCTGCTTCTCGGTCTGACGCTCTGCGCCAGGGAAAATGGCCTGGCTGACACGGCGCTCGCCGGAGGCGAGGCCATGATACTGGCTTTGGCCCTGCAAGGTCTCGATAGCAGGAACAGTGTCTTTCAGGCGCCCTTACCGCCTCTGGCCGGTTTTCTGCCATTCTGGCTTGGGCTGCATGTTATCAACGGCCTGAGCAGCCTTTCTCCCGCCTGGACAGCAGGAGCCGTGATCCTGAGCCTTCTGCTTGGCCTTCTCATGGTGCGGGGCTGGCTCGCAACCTGGCGCCATTTCACACAGGCTGTGATCGTGCACGATCACAGATTGCTGACGACGGTCACTGCTGGACTGTGCCTGTCAATCTGTCCCGGCCTGCTGCTGGGAATTCTCCATGATACGGCTCTCGACCTGGCAGGGGCAGGTCCGGATGTCTGGAGGGCCTGGCCGATCTGGTCTGTCGCCGGAGGAGACGGCTGTTTCTGGTATCCAGCTCTCGTTTTTCTGATACCAGCCCTCATCGCCCCTGCTTTCGTGACCTACCTGCCCTCCATGACCAGCGTCCTGCCGCACTGGCCCTCACCGGAACTCAGACCTCGCCTGCCCTGGGGGATGAAACGGTCCCTGACCCGTCTGCGCGCTCGCGGGCTTGCCCTGCGTCATGGCATGCAACGCCTGACGACTGCGGGCTTGCCTTTCGAACCGGCCCTTCCGCCACGTCAGGCCACTTCTTCCCTGCCGCGTCAGACCCTGACACTCTGGCTGCTTCTTCTCGCCGGAGCGCTGGCCTGGCTGGGCTGGGCTGCATGATTGTTTCCCTTGCCATTACGCTGGCCATCACACTGGGCCAGATGCTCTGCCTAGCGATCATCGCCCCGTTTCTGACTGATCTCGAACAAGGACTGCAAGGCCTTGGTGCAGGCCGGAATGGCACAGCTCCCGGCTGGCGCTGGCGGCATCTGTATCGGGGCTGGCAACGATACAGCCGTATTCCTGCCCTGTCCTGGTTCGGCTTGTGCGCCGTATGGCTTGCCATGGCCGGGCTACCCCTTGCCAGCGCACATTCTCTTTTCTCCTTTCTCTCGGAACCTCTTGCTTGCGGGGTCTTGCTGATCCTTTCCTGTATTCCTGCCTGGATAATGGCGCTTCAGAGCGCGCCTACCCGTCTGATCGCCCTGCGCGTTCGTGCCTCAATGAGTTGGCTGGGGCGCGACCTGCTCTTCCTCGTCCCCCTTCTTGCCCTGACCGGCACCCTGATCTCGATCGGCCTCCCCGGGGCTGGCACATTGACCGGATTGTTGCAACAACGTGTTCTGCAGCCCGTACCGGCTCTGCTCGGCGGACTGGTTTTTGTTGCAGCAGCCCTTCTGCTTGTGCTCAGCCGGCGCTTCCTGTGCGATAACTGGCATGAAGAACTGATCGCCTCGACCACGGGGCGTCACCGCGCCCTGCTCCGCTACAGCCATGACCTTTCAGCCTGTTGCTGGTATCTGCTGATCGCCGATCTGGTCTGGCCGGACTCAGTTGACACAGGGACCCATCCACCGGGGGGGCTGATCATGCTCTGGTGCATTGCCGCTCCGGCGAAACTTGCCTTCATGGCTGCTCTTGCTACCGGATGGCGCGCCTGTCGCCCCCTGCCTGCCGCGCGTCTGGCTCTGGTACTGAGCGGCGCTGCGATCCTGCTGGTTCTGGCAGGAAGACTCGCGGCATGACGGTATTGCTTGGACTTACCCTGCTGATTGCGCTCGGGGCTATCGGTCGTGACAGTCGCATCCTGCCTTTTCATGGCACCTGCGCTGCGGCCTGCGTCTCGGTCATCGGTCATGGCGCCCCGGCCGTGGCCGCGCTCATTCTGCTTCCCCTCCTCAATGGAGCAGGGTGGATGGTGCTGCGTTCCCATATTGCCTGGCGATCGGGGGATCTGCGCGAAAGGCGGGCCATCCAGCAGGCTGCGGGGTTCGCCCTGTGCGCTGCCATAGGGCTCATGCTGCTTACCGCACTGGCAGCGATACCAGGTCTGCCAGTGCTGATCTGTATCGGCATCGTTCTTTCCGGCCTATGCGCGGCAGCGCTCCCGGCACCATTGCTTCAACTTGTCGGGCTGCTCTGTGCCCTGAATGGCCTGTTATTGCTTGGTGGCTACAGCCAGAGCTGGCCGCTTGTTCTCGGGACGACACTGGTCTGGACAGGATTACTGGCTCTGGGAGGCTGGCTCATGCCGAAACTTGCCTGGCTCCGTACCGAGGGGTCGCGAAATGGCTGAGACCCTGCATCAGATCGCCGTCTTCCTGATTCCGACCTGGCCGCTTCTGGCAGCATGTCTCCTTGCTCTCATGCCCGAGGCACAGGCCGGGCGCTCAGCACGGCTCTTCGCGCTGTCAGGGCTCTTGCTGACCGTGCTGCTCGATCCGTTTCTGGCAGGACAGGATCTTCTGTCGCGCTGGACTTGCCTTCTGGCAGGATCCGTCCCGTTTCTTTCCTGGCAGGAACATGAAAAGCGCCTCGCTCTCTGCCTCAATTTTATGGCCAGTTTCGCCATCATGCTGGCGCTCAGCGTGCATACGCTTCTGCCGGTTACCTGCCTCACTGCCTGCGCCGCGCTGATACTGACCCTGCGTGAAACACTGGTTACGACACGCGCCAGACAGGCCTGGGAATCAATGCGTCTGCGTCTTGCGGGCGTTGTTCTGGCCCTGCTTGGTACGAGCCTGACCACCCTCATTCCTGATCCGGCCATACTCCGTCTTGGTGATCTGTTTCTTTCTGTTGGCCTCTGTCTCATGGCGGGACTTGGTCTGCCCGTCACCACGAGAGAACAGTCAGGAATCAATGAACGCGGTACAACCCTTCTGGATATGCTGCTCTGCCTGAGCGTCGTGGCACTGATGCTCCGTCTTCCTGAGCGTGAAACCACTCATATGGTGCTGGTTCTTGCAGGATTGGCGGGACTTTGGCTGTGCATCATGACACGGCAGGATGGCCCCCGTCCGCTCGTGGCATTATCCATCATTGCCGCAACCCTGCCCAATGGGGTCTTGCCTGCACTACTCCTTCTGAGCAGCGGACTTGTTCTCGCCGCGCATCCGGCAATCGACAGATCCATGCGATGCTGGATCCTGTCAGGTCTCCCCCCCTGGCCGGGCTTTGCCGCATGTTGTGCGATCGTGAGCGGTTTGTTTGACACAGGTGCAATCCCGGCACTGCTGTGCCTTCTGGCACTCGGCCTTCTGGCCAGCCGTGCCCGTCTGGGCATTACTATCCCTGCGACATGGCAGGACAGGGCCATACTGGGCAGTCTGTTTGTACTCGGGCTGGCCTCGCCTTTTCTGCTGATGCTGCCCGTTTCTTTCTGGTCCCTGCACTGGAGAGCCCCATGAGCATGGTGCGACATATCAGGCAGGGCGAACGTCTGGCCCCGCATCATTACGGTCTGGACGAGACTCAGTGGCGCGCCATGATTAACGCCACCCCCGGCTGGTTCATTGCCCACTGGTGTGATGACAGCCGGGCCCATGCGCTGTTTCTCGACCAGGAAACACCGCTGCTGGTCAGCACGCCCCTTATAGATGGGCGGTATTTTGCCCTTTCCGCCACTATTCCCGCAGCCTCATGGCCAGAACGTATGGCCCAAGATCTCTGGGGCTGCCTTCCCCTTGGGGCTGCCGAAACCGAACCAGCGCTCGATCATGGTGGCTGGGCCAGCATTTCCCCCCTGTCACAACGCTCCGTTCCCTCAGATCACACCCCTCCCGATGCGGGATTCCGTGAAGGGCTGCACAGCGATATGGCGCCTCTGGCCTGGGGGGCCAGAAAGATCATGCCTGGTGGTGCTCATACCGGTCTCATGCAGCATGTTCTTGGCAGAAAACCAGAAGAGGCTCTGAAGATCATCGGGCGCAGTACTTCGGCAGCATTTGTGTCAGCCCCACTGGCCTACTCCCGTGCCGTGGAACAGGCTCTCGGACTTGTGCCTTCTGACGCGGTACGTGATGCACGTACCATTCTGACAGAGATAGAACGTATTACCGTACACTGCCGCGATATAGCCCTGATGGCACGTCTGACGGGATTTTCACTTCTCGACACGCATGCTTCTCTCGCTGAAGATCTCTGTGCCGAACTCTGCGCCCAGCATGGCGCCTCACGTCGCCTGATCGATGCCATCAGTCCTGAAGGCATCGCAGCCGGAATCGATATCTGCCCTCTTGCCCATGCAGTTCATGACGCGATGATGCCGCGTCTGCCGATACTGGAAGGATTGCACGGCCAGATGGCAGAAATGCTGGAAGGGCTCGGTGTCATTACTGCCTCAACGGCCGAACGCTTTTGTCTTGGCGGACTGATCGGGCGCGCCTCCGGTCGTTCTTTCGACCTGCGTCAGCTCGAGGATGACCGGCGCCATGTGCCGGGGCGGGCAGGATCGCGTCTCGCCGGGGATGGCTGGGCCCGCCAGTCCTTGCGCCTCGACGAGATAAGGGACTCTTTGCGTCGTATAGAACGTATTGCCAGCCAGTTCGCTTCTCCCCTTCCCCTAGCCCCGCCCACCCCGACCGGTTCCGGCGAGGGCATAGGTGCCGCAGAAGGGCCACATGGTGATCTGTGGTGCTGGGTGCGGCTCCAGGACTCCCACCTTGAAGGCGTCATGCTGCGCGATCCGGCTCTGGCAACGCTGTCTGTTCTTCCTGCTCTCCTTCAGAACAGATGGGAAGACAGGCTGGTTCTGGCGTCTCTCGGCTATGATCCCGGCGGAGCCGAACAGTAAGTCACGTCTCGACCGCGAGTTCTCTTTCTGCTGGCTTGGCTATCTGTTCAACAGCCGCTGTCCCGCTGGTTTCTTTCATCGGACGAAGAGAACAGATGATGGCACGCCAGAGGCGTGTCACGAACATGACAGAACTGCTGAATACCGTGGCATAACAGGCCCCCCTGAGAGACCAGGCCGCTGTCAGCCCGTAAAGAACCGGAAAATAGACAAGTGTAATCCAGGTACGATTCGCCATCAGGAACCCGATCTGCCCCATAACGGTCAGGAGTGGTTCGAGCGGTACAACAAGCAGGGTCAGAACGGCCGAAACCAGCATGACCGAGATGTAATAAGTCGTCCCATGCAGATGAATATGCAGCATAAGCGCAAAAATGCGTCCGCCGAAAAACGCAGAAACAATCAGCAGCGCCACAGAAACCCCGCAAAGCATGGCGAAGATTTTCCAGGTCAGCCGCTTCAGGCCGGCCCAATCCTGGCGATCACGCATCTTGACCAGCTCGGGATAAAGAACAGGTGACAGCATCTGGGCAGGCGTCACGATGCCATCAGCAATCTGGCGACAGATACGAAATACGGCTGCTTCAGCAGAGCCCAGAAGCGAACCGACCACCAGCGTACTGATATGTCCTGATACAGCTCCCAGCGTCTGATTGATGCTCGTCGAACGGGTGAATGCCCACATACCCGGCAACTGCCAGCGCCACCCCGTCAGTACATCACGCCAGTGCAGACGCAGGCCGATTTTCTGACGCAATGTCGCCAGCGCGAAAAACAGGAAAAGCCCGTAATCCAGCAAGACCGCACCGGCCCAGATCAGGACAAAAAAACCGAGATGGAGATGCAGGACAAAACCCAGCGCCGTTCCTGCCGTGCGGAAAACAGCGGTTATCGTATCGCTGACCGGCACAAGATGAAAACGGTCTGTCAGACGCAGAACCCCGTTGCTCCAGCCCGTATACATGAACGGACTGACAAACGCATAACTATAGGCCAGCGAGGTAACCCAAGGGGTCCAGTGAGCAATATGGCTGTAGAGTGCAACGCTGATGAGACCGATTGAAACGGCAGCGACCGCCGAGAGCAGATCCAGCCTTATGCAGAACCCCAGAATCTGACGCAACAGAGCGAGATCATGAGAGGCGTAGGGCTCATTACCGAATCGGATGAGCGTCTGCCAGGACTGCATACGCGAGAATGTCGACGCCATGATGCCCAGGGAATGGATCAGGATCAGCAAGCCGAACTGCCCCAGCCCAAGCCCCCGAACGGCAAAGGCAATATAGGCAAAGCTGCAAAGCGCCGTGGCGATGCGTCCCAGTGTCAGAAAACTGACATTATGGACGATCCGTCTGGCAGCTGAGATATGTTTCGGCATGAAGGGGTTTTGAACGCCCTGTCCGGAAATGGAAAGGGATGGGGCGCAAAAACCTGAGTCGTTTCCGGTTCACCTAGACTTGTGACCGATCGAGAGGACGCTATCTCTGACAGGAGCCGGTCTCTCTCGTTGTAGTGATCCTTACAAACTGCCTGCATCCTCGAGGTCTCATGAATCTTCCTCTCCACCGCGCGCCTTTCCCGGCCTCCATGGCTGTCGAGGTGGATCCTGCCCGTTTTGCATCGCCTCATCTTGTTGCCCTGAATGAGGCTCTTGCCACCGAACTCGGCTTCTCGCCTGACTGGTTGAGATCGCCCGAGGGCGTGGCCCTTCTCAGTGGCCAGACGCATATCAAGGGTGTGCCAGCCATGGCACAGGCCTATGCCGGACACCAGTTCGGGCAGTTCGTGCCCCAGCTCGGCGATGGCCGCGCGCATCTGCTCGGCATTGTAACCGATCATGCAGGGCAGGTTCACGACATGCAGCTCAAGGGTTCCGGACCGACACCATTCTCACGACGGGGCGACGGACTGGCGGCACTTGGTCCTGTACTGCGGGAATATCTGGTGAGTGAAGCCATGGCAGCACTGGGCGTACCGACAACACGCGCACTGGCTGCCGTCACGACCGGAGAAACGGTGTGGCGGGACAGGCCGCAGCCTGGTGCGGTTCTCACACGTATCGCGTCAAGCCATCTGCGCGTTGGAACATTCCAGTATTTTGCTGCACGCGAAGACCGTGAGTCGCTGGAGTTTCTCTGTGCTCTTGCCATAGAGCGCCATGTCCCTTCAGCGCATGACTGCGAAAACCCGGTCCGGGCACTCTACGAAAGCGTGGTGGCCAGACAGGCCCGCCTCATCGCGCACTGGATGAGCCTCGGTTTTGTACATGGGGTCATGAATACGGATAACATGACGTTGTCGGGAGAGACCATCGATTACGGTCCCTGCGCTTTTCTTGACATCTATCGTCATGACAAGGTGTTCAGTTCGATCGACCATAACGGGCGTTACGCTTATGGCAATCAGCCGCGTCTTGCAGGATGGAACCTCGCCCGTCTGGCAGAAACACTCCTGCCTTTTTTTGATCCGGATGAAAACCGAGCCCTGACTTGGGCACAGGAAGCGCTTGGCCGTTTCCAGGATCTCTATCAGGAAGCCTGGCTGGCACGGATGCGCCCCAAACTGGGCCTGACCGCCGGTGAGACACAGGACAAGGCACTGATTGAGACGCTGTTGCAGATCATGGAAAAAGACAGAATGGACTGGACACTCAGCTTCCGCCGTCTGGCCCGAAACGTCTCACTGGTCGAGCCAACCTCATCCGAGGCACTGCTGGACTGGATGATGGAGTGGCAGGCACGTCGTGGTCGGGAACCTGTCCCGGCGGAGAAGCAATATGCCCTGATGCGCCAGAGCAACCCTGCCGTGATCGCCCGCAATCATCGTGTAGCTGAAGCCATTACTTCAGCCGAGAACGGTGATTTTACTGTTTTCGAGAACCTTCTCCAGCGTCTGCGCCACCCATTCGCAGATGACAGCACCTATGAAATGCCTCCCCTGCCCGAACAGATCGTGCATGCAACATTCTGCGGCACCTGATCGAGTGTTCATTCACCCTGCTGGCGCCCTGTTCACACTTCTTTGAAGTCATAAATAATAACCGAAGCAAAATAACAATCTATAAATCGACTCCAGAACGGAGTCGATTTATGAAAGTCTTTTGCAGGAATTGGTTCTGTATATACGGAATATTATCATACTTTTCCCTTCTGTGCTGGTTTTCAGGTCTGGCCCTGAATCCTCCCACCGGTCCTGGCTCGCCTCATGATTGCTGAAGCCCGTTTCTGGCGACATGTCCTGAGAAGACTGAGCAGAAAATGATACTCATGCCTGCTTCGGTCAGGAAAAAAGGAATACGCCTGATTATGAGATATCGTCTCTTCGGCTTCATACTTGCATTCTGTGTGCTTTCCTCTTCTGAAGCCCATGCAGAAACACACATGACAGCCGCCCCAGCCACGCAGGGTTTTTCAATCATCATCGAAGGACACGGGCCGGATATCATTCTCATCCCGGGACTGGCATCGTCTCGTTCGGTCTGGCGTGATCTCGCAACCCGGCTCAAGGCGCATTACCGTCTACATCTTGTGCAACTGGCTGGCTTTGCAGGAGAACCCGCACAAAAAGACGCTTCTGATCAGGTCATGATACCTGTTGCCTCTGCCCTGTCGCGTTATATCGCTACCCGGCATCTTCAGGCGCCGACAGTAATCGGTCATTCCCTCGGCGGAGCCCTGGCCCTGATGGTAGCCAGCGAACACCCGGATCAGATCGGCAAGGTCGTCATAGTCGATGCCCTGCCCTTCTACCCCCTGATCTACAATCCTCTGGCGACAAGGGAAACAATGCTACCGCAAGCCGAAGCGTATAAACGCGCAATAATGCAGGAGCAGCCTGAAAGCCAGCGTGAAGCCATCGAGAAACAGACCATCGCGAGACTGGTCAAGACCGAAGCTGCCCGCCCGGCGCTGGTCGAGGCAGGGCTGAAATCAGACAGAAAAACCGTAGCCAACGCACTTTATGACGACATGACAACCGATCTGCGGCCTGCATTGTCGAAAATCACCGCGCCGGTAAGCGTGATTTATGCCTATGATCCAAGCTACGGGATCCCGTCTTCGATGGTTGATACGCTTTATCGCACGGCCTATGGCACAACGCCTCATGTCCATTTCGAACGCATTGATGGCAGCTATCATTTCGTCATGATCGACCAGCCGGAGAAATTCGGCCACGCCGTTGAGGCGGCTCTCCAGGCAACACCCTGAAAACCGCCTATTCCGAAATGATACAGACGGGTCAGGCGAGTCCGATCCGTTTGCGCAGTTTACGGATCTCACGTCCGGCCTCGATCATCAGACCATGCGGCGACAGGACAGTTTTCTTGATGTCGAACAATGTCACGTCACCTGCCGCCGAGAGCGTATGCATACCCTCGATATAAGGCGAAAAATGAGGCGCTATCGGAAGTGCCGGGCCAGTATGGGTGACAACATGTTCGGGCGTCATGACATCGAACCATAGCGGGCGGATGGCGCCGCCATAGGTCTTGGCGCAATCCTGTACCGGCAGCATCAGCCTGCCATCGATTTCGACAGGCGTTCCCCCGGCGCGCGCGCTTGAAGGATCAAGCCGGATCGGATTCTGCGTATGTAGCGTCCATGGTCCTCGCAAACTTCTGGCATAGGCCAGATGCAGTCGGCTCGGCGCTTTCTTGGCTGCTTCAACCGGCGTGTAGATAAGCCACCACAGATTATCGCGAAAACACAACGTGGCATCCACGGCGATTTCTCCGCCCAGATCAATTTCGCAGTCAGGCACCCAGCGATCGGGAAAACGCTCTGCGCGATAAAGGGTCTGTGTGCCGGAGCGATGTGCCTCAGGCAGCATCCAGAAAAAGCCCTCGGACTCCACGATCTGTGGATAGGAAAGATGCCAGGGCTCGCGTAGTACGATCTCGTTTCTGATCAGATGCCAGGCGCGATCATAGACGAGAAGTTCGATCTCGCCGATGCGATTGCGATAATCGTAGATCTCAAGAAAAACATGGAGCTTGTCGTCATGCCATACGCCGAACGGATCGGCACGGAACTGGAAGGCACGCGGCATGTCAGGCAGGAAATGGCAGGGGATCTGCGACCAGTCAGGCATTGCCAGCAGACTGGTCAGAGGCGCTTCGAGAATGCCTGTTCGCCAGATATCCTTGCGCAAACTCATGACTCTCTCCCTGTTTCAATACGGGCCGTGGTTACACCACCTGCATCCGCTTTCCAAAACAGGGAGCACGACAAAGTCATATGACCTGGCAATCAGCGCAAATCGATACGAATCCTCCCTTTGGGAAAGGAAGGATCGGTTTTTGCCTCGAGCTGGACCTGACTGACTGGTGCACCGGAAGAAACAATCTGGTCTGCTACCGCCTGACCATCCTGCTCGGTGAGGGTCCCGAGTGCCTTGACCTGGGCGGCAGGACTACCTGCCTCCGGCGACAGAACAGAAACAACAAAAATAATGGTCGATTTACGCGACAAGGCCAGCTTGACGCTGCGTATCACAGCGGGAGCCCATTCTGATTTCGGTGTCCCTGCAACAATCTGCAAAAAGGGCGCTGGCGGCGGTTTGGATGGCGGTGGCGGCGGAATATAGGGTTGGGGCGGTTTACCCGCATTGGGGTTGAACAGGCGCTGATCTGGCGGTGTACACCCCCCCAGGGCGCCCGAAATCAGGCACAGGCCCGTAGCTGCCAGAAAGCGGAAATTCAGCGAACCACGATTTGTAGCATTCGTCATCGTCATGACCTTGAGACCTTGCAGGTAGAACTGACACACGCAAGAGAGCGGGAACAGAAAGAACAGTTTTCACGAAAATATCGGTAAGATTTTTGAGCGCCCCCCTCGTCTCTTCTTACAGGGATGCTATGGTTTCACCTCTTATAACGAAACCGCCTACTGGCCGGGAGACTACAATGGCTGTGAAAATCGCGATCAACGGTTTTGGACGTATCGGACGTCTGGTGCTGCGTGGTATCATCGAAAGCGGACGCACGGATGTCGTGCCGGTCGCCATCAATGACCTCGGCTCGGTTGAGGAAAGCGCCCATCTGCTGGCTTATGACAGTGTTCATGGACGCTTCCCCGGCACAATCCGCGTCGATGGCACCAACCTGATCATCGAAGCCAATGGCCGTACCTATGGCCCGATCCGTGTTTCTGCCGAACGCGACCCCACCAAGGTGCCTTTCGACGGCGTTGATGTGGCCATGGAATGCACGGGTCTCTTCACCAGCAAGGAAAAGGCAGCAGCCCTTATCACGGCTGGCGCACGCAAGGTGATCATTTCCGCTCCCGGCACCGATGTCGATGCAACCATCGTCTATGGCGTAAATAATGCCATGCTGACGAAGGACATGACCGTTATCTCCAATGCATCCTGCACCACCAACTGTCTGGCACCTGTCGCCAAGGTGCTGGATGAGGCTTTCGGCATCGATTGCGGCTACATGGTCACGATCCATTCCTACACAGGCGATCAGCGCACGGTTGACACGCATCACCGCGACCCCCGCCGTGCACGCGCTGCCGCGCTGAACATGATCCCGACCTCGACGGGTGCAGCCAAGGCGATCGGTCTGGTCCTGCCGCATCTCAAGGGTCGTCTCGACGGCACCTCGATCCGCGTCCCGACGCCCAATGTCTCGGTCGTCTCGCTCGATTTCATCCCTAACCGCGCTCCGGGTTCGGTTCAGGAAATCAATGACGCCGTGCGCGCTGCCGCAGAAGGCGCACTGAAGGGCGTGCTGGACTATAACGAAGCCCCGCTGGTCAGCACCGACTTCAACCATTCCTATGCCTCGTCCACGTTTGACGCCACACAAACCGCGCTGGTCAATGGCGGCAAGATGGTGCGCATCTGCTCGTGGTACGACAATGAATGGGGCTTCTCGAACCGTATGTCCGACACGGCAGCTCTTTTCGGCAGCCTGTAAAAACCCCCAGTAACGGGAGAAAAGAGCATGGCCAGTTTCCATACGCTCGATGATCTGTCTCCTGAGGGAAAGCGCGTTCTTTTACGCGCTGACCTCAACGTGCCCGTGCGCGAAGGGGCCATTACCGATACGACACGTATCGACCGCGTGATTCCCACGATCTGCGAACTTGCCGACAAGGGCGCACGCGTGATCGTGCTGAGCCATTTTGACCGTCCCAAGGGGCAGGTCGTGCCCAGCATGTCGCTTGCTCCGGTCGCCGAAATGCTGGAATCCAAGATCCAGCACAAGGTTCACTTCGTTTCCGACTGCGTCGGGTCGAAGGCAGAAGAAGCAGTTGCCAATCTCAAGGATGGCGAGGTTTGCGTGCTTGAAAACACGCGCTTCTATGCCGGCGAAGAGAAGAACGACCCCGAATTCACTGCCATGCTCGCCCGTCTGGGCGACGTGTATGTGAATGACGCTTTCTCGGCAGCACATCGTGCCCATTCCTCAACCGAGGGTCTGGCCCGCCATCTGCCTGCCTATGCAGGTCGCCTGATGGAAGCCGAGCTGAACGCGCTTTCAGCAGCACTCGAGCTGCCCGATCGTCCGGTCGGTGCGCTTATCGGCGGTGCCAAGATCTCGACCAAGCTCGACCTGATCGGCAACGTGCTTGGCAAGGTCGATGTATTGTTCATCGGCGGCGCCATGGCCAATACCTTTCTGGCGGCGCAGGGCGTTTCTGTCGGCAAGTCGCTGCAGGAAGCCGAGATGCATGAAACGGCACGCAGGATCATGGCACAGGCCAGTGATGGCAAATGCGAGATCATTCTGCCGATCGATGCCGTGATTGCCCGCGAATTCCGCGAAGGCGCGCCTTCGGAAGTCTGTGACATCAATGCTGTCCCGGCTGATGCCATGATTCTCGATGCCGGTCCCAGGACAGTTGCGCTGATCGAGTCCAAGCTCGAAGGGCTCAAGACACTGGTGTGGAATGGCCCTCTGGGCGCGTTCGAGATCAAGCCGTTCGACGCAGCCACTGTAGCCGTCGCCCAGAAAGCGGCAAAGCTGACCAGGGCTGGCACTCTGAAGACCATCGCCGGTGGCGGTGACACGGTGTCCGCCCTGCGTCATGCTGGCGCAGCCGACCAGATGAGCTATGTCTCGACCGCTGGCGGTGCCTTCCTTGAATGGCTTGAAGGCAAGCTGCTTCCCGGGATTTCGGTACTGACCGACGCAGCCCACAACGCGTTCCCGCTCTGATCCTGCCAGACAGGCTGGTTGCATCACGTTTCATGTCTTCGTGATACAATCGGCCTGTTATGGTTGCTTTCCTTTTTTCCGCACGGATACAGTATTTGCATCCGGAAACGTCCGGCCTGCAATAATTCCCGTTGAAACCGGAAAAAAGGAACGCTTTCTTGCGTGTTCTTCTTGCTATCGGTCTGCTTGCCAGTCTTGCATCTCCTGCTGCCCTGGCCGCAAGCGATGGGCCCTCATCGCAAAGGGCCGTCGCCAGAAACTCCGGTTTTACCACTCAGGGTCTCAAGCCGGATTCCTCATACTCGCTTGAACCCGTCACAACCGAAGAGCCTCTCATCCGTCAGGCTTCCCTGACCGTCAGGGCCCCTGCCGCAGCAAGCAAGGATGGCTTCACCCAGGCCCCCCTTCCGGATGATGAAGTCGAGGCGCCCAGAATGCCCAATACAGATCGCGATACGAGCCTGAAGGCTGATTTTTTCCAGCGTAATCATCATCAGGTTGGCGATGCCCTTGCCGGGGGTGCTGCAGTCAACGATCAAAGGCGCGGCCACGGATCCATGGCGGCCGGCCTCGCCGTGGCTATTCCACTGGATTGACAGGGTACTTTACGTCAGCGTCAAAACCCCGCAATCAGATTGAAATCACAGAAAATACCGCGACTCCCCCGACTGGCTGCCCGTCTCAGACGCCATCCTGCGTCGACCGTCGCATTCAGCGTGCGATTGATCTTGCTGTTCAGTTCCGCGCCCAGACTCGACAAGGTCACCACACGCGGCCCTATCCCGGCAGGATGAACCTGCGAATTGTCGCCCCAATCCCAGAAAACGCCAGCTGTGTTGGTATCTTCCAGCTGACCTATGCCAAGCGTCTTGCCGAGCGAGAAACCCGGCGTCGTGATTTCCTCACTGAATGTCAGGGCGCGACTGCCGAAGGACGTATTGACGTAATACCCACGCACCGTACCCATACCGCCAATCATGAGCTGCTCGCTGTACAGGAGATTGTGAGTCGCGCCCTGCCACGAGAATTTGGTGTTGGCCTTGAATTTGCCCGGCAAGGCGATGGCGCGGTTCAGCGCAAGGCGGTCATAGACATAGTTCGGCTTTGCATTCGGAAAGATCGTCTCGTACCAGCCACGCTTGTTGTAGGCGGAAATGCCGGGTGGCCCGTAGACGATCTGATTATTGATCTCGGTCTTTCCCCACGGGTCCTGTACAGAACCGATAAAGCCCAGAACGAACTGGTTGGTTTCGGCATTTGCCAGAATCAGGGGCACTGCTGCGCTGAACTGGTCGGAAATGGTCGATTTCCAGTCGAATCCGGCCTGTACGGTGCCATCAATGCCCAGACGTGGTCCGACAGCAAGATGAGGCAGCATATGCAGCCAGCGCAGGGAGGCCTGACCAGACACGCCCTTATTGGTCAGGGGCTGATCAGCAACGGGATAGGAGACGGAATAACTGCCATAGACGAGCAACGCATCGCGCGATGTCAGCGGAATTTCCCAACTGGCATTATGCCCTGTGAAACGGCCGGAAACACTTCGCTGCAGCTGGTAAGTAAGAATATGCCCCAGATTGAAGGCATTTCCCCATGAAAGCCCGATATCCCAGTTCAGACGCCCAAGGGTCGGATCAAGCTGGTTGTTATACGCCCCATAGACATAAAGTGGCAGGCGATCTGCCACTCTGAGATCGACGTCGGTAAGACCGGGTGACTGGCCGGGCCGATAGACCATATCGACCGTGCGAAACGGATTGGTATTGAGCCAGCTCAGATCAGTCTGAAGGGTATTGAGCGAGAGCGTCTGCCCCGCTTCAAGACCACTCTGGTTACGTATGGTACGCGCCGAAAACCAGCGATTGCCTACAACCTGAATGCTGCCAACACGATATTCCATCACATCCAGATGCAGCACGCCTTCATGCACACGCTGCGGCGGGACCGTTACCGTCACGAAAGCATGGCCCTTTGTCCGGTAATATCCCGCAACCTGATTGATCAGTGTCTGCATCTGACCGAAATTCAGGGAATGCCCGATGAATGGCATCATGAGATGGGTAAAATCCGGGGAGCTCAGCAAGGCCAGACCCTCGGTACTCAGCACGCGTGAGCCGGTCTGTGCGGCTGTCTTGCCAGCGGGTTGAATGATGATCGCGCGAAGTAAGGGCAGAACCTGACCGGATGAACCGAATGGCTGAGGCGCAAGGCCGGGCGATTTGATCGCCGGTGCCACACGATCAGGTAAAGCCGCCTCTCCTTCATCCATTCCGGGCCGCAGAATGGTATGAGCCTGAACGCCCGGAGGCGCGAGCGCGAGAAACGCAACAAGAGAAAGAAGCAGCCTCATCTGACTGCGCCCTGATGCGCCATATCGATCTGAACGAGCCGTGGTGCTGCGTTTTCCGGCTGTGCTACAAAAAGCATGATATCGCCATCAGCAAGCGTCGTGGCCTGCGTCGCTTCTTTCATACCGTCGCGGTTACCCGCCAGCGCAAAAGCATTGCCTCCCGCCGAAGCCAGTGAAGCGGCTGCATCGTTGATCATTGCCTGTCTGTCCGACCCGCTCTGGCGGCAGGGAACAGGCAGGACATAGACTCCTGCGGGCCCGAACGAAGCATTCATGGTCGCGGTCGGCTTTAACGGGACATGCGCCCCATTACCCGATACGCCGGAAGGGCGCTGGTCCGTCACGCCTATCATGACGGTTTCACTTTTCCTGGAATTTGTCCCCGCGCCGCCATTGCCACGCAAAGCGGGCTCGGCTGGTGCGCCACCTGCCACAAATTGCCCTTCGGCAAGAGTATCCGGTGCCGGGCAGCCGCCCGATATGGCCTTTCCGTCAGGACCGATCACTGTCGCCTGAGGGGTAACGCGATAAACGGCTCCTCCAAGGCTGACTTCTTTTTTCACAGGAGAAGGGCGATTGCCTACCACACTGTCGAGCGTCGCATTGGCCGAAGCCGAAGCACGCGCACCGGGCGAAAAACCGCCAGCCGCCTGGGCGTTTTCAGCCCGCTGGGCATGGGCGGCCTGTACTGCTGCGCAGAGCAGAAGAACACAGGACAGGGTACGAAGGCAGGCTCGACAAGCGGGAAATGTAGCAGACAGATTACGCATGGAATCCGGAAGGTTAAAGACAGTTCCGGACAAGATATCACACAACCGTGACCATCAGACCGCGTTTTCGTCTGCCCTGCGCCATTAACCTGATGTGAACAGGAAGGCGCATGATAGGGACATGGCGCCTTCTGCTGCACGCTGCGGAGAAGCGTGCAGGTAAAAGGATCTGACGATCAGAAGCTGACACCTGCCTGAAGAAAGGCATAACGACCGACAATCAGGCTGCCATACTGATAGATATTGGTATTGGTCGCCGCATCCATGACGAAAGGCGGCTTCTTGTCGAACAGGTTGCTGACACCGGCTTCGAGATTCCAGCGATTCAGGCGATAGCCGAGCGTAATGTCATGGGTGAAGATACCGGGTGTCTTGTATTGTCCAGCCGTCTTGGCCGTCAGATCGGTCACGCCGTTATTCCAGACCATACCGCCGATGTAGCGCATCATATAGGTAAAGCTGAAATCGTCATGCTGCCATGTCGCCTGCGCGTAATCGCTCACGCGCGGCTGACCGCTACCCCCTGAATAGAACAGACGACCGGTATAGTTGTACCACTGACCGTTCGGCACGTTCTGCTGCAGATAGCTGACAAGCTGCTGCATGTTGTTGGAGAGGTTAAGCGAGTCATGCGCAGTCACACGCACATGATAGTCGAGATCGAAATCGATCCCGCTCGTACGGATCCCACCAAGATTCTGATAGAATGCATTGACCGACGTAAGCTGCTGCGACGAGGAGCGTGCGGCAATCGCACCGCAATTGCTGGTATCTGCACCTGTATAGCACTGGTCGAGAATATACTGCGTACCCAGCGTGCTGATCGTGTTGTTCAGCGAGTAATGCCAGTAAGTCACCGAAGCCGACAGGCCCGGCACCCAGCGCGGCGTTACGACCGTACCGATCGTATAGGTGCGACCGCTTTCGGGCTGCAGCTTGGCGTTACCTCCTGAAATCGTCGGCACCTGTCCGGTATTCTGCGGCACGAAGGTCGCGGTGTTGATACCTTCACCCGCGCAACGTGCCTGCACAGCAGCCGCCTGCGCCCCATAGCTCGAAACCGCGCTGCAGGGATCGTAAGCCGAGGGATAACCGAGGCTCTGACCACCATAGAGTTCGTACACATTGGGCTGACGATAGGACGTGCCCAGCGTGGCGCGGAAGCGGATATCGCGCACCGGTGCCCAGTTGATCGACACCTTCCAGTTCTTGGTAGAACCGAACGTGTTGTAATCAGACCAGCGGCCCTGACCGTCGATTGTCAGATCTTTTGCAAGAAACGCGTTCTGCAGGAGCGGGATCTGTCCTTCAGCATAAACCTCGTTCACATTGAAGCCGCCGCCGCTATAGCTTGACGCGTTACCCGTCGAGTCACCGCTCACCACAATCGGATCAGGGCTGCTGCTCAGCTGTTCGCTGCGATGCTCCATGCCGAAGGCTACGCCGACATTGCCGCCATGCTCGTAGGGCATCTTGACCAGTTCACTGTTATTGATGCGCAGGTTGAAGTCGCGCAGCTGGTATTCAGCATGGTCATGCTGGGTGAATTTGCCATAGGCCGCAGCCTCGGGCGATAGCGGCGCCAGCGGATTGGACAGCACGCAGCCCGGCTGGCTGGTGCAGACCGTCGGATCATAAACGATCTTGCTGCCCGGATTGGTAGGATCGAGCTGGCGCACACCGGTCATCTGGAGCAGATGACGGTAATTGCCCATATTCTGCGTATTGGCTGTCCAGCGACTCTGACCATAGGTCATTGAGGCATCGTATTCCCAGCTGCGCCAGATCTTGCCCTTGGCGCCACCAATCACAGTCCAGGTGTCGGTTGCGTAATCCATCTTGCGCGGGCCGAGATCGTTCATACGACGCGACATTACCGCGTCCTTGCCCCAGATATTATAGGGACTGCCTGCGGGAATGGTCCATGACGAGAGCAGAGGCGACGGCTTGATACCACCAGAGACCGGTGAAGCCGCCATCTGACGCGCCGTGGTCGTATGGCTGTAGCGCACATTGGCGTAAGGCTTGAAATGGCTGTCAACGTCGTAATGCGCATCACCGGACAGCGCAGAATTCTGGTTGTAATTCTGCACCATTGTGTCTTTGGCAAAATTATAGCGATCGGCATTGCTGTAGCGATGAAATGTGCCATCGCCGTTCGAAACCAGATTGGTGCCGGTAACCGGATTGGTGACACGACCGGCAGGAATGATCGACGAGCCATAGAGCGGTGTGCCGGTCACGGGGTTGCTCTGCTGGGGATTGGCCGCCCAGTCACGATCCTTGCTCATGATCCCGCCGGACGTGTTGTACTGGCCGAACAGGGTGACGTTGCCGCGACCATGATCGAAATTGAAGCCCTTCATGGCCGAGAGCAGACCGGTCTTGGCATCGCCATATTGCGAGATGCCACCACGCATGGTGATGGTCGCCTTGGTGACGTCATGACGCAGCTTTATGTTGATCACGCCAGAAACAGCATCGGCACCGTAAAGCTCGGAACCACCATCCTTGAGCATTTCAACGCTCGCGATCTCTTCGATGGGGATCGTATTGAGATCGACGCAGGACGTTGCAGCGTTGATCGCCGTGCGCTTGCCATCAATCAGGATGAGGACGCGCTTGGAGCCGAAATTGCGGATGTCGGTGCAGCTCACGCCACCACCGCCATTGGTCTGCTGATTGGGAGTGCCGGAGGAGCCGACAGACGGCAGACGCTGCAGATAGTCACCGAGAGAGGTGGCCGAAGTCTGCTGGATCTGCTTGGCAGTTACAATCTGCACCGGATTGGCCGAGCTGTTATTCGAGCTGCGCAGATACGAACCGGTTACCATGATGGTTTCGGATTTAGCGGTCGCCTGCTTCGTCTTGGCGAGTGTCTTCTTCTTCGAGACCGTCGTGCTGGTCTTTGAAACCGTGGCATCGCTTGGCACATCGGCCGCCATGGCAACGGGTGCTGAAAGCCCGGCCACCGCCGTAAACGTCAATAAGAGGGATTTGCGCAGTGACGCCGCCATTAACAGAACGCTCCAACGTAACGAAATTCAATCGAAACGTGACGCTGTCATAACGATAAAAGCCTGTGTGCGACGTTTTGTTGCTTATTTGTGTCGAACTATAAATTATAATTGAAACAGCGTCGTAACGTTAAATAATCATCAAAGCGACTGACGTGCTCCGGATTATCGTTGCGAAAAAGACACGATGTTATCCACCCATCCAGCCCAGTTGACAGGGCCGGAGATACATTGCCTGAAACTCAGTGTTCAGAATCGTCCACCAGATGCCCGGCAAGGTCGCCCCCCGCCTGCCCCACCAAACCACGAGCATATTCCGTGGCAGAGAAAGGACGCAGATCCTCGACCTGCTCTCCCACACCGACCAGATGCACCGGCAGCTTGAAGGCATCAGCCAGCGCCACCACGATCCCGCCCCGCGCCGAGCCGTCAAGCTTTGTGACGATAAGGCCTGTTACATTGACCAGCTCCCGGAAGACACGCACTTGTTCCATGGCGTTCTGACCGGTTGTGGCATCAAGTACGAGCAACACGGAATGCGGTGCTGTCTCGTCAAACTTCTTCATGACACGAATGATCTTGGCGAGCTCCTCCATGAGCGCACCCTTGTTGTGCAGACGACCGGCCGTATCGACAAAAAGCAGATCCGTACCTGCTTCCCGGGCCTGCTTGATACCTTCATAGGCCAGACCAGCCGCGTCGCCGCCAGGCTTGCCCGCAATGACCGGCGCACCGGTGCGTTCGCCCCAGACCTGCAACTGCTCTACGGCAGCAGCACGGAAAGTATCGCCTGCCACCATCATGACCGAACGGCCCTGATCGCGGAACCATTTGGCCATCTTGCCAATGGTCGTCGTCTTGCCGACGCCGTTGACGCCAACCACCAGCACAACATGCGGCTTGTGTTCGGTCCGGAGTTCGAAAGGCTGGGCCACAGGCTCAAGAACACGGGCTATTTCAGTTGCCAGCGCCTCCTGGATTTCTTCTGTCGTCACATTGCGCCCGAAGCGTGAGCTTCGAAACCCCTCGATCACACGCCCTGCCACGGCAGGACCAAGATCGGCAGCGATCAGCTCATCTTCGAGTTCCTCCAACGCTGTCTCGTCGAGATAGCGATGGGTAAGAGCTGCGTTAAGCTTCTGCGTCGAACGCGTCAGCCCCTGTTTGAGACGTGAGAAAAATCCAGCCATGTCAGTTGATCTCTGCTACCAGCCCGGCTTCGTCAAGAGTGTGGGCCCTGAGAACAAGGCGTGCTCCCCGTTCTGCCTGACCGCCGGCAAGACGCACAGGCACAAAATGAGCCGAGTGACCGCGTTCGGGCCCCTCCATCAGAACATCGAGTTCACGTCCGATCATGCTTTGCCAATAGGCACGGCGACTGACTTCCCCCGCCTCACGCAAGGCGGCAGCGCGCGCCTGCCGCTGTGCATTGGGTACGCTGGGCATGCGCGCCGCCGGAGTGCCGGGGCGCTCGCTATAGGGAAAGACATGCAGGTAAGGCAGAGCATAGTCGGTAACGAAAGCAAGCGTCTCCTGCGCTTGCGCCTCCGTCTCGGTCGGGAACCCGGCAATAAGATCGGCCCCGATGGCGATATCGGGACGCAGGCGCCGCGCTCTTTCTATAAGAGAGGCCGCATCATGTACCGAATGCCGGCGCTTCATGCGCTTGAGAACCATGTCGCTTGCAGCCTGAAGCGACAGATGGAGATGAGGCAGAAAACGCGGCTCTTCGGCCAGCAGCACCCAGAGATCACGGTCCACGGCAGCCGGATCAAGCGAGGACAGACGCAAACGCGGCAATTCCGGCACAGCATCCAGCACGGCGCGGCACAGCGTGCCCAGAGCCGGGTTGCCATCGAGATCACGCCCCCATGACGCGATATCAACACCTGTCAGCACGACTTCATGATGCCCTGCCGCGACAAGCTGACGCGCGCGCGTAATGACATCAGCCACAGGTACCGACCGCGACGCGCCTCGCCCATAGGGAATGATGCAGAAGGTACAGCGGTGATCGCAGCCCTGCTGTACCTGAAGCAGGGCACGAACATGACCACCCGTTTCAGTCACCGGGGCAGCCGGAACTGCCGGGGCCGAAAGGATGTCGGCAACACTGGCCTGTTGCTTCAGGGCCGTATCGGTCCAGCTCCCGGCTTCGAGCTTCTCGGCATTGCCCATCACATGGGCGACGCCTGGCAGGCTGAGCCAGTTTTGCGGCGTGATCTGGGCCGCACAACCTGTCACGACGATCCTTTTGGAGGGGTCCTCGCGATGCGTTCGCCTGATCGCCTGACGCGCCTGACGTTCCGCACTTGTCGTCACAGCACAGGTATTGACCACCACCACATCATCCAGATGCCCTGTCAGAGCCTGCATGCGTTCGCTCTCATGCAGGTTCAGACGACAGCCGAATGTCAGGAGCTTTGCCCCACTCACAGGTGAATCTGCCCTTCAAACACATGGGTGGCAGGGCCGATCATCAGCACATGATCATCGTCCTCACGCCAATGGATATGAAGACTGCCACCCTCCATCGTCACGTCGCAATGCCGGTCAAGCAGACCCCGACGCACCCCATTGACGACAGCGGCACAGGCACCTGACCCACAGGCAAGGGTCAACCCCGCGCCACGCTCCCAGACGCGCAGCCTGACAGCCTGTCTCGACAGGATCTCGACACAGCCGATATTGGCCCGTTCGGGAAAAAGCGCGTTGCGCTCCAGCACTGCACCCTCGCGTTCTGCGCGCTCCAGCCCGTCAAAAAAGGTCACATGGGGATTCCCCATTGAACAGGCAGCCGGATTGCCAGACAAAGGCAGATCAAGCGTATTCATGGCATGCGCCAGCGGTATGCTCTGCCATTCAAACATGGGGCGCCCCATATCAACCCCGATTTCCCCGTCCGGTGTCACAAAACTGGGCAACAGACCGGCACGCGTCTGCAGAACAGGCGCCCCTCCCACCAGAGCCGCGACGCAGCGTGAAGCATTACCGCACGCCCCTGCTTCGGAACCATCTGGGTTGAAGAACCGGACCAGCACATCAGCCCCTTCACGATCCGCTGCATCGAGCAGAACGAGCTGATCGCAGCCAATACCGAAGCGTCTATCACAGAGCTGCGACATAGTATGTAATGTTGCCTCAAAAGGCCCGTGACGCCTGTCGATAATGACAAAGTCATTACCCAGGCCCTGCATCTTATGGAACCGGATCATCATGCTCGCAGTTATAGAGGCTCCGAGCCGTTCCGGCACGGGAAACCTCAGGTTTTCCTTTGTAAATTTTCAAAACCGTTGCGCCGCTCCATGCGACGCAGGAATACGAGATCCATGTTTGTTGCGCCTTACGACACGCCTGCCATTACACGTCACATGCGTCTGATCTGGTCGTGTCTGGGAATGAGTCGTGACGAAATCGAAGTCTGCCTGTCGCAAACTTCCTCAGGATCAAACCTTCTTGTCGACCAGAGCGATATCGGCTGGCTTCGTGCTCAGGCACCGCGTCACAACCTGCTGAGCCTAGGCCTGACAGGGGTAGAACGCCTTCGGCCCGATGGCAGCGTTGCCGAGACCATGGCCCTTTATGAACATTGCCTGCCATCACAGATCGTCGATCACCCTACCCGCTCGGTCATCGCCCTTGATATTGTTCTCGACGAAAATACCGAGGAAGCATGGGAACAGGCTGAGACTCTTATTGCCCTCGGCCTCAGGTCACAGATTGCCGCTGCCGCGCTTATCGGTACCGCACAGGAAATAGCCCTGCGTCTGAATGATTACCGCAAGCTCGGCTTTTACGATGTGATACTGACTGCCCCCGCAGACCGCGCGCCCTACCGAAGCGCAGGCGAAGTGCTGATGCCCCTGCTGCGTCAGCAGGCTATACCGCTCGAGAGCCATGCCCGGGTCGCCGGCATTTCGCACGGACCGTTTGAATGGCACGGCGCCGCGCTTTGATCCATCCCTGACTTGACGAGAAACAAAGGCGGTTGCATCCCTCCTTGCTCCCTCGTTGAGACAGTCAGGAAGACACCTATGGCCGACACCCCATCAGGGCTGCATCCTGCGGCCTTCACCCGCGCCAACAATGATCCAGATCGCCTGTTCTATAACGGGCGCAGCGATTCCAGCCAGATGGATGTCGGAGCTCGAACCGCTGTCACGGCTCTCTATCAGACAACGCTACCGGCATCGGGAGTTGTGCTCGATCTCATGTCAGGATCTCTCAGCCATATCCCGCCGGAGAGCAGTCATGAGACGGTCATCGGACTCGATGTGAACAAGAGCGCACTCGACAGCAATACAGCCCTGACCCAGCGCATCGAACAGGATCTCAACGAAACTCCACTAATCGATCTACCCGATTCCACCCTGGATGCCGTCTGTCTGTGCGATGGTTTTGCCTATCTCACAGATCCGACCACTGTACTGGAGGAGATCAACCGCCTCCTCCGCCCCGGCGCACCGATCATCATCACTTTTTCGGACAATTTCATTCCGCAGAAGGCCGTAGCACTCTGGCAGGCTCTTGAGCCCGCCGATCGTACACGACTGATCACCCTTCTGCTCGACCGCGCCGGTTTCAGTGATCTCGACACAGGCGAAGTTGTTCCCCCTGAAGATCTGACAGCATGGAACGATACCGTCCATGCTGTGATCGGCCGCAAGAAGACCGTTGCCTGACAATCCGTCAGGCTGACCGTATCAACAACGTCAGATCTCCAGCTGGGTAAAGCCGCCGATCCTGACCGGCATGACTTCACGCAGTAGCGCGACAGATTTTTCAAGCCCTTCGATCGGATCGAGCAGTGAATCCTCATGCTCGATCGAAAGCCAGCCATCATACCCGACCATCCGCAGACGGTAGCAGAACTGTCGCCACCAGAGCGTGTCATGACCATAACCAAGCGTGAGAAAGGACCAGGCCCGATCGGAGGGCAAACCAAGCGGTCCGTTTTCAAGGCTCGTCGTGACACCGTGTCGTGCTTCGTTAAACCCGGCATCCTTGGCATGGACATGGCAGATTGCGTCACCCAGCGCATCGATGGCCGCAATCGGATCCCCCCCCATCCAGAACATATGGGAGGGATCGAGATTGGCACCGATCATCGGACCAAGCACCTCGCGCAGACGAAGCAGATTGGGCACGTTATAGGCCCACTGCCCACCATGCATTTCGAGTGCAAACTGTGTGACACCGCATTGTGGCGCCATCTCAAGCACCTTTTCCCAATACGGAATGAGACGTTCCTTGAGCTGCCATTCCTTGGCTACCTGGCCTTCCGGTGGCCAGGAACTCACAACCCAGTTAGGCAGAAGATCACCTTCCCGCCCCTCGGGCAGACCAGACATGGTACAGATCTTGGTGATACCCAGATCGCCCGCCAGCCGGACCGTCTCGTGCAGATCCTCACTCTGTTTGCGATCAACAGGATGAAGCGGGTTACCATTTACATTGAGGGAAATGATTTCAAGACCCCGGCTTTCAAAAGCGTGCATGAAGGACCGCCTGGCTGCGGCGCTTCCCCGCAGAAGCGGCAGATCGATATGAGGGGCGTGAGACCACCCACCCGTATTGACTTCCACCCCCGAAACACCGAGAGCGACGGCCTGATCCAGCATGTCGTCGAAAGAGAGTGTCCCGAGGCTGTCTGAAACAAATCCGATCTTCATGACGCAAGCACCATTCCTATGAAACCGCGCCGCCATGCAGAGGCAGCGTTGGAATGAGAATTTATATTCTCTTCTTCCTCAGGAATCGGAACATTAATTCGTTATTACTCTATCATATGGCTGTGATCTACTCTGCAAAGTCCTCCCGGCCCCCTTCAGGCATCCTGGTTACCGGCTTTCTGCAAGGCAGAACGAAAGCTTCTGTCATCAAGCCAGAGCTGATTTCCTGCCCATTCATGCTGCACAACAATAAAGCTGCCCAGCGCTTCAGCATAGGCAAGACGTTCGCTCTCGGAGGCAGAACATGCCTGTTCACGCAACGTCGCTATGGCCGTTTCCAGCCTCACTGAAAAAACAGATTCTTCCGTCGAAGGCATGCGCAGCCAGTGCGGCCCGATCCCTCTGAAAAAACCCGTGAGTATGTCGGCAAGCGCTGGAGGCAGAGTGGGACGCGAGGCAAAGCCTCTGAGAAAAAGCAGATTACGACCCAGCGTCATGACAGAGAGGAGACCATGCAGATTCAGCTCGATGAATGGCGTCAATCCTGTACCCGCGTAACGTATCACCCGTTCCATCCCCTGGGTGACAAGGCCGATCCAGCGATTCTCCTCCGGAAGGCGTCGCCTGGACGTGCAGATACGCACCAGCCCCTTGAGGGCGCGACGCCTGAGCAGAACACAGACCTGATGCATATTGAAAGGCAGAATACACCGGAAGACCAGCACACCGGCCCCAAGACCAAGGAGAAGCGCCATCGTGGCATTGAACCAGCCCAGCTCACTCATGCGTGTCTGATTATCAAGCCCGATGATCGCTGGCAGAAATGTATTATACGCGCTCCCTGCCGTCGCTGTGGCCGGATTGCGTATGGCCAGACCACCTATGAACATCAGAGGTCCCACTGCCACGACCAGAGCCTCGAACCCGGATCCCAGAGGAATCAGGAAAAAAACGGGTACGATCGAAGCAAGTGCCGCGAAACAGGCACCATAAAAAAAACGGTTACTGACCAGCACCGTATTATCTGTCGTGGCAAACCCTGCCACGACTACCGCAATAAAGGAGATGAATGCTGCCCCCTGAGACCAGGCGGTCACCTCCCAGAACAAACCTGCCAGCAGGATCGCAGCGGTTGATCTCATCGCATTATGAAAAGCCGCATGAAAATGCATCACCCGTCGCAGACGGAACCGCGCGGGTGTGAGAGCTTCACCGGGTTTCGCCTCGAAATAGACCAGAAGCGTTTCATATTCTTCCAGAATAAGCCTGATACCATGCAGGATAATCCGGTCATCCGGTGTAAAGGACTCACCCCCACCATTATCAGCCTGTCTGTAGAGAATATCGAGACGCGCCTGGAGCGCCCTGAGATCCTGCCTCAGTGAAACAACAAGCGCCGCCTCCCCGAGACGAGCTGTCAGCCCCCTGATAAACGCTGCCACTTCAGCCTGCGTCTTTCGCGTCGTTTCGGAAACCACAGGCGTGATTGAAAGACGGGCCTGCATTCCAAGGCCACGGGAAACGACTTTCGAGAGAATACCAATCGTCGCATAGGCGCAGGCTATGGCGTGATCACTGCGTCCCACCTCCACCACAGTGAATTCGAGCTGTTCATTGAGTTTGAGCGTACGACTGAAAACAGCGCGTATGGCTGCCTCAGGTGGGGCTGCACCAGCGAGAACGTCACTGATCACATGAGAAGCGCCCTCGATACCTTCTATCAGCCATGCCCGCATGGTGCGACGGGCCTTGACCGCCAGCGAAGCAGAAAAAATAAGGCCTGCCGCCATCTCACACAGAACACCGAGGACGATATATGTCCCCCGTGCCATCGCAATCTCGAATACATGATCGGGCGCGCTCAGCGAACCTGTCGCAATGATAGCGCAGGTATAGGCTGCCAGAACGAATGCATAGGCACGAAAATTATGCAGCAGCGTCGCAAGGCCAGTGCACAGCCCAGCCCAGAGGGCAAGCACCGGAATGAACAGCCAGGGAGCCTGGGGGAACCCGGAAACCAGGGTGATAGCGGCGATCACACCGAGCAGCGTGCCAACCAGACGCCAGCGCCCCTTGGAAAGGCTTTCACCCCGGGAGCCCTGGGCCGTAATCCAGACGGTCATGGCCGCCCATTGCGGTTCCCCGAGCTCCATCCAGAACGCAATGCCCAGCGCAAACAGGGACGCAATCGTATTGCGCAGGGCAAATTCAACCGCATTGCCACTCGGCGCCCAGAGCCATCTGAAAGGCCAGGAACGACCGTTCAGACGGGAAAGCGCCTCGTTCTGACGGGCAAGAAAATCAACAATCATGCGCGGCGTCTTACCCGAATTTTAGGGTTTACATGAAGACAGTCGCTTCAAAACCTTTCTCCTTTCCCATATATTGAACTCATGCAAGGTAACATCTCGAGGATCAGCGTTTTCAGCCTCCCTGCTGTTTAATCCTAGATTTCATCCTGCATATTCTCTATTGACCGCCTTCCTTACGCCGCGAGCCATGCTCGGCACAGCGAAGCTCTGTAACGGCGTTCTTTCTTCGCAAGATCCTGATCGAGTCCGAACCGCATGCCTTTTCCCGATACCGTCCCGTCTCTCAGTCGCGCTCTGGCGGCACGCGGATATGAAACGCCGACCGCCGTGCAGGAAGCTGTGCTGCAGCCGGGCCTCGAAACACGGGATCTGCTTGTTTCCGCCCAGACGGGATCGGGCAAGACGGTTGCCTTTGGTCTGGCCTTTGCCCCAACCCTTATTCCCGAGGGGAGCGAACGTCTGCCCCCCGCCAACAGCCCGATGGCTCTGGTCGTTGCGCCAACGCGCGAACTGGCCCTGCAGGTGCAGACCGAACTCCAGTGGCTCTATGCCGAGACCGGCGCACGTATCGTAAGCTGCATTGGTGGCACCGACGCCCGTCGCGAAGCCCGCAACCTGTCAAACGGCGCTCATATCGTTGTCGGCACACCTGGCCGCCTGTGCGACCATCTGTCTCGCGGCGCACTGAACCTGTCTGATCTGCGTGTAGTCGTACTCGACGAAGCTGATGAGATGCTCGATCTGGGCTTCCGCGACGAGCTGGAGCAACTCCTGGATGCTGCCCCGGTCGAACGCCGCACGCTGCTGTTCTCGGCGACTATCGCCAAGGAAATCGCCAATCTGGCACGTCGCTTCCAGAAGAATGCCGAGCGAATCAACACTGTCTCGACTTCCAAGCAGCATGACGACATCACCTATAAATGCGTGCTGACTGCGCCCAATGATATCGGCCGTGGTATCGTCAATGTGCTGCGCTTCTACGAGAGCCCGACAGCCATGCTGTTCTGCAACACGCGCGCCATGGTCGCACAGGTGCAGGCAGCCCTTGTCGAGCGCGGCTTTGCCTCGGTCGCAATCTCTGGCGAAATGGGTCAGAACGAGCGTTCACGCGCCATCGAGGCCCTGCGTTCCGGCGTGGCACGCGTCTGCGTGGCGACCGACGTTGCCGCTCGCGGCATCGACATTCCGGCGCTGTCTCTCGTCATTCACGCCAACATGCCGAGTGAAGCCGCAACTCTGCTGCATCGTTCTGGCCGTACAGGTCGTGCAGGCCGCAAGGGTACCTGCGTAATCATGGTGCCGCTGAGCCAGCGCCGCAAGGCAGAGCGCCTGCTCTCCTTCGCCAAGATCAGCAATGCTGAATGGGAGAGTGTTCCGTCCGCTGATGCGATCCTCGAACAGGACGCCAAACGCCTGATGGAAGATCAGACACTCTTTGCGCCGTCCCAGGCCAACGAGGATGTTCTGGCCTCCAAACTGGCCGAGACGCACGATTCGCATCAGCTGGCAACCGCACTGGTACGCCTTTACAAGAGCCGCCTGCCAAGTGTTGAGAATATTCGCCCCGTCAGCGTCGAGGCGCCTGCTCGTGGCATGCGTGACGATCGCGCCCCGCGTGAATTCACCGGCCGTGTTGATCGCATGGGTGGCGAGTGGTTCAGCCTGGCGATTGGCCGCACCGAGCGCGCCGATCCGAAATGGCTGGTACCGCTGATCTGCCGCCTGGGCGGCGTGACCAAGAGCGAAATCGGCGCCATCCATATCGACACGGATCATACCCTCTTCGAAATCGCACCAGACAGCGCCGAGCGTTTCCGCTCCTGTGTTGCCGGTGCCGATGCCGACGAAGCCAAGATCGAGCCGGCTTCCGCACCGACCGGCCCGTCTGCCCCGCCACGTGGTCCACGCCGCCCCCGTGAAGGCGGATTCGCCCCCCGTGGCAAGGGTGGTTTCCGTGGAGGAGACCGGGGTGGCGACCGTGGCGGTGAACGCGGCGGCGATCGACCGGCCTTCCGCAAGAGCAGCGGTGTCGGCAACGGCAAGGGTTCGTCTCGCAAGCGCTACTGATGCAGGCCACATGACGCACAGTGCAGCGTCACTTCCGATAAAGCATTAGAATCAGGGCACTGCCCTGTTCAGACGCCCCGCCCAAAGCGGGGCGTTTTTCGTTTTGAAGTCCAAAAAAGAAATAGCATATTGTTGCGAATGAAAATCAACTTCGTTTACTGAGTCTGTATTAATAGAGCGATTGATTCTCATCTCCGATACTATAATTATTATCTTCGTTATTTCTATTGCGTGGTTCTATTTTTCATGCTTGAAGAGCGCCATAGAGCCAGCGACGGACAGCCATGTGCTGACCGGGCGCAACAGGACAGATATCAAGAAAGGAACATGCCATGCTTAAGGACCCGAAAGTCGTCGAGCATCTGAACATCCAGCTGACGAACGAACTGACTGCCATCAACCAGTATTTCCTCCATGCCCGTACCCTGAACCACTGGGGCGTAACCAAGCTCGGCAAGAAGGAATATGACGAGTCCATCGAAGAGATGCGTCATGCTGACTGGCTGATCGAACGTATCCTCTATCTCGGCGGCCTGCCGAATGTGCAGCGTCTGAACCAGATCCTGATCGGCGAAAGCGTCGAGGAAATTCTGGCCTGCGACCTGAAGCTCGAAGAAAAGGCTCTGGCCGATCTGCGCGAAGGCATTGCGTATTGCGAAAGCGTCCGTGACTACGTGTCACGCGATCTTCTGATCCGCATCCTCGCCAATGAGGAAGAGCATGAAGACTTCATCGACCGTCAGTTTGATCTGATCAAGCAGGTTGGCATCCAGCGTTACATCACGCTGAACTCTTCACCTGCCCCCGAGCAGACAGCAGAGTAAGATAGCAGCCTTCTCCGGCCAGCGTTGCGACGCATACCCGGAAGATAAAGTCTGACTGACAGAAAACCCGGCAGCCTTCTGGCGTGCCGGGTTTTTTGCGTTTTGCGGATTCGGTCCGTTCAGGCGAAGGCGGCTGACCCGCCCCCCTGTTCGGCGTGCTGATACAGATGGGCATTTTCCTTGCGCTCACGCATCAGGCTACGCAGTGCGCACACAACACCGGGAACACAATTGCCGCACTGCGCCTTGCATCCCTTTGCGGCGTAGACATCCTTGGGTCTGGAAGCGCCCCGGCGGACCGCATCAGCGATATCATGATTGGTCAGGGCATTACACGAACAGACGATCATCAGCCATTCCACTTCAGAACGGCCAGACCGTAACAGCGTTTGAGAACCAATCGCAACTGTAAATTGCGAGTGATTCTTAAAAAATATCTCAGCTCAGGAGACGGCCTATAACCCTGGCCGTGTAATCCACAACCGGTACAATCCGACCGTAGTTGAGGCGCGTAGGGCCGATTACCCCGATTGCCCCTACAATCCTGTTGGTTTCGTTGCGCGCCGGAGCAACCACCATCGAGACGCCCGACATTCCGAAAAACCCGCTTTCCGCGCCGATATAGATTCGTACCCCATCCGAGTCCTGCGCGAGCTGCAACAGACGCAACATGGTTTCCTGCGCTTCGAGCCGCTCAAAGAGCATCTGGATCGTAGTCAGTTTCTCGATCTCGGTAATATCAGTGAGAAGATTACCCTGACCACGCAGATACAGCGTACCGTGCTGCTCATCCCACATGGCCAGACCGCTTTCGATCACGCTGGCAGCCAGCGAGTCGAGATCTGATCTGTTCTGCTGAAGGTTTTCCGAAACGCGCTGGCGAAGTGCACTGAGTGTCACATCACCCAGAAGCGAGTTCAGATAGTTCCCCGCTTCGACCAAGGCGGAAGGAGGCAGACCGGGAGGAGTCTCGATCATACGGTTTTCTACCTGACCATCAGCCGCCACCAGAATGACCAGAGCCTTTCCCGGCCCAAGAGCCACGAATTCGATATGTTTGAGTGCTCCGTCGCCTTTCGGTGCCAGAACCAGCCCGGCAGCCGCGGAGAGCCCCGACAACATTGACGAGGCTTCGGCAAGAGTTTCCTGCATCGAGCGCCCCTTGAGCGCCAATCTGCTGGCAATGTGAGCTCTTTCCACATCATCAAGGGCACCGAATTGCAAAAGCCCATCCACGAAAAGGCGAACACCTTTTTCTGTGGGAAGACGCCCAGCCGAAACATGAGGACTGAACAGGAGGCCCGCCTGGGTCAACTCAGCCATGACATTGCGAATGGTGGCGGGAGAAAGAGAAGGCGTAAGCCGCTGGGCAAGAGTCTTGCTGGCGACCGGATCACCCGTCTCCATATATTGCTCGACAATCTCACGCAGGATCTTGGCTGATCGGGCATCCATACCGCCCGGCAGGCTTGAAAGATCGATCATACACTGCCCTTTCACGTGACGTGTTCTACGGGAGGGGCCATGGTCCGACGGACTGTACCACCCGGATCTGGAGTCCTGTTCTTGACCCGTATCGCTGCCTTATACATCCATCCAGTCAAAAGCCTGCACCGCATTGACGTCGAGACACTGGATCTGGAGCCCTGGGGACCAAAGGGAGACAGGCGTTGGCTGGTGGTTTCACCAGAGGGCATATTCATGACCCAGCGCCAGCATCCTGCCATGGCCCCTGTCAGGACCTCCCTCGACGCTGACGGACTGGTCCTTTCAGCCGAGGCGGTTCCTCCCTTGCGGCTTGCCCCTCCAGGCCCGGATGCACCTGTTCTCTCTGTCAGTGTCTGGAAGGACCGCAACATCGAGGCCCGTGATGCAGGAGAACAGGCCGCAGACTGGATGAGCAAAATCCTGCAAACACCCTGTCGTATCGTCCATATGGCAACACCGGAACAGGCAAGACCCACCGGGTTCGGCAGTGTGAGCTTCGCCGATGGTTTTCCGCTTCTCGTAACCAGCACGGCCTCTCTTGCAGCACTGAACGAACGCCTTGACCAACCTGTACCCATGGAGCGGTTCAGACCCAATATCGTAGTCGAAACCGAAGCACCCTGGGCCGAAGATGAGTGGCGCATTCTGAAGATCGGGATGGTAGAGCTGGAACTTGTCAAACCATGCAGTCGCTGCATCGTCACGACCATTGATCAGGAAACCGGTCATATTCCTGTGCCTCGTGAGCCACTCAGAACCATGACAGCGTTCCGACACCGACCAGGTGGAGTCATGTTCGGTCAGAACGCCATCATCCGTCGAGCCGGCGTTATCAGACTGGGTGATCAGGTCGAATGTCTCGCCTGAATTTTATGGCCAGAATTTTTGTCAATCGGAGCCTGACGCGCTAAGGCTTCTTTCCGATAGCGTGCACACGCCCGAACAGAAAGAATATCATGTCCAGCATCCGCCCCTCCGGCCGCAAAGCCGATGAAAACCGCGTTGTCTCGATCGAGCCGGGCTTTGCCCGCCACGCTGAAGGTTCGGTGCTGATCCGCGTAGGAGGTACGGAAGTTCTCTGCGCCGCCTCGATTGAAAACCGTGTACCGCCCTTCCTGCGCGGTCAGGGGCAGGGCTGGATCACTGCCGAATACGGCATGCTGCCCCGCGCCACTCACACGCGCGGCAATCGTGAAGCCGCCAAGGGCAAGCAATCGGGCCGCACACAGGAAATCCAGCGTCTGATCGGTCGCGCCCTGCGCGCCTGCGTTGACCTGCGTGCTCTTGGTGAAATGACCATCACACTCGATTGCGACGTGCTGAACGCCGATGGCGGCACACGCTGCGCGGCCATTACCGGCGCCTGGGTGGCCCTCGCCATTGCGCTCGACAAGCAGATCAAGGCTGGCACGCTCAAACGCTCGCCGCTGCGCGCTCAGGTGGCTGCCGTGTCTTGTGGCCTGACCGAAGCTGGCCCGGTGCTCGATCTGGATTATATCGAAGACAGCTCAGCCCAAGCCGATACGAATTTCGTCCTGACCAGCGAAGGCGGCATTGTCGAAATTCAGGGCACGGCTGAAGACGCGCCATTCAGCGAGGCCGAGTTCAATGCCCTTATGGCCTTGGCCAAAACAGGCACGTCACGCCTGTTCGATGCCCAGCGCGCCGCTCTTGAGAGCGTCAAGTGAGCAGCGAGCGACGTCTGCAAAGGGGCGAGCGCATTGTGCTCGCCAGCCATAACAAGGGAAAGCTGGTTGAATTCCGCGCCTTGCTTGCCGAAAGCGGGATTGAAATTGTCTCCGCTGCCGAACTTGGACTGGCCGAGCCGGAAGAAACGGCAGACAGTTTTGAAGGCAATGCCGCCATCAAGGCTCTGGCTGCTGCAAAAGCTACCGGTTTACCCGCACTGTCCGACGATTCCGGCTTTTGTGTTGCGGCACTCGACGGTCGCCCTGGTGTTTATTCGGCACGCTGGGCAGGGCCAGACGGCAACATGACGCTCGCCATGCAGCGTGTTCACGACGAAATAGGCGCATCGCCCGACAAAAAAGCCGCTTTCGTCGCCGTACTCTGCCTTGCCTGGCCCGATGGTACAACACGCTTTACCGAAGGACGTTGCGAAGGCGAGGTCTGCTGGCCACCACGCGGTGATCAGGGTCATGGCTATGATCCGATCTTTGTCCCGCAGGGCGATTGCCGCAGTTTTGCCGAACTCTCATCTGATGAGAAGAATGCGACCAGTCATCGCGGGCGCGCGTTGACCCGGTTTTTACAGAGCTGCGTAACCCCGGATCCTGTCTGACTATATTTGGAGTTTTCATCATGAAGACAAGCTCGTTTCTCCTTATGGCCTGTGCGCTTGCCCCCTTCGTGACGAAGGCTCTTGCTGCACCGCTTTTCGACCCGACAGGATTTGAGCTGCGTGAAACGCAGCCTTTCAGCATCTCGGTGCAGCCAGCCACGGCACTCAGCTCTGCGCAGACAGCGTCCTATCGCCTGGTGCCGGGCGGTATCATGCTCAGCAGTGAGGCCCGCAAACCGACTTCCTACCACGCCCGTCAACCCCGTACCGAGCTCTCGGAAAGCCGTATCTGGCGCGTGCAGGATGCTCCTGCTTTTCTCAGCGCAACCCTCCACATCGATCGCTTTCCCAAATCGGGACAGATTGTTCTGGCTGAACTCGGCCCTGATAACGACAGCGCACCTTTGCTGAGACTGATGGTTGACGGCGATCGGATAGTGCTCCGCGGCATGATTGACGATGCACCGGCCAGTGGCGTGACTGTCGGTACGGTTGACGCCACACATCAGGTGCATATTGCCCTTCAGACACAGGCTGACGGACATCTGACCACCCTAGTCAATGGAACACAGAGCCAGCTGCATCTGACACGCCAGGCTCTCTCCATTCCAGTCGTGTTTCGTACAGGTGCCCATGCAGTTGAAGATATCGGAACAACACCTGACACTGTGACCGTCACCCTTACGGGTCTGAGCGCAAGCCATGGTGCCTCTGGCTCAGGCCTTCGCACGTAAGATCACAACACCAAATGCCACGAAAACAACAGCGGTCAGGCGGTTGAATGCCCGTCTGATGGGACGGCGGCCCAGAAAGCGCGAGAGCGACTGGCCGCCCAGACCATAGGCCGAAAGCCATAGTGAATCAGAACAGAGATAGGTAACAAGCAGGATACCGAACTGCGGCAGTACCGGCTTGTGATGGTCTATGAACTGCGGAAAAAACGCTGCTGCAAAAAGCAGCAATTTCGGATTGCTGATTCCGACCAGAAAGCCATTACGATATAAGGTCCAGATACCTGTCCGACAGACGCGGCTCTCTCCGCTGGGCAGTCTGGTCTGCTCATCGCTCGACCGCCACGCCTTTATTCCCAGATAAACAAGATAAGCCGCTCCCATATAACGGATGACCTCGAACAGACGAGGCATGGCAACCAGAACAGCACCAACACCAGCCATCGAAAGTACAAGAGCGATAAGCAGTGCCGATACACAGCCGGCCATGGCAGCAGTGCTACGTTTGAAACCCACCTGCACGCTGCGGCTTAATGCGTGCATCATATTAGGCCCTGGTGTAGCCGAAATGAAGAAAACGGTGACTACAAAAAGCCACCAGGTCTGCATGGTCATGGATAGCATTCCACCTGCCTGAAACCGGAGAAGACAGAAACCGGCTTGCGATAGCCGATGATCGCGAAGCAGATCTGTATTTATCCCGTCAAAAAAATACCACGATCCGGGTCAGCCCTGATAGGCAATGATCTGCGCTTTTCCAAAGGGGGGGGTATCAGGACCTGATACTTGTCAGATCTCCGGAAAACAGAACAGTTTCTTCTGCCTATCAATCTATATAACTAATAATTTTTATATAAAAATAATAGTAGCAAAATATTGAAAAATTAACAGTGGAGTTATTCGCATTTAACAAACATTATAAATAACTGGGTCAGGATAGGGCCTAAAACTCAGAACGAAAGGTCAAAACCATGCGCGAATTGAATATCGTCGAAATTGACTCCGTCAGCGGCGCTGGCTTTTTCAGCAATTTTGGCTCTCAGCTTGGAAGTGCAATCGGCAACATCGTCGACTGGGCAAGCACCGCCATAAACGGTTCTGCACCGAAGGCGAGCGCGCTTACTCCAGCCACCACACTCGGAACCGGTATTGGCGAAGTTGTCGATACCCTTGCATCACGCAACCTGAACGGCGTTCCACAAGCCGTTCAGACAATAGGGCTTGGTATTACTGGAATCATCGCAGCAGCCAAGGCCAATCAGGCCTGACAGGTTCCGGTCTGGCGGGTCAGGCATTGTCAGCCTGTCAGACCGGTATTTCAGTCATCCATATCTATGCGTGAGTCCCGGATTTTTGACCCGAATGCCTGCCTCTGATGTCTTCTGATCTTTTCAGACAGGAGGCAATCGACGCTCGACGTCATTCCTGGCTTGGCCGGGTTCAAGTTATCCAGCCCCTCTCCTTCCGTCTTGTTGCCTTTGCCACACTCATCCTGTGTCTTGCATTGGCGCTATATGTAGCGCTCGGCGTCTATACACGGCGTGTTCATGCTACAGGATATATGGCACCGTCTTCAGGCCTCATCACAATCGCCGTCAATTCCACAGGCGTCATATCTGCCCAGAATGCCGAGGAGGGCAGACACGTCCATAAAGGTGACGTGCTGTATGTCATCAACATCGAATCCACATCAAGTTCTGGTCCGACGCAGGAACGGGTACTCAACCAGCTTCGTCAGCAAAGTGCGATTCTGAGAAAACAGAAAGCACTCAGGATCAAGGATGGCCCGATCGAAAAAACATCTATCGCGACGCAGATCCGCTTTCTCACTCAGCAGCATGAAGAAATCCGGCACCAGATCGATAATGACAACAAGGTCCTGCCCGTCGTGGAATCGGCAATGAAAAAAATGCAGGCCGCAAAAACCGAGCATATCGTCACAGAGACACAGTTTCAGAACCAGCTCTATACTTATGCCCAGCTACTCAGCAGTCATGCACAGTTCCTGCAAAATCTCTCCGGTATCGAAGGCCAGATAGCCGATCTTACAACCAGGCTCATACGCTATGACAGTCAACAGGCTCACGATCTGAACGACCTCGACAAACAGATTGCCCAAATCGATCAACAAACCATCGAAAGCGAGGCCCAGCGAAGCAATGTAGTCATCGCTCCTGATGATGGCATTCTAACCGCCATTCGGAGCAATCGCGGTCAGCATGTCCAGGCCGGACAGACACTCGCCACACTTTTGCCTACAGGACATACGCTTGAAGCGATGCTGTTCGTCAGCAGTGCTTCGATCGGCTTCTTACACGAAGGCGAACCGGTTCTGCTTCGCTATGACGCCTACCCCTATCAGCGCTTTGGCCTTTACCGCGGCACAGTGGTCGAAGTTACGCGGGCTCCTGTTTCAGTGACTGAAATCAACGGAACAGCCAATAGCGGTTCGCCTCCCGCACCTGCCAGACAGGGTAACGACGTCGCCCAGAACCTGTATCGCATACGTATCCTGCCCGATAAGCCCTATGTCATGGCTTATTCAGAACGAAAGCCACTACAGGCAGGAATGGCGGTTCAGGCAGATATCGCTATTGACACACGGAAACTCTACGAATGGCTCTTCGACCCTCTGATCAGCGTTCGTGACGATATCTACATGGTCAGTGGTGGAATGGTGCGTGGACGATGAAAGCGCTTAACGCGATTGAGTTCGGCTTTCAGTCAAAAACACCGGTGATCCTGCAGGTTGAAGCTGCTGAATGCGGCATGGCCTGCCTGGCCATGATCATGGGTCATCACGGCAATCGCATCGATCTGCCCACACTGAGACGGCGTTTCTCGCTTTCAATCAAGGGTAGCACACTGAAAGATCTGATGATGACGGCTGACCGGGTCGGGCTTGCAACCCGCGCCGTACGTCTTGATCTGGATGAGCTGTCCGGTCTGCGTCTGCCATGCATCCTGCACTGGAGCCTGACCCATTTTGTCGTTCTGACAAAAGTCTCCGGCAACAAAATTGTCATCCACGATCCCGCCTTTGGTCGACGCGTACTCGGTCTCGATGTCGTTTCACGTGAATTTACCGGCATAGCGCTCGAAGTCTTTCCAAACGAGAATTTCCGCAAAGAAGATGCACGGGAAACCCTGCGTCTGCGTGACCTGTTTCAGCATATCTCGGGACTGCGTTCGTCGCTTCTGATGCTTGGGGTTCTTTCTCTTGGGCTGGAAGCCATTGCCATTATCATGCCGATGGTTTCACAGGTGATCATCGATGAAGTCGTGGTGACATCCGACCATGAATTGTTGATTACCATCGCTTCCGGAGTGGCGCTCCTCCTCCTTTTGCAGTTGCTGATCTCCTGTGTGCGACAATGGTCGGTGCTCATTCTTGGCACCCGTGTCGGACTGCAGTGGAGTGCGGGGTTGTTCGACCATCTGTCACGCCTACCGCTCGATTATTTTACAAAACGCCATGTGGGCGACGTTCTTTCTCGCTTCAACGCGATTGCCTCAATCCAGAAGACCATGACAACCGATATGGTCCAGACGATCATGGATGGTTTGATGGCTATAGGCATGGGCATCATGCTGTTCATCTATGGCGGATGGCTGGGCGCCGTTGCTTTCGTAGCAGTCGCTCTTGATGTTGCCTTGCGTCTGTTTACCTATCGTCTTTATCGCGAAGCAAATGAAGAGCAGATCGTCTTCGACGCACGTCAGCAAAGTCATTTCATCGAGACCATCCGCAACATGGCCAGCGTCAAATTGCTGGGGTTACGCGAACGACGACGCGCATCATGGCTCAACCTTATCATAGACAGCATCAATGTCCGGCTGCGCATACAACGTTATGATCTTGTCTACGGACGTCTTGCTGAACTGATTTTCGGGGCAGATCGCCTGATCATGATGGTGCTTGGCGCCTTTGCTGTCATGAAAGGAGCCATGACCGTAGGTATGTTGGTGGCCTTTCTCTCCTACAAGGACCAGTTTGCAGGACGGATTGGCAGCCTGATCAACAGCGCTTTCCAGATCCGCATGCTCAGCGTTCAGACTGAACGTCTGTCTGATATCGTCATGACAGCTACAGAGCCTCAGGAAGCTCCGTCCAGTCCTGTCAGCGGGACACCCGGCCCAGCAAGAGGGGCGCTCACCTGCGAAGATCTTTCTGCACGATATGGAGCCCATGATCCCTGGATTTTCCAGAATGTGTCGCTGAACGTTCCAGCAGGACGCATTATTGCCATCGTCGGACCGTCAGGCTGCGGCAAAACCACTTTTCTCAAAGCACTCATGGGACTGATGGAAATCCCGAGTGGCCGGATCACGCTCGATGGTAACGACATCACAGCGCTGACCCTTGAGGGCTATCGCAACCGGATAGCCGGAGTCTTGCAGGATGATGGGCTGTTTTCGGGTTCCATTGCTGAAAATATCAGCGGTTTTGCAGAGGAACCTGATGAAAGCTGGCTGAGGCAATGTGCCACCCATGCAGCTATCCTGCAGGATATCGAGCATATGCCTATGGGGTTTGATACGCTGATTGGCGATATGGGTGCCGGCCTCTCGGGAGGACAAAAACAACGTATTATTCTGGCCCGCGCCCTTTATCGCAAACCTGATATCCTGTTCCTCGATGAAGCAACCAGTCATCTGGACGAAGCGACAGAGGCGCATGTTGCCTCGGCTTTACGGGAAATGCGGATCACCCAGATTATCGTCGCCCATCGTCCGGCCACCATCGCGCATGCAGACCGGATCTACGTCTTTCAGCCAGGCGGTATTCTGCAGGAGTATATTCCACAGGGTCGGGTATCATAGGCCCTGCAGTAAAAGACGGCGGCCTGCAGCTCAGCCTTCCAGAGATTGCAGCTCGAACAGACGACGATAAATTCCTCCCTCACGCTGGACCAGTTCACCATGCGTCCCGTCTTCCATCAGCTTGCCTTTGCTGAATACGAGAATGCGATCAAGCTCCATAACGGTTGAAAGGCGATGCGCCACGACAATCACCGTACGCCCCGCCATGAGTCGATGCATGGCTTCCTGCACCAGGACTTCAGATTCAGAATCCAGACTGGAAGTGGCCTCATCGAAGATCAGCAAGGGGGCGTCAGCAAGAAAAGCGCGGGCAATGGCTACGCGCTGACGCTCGCCACCCGACAGCTTTACACCGCGCTCACCAACAAGCGTGGCATACCCATCAGGCAGCCGCTCGATGAAGGCGCTGGCATTGGCAAGACTGGCCGCACGTTCGATTTCCGCCTGGCTGGCACCGGGACGGCCATAGGCAATATTCTCCGCCAGAGAACGATGAAACAGCATCGGTTCCTGGGGTACTATGGCAATACGGGCACGCAGCGAATCCTGGGTTACATCACGCACATTCACATCATCAATCAGCACCCGGCCTTCATTCGTGTCATACAGGCGTTGGATCAGCTTGGTGAAGGTTGTCTTGCCCGAGCCGCTCGGCCCGACCAGAGCCACACGTGATCCGGGCGTAATGGTCACATCCAGATCCTCGTAAAGTGGCGTGTCCTGACCCGGATACTGGAAGGTAACCTTCTCGAAACGCACACGACCGGTTGTAAAGGCAGCCTTTTTTGCCCCCTTGCGGTCCTGAACACCTGGTGCCTCGTCAAAAATTGCGACCAGTTCTTCCATTTCATTGACCGAACGCTGGACCTGACTGACCTGCTGGCCCAGATCGCGCAGATAGCCCTGCACCAGAAACACCATGGTCAGCACATAGGCGACATCACCCGGGCCCGCCTTGCCCTGCCACCACTGCCAGACAACCATGACCACCAGCAGCATACGCATGACCAGCGATGAGAAGCCCTGAAGATTGGCGCTGTTTGTTCCCCTGATCCAGGTACGGGCCGTACGCGCGCTCCATGCTTTCAGCACGCGTCCCAGACGACGCTCCTCACGCCGCTCGGCACCAAAGGCCTTGACCACGGCATTACAGGTCACCGCATCGGCAATAGCCGCCCCTACCTTGGTATCCCACCGATTGGCCGCACGCGCTGAGGGCGCCACATAACGCAGCGTCAGCATGACCGAGAGCCAGGTAAAAAGCACGACCGAAAGGGCCAGTACTGCCCCCATAAGCGGCGAGTGCCAGGCCAGAACCAGTGTCGTGCCCGTCAGGACCAGCACTTCAGGAGCAATAAGCAGAAGCAGCGTATCATCAAGTGTGTCGATGGCCCACATGCCACGCGTCAGCTTGCGCACGGTGGAGCCCGCGAAATTATTGGCGTGCCAGTCGGTCGAGAAACGCTGCACACGAGCAAAACCCTGAGACAGGGCGCGCTGCATGATTGCCAGACTCAGATGGGTAATTCCGAGATAGGAAGAACGACGCCCGAGCAACCCGATAAGCCCCAGGGCAATCAGCCCCCCTGCCATCATCAGCGCATCATTACGCAGAGCAAGCTGGGCAGCATCATGCGGCGCTCCCCCGCTATGGCTGGAGATATCGGTTACCAGTCGCCCTGAAAGAACGGGGGTCGCCACATCGGCAATCGTCGCCAGTGCAATGCCCAGCACCGTACGTGCCAGAAAAGCCGGGTGCTCCAGCCAGCGGCGCATGACAAAGCGCACAATATCAACAAAGGCGATATCGCGCGGCTTTGTTCGGTGAGTGAGAACGGTCTGGTCGGGCTCGGACACGAAAGAAAGCTCCTCCGCCAGATGATTGAACCGGGCGGGCATACTGGAAGTCTTGATCGGGAAGCGCTTATTGTGGGGTTTCAAGCGTCCTTATGCAACATGATGAAACGGTTCTGATGTCTCTTCCTTCGGCCAAGCGGGCCATGACCCGCGCCCAGGCACGCGATTTCATCACTCTGCTCGCCCAGGCCAATCCCGATCCGGAAAGCGAGCTCGACTATAGCGACGCCTTCTCGTTGCTGGTTGCAGTCGTGCTCTCAGCCCAGGCAACAGACAAATCGGTCAACAAGGTCACTGCCGGATTATTTGCCGATGCACCCAACCCCGCCGCAATGGTGGCACTCGGGGAGGAAGGCATAGCCAGCCACATACGCACTATCGGTTTGTGGCGCGCCAAGGCGAAGAATGTTCTTAAGCTTTCGGAACAGCTGCTGGCCCTGCATGAGGGCGCCGTTCCTGCCGACCGGGCCGCACTGGAGGCTTTGGCAGGGGTCGGACGCAAGACAGCCAGTGTCGTTCTGAACGTCATGTTTGGCGAAAGCGCGATGGCAGTCGATACGCATATCTTTCGTCTCGGCAATCGCACCGGACTGGCACCGGGCAAGACCACCCGGGTTGTTGAAGAGGGTCTGATCAAACGCATTCCGCCCGATATGCTACGCCCTTCACATCACTGGCTGATCCTGCACGGTCGTTATGTCTGCAAGGCACGCAGCCCCGAATGCTGGCGTTGCGTTGGGTTTACGCCTTGTCTTTTCCCCCTCAAGGCCCAGATGCTGAAGGCAAAAGGAGAGTCTGTATGAGCACATATATCATCTTCACCCGCGAAGAGACCCTCGATCAGAAGGAACTCGATACCTATTCCTCTCTCGTCGCCGAAACCTTTGAGGGCCATCCGATCAAGCCGATCGTGGCCTATGGCGACCAGAAGGCTCTCGAAGGCAGCGAGCCCGAAGGAGTTGTTGTCGTTGAATTCCCGGACAGGGCCTCCGCTCTGGCCTGGTACGATGGCGATGCCTACCGCAAGGTGCGAGAGCATCGTTTCCGCGGTGCAAAATATCGTGCGACCCTCGTAGAGGGCGTCTGATATTCTGCCCAAGCCTGACCGGATGACGCCATCCGGTCAGAAAACCTGCCTAATTCGAGCGCAGTGTCGGGATTGCCCCCATAGCGGCAAGGTCCCACCGGATCTGGAAGGGCTCAAGCCCCTGATAGGCCCCCACATGAATATATGGATTACGCGCGACGCCATTATTTCCTCCGAAGGCAATAACGTCGCCTGACTTCACTTGGTCGCCCTCTTTCACACGTATATCCTGCACATGGGCATATACGACCATCATCCCGTCATCACGCCGGAAGACTATCATGCCAGCAGGTGACTTTCCCGTTATACCGGGCCGATTGGTTACAGGATTGACGTGCACATAGGTCACAGTACCATCGAAAGGCGCATGAATACCCACATGCCAGCCGTACCAGTCCTTGTTGTTTCGCCCTGACCCTCTGAAGAGCTGAAAAAAGCCACCGGCCTTGGTCACACCGCCCACCACCATACAATCCGTACCGAGAGCATCGCCGACTGTGGTCATCTGACCAAGCGGATGTTCACTGCAGACAAAAGGTTGATCAAAAAGAGGGGCCAGCGTCACCTCACGAATGACTTCCGGCTGCCGGGCGATTTCCTCCAGACCAGGCGGGAGGTTCATCGCCTTGAGTTTTTCATGATAGGCACGCAGCAATGCCGTACTGGGGGTCGCCGAAACCTTCAGGGGCACTATGCCCAGAGAGAAGACGAACAAGAGCAAAAATCTTCTGACAGGCTTCATAGGGCACTCTTTTTTGCTTTTCTGACCGCAGCGGAAAAACGTCGCTGAGAAACAGTCCAGATACCGACAATCACCATTGGCAATGCCCGTCAGCATAGCTTTCGAAATGACATAATGTGAGAGTCGGGACAAAACGTCTTCATTCACGTTCTCTTGGGCTAGAACAATCTGGTTTCGCCCCTCAAGAGTCGTAGGTTTCATGTCATCACTCAGCCTGTTCGCGATCCTGCTGACGCTTTGCACTATCTGCGGTATTCTCAATTACAAACTGCTGCGTCTGCCCATGACCATCGGCATCCTGCTGATTGCCATGGTGGGATCACTGGTAATCAAGGGGCTCGACATCGTCCTGCCGAGCGTCGATCTCCATACGCTGCCGATGCATCTGCTGGACTCAGCCGATTTACCCGGAAACCTGCTGGATGGCGCCCTCTCCTTCCTGCTTTTTGCTGGCGCGTTGCAGGTTGATACACGTCATCTCATGGAACGTAAGTTCTCGGTTCTCTTCCTTGCGATTGTCGGAACCATTCTGGCGGTTTTCCTGCTCGGGGGGGCCATGTACTGGGTTATGGCACTGGTGGGACTGCCAATTCCGTTTCTGTGGTGCGTGGTGCTGGGTGCCATTCTGGCCCCGACTGATCCGGTCTCTGTGGTGGGCATGCTCAGACGCCTCGGTTTACCGGGGCCAATACAGGCTATTTTTGCCGGGGAGAGCCTGTTCAATGACGGAGTCAGCATCGTTATTTTCGGGCTGGCCATGACATTGGTCACCGGAGAGGCACATCATCTGACCCTGCTCGACGCACTGGAGGCGTTCGGAGTCGAGGCTATCGGAGGCGGCTTACTGGGGTTTGTTGCCGGGCTGGTCGCGCTTTTCTGTTTCCGGGCCGTACGCGACAGCCATCTTCAGCTTCTCGTTTCCCTCAGCCTTGCGGCAGGCACGTTCAGTCTTGCTCATGCGCTGGGCATGTCCGGCCCGATTGCCGTAGTCGTCGCCGGGCTGTGCCTCGGCAGCGAGCGAGCGAAGAGCAGCATGGACGAGCATGCCCGCGAAGAACTCAACAGCTTCTGGACGCTGGTTGATGAGGTTCTGAACGCATTGCTGTTCCTGATGATCGGGTTTGAAGTGCTGGCCACCATACCGGGCATGCATGCACTCTGGGCCCTGCTTCTTGGTATTCCTCTCTCCATCGCTGCGCGCGCGCTCAGCGTGTTTCTGGCAATCCTGCCGATCCATCTTTATGGCGAGGACCGCGGGCGCATGCTGGCCGTTCTCACCTGGGGTGGCCTGCGGGGCGGTATTTCCCTTTCACTGGCCCTCACCCTGCCCGCAGGACCAATGAAGGATATTCTGGCACCGATCTGCTACGGGATCGTGGTGTTCACAATTCTGGTGCAAGGCCTGTCCATGGAGCGTGTGGCCCTGCATTTCTATCCCAGGACCAGATAGCCGTTACTCCGACCGGGCCAGCGGCAGGTTCGGCACCCCCCTGAAGCCAGGGCGTGGCACCCAAAGACGCGCTCCACGCCAGGAGCGGTCGGAGACGAGCCTGAGCCCGTCACCCTGAACCCAGACGGCTATCGCCCCCTCACGCCAGACAGTAAATCGATCGATGTACAGGGGCGGATGACAGTCTTCAGGCAAAGGCGCGGCACTGATCACAAACTCTTCTCCCTGACAGGCTTCCGGGCGATCCTCGGAAGGTGGCAGAGCAAACCACAAAGCAACAAACCGTCTGCCTATGGCAAGATCGCATTCCGTCGCATTGCACGAAGGCGTGCTGACACTTGCCTGAACCGGCAACGGCCAGGCCCGTCGCCAGGCATCCAGCACATGTGTTTCAAGGCCATTATGCGGCCCGGCAATCCAGTACCGGTTTTCCTGAAAGGCGATAAGACCGGCATCGGGGGATACAAGCAAGGCAGGCTTTTTGACAAAAACTGACGACACCACCCCGACCAGGATCAGAGGCAAAAAAACGACCCGCATCCCCCCCCGCCACAGACAGAGCCCTGCGAGCCCTGTCATGTACAACAGCAGCGCCCACCAGCTCACATGAGGCACCGGAACATGCGCCAGCGGCAGAGAAGCGACATGACATGCCAGAAAAGAGATCACGCCAATCCCCTGCCCCATTATCTGGAGCGGCAGTCCTGACAGGCCGAGCGGCATGAGCAACAGGGCACAGAGCCCGGCAGGCATGACACAGAAGGCCGCGATCGGCACTGCCAGAAGATTGGCCAGAATGAACCAGGGCTGAAAACTGCCGAACCCTGCCATAACCAGAGGCAAGGTAGCCCCGCCTGCAAGGGCGCTGGTCAGGGCAAGCAGCACGAGATGATACCCCGCCCCGTTTCGCTTTCCTTGTTCGGCCCTTCTGATGAAATGCGGCCTTAGCGCTTCGTATCCGGCAATCAGCGCCATGACAGCAGCAAACGACATCTGAAAGGACAGATCGAGCACAAGAACCGGAGAGACCATGAGCAGCACGAGAGCGATCAGCGCCAATGAACGCATTGACAGCACGGTCCGCCCACTCAGAAGGGCAAGGGTTGCCAATCCGGCCATTCCCAGACTGCGCAAGGCGGGCAGATGGAACCCGGTAAGCGAAACATAGACCAGTCCGGCACATAAGGCAGAGAAGGCTGCCATTTCCCGACAGGGCAGACGCAATCCAAGCCAGGGCCACAATACCAGGACCTGTCTTGTCACAACAAATACTGCCGCCATGACCAGACCCAGATGCAGCCCGGCAACGGCAAGAATATGGGCAAGACCTGACGCTGCATAAGCCGCGCGCGTCTCCCGACTGATTCCCTCGCCATGACCAGCGATCAGTGTCGAGGCAATTGCGGCGCGCTGTCCTGAAAGATGACGGGCAATCTCGGTAGCGATCTGCATTCGCCATCGTCCAAGCACGTAACCCTGCGGTGCTTTCAGAATATCAGGCACTCCGAGCACGCGCCCTGTTCCGGCCAGACCATCAAACCAGAACTCTCTCTGACGGTCACGTCCACCGGGAAAATCCGGCCAGTCAGGCGGGCGCAGCACCGCACGCAGACGCAGCATCATGCCCGGGACGTAATTCTGCCCGTCATGAGTAAAAACCAGCAGATCGCGTTTCAGAGGAGCCATGCCGATATCGACCCCGGTTTCAAACACGGCCTTGCGGATACGCAGGCGTTGCAGATTCTGACCGGTCTCTCCGTTGCGGGAAACACCGGCAATCGTGCCATGCAGTGTCACAGCGAGAGAAGGCAGGGCTGGCATTGGCGGCTGACGCCTGGCCTGATCGCGTGCCGCCAGAAACCCCAGACTGGTCATCAGCACAGCAAAACCGAGACTGCGTAGTGTGAGCTGTCGCCAGCCGCAAAGCAGCATCAGCAGAGCCAGTGCAGCGCAAATACAGGCCTGCCAGAAACCAGGCTCGTATCGGGGCAGAAAATAAGTCAGACTTCCCACTGCCCAGGCAACAGGCAGCCATGCGACAAGAGCACGCCCCTGAACCATCAGCAGGGAGTCGAAAAAGGCTGTAATACGCGTCAGACTCATGGCGTGTTGCATCGATCAAAGGCTAACTGCCTTGTGGAAACATTCGATCTAGGTACCGCGAGGAAAACATTCAGCTCCGACCACCCGTCACGGATTTTTCATAAACAGCCCAAAACAAGGGGAAATGAACTTCTATATTACGATTATTGAAAATAATACTGCCATCTATTCACGATACATGATTGGAAATTTCTCCTTCTTCCTTTCTGCTGAACAAACCAAAGCTGGCTGAAAGCACCTTTGTTTTCACGTCTCAGGACGAGCTCTCAAGCGGACTGCGATCCGCACAACAAAATGCCATCCCATAGTGTGCCGCCCCTAATCATGCTATGCAGCCGCCATGACCGTTCGCACACGCTTTGCCCCTTCTCCCACCGGCTTGCTGCATATCGGCAATGCCCGTGCGGCCCTGTTCAATTTCCTTTTTGCCCGCCACCATGGTGGGCAATTCCTGCTCAGAATCGAGGATACGGACCGTGAGCGCTCCACGCAGCGTGCGGTCGATGTGATCTTTGAAGGTCTGGCCTGGATGGGAATCAAGGCGGATGAGGAGCCCGTGTTCCAGTCCACCCGACAAGGCCGACACACGGAAGTGGCACAGGAATTGCTGGCAAAGGGCCTCGCCTATCGTTGCTACTGCACAGCTGATGAGCTGAAGCAGATGCGCGAAGACGCCATCGCGAACGGCCAGCCGCCCCGTTATAACGGCATGTGGCGCGACCGCGATCCGGCCGAAGCTCCCGAGGGAGCGCCTTTCGCGGTGCGTCTGAAAGCACCGCGCGAGGGCGAGAGCGTGATCAACGATCTGGTTCAGGGTGAGGTCCGCGTGGCCAATGCCGAGATGGACGATTTGATTATCCTGCGTTCAGACGGTACGCCAACCTATCTCCATGCTGTAGTCTGCGATGATCATGACATGGCCATTACCCATGTCATTCGTGGTGACGATCACCTGACGAACACCTTCCGTCAGGCCATGATCTATCGCGCCATGGGCTGGAATCTACCGCATTTCGCCCATCTGCCGCTGATCCATGGTCCCGATGGCGCCAAGCTGTCCAAGCGCCATGGTGCGCAATCGGTTGTGGAATTCCGCGATGAAGGCTTCCTCCCGGAAGCTTTGTGCAACTATCTGCTGCGTCTTGGCTGGGGTCATGGTGACGCCGAAATCCTGAACCGTGAGGAACAGATCCGTCTGTTCGATCTCGATGGCGTCGGTCGTTCGCCCTCGCGTATGGATTACGTCAAACTGACCCATCTCAATGGCGTCTATATGCGGGAGGCCGATGATGCCCGCCTGACCGATGATGTGATCGAGCGCCTGAAAGAGCGCGAGGATGTCACGGTCGACGATGCATTGCGCGCCCGTGTACTGACGCTCATGCCGGGGCTAAAGGAACGCGCCAAGATGCTGACCGAGCTGGCCGACAGCGCGGCCTTCCTCGGGCGCAGTCTGCCCTTTACCTATGACGCCAAGGCGCAGAAGCAGCTTTCGGAAGAAGGTAAGGATGTACTGCGCGGGGTCGCGCAGGCGCTTGCTCTGGTCGAGCCTTTCGAGGCTGCCGCCATCGACAGCGCGTTGCGTGAATTTGCCGAGAGCAAGGCCATCAAGCTGGGTCAGGTCGCGCAGCCCTTGCGTGCCGCCATGACCGGCAGCACGGTCTCGCCCGGTATCGATCTGACCCTGCAAGCCCTTGGCCGGGACGAGGTTCTGGCCCGTATAGGAGCCGCGATCGCGCATGGCTGACACGCTCGCCCGGAAGCACCATCTGCTCGGCCTCGAAGGCATGAGCGCCGAAGAGATCACGCCTTTTCTCGATCTCGCGGCGAATTATGCGCTGCTGAGCCGCTCGCGCACCGCGCCCCGTGATGCGCTGCGCGGCCGCACCGTGATCAACATGTTCTTCGAGGACAGCACCCGCACCCGCACCAGTTTTGAACTGGCAGGCAAGCGTCTGGGGGCCGATGTCATCAACATGACGGTGGCCACGTCTTCGGTGAACAAGGGCGAGACGCTTCTCGATACGGCCGCAACACTCAACGCCATGCGTTGTGATCTGCTGGTGGTGCGTCACGCACAATCCGGCGCTCCCGCCCTGCTGGCACAAAAGGTCGAGGCCAGCGTGGTCAATGCCGGTGACGGCATGCATGAGCACCCGACACAGGCCCTGCTCGACGCGCTCACCATCAAACGCCATCTTGGTACGCTAAAGGGGCTGAATGTCGCGATCTGCGGCGATGTCGGCCATAGTCGTGTGGCCCGCTCGAACATCCATCTCCTGACTGCCATGGGCAGTCATGTGCGTCTTGTCGGACCGCCGACGCTGGTGCCTGCCGCCATGGCCTCTCTCGGCGCGGTGTCGATCCATCATGATATGGAAAGCGGACTGCGTAACGCTGATGTGGTCATGACGTTGCGTCTGCAACGCGAACGCATGGGCGCCGGGCTGGTGCCAAGTGCTCGAGAGTTCTTCCGCTTTTATGGCGTCGATAGCCGTCGCCTTGCACTGGCAAAGCCAAGCGCACTGGTCATGCATCCGGGGCCCATGAACCGTGGTGTTGAAATCGCTTCGGACGTGGCTGATTCGGTGCAGAGCGTCATTCAGGAACAGGTAGAAATGGGCGTCGCCGTGCGCATGGCCGTTCTCGACCGACTTTCACGCATGCGGACCGCATCATGACCGAACTCGTTTTTGAAAATGTCCGCCTGATCGACCCCGAGGCCGGTACGGACAGTATCAGTCGCCTTCTAGTCAGGGGTGGCCGCATTGCCGACCGTGACAAGGGCGGCGCCGAGGGTAAACCGGAAAACGCACAGATTATTGACGGCAAGGGTGCTGTTCTCTCGCCTGGCCTGGTGGATATGCGTGTGGCCATAGGCGAGCCGGGGTTCGAATATCGCGAAACCATCGCCTCCTGTGCCCGCGCTGCCGTTTCAGGGGGAATAACCACTCTGGCGGCTCTGCCGAACTCCAAACCCGCTATTGACGAGCCCGCACTTGTACGTCTGCTGCGCGGCCGTGGCGAAGAGACGGGTCTTGTCAGCATCCTGCCCTATGGCGCCCTGACAAAAGGCTGCAATGGTGAGGAAATGGCCGAACTTGGCATGCTGCGTGAGGCAGGTGCCGTAGCCTTTACGGACGGCATCCATGCCATAGCCGACACCAAACGCATGCGGCAGCTTCTGGCCTACGCCAGGGGCATTGACGCCCTTGTTGTACAGCACCCGGAAGATCCGTCCCTTGCCAAAGGCGGCACCGCTACGGCCGGAGCCCTCGCCACACGCATGGGTCTGGCCCAGATCCCGGCAGCCGCTGAGGCCATCCTGATCGCACGCGATATCCGCCTCGCAGAAATGACGGGGGCAAGACTGCATTTTGGTCATGTCTCGACCGGCGAGGGTCTCGCCCTGATCCGGCAAGCCAAGGCACGGGGACTGGCCATCACCTGCGACACAGCGCCTCCCTATTTCGCGCTGAACGAAGAAGCGATCGGCGAATTTCGCACCTATGCCAAACTCTCTCCGCCTCTGCGTGCAGAAGAAGACCGTCTGGCCGTCTGTGCAGCGCTGGCTGATGGCACAATCGATGCCATCGCCTCAGATCATGCCCCCTGGGATGCCGATGACAAGCGTCTGCCCTTCGCCCAGGCCAGCGCAGGAGGCACCGGTCTGACCACCTTGCTCGCCGTGGGACTTTCCCTCGTGCATGAAGGTCACCTCAGCCTGACGCAACTCATCACCCTGGTTACACGCAACCCGGGGCATCTGCTGGGCAGTGAGGCCGGGACAGTGCAGGAAGGCGCCAGCGCCGATCTATGTCTGTTTGATCCCGATGCCGAATGGATCGTCGAGGCAGGTAACCAGCCCGGCCGGGCCCAGAATACCCCCTTTGACGGACGCAGGCTCAAGGGCCGGGTCGTAGGCACCTGGAAAGCCGGGCGCCATGTCTATGGTGAGGCTTCTGTATGATCCAGACCTTGCTGAAGCCTGATTTCCTTCTTTGTGCCGGGCTTGCCTATCTGCTCGGCAGCATTCCTTTCGGTTTGCTGATTGCCCATGTTGGCGGAGCCGGGGATATTCGCAAGATCGGCTCAGGCAATATTGGCGCGACCAATGTGCTTCGTACCGGTCGCAAAGGGCTTGCTGCCGCCACGCTGCTTCTTGACGGTCTCAAGGGGGCGCTGGCTGTCCTGATGGTTCGCCTGCTGCTTGCTGCCGATCTGCAGACCGGCATGGCGGTCGCTGGTGTGAGCGTGGTGATTGGCCATTGTTTCCCGGTCTGGCTGGGTTTTCGTGGCGGCAAGGGCGTTGCAACCGGGCTGGGCGTCCTGTTTGCCCTGTGCTGGCCTGTCGGTATTGCCTGCTGCATTGTCTGGCTTGCTGTTGCCAAGCTCTCCCATATTTCATCGGCAGGTGCCCTGGCGGCTTTTGCCGTCGCGCCTTTCATCATGCCACCGCTGGCCATGCAGCCGATACACAGTCCACTGCCTGTCGCCACACTGATTCTGACGCTCATCATTCTGTTGCGGCACACAAGCAATATAAAACGTCTGATCACAGGTCGGGAAACACGTATCAATATAGACCCCCCTCCGCAGACAAAGCGGGAAATCTGACGCCAGATGATCCCGCCGCCCTCAGCCAGCGAACGCATCGACATGATGCGCCTCGCTCGTACTGACGGGATCGGGCCGGTCAATTTCCGACGCCTGCTAAAAGAGTATGGTTCGGCCACAACTGCCATCGACATCCTTCCAGAACGTGTCCGCAAGGCAGGTAGGCGGGCCGGTGTCATTATTCCAACACGCGAGTCGATTGCCGAGGAACAGGAAGCTCTTGAACGATTCGGTGGGCAGCTGCTTGTTCTCGGCGATCCTGATTATCCGCCCCTCCTGGCGCGCCTCCCGGATGCCCCGCCCGTTCTGGGTGTCTGGGGACGGGTTGCGCTGCTCTCAGAACAGGCCATCGGTATTGTCGGCGCGCGCAATGCTTCGGCAGGAGGACTGCGTATCGCCGAAAGCCTGAGCGGTGCCCTGGCTCTCGAGGGATGTGTAATTGTCTCCGGCCTTGCTCGTGGCATCGATTCTGCCGCCCATCGGGCAGCACTCCATACCGGGATGACCATTGGTGCAGCAGCAGGGGGGCTGGATTGTTTCTACCCTCCTGAAAACGAGAGTCTCTACCGCGCTGTAGCCGAACGTGGCTGCATCGTGACCGAAGCACCTCTTGGCACCATCCCGCAGGCCAGTCATTTCCCCCGGCGCAATCGTCTTATCGCAGGGCTGTCCCTCGGGGTTATCCTGATCGAAGCGGCTCTGCGTTCCGGCACCCTGATCACAGCCCGCCTTGCCCTTGATTATGGTCGCGATGTCTTTGCCGTGCCGGGGTCCCCCCTTGATCCACGCTCTCGTGGCGGCAATGACCTCATACGTCAGGGTGCAATCCTGACAGAAACCGCCGAGGACGTTCTGAGCCAGATCGGAAGCCCGGGCAATCCGCGAGTCGCGCCGGAATGGACCGGATTTCCCGGGTTCTCAGAGGCAGCCTCCCCCGGCGTCACACCGACGCCCACCCCTGATGAAGTGCGTCAAACAGTTCGCGATCTGCTCTCTCCTGCGGCCGTAGCAGTTGACGACATCGTGGCGCGCTGCCAGTTCTCGGTATCCATGGTGCTATCCGCCCTGTCAGACCTTGAACTTGGCGGCGTAGCGACTTTCCTTCCCGGGGGGCAGGTTGTTCTATCAGCCTGATCCGCCGGTTCCGAGCAGGCCGGAGCGGTTCTGGAGTAGAGATGACTGATGTCGTAGTGGTCGAAAGCCCGGCAAAGGCGAAGACCATCAACAAATATCTGGGCGATAATTTCATCGTTCTGGCATCGTTTGGCCATGTCCGTGACCTGCCGCCCAAGGATGGCAGTGTAAGGCCTGACGAAAACTTCGCTATGGACTGGCAGACCGATGAACGCGGCGCCAAGCAGATCGCGACTATCGCCAAGGCAGTCAAAAACGCCAGCACACTCTACCTCGCCACTGACCCGGATCGCGAAGGCGAAGCCATTTCCTGGCATGTGCGGGCGGCACTTGAGGAGAAAAACCTGCTGCGTGGCAAAAACGTGCAGCGGATCACCTTCAACGAAATCACAAAATCGGCTGTGCAAACAGCGATGGCCAATCCGCGCGCGCTCGATCAACCCCTGATCGATGCCTATATGGCCCGCCGCGCACTGGATTATCTTGTAGGTTTCACGCTCTCTCCGGTGCTGTGGCGCAAGCTGCCTGGCAGCCGCAGCGCAGGGCGTGTACAATCGGTCGCACTCAGGCTGATCTGTGAACGCGAAGCCGAGATCGAGGTCTTCAAAAGCCGCGAATACTGGTCGGTCACCGGCGGTTTTGCCACGCCACGCAACGCAGCGTTCTCAGCGCGCCTTACGCATCTTGACGGACGCAAGCTCGACCAGTTCGATCTGGACAATGAAGAGAAAGCCCATGCCGCGCGTGATCTGGTAGCGCGCAGCGCCTTTACTGTTCGTTCTGTCGAGCGGAAAAAAGCCCGTCGCAACCCGCCTGCACCGTTCACTACTTCAACCCTTCAGCAGGAGGCCTCGCGCAAGATCGGCATGAGCGCGCAATCGACAATGCGCGCGGCCCAGCAGCTCTACGAAGGTGTCGATCTCGGAGGCGAAACAGTCGGTCTCATCACCTATATGCGTACCGATGGCGTCACCATGGCAGCCGAGGCCGTCCATGCCATTCGTGACATGATAACCAGCAGCTATGGCCCGCCCTATCTGCCGGAAAAGCCCCGCGTCTATACGAGCAAGGCGAAAAACGCGCAGGAAGCGCATGAGGCGATCCGCCCAACCGATGTCACGCGCACACCCGAATCCATGGCGCGCCATCTCTCGGGCGAGCAGATGCGCCTGTACGAACTGATCTGGAAGCGCGCTGTCGCCTCACAGATGCAGTCGGCGGAACTCGACCAGGTGGTGGTTGATCTGTCCGACTCCACAAATCGGTCCGTCCTGCGTGCCAACGGCTCGATCATCGCTTTTGACGGCTTTCTCAAGCTGTACAGCGAAGGCCGCGACGATACGAAATCGGACGAGGATGAAGGCCGCGTTCTGCCTGCCATGAGTGAGGGTGACGCGCTCTCCATTCGTGGTGTCGAAGCTGACCAGCATTTCACCCAGCCGCCGCCGCGCTTCTCTGAAGCCAGCCTCGTCAAGCGTATGGAAGAAATCGGAATCGGGCGTCCTTCGACCTATGCCTCTATCCTGACCGTTCTGCGCGACCGCAATTATGTACGCCTCGATGCCCGCCGGTTCATTCCCGAAGATCGCGGCCGTCTGGTCACTGCGTTTCTGACGTCCTTTTTCGAACGCTACGTCGATACGGACTTTACGGCGACTCTCGAAGAGCAGCTTGATGACATTTCCGATGGCCGTGCCGACTGGCACGACATCATGGCCGCCTTCTGGCGCGATTTCTCGGCAGCCGTAGCGCAGACCAAGGATCTGAAGATTTCCGATGTCATTGACGCGCTTGATGAGGATCTTGGTTCGCATTTCTTCCCGACCCGCGAGGACGGGGGCGATCCGCGCCAGTGTACGGCCTGCGGAACGGGACGCCTTGGGCTGCGACTTGGTAAATTCGGCGCCTTTATCGGCTGTTCGAATTACCCCGGCTGTCAGTTTACCCGTCGTCTGGTCGCTGAAGACGGCGGAGAAGGCGAGACCCTCAAGGAAGGTATGAAGAGCCTCGGCCAGGACCCGGAAACGGGAGAGGACGTCACAATACGCCGTGGCCCCTATGGTCTCTATATCCAACGTGGTGAAGCCGATCCCGACAACAAGAAGATCAAGCCAAAACGCACTACCATCCCCAAGGGACTGGAAGGAGACAAGCTCACACTTGATCAGGCGCTTGGCCTGCTCTCCCTGCCGCGCAAGCTCGGACCCCATCCCGAAACAGGAGAGATGATAGAAGCAGGGCTTGGCCGTTTTGGTCCCTATGTGAAGATGGGCGCAATTTTCGGTACGCTCGACGCGGATGACGACGTACTGACAGTCGGGCTCAATCGTGCCATCGACTCACTTGCCAAGAAGCTGGCTTCGATACGCAATCTTGGTGCGCATCCGAAGGACGGCGAGGCGGTCATGATACGCAAGGGACGCTTTGGTCCCTATGTCCAGCACGGGCAGGTCGTTGCCAATCTCGCCAAGGGCCAGGCAATGGACGATGTAACGTTCGATGAGGCCCTGACGCTACTGGCCGAAAAAGGCAAGCCCCTCAAAGCCAAGACAAAGGCAACGCGCAAGACCGCCACCAAATCGACCCCTGTCGAAAACGGTGAGAAGGCCGAACCCGGAAAGAAGTCCGCGTCCAGGGCAACATCAACGAAGAAACCAGCTGCCAGGAAAGCTACAAACACCAGAAAAAAAGCAGAGTCCTCAGGATCCGCCACCAAGCCTGTAAGGAAAACACGCCAAGCCAAAACAACAGGTGGTGAAGAAACAGAATAATTTGCGCTTTTGATGCCACAGACCGTGGCAAAAACATCGCTCGTCCTGCTAGGCTTCTATCGCGCCTCCTGACGGGTCGCTAAAGCGGAATTCTTAGGGGGAAGCCATCTTCCTGATGGTCAAGGTTACTGGCTCTGAAACACGTTCCTTTCCTGTCTGGCGCGTTATCCCGGTGCAGCCTGGGCACGATTGCGGCGCTATCCTTCATTGCCTGCCTGGAAACAGCGCAGGCACAGGAAGGGCCCGCACTTGATACAGGGTTGCTGAACTCCGTTCTGTCGAGCGCCTTCCGGTTTCTCACACCGCGTACTCTCGAGGTTCATTCAAGCAAGACCTATAGTTTGTGGGGGCTCGACGGGCTGACAGCAATCGATCCGTCAATCACCGTGGTCGAACCGCCCCATGACCCCAACCATCCGGCAATGTTGCGCCTGTCTATCGGCCAGAAAACGGTCTCGGAATTTCGGGAACCGGGCGAGAATGACACGCTCAACTGGGTAAAGCTGATTGTTTCGAGCATGGATGTGGCATGGCATGGTTCGGCCTCCCTGCGTGCCGCCGGACGTGACGCTCTGCTTCAGAGTTTTTTCGACGAGCTGTTCAACCATCTCGACCCCTATTCACGCTATGTCGCCCCGGCTCCCGCAGGGAATGACAGGGCGAACCGAACAGGCGCCCAGGCGGGTGTCGGGCTCTCTCTTGCGCGTGAGAACTCTGCGATCGTCGTGACTGCCATCAATGCCAATGGGCCTGCCTGGGCTGCCGGTGCCAATATCGGCCAGAGACTGCTTGCCGTCGATGGCCGCTCGACGCGGAACCAGGACCCTGCGACAGTCGAGAGCTGGCTCACCGGCGCACCGGGAAGCAAGGTCAAGCTTCTGCTTGCCGACCCCGGCCATCACGGTGCGATCATGCGAATAGAACGCCAGATCGTCCCACCACAGACAGTTTTTGCCAGTATGCACGATCATATCGTGATACTGCGTATCGCCTCGTTTTCCTCGGATACAGCTGAAGAGCTGAGTCAGAATATCGATCAGGCTCTTGAAGACAGGAAACTGACCGGACTGATTTTCGATCTGCGCGGCGATCGTGGGGGGGTGCTTCAACAGGCGGTTACTGCGACAGCCCTCGTGCTCGATCAGGGTATTGCAGTCGTTACCCAGGGCCGTGATCCGAAATCCAATCATATATGGGCAGTGCAGGGGGGGGACATGACCCATGGCCTGCCCATCGTGGCTCTTGTTGATGGCCGTACGGCAAGTGCAGCAGAGATCATGGCGGCGGCCCTGTCTGATCATCGCCGTGCTGTAGTTGTCGGCAGCGCAACACTGGGCAAGGGACTAGTTCAGGCTGTCGGACAAATGCCGGATGGCGGCGAGCTTTTTGTTACCTGGAGCCGCGTTCTGGCGCCTCTGGGCTGGCCACTGCAGGGACTGGGAGTCATACCGCAAATTTGCACTTCACGCGGAGCCTTGGCGCTCAAACAGCAACTGCAATCACTTGCTCAGGGAAAGCTTCTTGACAGCGAAAGCGTCACCGCCAGTCGCGCCCTGCGTTTTCCTGTTTCCGTCTCGCGCATTCTTGATATCAGGCGCCACTGCCCTGCAGCATTGGGTACTGATGCCGATCTCGATACAGCTGCGCTTCTTCTGCATCGACCGGAAAGCTATCATGCTGCAATTGCCGCCATGCCGGACGATATGGATGATGCGCGGCCATGACTGAAGCCCGTCTCAAATCCGGCCTGTGGGCGCGTGGTCTCATGCGACTGATCGAGACGCAGGGGGGCTCAGCCATGATGATCAAACGTGGTGATGACGATGCCGGCGCCGTCCTGGTCATTCTGGTTGACCGTATGGCACGTTGCGCCGTGCTGCGTGATGCGGCCTTCGGTGCGGGCTGGGAGCGCATCACCATGGAAAGCCATGAAGCACTCGATACATATCTCGAACGTCAGAAACGCTATGACCCGGATTTATGGATTCTGGAATTCACCCTCAATGACATAACCGCGCCTGTCGAAAGTATTTTACCTGGCCGGAACGGGTAATTCCATGCAGGCCGCATTGAAAAATGCAGAGGCAGGCTTCTGCGACTGTTGCAACCATCCCACACTCGGAGCAGGAAGAAAGAATGGCGCAACAAAGCGAATGCACCCCGACCGGAAACAGACGTTGCACGGGGATGACAGTTCAGCGAAAAGACGGCATTCAGATCGCTGCGGAAGGCTGCTTGACCGGCCTCCTCTCAGTCTGCCGCGTGAAAAGGATGGAGAAGACGATATGACCCTGGAGCACCGAACGCGCGGTGAAGCCGTTTACCGCCCGTTTTCCGATGTCCCGCAGGCGGTCGGATCGCTTTCCCGCTTTTTCCGCAGGAGTCTCCTGGGCCTGAGCGCTCTGGGCGGCTTCTGCCTTCTGACTGCTCCTGCACAGGCTCAGGTGGTGAAAGGGCTTTATGCGGCAGGCGCAGGTGGCGCAAGTTTCAATCAGGATCAGACCGTACGCCTTTCACCGGTCCTGCCCAGCGGGCGCGACCACTATGATGCGGGCGTAACCGGCCTTGGTTCTGTCGGCTGGGGTCTGGGCAACGGCTTTCGTGTTGAAGTGGAAGGCAATTACCGCAACAACCGTCTGCAACAGTTCAAATCAAGCTATTTCCCGTCTTCTGCCGGGGGTCGTCAGCAGCAATACGGCGTAATGGTCAACGCCCTGTTTGACATGGATATCGGCGCGAACTGGGTCTATCCCTATTTCGGAGCCGGTGTAGGCTATGGCTGGCAGGCCATGAATGCCTCTGTTCGTGCTCCGAATAACTATCTCAACCAGAAAATCGGCGGTACGACCAGCAATTTTGCCTATCAGGGTATCTTTGGTCTTTCCTTTCCGGTTCCGTTTGCTGTCGGACTGTCATTTACAACCGAATATCGCTTCTACTCGATGCTTGGACCAAACGGCCATTACGCGAGTGGCTATGGCAGCATAGGCGGGTATGACACCCCGCGCCCTGCAGGTGCCATGGAAGGTAACCGTGTTACCCGTACCGACTTCAATCATTCCCTGCTGCTGGGACTGCGCTACGAGTTCAATCCGGCCCCTCCCCCACCGCGCAGTGTGCCCGTCGTTACAGCGCCTGCTCCCGCCCCGGCACGCAGCTATCTCGTCTTTTTTGACTGGGATCGTGCAGATCTGACAGATCGTGCTCGCGCCATTGTCGGCACTGCCGCCCAGAACTCGACCCATACGCAGCTTACGCGCATTGAGGTCAATGGCTACACCGATAACAGCGCCGCTCATCCCGGTTCGCGCGGTGAAAGCTACAACATGAAACTGTCGGTCCGTCGCGCTGATGCCGTACGCGCCGAGCTGATCCGTGATGGTGTGCCAGGCGGGCTGATCGTAACCAAGGGTTATGGCGAAAGTAACCCTCTGGTCCAGACAGGGCCGAACACGCGGGAACCTCAGAACCGCCGGGTCGAGATTATTCTGAACTGACAGAATAACGGGAGAGGGTATCCCTCTCCCACCCGTCAGAACGGGAGATACCGCCCCCGTTCCGCAGACCAGCAGGTCCGATTCTAGACAAGTCCGTTGAAAAGAGATGTCGAGAGATAGCGCTCGGCAAATGAAGGAACGATTGACACGATCGTCTTGCCCTCGTTCTCATCACGTTGTGCCAGCGTCAGGGCAGCATGAAGCGCGGCTCCTGAAGAAATCCCGATGGGAATACCTTCAATACGCGCGCAACGCCGTGATGCCGCCATGGCATCACGTTCCGAGACAGCAAGCACACCATCCAGCAGGGATGAATCGAGCGTATTGGGACAGAAACCGGGGCCAATGCCCTGAATTCCGTGCGGACCCGGGTCATCACCATTCAGCACCGCGCTTTCCGCAGGTTCCACGCCCCAGAACTCCATTGATGGTTTGCGCGGCCTGAGAGTGCGCGCGATACCGGTCAACGTTCCCCCTGTGCCCACCCCGGCAACGACAAGATCCACTGTCCCATCCGTATCGATCCATAGCTCCTCAGCTGTCGTTAACGCATGGATCTCGGGATTGGCCTGATTATCAAACTGACTTGGCATCCAGGCATCAGGGAGAGAGGCCACCAGCTCTTCAGCACGCAGAATGGCCCCTGCCATTCCTCGTGCCGCCGGTGTCAGTTCCAGCTGGGCATCCATCAGACGCAACATCTTGCGTCTTTCGATCGACGCGCTCTCCGGCATGGTGACAATCAGCCGATAACCAAGCGCAGCGGATGCAAATGCCAGGGAAATACCCGTGTTACCGGAGGTCGGCTCTACCAGTACCGTGCGCCCCGGCGTGATCTCTCCCCGCGCTTCTGCCTGCTGGATAAGGGCAACGCCGATACGATCCTTTACAGAGCCCAGCGGGTTAAAAAACTCCAGCTTGAGCAAAAGCCGGGCCTTGAGTTTGTCAGCCTGGGTCAGGCGCGGCACAGCCACAAGCGGTGTGCCCCCTACGGTTTGCAGGATCGAGTCGAAAATCTGGCCTCTGGGTGCGGCATAGCCTGACGCCGTACGCGTTTTCTCACCAGGCGCCGTAGGGGTCGTCATGAGCAAATCCTTCTTGCAATGTGGCAGCGCGTTCGTTCCTGCGATGCGCATCTGTGTTTTCCCGGCAATAACTGCTATATTGCGGATAATTTGTCATTGAGGAAAAATCTGGATGTATCTTCGCAGAGACAGGGCGATGATCGCTGTGATCATCATGGTCGATGTGGCCTTTCATGCCGGACGCTCCAGCCTTGTCAGCGGCGGCGATATTGCCGAGCGGGCCGGGTTGGCCCGCAGGGGGATCGAACCACTGCTTCAGGCACTGTCGCGCTCCGGCCTTCTTGAAAGTGTCCGTGGACCACGTGGCGGCTATCGTCTGGGCCGACCGCAACGCGACATTGGTCTTGATGAGATTGTGCGTGTCGTTGTCTCGGAAGACACAGCGAGCGAAGAAGCCGCTCAGGGCGCACTGTTTCGCAATGTCATCGAGCCTTGCTGGCAGGTCCTCGATGAAACGATACGCGGTGAGATGGCGACGCTTACCCTGGAGGAGATGGTCAGGAGGGCAGAAGCTGCCGGACTGCGTCGACCGGTTCACGAGCCTATTTCATTCTCGATCTGATATGCGAGTCAGTCTCCCTGCTTCTTCGCCAGACGCAGAAGCAGGGGAGAAACGGATTCCTACTTCTTGGTGGTCTTGCGACGTGACGTCGTGTGCTTGGCGACAGGTTTCCTGGCTGCCGGAGCGACTGTAGCCTTCGGAGGGGCCGCAATGGTAACGCCCGTTGCATCAACCGATGCATTGACAGTCAGCCTGGTGCGCTTTTCGGTCCCGCCGGGAATCAGGACGGCGGTAAAGCTGTCCTTACCTGCATAGGCTGTGCTCGGTGTGTAGGTAATGTAGGTGTGATCATCAAAATTGTACATGAAGGCCTTGCCATGCTGAGGCGCAGGCGCAACGCCGAAAGAACGATAATTGGTGTTGCCCGGCTTCTGCACGGCAAGGGCACAGAGACCATCATCGCTGCGCACCGTCATATCGACGCTCATGCTGCCATCAGGCGCCGTCTTGACCGGAGTCGTCGTACAGACAGCAGAGACTTTCTGATAGCCGAAGGGGTTGGGAGGAACGACGCGCTGTACGACGGGCTGTTGCGCGCAAGCCGCCAGAGTCAGAGCCGAAACGAGAGTAATTGCAGAACCACGCAGTCGCACCATCAACTCCACTGATCACATGTCATCGAAAATCGATACTGCTTTTTGTTATACCAGCAGGCCCGACACCGGATGTCTCCCGGCATGATCAACGCCTCCGGAGACAAATTCGTCAATGGCCCTAGCGCAAGCAGAGCGCTACCGGAAGGGGGAACCGACGATGGAAACGAAAGAAAAGAACGTCCGGGTTTTTTTTTGAGAAAATGGCCTTCTTCCTTGCCTGCGGGCATTTTCTCGCCGTAATTGCTACGTCATAATCCAATGGCATTTCCCTGCCCTGCCCGCGCCCTGACGGCGCAACGCTCTTGTCACTCGCCCTTGTGGAGTCCCCTGATGTCGCTTTCAGCCCGGCAACGCCTCCTGCGTCCGTTTGCGCGCCTTACTGCCTGCACCTTGCTTGCCAGCACCTTTGCCGTTTCCGGCGCTGCCTATGCCGCAGGATGCAGCGAATCTCCCGCGCATGAGGCCTTCAACGTGCAGGGACTGAAAAGCGAACTCATGGTGACCGCACTCTCATGCAGCGCTCAGGACCGCTATAACTCCTTTGTCGCCAAGTTCCGCCCGAAGCTCGCTGCCGAGGAGGAACGCCTGAACACCTATTTCAAATCGGCTTACGGGCGCAATGCCATGAAGGCGCATGACGACTACATCACCCAGCTTGCCAATGTGCAGTCTGAAGGTGGTCTGAAGGCTGGTACGATTTTCTGTCAGCAGCGCGTTGCTATGTTTGATGAGGTAGACGCTCTCGATGACGGCGCCGATCTGGCCCATTATGCAGATGCCAAGGATATCGTTCAGCCGGCCTCCTTCGAAACCTGCTCGGCCCCGGCGGCTGTCGCTCATAGCCGTTCAACCGGCAAAACTCGCGCCCGTCGCAAGACCCGCGCCTAAAATCTGATCCCTACCCTGCACGGGGTGCTTGACGGCGCCCCGGCGAGGCCGTCAAGAACGCAATATGAACGACGACCTCTTCAAGAGTGATGATAAGCCCGCACGTCGCCCCCGCAAGACGACGCAGGCTCCGGTGCCGGAAAATTACGGTGCCGACCAGATCGAAGTCCTTGAAGGACTAGAGCCGGTCCGCCGCCGCCCAGGCATGTATATTGGTGGTACGGACGACACCGCCTATCACCATCTCGCTTCCGAGATTCTCGACAATGCCATGGATGAGGCCGTTGCAGGCCATGCCAGCGTCATTGATGTGGCCCTGGAAGGGGCGAGACTCCTTATGGTGCGCGATAACGGGCGCGGTATTCCTGTCGATGCTCATCCGAAATTCAGGAATCGCTCGGCGCTGGAAGTGATCTTCACAACGCTTCACGCGGGCGGAAAATTTTCAGGCAAAGCCTATGATACGTCGGGCGGATTGCACGGCGTCGGTTCTTCTGTGGTCAATGCCTTGTCCGAGAAGCTCGAGGTCGAGGTCGCGAGAGAGAAACTTCTGTGGCGACAGGACTATGCACGCGGCAAGCCTCTCACGCCTCTGCAGCAGATCGGCAATGCGCCCAACAGGCGCGGTACAACAATCCGCTTTGCACCCGACCCGGAGATTTTCGGCGGCCTGAGCTTTTCGCCACAGCGTCTTTATCGGCTCTGCTGCTCCAAGGCGGCGCTCTTTCGTGGGGTGACCATTCGCTGGAGCGTCGAGCCAACACTGATCAAAAGCGGTGACGAGACACCGACCGAAGCGACGATCCATTTTCCCAATGGTCTGGCCGACAGTCTGAATGCCGAACTCGGCGCGACACCTGCCCTGCTGAGCCCCCTCTGGTCCGGCGAGGCCGAACTGCCCCAGGCGGCCGATGGACGGACTGGTGGCAAGCTGGAATGGGCTGTGGCGTTTCTGGAGCAGGGCGTGTCGGGCATGACATCATACTGCAATACCATCCCCACACCACAAGGCGGCACGCATGAGGCAGGGTTCCGCACTGCGCTTGTCAAAGGGTTTCGTGCCTGGGGCGAGAGCCGCAGCATCAAACGGGCAGCGGCAATCACGGCCGAGGATGTCCTAGGAACGCTTTCTGCCAAACTCTCTGTTTTCATTCGCGACCCACATTTTCAGGGACAGACAAAGGAAAAGCTGACCACGCAGGAAGCGAGCCGCCTCGTGGAAGGCGCCCTGCGCGACCGCCTGGATCACTGGCTCGGTGGTAACCCGGCCCAGGCTGATAATCTTCTGGCCTTTATCATTGAGCGCGCCGAAGAACGTCTGCGTCGCAAGGAAAGCAAGGACACGCCACGCAAGAGCGCCACGCGTCGTCTGCGCCTCCCTGGCAAGCTGACCGATTGCACACGCGAGAATGCTGCCGATACCGAACTTTTTCTGGTCGAAGGCGACTCGGCTGGAGGTTCCGCCCGTCAGGCGCGCGATCGCGAGACACAGGCTGTGCTGCCGCTTCGCGGGAAAATTCTCAACGTTGCCTCGGCAACAGCAGACAAGCTCAAAGCCAACCAGGAACTGCGTGACCTGGTGGAAGCACTGGGCTGCGGTTCAGGATCAACCTTTGATCTGGCACGCCTGCGTTATGGGCGCGTGATCATCATGACGGATGCTGACGTGGATGGTGCCCATATCGCCTCACTGCTCATGACCTTTTTCTATCGTGAAATGCCCGAACTGGTCCGCAAGGGACATCTCTATCTGGCTCAGCCCCCCCTCTATCGCCTGACCCACGGCGCCAAAACTGTGTACGCCATGGATGACGATGATCGCGTACGCCGCCTCAAACGCGATTTCAAACAGGGCGCGAAAGTCGAAATCTCACGATTCAAAGGGCTGGGCGAAATGCCGGTCAAGGATCTGAAACAGACAACCATGGACCCTGCCAGACGCACGCTCCTGCGTGTTGTGACTCCGGCGGAAGATCGCGCGCTGACAAGTGATCGTGTCGAAAGCCTCATGGGACGCAAACCGGAACTGCGCTTTCGTTTCATTCAGGACCATGCGCGTTCAGCCGAACTGCTTGACGTCTGATGGTTTCTCTCGATCATCCGACGTCGACACGCCTCGACAAGCTTGGCGGACTGGCCCTTCTGATAGGAGGCATTTCCTCCTTCCAGATCGGCGCAGCGCTGGCCAAGGGGCTTTTTCCTCTCTTCGGCGCAGAGGGTATGGTCGGTCTGCGTGTCGGCCTGGCTGCTGTCATCCTTCTGATCGTGGTTCGGCCTGGCCCTTCTGTCCTCCGTCCTGGCCTGTGGCGCCTGCTTCTGCCTTATGGCGCGTCAATGGCCGTCATGAATTTTGCCTTCTATGTCGCTCTGGTGCGTTTGCCTCTGGGGCTGGTGGTGGCTTTTGAATTCATGGGGCCGCTTTCACTCGCCCTTATCGGTTCACGTCGGCTGCTTGACCTGCTCTGGGCAGGCATGGTGGTTTCAGGACTTTATCTCCTTCTGCGCCCTGATCATGTCGCAGGGCACCTTGACCCGATCGGGGTTATCGCCGCCCTGATCAGTGCCGTTGGCTGGGTGGTCTATATCCTGACCGGTACAAGAATCGGACGGGTCATGCCTGCTGCCCAAGCCACAACACTGGGTATGACGACCGCAGGGATCCTGCTGCTCCCCTGGTTGCTCCCGGCCCTTGTACCGGCTGTCACCCATCCTCATCAGGGGATTGCCGCTGTAGGAGTAGCCATCCTTTCTTCTGCCGTACCCTATATTCTGGACATGATGGCCATGCGCAAGCTTGGCCCGCGTGATCTTGGTATCCTGTTGAGCCTCGAACCGGTACTCGGTTCGATCTCGGGGCTGTTGCTTCTGGGTGAGTCTCTTTCTGTCGCCCGCTGGCTCGGTGTTCTCTGCATTGCAGGCGCATCGGCAGGTAATGTGCTGACCAGTCGCAAACCTCCCCCGGATGGAGAGACACCGCCCCCTCTCTGATTGTCGTTTCTGGCTGCGTGTTAACAGGGTTGTCATGCAACAGCAGCGCGTTGCTTCCGTTCTAGACTCAACATCTCCAGAAAACAGAGATGACCATTGAGGAGAAAAACGATGCGCCGCCTGATGATTGCCGGCTCTGCCCTACTGACCCTAGCCGGGGTTCCGGCCTACGCCGCGACATCTCAGAATGTCACAGGCGCCGAACAGGCCCATGCCGACAAGGATTTCGCCCGCCTCTCCAAGGATGGACAAAAAGCACTCGCCAATATTCTGCTTGCCCAGCAGGCTCTGGCGAACAACCAGAACGGGCAGGCCCAGAGCCTGATCAATGAAGCTGAAGCCCGACTGGAAAAGGCTGCAAAGGATGACCGCGCCTTTGTACGAGCCGAAGATGCCATGCAGCCGGTTCCAAGCCATGGCGCACCGAAACGTGTTGTCGCCAATGGTGTTCCGGTTCACTGGCTCCCCGTTGGCGGAGAATATATGGTCACTGATGCTCTGGCTCCTGCGCAGCAAACCGCCCTTTCCAGTGCCAATCAGCATCTGAAAACCGGCGAGACCCGACTGGTCAATCAGGATCTTCAGGTTGTAGGGACCAAAGTCCAGTATGTGATCGCCCTCGCACCTCTGGAAATGATTTCGGGCGACGTACATCGCGCCTCAGTTTTCATGGATGGGGGCGACTCCAAATCGGCAACAGACGCGCTGCAGAATGCGGTCGATTCGGTGCTTTACGTTTCAGGCGATGTCGTAGCAGTAACTCACCCCGTTACAGCAAAGCGTCACAGAATGGCTCATAATCCGTCCTGACAGCATAAACTGAAGGCGATACGTCTAGGGATGAATCGCCTTCAGCGAATCCGGCCAAACAGTTTCTCGAGTTCATCACGGCCCAGACGAAGCCAGGTTGGTCGGCCATGTGAACAGGTATTGGCACGAGGCGTCTGCTCCATCTGGCGTAGCAAAGCTGTCATTTCCTCCTGCTGAAGGCGTCTGCCAGCTCTGATGCTTCCGTGACACGCCATACGCGCGATAACCAAGTCAATACGTCGTTCCAGTGCAACGCTGTCTCCCGGCACAAGATCAGGGTCGGAAGCCAGCTCTTCAGACAGATCACGTAACAGCGCTACACCATCCCCTCCCTGCAACAGCATTGGCATGGTTCGCAGCAGTACACTCCCCCCGCCAAAGGATTCGATTTCCAGTCCCAGGGACTCCAGAGCCCCTTTCCATTCGAGCAGACGTACGGCCTGTCCGGGTGGCAGATCCACAACTTCAGGCAAAAGCAGGCGCTGGGCTTTCAGTGCACCAGAAGCGTGTTGGGCAAGCAGCTTTTCATGGGTCAGACGCTCATGAGCGGCGTGCTGATCCACGAGGATCAGATCGCCGTCCTGACCAAGTGCCAGAATATAGGTATCAAAAATCTGGGCAACCGGGGCTCCCAGCGGGAAAGACCCAAGCTGACCGGCATCCGGCTGGATGGCCGGACGGGCTACCGGCATGAAACTGCCGAGGCCTTCAGAGAAGCCCCGGGGAGTTGCAGCCCCTCCCTGTGAAGGGCTGGCACCTATACCGACATGTGTTTCATGTGATGAAAGGAAACCGGGTTCAGGACGCACCGGGGCAGAAACCGGATACTGGATATTCTGGCGCGCGGGCGCTGCAAAACGCATCCTTACCCCGCCTTCACCCGCTCCATGACCCAGAGCGCGTTGAATGGCCCCAATCATGAGACCCCGCACATCAGCCTCATCGGCAAAACGAAGCTCCGTCTTGGCGGGATGAACATTCACATCCACCCTGTCATGCGGCAATTGCAGATGAAGAGCGAGAACCGGGTGCCTGCCAGGTTCAATGACCGGGCGATAGGCCACACGTATGGCCGTTCTCAGCAGAGGATCAGAAACAGGCCGGTTATTGACCACAAGGAACTGTGAGGCTGCCGTAGCACGCGTTGCAGCCGGGCCGCAGACGAAACCCGTCAGACGCAGGCCATGGCGTTCTTCATCCAGCGTAATCAGGGAGTCACTCTCGCCCAGAACGGCCTGCACACGCTCAACAAGGGTCTGAGCCGGGAAATCAAAAACCAGCCGCTCATCGAGTGTGAAGCGCATGGCACAATGCGGTGCCGAAAGTGCAAGGCGGCGCATGACGGCTTCGGCATGCCCTCCTTCCACGCGGGCAGATTTGAGGAATTTGCGTCGTGCCGGCGTTGCGAAAAAAAGGTCTTCCACGACGACACGCGTCCCCGGCGCCCCTGGCGCCGGAACGGGAGGAGTCAGGAGGCCACCTTCAAGACGCAGCATCCAGGCCGTATCAGCATCATGCTGACGGGATGTCAGACCCAGTCGGGCAATGGCACCGATAGAAGGCAACGCCTCGCCACGGAAACCAAGAGTGACAATACGGGTCAGGCTTTCATCGGCAAGTTTTGACGTGCAATGACGCTCTACAGCCATGACAAGGTCATCCGGCGTCATGCCGCAACCATTGTCAGTGACCTCGATACGGTCACAACCGCCATTGAGGAGAGAAATCTCGAGTCGGGTCGCACCGGCGTCGAGTGCGTTCTCCGCCAGTTCCTTGAGCGCCGCGGCAGGACGCTCGACAACCTCACCAGCTGCAATCAGATCGATGACATGATTGGATAGACGACGCAGCGTGGGACGAGGAAGGACGTGCTCAGCAGGTTTCATGAAGAGGCATCAGAAGACGCCGAGAAACGAGCTCTTTGACTTCTTGGTAGGCGTTGCCCCTGTCGAGGGTTTCTGACCAAGTGCCGAAGCGCGCTGGATGCGACGGTTTTCGGCCTCGCTATCGACAACACTACCGGCATTACCACCGCGCCAGAACATCAGCTCATCGGTCAGACCGGCCCCCGCAGCCCCCAGCTCGGCGTTATTGGGTGCTCTGGAAGCCTGATCGACCTCGCCGACAAGTGCCTGCTGACCTGCGCTGTTGCTGCCTGTTGTCGAATGCAATGCCGCATTGGGCGACAGGGTTTCAAGCGCCTGGGTACGGGGATTCTCATCCGCCGTATGCTCGCCCTGACCCGGCAGGCTCAGTTTTTCTGAAGGCGGCATCGAGAGCGGTGCCCGCGTGGTGACCGTATACTCGTCGGGCATCGACCGTTCGAGGCCAAAAGCCCGCGAGACGTCGGAACCGGAGCAAGCCGGAAGGAGTGCTGTCAGGCCGAGAACCGGCAGGACACGGAGGACGGTCGGGAGGGAGAGCTGAGCCATATCGGTCTCGATCCTAATGGAGCGTTTCGGCATCGACAAGAGATCAATGATCCCGCGGTGCTGTTGCAGAGCCGGATAAGTGCAACGAATTCTTGCCACCCCCGCTGCGTGTCCCTTCTGCGCGTCGATCAGCCCAAATCGATCCGATAATCCAGGCAGCAACACCGCAGTCAATGGCGGAATCGGCAACGTTGAAGACATACCAACTCCAGCCGAAAGCATGGACATGGATGAAATCGACCACCGCGCCGAAGCGTACGCGATCGATCACGTTCCCTACTGCCCCACCGGCAATGGCTGCAGAGGCAATAGCCACGACCATACGTGAGGTGGTGAGCGTCTGCCAGAGCAGGACCAGAACTGCGATGAGTGCGACGGTGCAGAAGATCAGCGGACCGTAAGACCCTACGCCCCCAAGCAAGCCGAAAGTAACAGCGTGATTCCACACCATAGTGAAATTCAACCCTGGCAGGATGGCCACGCTCCCTTTGGCAGGCAGATCAAAAACATCAAGAATCCACCATTTGCTAGCCTGGTCGGCACAGAACACGACTATGAAAGCAATAATCCCGGCGATCAGTGTCGCCGGGCGTCCAAAGGAAACGGTGAGTTTCGCGCGCGTCACATCGACACCACATCGCTGCAACGCAGGCACAGACCCGAATGCTCGGCATAACTCCCGACTTCAGGCAAAACACGCCAGCAACGCAGGCACTTGGTGCCCTCTGCCTCACCGACGCTCGGGCCAGGATGGGCAGCAACAACGCCTTCGCGATCGGGATCGGCACCATCATCAATATAGAGAGAAGGTGCATTGGTCAGGAGCTGAACGTCGGCCTGCGAGACAATCGCCAGCTCGGCCCAGTCCACATCGCCGAATACGACCTGTTCCTGTTCCGTAAGAGGCAGACTGAGACGTGCTTCAAGCGAAGACCCGATCACACCACCACGACGCGCCCCTTCCAGCTCCGTGGTGATCACGCGGCGCAGGGCACGGATCTGGGTCCAGCGTTCGCCAAGGGCAGAATCATGCCAGAGCGGATCGGGTTCAAGAAACGTCTGAAGATGAACAGAGCTTTCTTCGCCAAAACGGGCTGTCCAGGCTTCTTCAGCCGAGAAGACCAGCACTGGCGCAAGCCAGGTGGCAAGCGCGCGATGAAGAATATCCAGTACAGTACGGGCGGCACGACGACGCATCGAGCCGGGCGCATCGCAGTAAAGAGCGTCCTTTCGTACATCGAAATAGAAAGCGGAGAGATCGGTCGTGCAGAAACCGTGGAGCATCGGATAGACGCCAACCCATTGATGGGTATGTACCGCCTGCTTCAGCAAACTACCCAGATCGCACAGCCGGTGCAGGATATAACGTTCCAGCTCCGGCAGCTGTTCATAAGGTACGGCCTCTTCAGGCGTAAAGCCGTCAAGTGCCCCCAGAAGCCAGCGCAGCGTGTTGCGCAAACGACGATAGAGTTCGCCCTGCTGCTTGAGAATCTCATTACCAATACGCAGATCCTCATTACTGTCAGAATTGACGACCCACAGACGCAGAATATCCGCGCCAAGCTTGTCGGTCACTTCCTTGGGCGCAATCACATTACCCAGTGACTTCGACATCTTGCGGCCTTGCTCGTCGAGCACAAAGCCGTTTGTGACAATCGCCTTCATGGGCGCCACGCCGCGTGTTCCGACGCTCTCAAGCAAAGAGGACTGGAACCAGCCGCGATGCTGGTCGGACCCCTCCAGATAGAGATCGGCCGGGAAATTCAGCCCGTCTTCACCCAGAACAAAACTGTGAGTCGAGCCACTCTCGAACCAGACATCAACGATGTCGAAAACCTGTTCGTATTGCGACGGATCACGTCCTTCACCAAGGAACTCCGCCGGATCCGCACTGTACCAGATATCGGCACCATGCTCGGCCATCGCGTCCACAATACGCTGCATCACCGTCGCGTCACGCAGCACTTCGCCGGTGCTCTTCTCAACGAAGACCGCAATCGGTACGCCCCAGGCACGCTGACGGCTGATGCACCAGTCGGGGCGCTGTTCAATCATGGAGGTCAGGCGGTTACGCGCAGCTTCAGGCACAAAAGTGACATCAGCCAGCGCATCGAGTGCCTTGCGGCGCAGCGCCTGATCACCATCCATGCGAATGAACCATTGCGGGGTCGCGCGGAAGATGATCGGTTTACGTGAACGCCAGGAATGCGGATAGGAATGCACAATGCTTGAGCGCGCTACGAGGCCGGCTGCGGCTGCGGCATCGCCATTCGCAGCCCAGCGCTGCGTTGCTTCTGTCAGGGCTGCGCAAACCGGATCGGCCGCCTTGAACACATGGATACCGGCGAAATGCGGTACCCAGGGGGCATAGGTGCCATCGTCCTGCACCAGTTCGGACACTTCAATTCCGTATTGACGTGTCAGCAGGAAATCGTCCTGACCATGGGCGGGGGCCATATGCACAAGACCCGTACCGGCATCAGTCGTCACAAAATCGCCCGGCAGCATGGGCACATCAAATTCGTAGCCGCAACCACGCAAGGGATGGGCACAGATCGTGCCTTCGAGAGCCTCGCCGGGGAGGGTATAAAGGGTATGATATTCCTGAATCCCTGCCTGAGCGCAGAAATCTGCCAGACGCTCTTCGGCAATCAGGAAGCGCGACCCCGGCGCTACAAGACTGCTTTCTTCCAGCAGGTCAGCGCGGATTACGGCATACGCAATTTCGGGACCATAGGCGATGGCACGATTGGCCGGAATGGTCCAGGGCGTGGTCGTCCAGATAACTGCGGACGCTCCTTGCAGAGCCTGTCCGGGTGTAGGATCGGCCTCGATCGGAAAAGCCACATGAATCGTGGTCGATGTGATGTCGTGATACTCGATTTCTGCTTCGGCAAGGGCCGTCTTCTCTACCGGGCTCCACATGACTGGACGCAAACCGCGATAGAGCCCACCATTGAGCAGGAATTTGCCGATTTCAGCCACAATGGCTGATTCCGAACTGAAATCCATCGTGGCGTAACGGTTCTTCCACTCCCCCTGTACGCCAAGACGCTTGAATTCCTCGGCCTGGGTATCCAGCCAGCGACGCGCATAGTCGCGGCATTCGGCACGGAACTGCAGAACAGGCACATCATCCTTGTTCTTGCCTGCCTTGCGGTATTCTTCTTCAACACGCCATTCTATCGGCAGGCCATGACAGTCCCAGCCCGGCACGTAGCGCACACGGGCGCCATTCATGCGCTGGGCACGATTGATGACGTCCTTGTTGATCTTGTTCAGCGCATGTCCGATATGCAAATGGCCATTCGCATAAGGCGGGCCATCATGCAGGGTGAAGACCGGCTTGCCCTTGCCTGCCTCGATAATCTTCTCATCAAGCCCTATCGACTCCCATCGCGCCAGAATTTCCGGCTCGCGCGTAGGCAGGTTGCCACGCATCGGAAAGCTGGTGCGAGGCAGAAAGACCGTGTCGCGATAACGGTCCTGAGGATCGGGGCTTTTGGAATCAGGCATCTTCGATCATTCGACGGAGTCAGGGAACCGCGAGTTATGCGAAGATGCGGGCTTCGGGGTCAAGAGCACCCATAAGAAACGACTTCACAAAGCGCCGAAGACCAGCCCTGTTCCATGATACCCTGGCGCGGAAAATCGACCAGAAAACCATATCGGCCAGATACGCCCTCTGCACACAAGCAGACCGATAGCTCTCGACAGAACGGAACTGGCACAAATCTCCCTCTGATCTTCAGAAGGTACGCGTGCGAGAACCTGAATAGCTGGACGGACCGCAAACACTTTCAAGTGTATCGTCAATCTGCTGGCCGAGCGTCGTAAGATCCTGACGTAGAAAGGCTTTCAGCCTCACAAGACGCGAAACGCTTTCTTTACGACGCATTTCCTTTTGGGCGATGTGCTGTTCCATCGCCTGCATCTGATACATTTGCATCGCGCCAAACATGACACCCCCCGGAATTATTAATCTCAGTTAATATATAACACGAGAACGGTGACAACAAACAACAAAACTTCACATTTTAGGCACTGATCCAGAATGTACGAGAGAGAGGAGTCTGCCGCTCCGATAGATCCCGATTAAGCGTCACAGAATCAGGCGATCTTTCCGGGATCATCCTTAAGCAGGACAATGGCCCGTCACTGGGTAAACCTTGGATGCTCTCGCGGTTGCTTCTCAACCAGACAGTGTCAGCCTGGAGGTCATGATAACAACACGGGTCGTCTCGACACCCTGCAAGACCAGGTATTACCGCAGGACATTCATCTCTATTCCCCCACGGCTCCAAGTTGCAGGCCGATGAGGGCCAGAGCAAGGGTGAGCAGGAAGGATGCCACGATTGTGGCCAAGCCGAGAAGGATCATACGCAGAACGGTTCCGGCAGCCGAACGCCTGTAGAAACCTTTCAGATGTGCAAAAAGATGCACCGTCATCGCCAGAGCGAGCGCACGTATAAGCCAGTCCATTACTTCGTCGGACAGAAATTTTTCCAGTATCGTCGCGACGGTGACAATCAGAAACAGGACTGTCAGGGAATGCAGCGAGACAATGAGATGATCGTAGAGAGGAACCGGTTTCGGGAAAGCATACAATATCCAGAGAAATACTGCGCTTATGGGAAGCAGTAGCAACACCATGCGCTCCGCCCATTCACCCATCACATGCTGCACCTCGTCAGGATTATCCAACGCAGCGGCAAGATGATCATCTAACCATTTCTGCACCCGTTTTGATCCGGAAAATGTCAAAGTCTCTACCTGAGCCTTGAGCTCCACCTTCAGACTTTCAGCATGTCCTGATGGCGGAAGTGTAGAGTGGCTTTCTTCAGCCATTTCTTCAGGTATTTCTCTGGCAACAATACTATGAAATGGCGCTACAGACGTAAACGCGAAGAAAAGCAGGAGCGAGACAAAAAACATACGGATCGGGGGAATCTCACTGGCCCGCTTCCCTTTTATATAGTCACGTGTCAGGCAAGCCGGATCAAAGAAAAGACGACGGATTGTGCGCATGACCTTGCCATCCGCATGTGTCATCATCTCGAAGAAATCCAGGCAGAACTCGCGAAGAGAAGGCTCCGCAGTACGGGCGTTCTGCCCACAGACGTGACAGTAATGGCCTAGAAGAGAGGTATCGCAGTTGAGGCACCTCTCCGGAGGCTTGCCGGCCAGCATGAGATCATGTTTTTTCATTCCAGAACCATACCGTTTCCCCCATATTTTGGGAAACTGTCCTTGAAATGTCATTTCACAGTGACACAACGCATGGTTCGCTACAGAACACGACAAGGCAACCGTCCGGGTATAGAGCGCAATTACCCTGCTGCAGCTGAATCAGATCCATTGACTGGATAACAAGCCTAAATAGTGAACAACTCAGTCTCACCTTGCTCTTCACACCCGGAAAATGAGTGCGTGACACATCGCGAGCACCTGTTGCAGATCATTTTCGCGATGCATGGCATGATAAAAGGATCGCAGGCAGGGTTCAGATGGCAGGGCTGAGCACGGCGCGGGCCTGGCTCGCATCCTCGGCAATCTGGGCCTTCAAGGCGTCAAGCCCGTCGAAGCGACGCTCCTCCCGCAGCAGTTTATGCAGGCTGACTTCCAGCACCTGACCGTAGAGGTCCTCACTCACGTCGAAGAGATGAACCTCAAGCCTGCTCTCCTGTCCGTCATTGATCGTCGGACGACGACCGATATTGGCAACGCCGGAGCTTATGCGCCCATCGGGATGACGGATCGTCGCGGCATAAACGCCACGTGCCGGTTCGACATGACGACCCAGAGGGATATTGGCGGTCGGAAAGCCCAGAAGACGCCCGCGCTTGTCTCCATGGGCAACAGCACCGGTAATAAACCACGGACGACCGAGCTCCTCCGCGGCACGTTCCGGGTAGCCTTCCTGAAGCAGCCGACGAATGCGCGAGGAGGAAAAAGGGCCACTGATATCGGTCAGGGGAGGCACAATCGTCAGGCCGATACCGAATGTCTCGAGCCTGTGACCCAGATACCCGATATCACCGGCCCGTCTGTGGCCAAAAGCAAAATCAGGACCACAGGCCACATGCTGCACACCCAGCCCATGATGCAGCACGTCCTCAACGAAGCGCTCCGGTGGCATATGACTGAAATCAGCGTCGAAAGGGAGCTGGAAAATCTGTTTCACACCCAGTTCATGCAGAAACCGCGCACGGACAGGCGGCAACATCAGACGGACCGGAGGGTCTTGAGGGCGGAAGAATTCGCGTGGATGGGGCTCGAAAGTCACAACACCAAGCGGAAGATCTGGACGCGCTGCATGAAGTGATTTCAGAAGATGGGCATGTCCCAGATGCACACCATCGAAATTACCAAGAGCGACAGCAGAGCCACGTGCCCCATGGGGGACCGCTGTCCAGTTCTCGTAAAGGGTCATGAGACTGGCAATCCGAACTGCAGGCCAACAGCTTTGAAGTCCGCCGCCTGAAACGTACCAGCATGGGGGATCGTACCATCTTCCGGCCGCACGAGCTGGCAGGTTCTGAGTCCTGCCTCTTCTGCCGCGTCAAGTTCCGCACCGATATCAGAGAGAAACAGGATCTCACCGGGAGCGACACCCGCACGCAAGGCAATCTCCCGATAACTCTCGGCCACTTTCTTGCCCCCAATATCGAGATCATAGAATGCCTCGAAAAGAGACGTCAGATCACCAGCATCCGAATAGCCATAGAGCAGGCGCTGCGCGCTTGCCGAACCGGATGAATAGACTGCAAGACGTAATCCGGCGTCATGCCAGGCCTTCAATGCCGGCGGTACGTCGGGATACAGACGTGCCTTGAGAGCGCCCGATTCGAAACCTGTCTTCCAGGCCAGACCCTGCAATGATTTAAGCGGCGCAACCTTTTCATCCCGCACAGTCCAGTCATGAAGCTGGACAAGCGGATCACAACCGGGACTGGTTGCTTCGATATCCGCCAGCGCTACCTTGACCAGCGGATTGTCTGCCTGCTCACGCAGCAGTTCAGGTATCACCTTGTCAGAATAGGGAAAGAGCACGTCCCTGACGAAAGTGATCGGCAGGGTAGTACCTTCGATATCCAGAAGAATGAGACGAACAGTGCTCATGCCGCAAGTTCCGGAATAGTGACAGGGAACCGGCGTGCGATCTCATCGCCCGTGTATTCCGCAACCCAGCCTGTTGTATCGGTAAAGACACGCAGGGCAACAACATCGGGATCATGTCCGGCATCAAACCAGTGCGGCGTGCCGGCCGGCACCGAAATCAGGTCTCCCTGCACGCACAGCACAGAATAGACCTTCCCTTCAACATGCAGGATGAAGGCACCCTGACCATACACGAAGAAGCGCACCTCATCCTCGCTATGGGTGTGCTCGGAGAGGTATTTCTCACGCATGGCAGCGATCTGGGGGGTATTACGGTCAAAACGAATCACATCGGCACTGCCTGCGCCCGTTTCACCCATCAGCCCGTCAAGATAGGGGCGATAGGCCTCCAGAATAACTTCCGGCGCGGCATCTCTGGCCGGTGTGACCGGAGACTGCCAGCGTTCGAAACGCACATCGAGCGGGCGCAATGTCTCGGCGATCACCCGGGCATCCTCTGTGTCGAGAATGAGATTTTCAGGCGTATCGTCATGATAGATGGTCAGTCGGCTCATCGTTTCCGCCTTTCAAGTTCGCAGGCCAGAAGAAACTCCAGTCCTTCGAGGCGGGCAAGAGCCATCGCCATATCCCGTCCCCAGACATAGACTCCATGCCCCCGGATCACGTAGCCCGCCGGCATTTTGCCCAGAGAGGGAGCCACGACCGTCGCCAGACGGGCAATATCCTGATCATTGGCAAAAAACGGCACGTCAATTGCCGTATCATGGGTCGATTGCCCTTCAAACACCTTGATCAGCTCGTAGCCTGACAAGGTGAGAACAGGCGTATCGAGAGCCATAGACAACACGGTTGCGGCAACAGAATGACCATGCAACACAGCTCTGATTGCCGGGTCGGATGCATAGAGCTGCGTATGCAGCAATGTCTCGGCACTTGCCTTCTGACCGGGAGCAAGCGGGCAGCCTTCAGGATCGATTTCAATAACGTCCTGCTCGCTCAGAAAGCCCTTATGGCCGCCGGAACGTGTAATTGCGATACGACCGTCTGCAAGACGACGGCTGAGGTTACCGGCTGTAGCCGGCACCCAGCCTCGCTGATCCATTCTGCGACCTGCATGCAGCACGTCCTGTACCGCATCCATCCAGAGCTGATCCGAAAGCTTGGTCATGGAAAACTCAGTGATTGACGTTGTTTACATTACTGCCCGACACCGGGGGTGTGTAGTGCGGCTGCTGAAAGTTACCCTGGGGCGGCGGGGCAATCTGACCGTTGGGCTGATCGTGCTTGGGCTCCATCGATTCATCTTCGGCCATGTTTTTCTTGAAGGATTTGATCCCCTTCGCAAAATCACCCATGAGGCCACTGATCTTGCTGCCGCCGCCAAAAAGGATGAGTACAACGGCAAGCACTATCAGCCAGTGCAGGGGACTCATGCTACCCATATTCTCTCTCCTTGTATGACGGGACCAAACAACCGTCTTTTTCCTCGCTTCTCACATGGCGTGATCAGGCGTCTCTTGCAAGCGCGCAATATTGTCGAGGTCGCGTGGAACGATAAATCCGTAGGTAGGATACGCACGTGAACCCAGATTCCTGATAGGCGCCCAGTAGACCCGTACAAGAGACCAGTCATTATTGCGGGAGACATCAATAACCGGCACAGAACGGTCAATCCGGCCCGGCTCCCAGTTGGCATGCTCAACCAGTATCTTGCGCGACGAAACGGTACTGCGAACCACAGAGACATGACCAGACGGCAGGCGCCCGGTCGAACGGAAAACAAGAATCTCACCTTCCGCCGGCGTCTGGGTACGCCTGTATTTACCGGAAGCGCCTCGCCACCACGAAGCTGCTGCCCCATAAAGTGCAACACCGGTCTTGGAGCGGGCATAGGGCGCACATTGCAGCGGACCATTGAAGCTGGCGCGGCTGTATTCCCTCGGCCCGCCACCACAGGCAGCGAGACCCAGGCAGAAACTGAATCCAAGCATCATTTTCTTCATGACGATTTCAGCGCCATGACGCGATCCTCCGCTTCCATCAAATCCAGAGCCAAGGCCCGTTCGGCTACATCCCTGCCGAATCCGGCACGAGCAAAGACTGCCAGAGCACGCTGGTGAAGCTCTGGCGTGTGCTCATCGGCATCGTCCCTTCTGAACGGTCCAAGGCGGCGCTTGCGTGCAAGAACCAACGCTGCTGCAAGCTCACGCTCATGAGCGCTGTCATCATGCCTGTGACCAAGCGCTTCTTCCAGCGCTTCACCCAGCACTTCGGCGCCGATACCTTTTTGCGACAGACTGGCCGCTACAGCCCGGCGCGAACGCCCCGAGCGCGTCAGACTGAGAGAACGCGAGCGGGCAAAGGCCGCATCATCGAGTGCGCCGAGCCGACGCATATCGGCAATAATTCCGCTGATTTCGCCGCGGCTCGCACGCGCCTGTGCTTCGATCTGGTCGCTCTCACCGCCTTGCCCGGCTGCCTTGCGCGCCCAGCGCATCACAGCGCGTTCCAGCACCTGGGCCAGACCCTGCTCGGTCGCAGCAAAACGGGCGAGATGACGCAGGGCCGTCTCGCGCAGGCTTGCCGCTGTCGGCGGGGAAGACTGATCCGGAATCGCTGACATGCTGTCATTGTGCCATAACTTCATGGCAGCAACATGGTGAAAACTGCCGGAGCCCCGTCATGACCCTATCATCGCTCGACCACGCGCTTGCCGCTCTGCCCTCAGCCTATCCGGGTCCAGGCGGTGCGGCAGCGGTCATCAAGAATGGTGAGGTCGTTGGCCGCCATAGCTGGGGGTTTGCCAATGCCGAAACCCGCCAGCCTTTCACCCCGCAAACCCTGTTTCGCATGTGTTCAATCACAAAGCAGTTCACCTGCGCACTGCTTGATGAATTTTCTGACAAGGCAAAGCTTGACGCTATTATCGCCAGCTATCTTCCGAATCTTCGGGAGCCTCCTCCAGAAATCATGGATCTGGCCCATAACCAGTCCGGATTACGCGATTACTGGGCCGTGGCAATGCTGCATGGTGCCCCGACTGAATCGGCTTTCGGCCCGATTGAAGCGCATCGTGTAATCTCAGGCACGCGTAGTCTGCATTTCAGACCCGGCACAGCCTACTCCTACGTCAACCAGAATTTCTTTCTTATTTCCGAAGCGCTCGAAGCTTTCTCAGGCCGCAGCTTCGCCGAACTGCTCAGAACGCAGATCTTTGAGCATTACGGCATGAACACCGCCTTTCTCGCTGCCGATACGCGAGCCATGCCGGATGGCACACAGGGCTATGAGGGAAGCGAGGCTACCGGCTACCGGGCAGCGATCAATCATATCTTCTGGACCGGCGATGCCGGGCTCGGCGCCAGCCTGGACGACATGATCGCCTGGGAGCTGGCAATCGATGCCCAGCGCGACAACCCGCAGGGGTTTTACAATCGCCTCTCCGCCCCCGTGACCTTCCGAGACGGCACCCCGGCCCGTTATGGCCATGGGTTGCAACGCGGCACGCTTTTCGGACGCGCCATGACAGGTCACGGCGGCGCCCTGCGCGGCTGGCGCAGCCACAGGCTGCATCTGGCGGAGGAGCGTCTGTCAGTCGTCGTGATGTTCAATCACATGTCCGAGGCGCATTCGGCAGCAGCTCACCTCGCCGCCGCTGCACTCGACATTGCGCCGGTCTCACAGGAAGAAAACCCCGGCAACAGGGCCGTGCTGGGGCATTATCTGGACAAGGAGACGGGACTTTCGGCATCGGTCACGCCCAGTGCGTCGGGCACAAAGCTCTCTTTGCGCTACGCCTACCCACCCGAGACGCTCGATCTCTGGACTCAGAACGGTGCAGGCAGAGAGGCGACAAGGCTGAGTCTGTCTGACGAAGGGCTTCTGATGGAACGTCCACAGGAGAACCGTTCAGTCGCTTTGACCTGCATCCCGGACCGCCCCGGCCAGGACGACATTGCCGGACAATATCACTGCGCTGAACTCGACAGCGTGCTTTCACTGGAAGGTACGAACAACGCGCTTTATGGTGCTTTTTCCGGTATGCTCGGTCTTGGCCGTATGGAGCGCCTTCAACCGCTGGGCGAGGATGTCTGGCTGATTCCCTGCCTCAGGGCCCTAGACCACTCACCACCCGGCTACTGGACCCTGGCTTTTGTGCGGAACGAACACAGGAAACTGACGGGTGTGCGTGTCGGATGCTGGCTGGCGCGCGATCTGTTTTACAGGCGCAGCCCGGAGTAAATTTGACGGATGGGGGCCAATACCCCCATCATGGTATTTGCAGCAGCCTGTGCCCTGCCCTGAGTCTTCAGGTGCGGGGTTCTTGCCGTTGCTTTTTTCCACCAATTCCTAACAGGCTCTCTCATCGCCATGATCTCCGCTCTGATGCCAACATTCAAACGAGTCGACCTTGCTTTCGAGCATGGTCAGGGCGCTTGCTTGTACACGGCTGAGGGGCGACGATTTCTGGATTTCGGGGCGGGCATTGCCGTCTCCTCTCTCGGTCACGGCCATGAGGGCCTGGTCAAAGCGATCGCCGAACAGGCCGCCAGGGTGATGCATGTCTCCAACCTGTATCGCATCCCGCAAGCGGAAAAGCTGGCGGACCGTCTTGTCGCGCATTCCTTCGCCGACAGCGTGTTCTTCTGCAATTCCGGCGCAGAAGCGAATGAAGGCATGGTCAAGATGATCCGCAAGACCCAGTCGGGTCGCGGTCATCCGGAGCGCACACGCATCATCTGCTGCACCGGCGCCTTTCATGGCCGTACACTGGCCATGATCGCTGCCACCGGCAATCCGGCCTATCTCGAAGGTTTCGGTGCTCCGGTCGAAGGCTTCGATCATGTGCCGTTCAACAACATGAATGCTTTGCGCGCTGCCATCACACCGCAGACAGCAGGCATCATGCTCGAACCCATTCAGGGTGAAACCGGCATCAAACAGGCCAATCCGCAATTCATGACAGGGCTGCGTCAGGTCTGTGACGAGTTCGGGCTCATTCTGGCACTCGATGAAGTGCAGACCGGTATGGGACGTACAGGCAAGCTGTTCGCTCATGAATGGTATGGCGTTACCCCCGATGTCATCTCGGTGGCCAAGGGTATCGCTGGAGGCTTTCCCATGGGAGCCATTCTCGCCAATGAGGAAGTTGCGGCTTCAATGGGGGCAGGATCGCATGGCACGACATTTGGCGGCAATCCCCTCGCCTGTGCAGCAGGCAATGCCGTTCTCGATGTTCTTTTTGAAGACGGTTTCCTGCCGGAGGTCGAGCACAAGGGAAAGATCCTGCACGACGCACTCAATACGCTGGTACGCAAGCACCCGACGGTGTTCGAACTGGCACGCGGTCGTGGCCTGATGTGGGGACTCAAATGCCGACTGCCCGTTGCACAGGTACAGGCCCAGGTAATGGAAGAAGGGCTTCTGACCGTTACTGCAGGTGAGAACGTGCTGCGACTGCTGCCTCCGTTGATCGTCACCGAAGAAGAATGCCTTGAAGCCTGTGCGCTTCTCTCACGCGCCGCCTCAGCGCTGGAAGCCTCTGAGAATAGCAAGAACAAAGCCGCGACGGAGCGCCTCGCATGACCATCCAGACACGCTCACCTTCCACAACAACGTCCATCAGGCATTTTCTCGATCTGCGTGATCTGGACTCCGCTACACTGCGCGACATCCTTGATGTCGGCCGCTCGGTCAAGGCAATGCAGAATGACAGGCGTATCCCTATGCACCCGGCGCATCCCCTCGCGGGGCGCACGCTTGGACTGATGCTGTCCAAGCCGTCAACGCGCACGCGTCTCTCCTTCGAGGTCGGCATGCGCCAGCTCGGTGGCGACGTATCGGTGCTGTCACCCTCTGACATGCAGATCGGTCGGGGCGAAAGCCTGGCCGATACGGCACGCGTTCTGTCCCGGTTTCTTGACGTGCTTGTTGTACGCACCGGGGAAACAGACATGATCCGCGAACTTATACGCTGGAGCAGCATTCCAGTCGTGAATGGTCTGACACCGGATTCGCATCCTGTGCAGATCCTGGCCGATATCATGACCTATGAAGAGCATTGCGGCCCTGTCGCAGGCTCACACTGGGCCTGGATCGGCGACGGGAACAACGTCGCCGTCTCGCTGATCGAAGGCGCTGTCCGTTTCGGCTTTTCTCTTACCCTTGCCACCCCCGAGACCATGAAGCCCCGACAGGAAGTGCTCGACTGGGCAAAGGCCGAGGGCGGCAAGATCCGGCTTATCCACGACCCGGTCGAGGCCGTACGAGAGGCAGGCTGCATTGTGACCGATACCTGGACGAGCATGTCTGACGAGGAATCGGCCACAAGGCTCAACACCCTGCGCCCGTTCCAGGTCAATACAGCCCTGATGCAGAAAGCGGCCAGGGGGGCACTGTTCATGCACTGTCTGCCTGCCCATATTGGTGAGGAAGTGACCGAGGAAGTCTTTGAAAGCCCGGCTTCGGTCGTTTTTGACGAAGCCGAAAACCGTCTTCATGCACAGAAGGGTCTCCTTCTCTGGGTGCTCGGCGGCGAAAACTGGCGCTCTTTCGGCAAACCCGGCTGAGCACAACACGGTCGCGACGCGCAACAGATCCAGAAAAGTACCAGACAAAGCAGCGATGATCGAAACACCCGCCTTTATGGACACCCAACGCCCCGAGACCGTGCCTGATCTCGTCATCTCGCACGGTATCACGCCGTTCCATCTGGCCAATCGCCCTGTACGTGGTCGTCTCGTACGTCTGGGGAAGCTCGCCGATATCATGCTGATGCGTCATGATATTCCCGACCGGGCTCGCGCGCTTGCCGGTGAGGCACTCTCGCTCGTGGCAGGGTTGAGTGCGGGCCTGAAATTCAAGGGGTCGTTCTCGCTCCAGATCAAGGGTGATGGCCCTGTATCCATGCTCGTGACAGACTGCACGGATGCTGGCGAGGTGCGCTTTTATCTGCGCTCCGAAAACGTCCCGGAAGAGGCTTCGGCCAAAACCCTGCTTGGGGACGGTTATTTTGCCTTCACGGTCGATCAGGGGGCTCATACGGAACGCCATCAGGGTATCGTGGCACTCGAAGGTGAGACCCTGGCCGATATGGCCATGCATTATTTTGCCACAAGCGAGCAGCATCAGTGCTGGATGCGCCTTTATTGCGAAAAAACAGATCTGGGCTGGCAGGCGGGTGCTCTCCTTCTTGAAAAGATCGCTGAGGAAGGCGGTATTGCGGCCTCGCAGGACAGCCATGAGGATGCATGGGACACGGCCTGCATTCTCGGCAATACCCTGACAGCTGCCGAGCTCTTTGACCCGACACTCAGCCCGACAACGCTGGTCGAACGTCTTTTCGGAACACAGGATGTGCTGGTTGATCGCTCACGCGTCGTCAGTCTCGGCTGCCGTTGCAACCGGGCCAGACTGGCAAGCGTATTATCGACCTTCCCGGAAGACGACCTCGACCATATGGCTGAGGAGGGACACATCACCATGAATTGCGAATTCTGTAATGTCGGGTTTCGGTTTGATCGTGCCGAGATTGCGCGATGAATGCCCCGGATGACTTGCTGCGCAATATTCGTGTTGATGGAGAATGCCTGACAACCCTGTACGATCAATGGGTACCGCAGGAAATGATCGCTCTGACGGATGATATCCGATGTCTGGTCATGCATGATCCTCTGAGTGGTCGGGAAGCTGTATGGTATCTCGATGGCGAGAACAATTACTGTGGTTCGCATATTGAAGCTGTCCAGCGTCTTCATCCGCAACAGATCCTGTCAGCAGTCGCGCCCTGGTTTGATGATCTGACAAGATATTCCCTGAGTGCCTCGCCCGTAGGCATCACCGATGCGCCGCTCATGCCGAACTTTCTCGCCACCCAGCTTGCAGCAGCCTGGTGTGTGCGTACCCTGACTGAAACCCGCCAGCTGCAAACCGCCCTTGCCGAACAGGACAAGGACATTGCGCATATCAGTGAAAAAACCCTGTCTGCCAGACGGGTCAGACGCCTTCTCGGCACCAGGGTCGGGCCAGAATCTCTGGTAGTACTGTCCCCCCTGACCGACATTCCGTTGCGGTCACAGATTTCCTTTGTAAGCAATCGTCAGCTTGTGCACCGCTTCTATGACAAAGAGACAGACTGCTCTTTCTATCTGTCATGGTGGGAAAAGCAGCTTGACCAGCTACCCAGTTTCTATTGTCCAAAAGCCAATCTGCTCGTCAGCGACGAAACCATGGCCGGAATGCTGCCAGCCTTGATCCTTGGCTGGTATCTCAGCAATCCCCATCATGTAGCATCAATCGCTGACGCACAGGCTTTTGAAGCCCGGGATTACGGGCTCGGCCAGGCCTCCGCACTGCTGGCAGAAAGTGAAGCCGTCGAGACAACACTTCCACATGCTCCTGAAACCACCTCGGCCGACATGATTTCGGAATCCTGGGCATTTCTCAGTCAGAACCCATCCAGTCCGACACCGGTTGAAGAACAACGCACATTACAGGAAAAGAAACAGTCAGGCCGCCTTTTCGAGCGGCTACGCTCTTTCGTAAAAAAGAACTGACATCAAGACGCATTCTTCAGGAGCCGCTCATGTCGCAACATCTGTCCAGAGTTAAGTCTTTCCTGCCTCTCAGTTCTCTTTGCCTTGCTCTTGGTGGCATCTCGCCTTTACTGACGGCATGCGGCGGTAACGAACCACAAAGCTTTGCGCCGCTGGATTACAGCTATCTCAGCAAGATGCATCTCAACGTTGCTCATATTGAAGTTGTCGATACAGCGCCGCCAGGCAGTGTTCCCGGCGATATCTCAGGCAAGGCACCCACACCACCGCAACAGGCTCTGGAACAGATGGCCCGCGATCGCCTGATTGCAAGCGGCACGGAAGGCAGTGGTACCTTCACCATCACCAAAGCAAGCATTCTGCATGCGCCAGGCGGCATGCTCATGGGTGAGCTTGAAGCTCATGTCGATCTGTCCGCTCCTTCCGGAGGACGGGCTGGCTATGCACTTGCCCATATCACGCGCAACCTCAATCCCGGCAGCAAGGATCCTGAATCACGCGCCGTTCTGTATGATCTGACATCGCAGATGATGCAGGATATGAATGTCGAACTTGAATTTCAGATCAAGAAATCCCTGCATGACTGGATGGTCGATGCCAGTGGCGCTCCTTTGCCGGGTGCAATCCAGAAGCAGGATATCGGTCCCGGTTCAACTGTCGTCACGCCCGCCAATGCACCATTAGCCTCATCGTCATCGGTCGGCTCAATCAGCGCAACGCCTGCTTCACTACCGGCTGCCAAAGCCTCTCCTGCTACACCTCAGGAACCGGATGCTGTCTTCCCGCTTGGTGACGACGTCGGAACAGAGCGTCCTTCTGCGCCGCCTGTCAAATCACCGCAACCCGGCGTTCTTGCCCTTCCTGCAAACCATTCCTGATTGGAAGGAAGCTGATGCTTTGGCCGCCAGATGAAATGACAAGACGGGACGGCGAGACAACACAGAAAGCTGCTTGCATTTCATCACACAATCGCGAAGAAGAGGGTGATGCTCATATTCTGGGCTTCTTGAAAAATTGTTCCGTCAGGAGAACAGGTTGAGTACGCCTTCGTCTTCACGCCGACATTTCGTCAGGAACGCGGCGGGTACCACCGCTTTTCTCCTTCTAGCCGGTCACGATTTTCGCGCACGGGCTTTGGCTGCCACCGCTCTCAGTGACAAACCACAATTTTTCACTCCGGAAGAAATCCGCTTTCTTAATGCCGCCTGCGATTGCATTTATCCCCATGATGATCTTGGGCCTGGCGCCACAGAGCTTGGAGTACCGGTATTCATCGATCGGCAAATGAATACGCCCTACGGGCGCGGCGAATTATGGTACATGACGGGTCCGTTCCGGGAAGGACCTGCAAATCTTGGCTACCAACTTCCTTTTGCGCCTCGCGACCTCTATCGCAGGGGAATTGCCGGTGCCGATCATTATGCCCGATCTGCACGAGGCAAGGTATTTGCCGATCTTGATACACATGACCAGATAGAAATCCTGACGGCCTTCGAGGGAGGCGCCGTTCATTTTCCCGATCTCAACGCGCGCCTCTTTTTTGAACAGCTGAGACGTAACACGCTTGAAGGCGTCTTTGCCGATCCGATCCATGGCGGCAATCGCAACATGGAGGGCTGGGCCTTGCTCGCCTTCCCCGGTGCACGGGCCGATTTCATGGATTGGGTCAATCAGGAAGGCGCTGCCTATCCATTCGCTCCTGTATCGATCAGCGGCCAGAAGGCCTGAGCGTCAATAATTCGAGTTCCAAACGCATGACATTAAAACGGACTGACGTGGTCATTATTGGCGCAGGCTGGGCAGGCGCCATTCTCGCGAAGGAAATGCGCGAGGCAGGACGCAGTGTCGTCATGCTCGAACGCGGACCCGAACGTTCTACAGCGACAGAAGGGACCTATCCCGGGTCTATTGACGAACTGCGTGGTGCCATAAGACACAGGTTGTTCCAGAATCCTGCCAAAACCACAGTAACCATTCGCAATACCGTCAACCAGACCGCCCTTCCCTATCGTCAGCTCGCCGCCTTTCTGCCCGGTGAAGGGGTTGGCGGTGCCGGGCTCCACTGGTCGGGTGTTCATTTCCGCGCGGCACCAGATGATCTACGCCTGCGTAGCCATGTGATTGACCGTTACGGCGCCAAATTCATTCCGGAAGGCATGAATCTTCAAGATTACGGCGTAACCTATGAGGAACTGGAGCCTTTCTTCGACAAAGCCGAAAAGGTATTCGGCACGTCAGGAGAGGCCTACAGGGTCAACGGTCAGATCGTTGGCAACGGCAATGTTTTCGCACCATCGCGAAGCGACAAATTTCCGCTTCCTGCAATGCAGGATGTCTATACGGCAAGCCTGTTCCGCAAGGCCGCGTCAGAAGCCGGATATCATCCCTATTCTCTGCCTGCAGCCAACGCCTCGATGCAATACACCAATACGTACGGATTACAGATGGGTCCGTGCAATTTCTGCGGTTATTGCAGCGGTTATGACTGCTATATGTATTCAAAAGCCTCACCGAATATAAACATTCTTCCATCGTTACGTTACGATAGTGATTTTACTCTGATTACCGATGCTCATGTGCTGAAAATCAATCTGGACAGCGATCGACGCAAGGCAACAGGTGTCACTTATCTCGACCAGCGCGAAAACCGCGAGACAACGATCGAAGCCGATCTGGTCATTCTGGCAGCGTTCCAGTTCCATAACGTCCATCTGATGCTGCTTTCAGGCATCGGCAGACCTTATGACCCGATCAGCAATACAGGCGTTGTGGGCCGTAATTTTGTCTATCAGACTATTACAACCTCCCGTGCCTGGCTTTCCGAAAACCAGTTCACCAACCAGTTTGTTGGCGCCGGAGGCGCCGGTGTCGCCGTCGATGATTTCAACAGTGACAATTTTGATCATGGTCCACTGGGTTTTGTCGGCGGCTCGCCCATCTGGGTCAATCAGGCCGGTGTAAAACCGATTGCTGCGGCGTTGAACGGCGGAGGGAAATCCGCTCCACGCTGGGGGGCGGGCTACAAGGCAGGTCTCGTCGATACCTATCGCCACTCCCTTGCGATGGACGCCCATGGCAGCAATATGGCCTATCGCGATGTCTATCTCGATCTCGACCCGACATGGCATGACAGCTATGGCCAACCCTTGCTTCGCATGACCTTCACATGGAAGGAAAACGACATTCGCATGAACCAGTATGTCGTCGGCAAGATCGAGCCGATCATGAAGGCACTGGGGGCGAGACGCTACGAACTCGGCAGACTTGAGCACGGCGAAGCCTTTGATACGCGTCGTTATCAGACGACCCATCTTGGCGGGGGCGCTGTCATGGGCACAAACCCGAATGAAAGCGCGCTCAACCGTTATCTGCAAAGCTGGGATGTATCGAACGTCTTCGTCATAGGGTCGAACGCCTTTCCCCAGGGCATGGGCTATAACCCCACCGGCATGGTGGCAGCCCTGGCTTATTGGGCAGCTTACCATATCCGGACTACCTATCTGACCCAGCCTGGCCCGCTGGTGACCCTATGATGCCTTTCCCCAGAACCGGCTTCAGACTGCTCGCAGCGTTCGGGTTTATCCTTGCAACGCAGGCAAGTGCCCAGACCAGTTCACAAAAGGATCTTCTCGAGAAAGGCCGCTATCTGGCAGCAGCAGCCGACTGCTCCGCTTGTCATACGCATGATGCGACCGCACCCTATGGCGGAGGTAATCCGTTTGGGTTGCCTATCGGCACGCTTTATGCCCCCAACATCACACCAGATATCCAGCATGGCATCGGCAGCTATACGGAAACCGATTTCTCCAATGCCCTAAGGCGCGGTATCGGCAAAAATGGCAAGCCTCTCTATCCGGCCATGCCTTTCCCTTCATACGCACGCATGACTGATGCCGATATTCATGCTCTCTGGATTTATTTCCATGATGGCGTAGCACCCATCGCCCGATCGGCACCCGACAACGCCATTCACTGGCCGCTTTCAATGCGCTGGCCCATGACACTCTGGCGATGGGCTTTCGCCCCGACGCCAAAAGCAGCTCAGGCCAATGCCAATCGGGACTTTCCTTCAGACGAGATCGCCCGTGGTGCGTATCTGGTCGAAGGACCCGGTCATTGCGGTGCCTGCCATACCCCGCGTGCTCTCACAATGCAGGAAAAAGCGCTTTCAAGCGATGAAGGAGACGCCTTCCTCTCGGGCGGTGCGGCTGTCGACGGCTGGACGCCTGTCAATCTGCGGCAGGATGATCGCACCGGGCTGGGCCGCTGGAGTGAAAATGACATTGTCACATTTCTAGCCACCGGCCGAAGCGAAAAGGGATCGGCTTTCGGGGGCATGAGCGATGCCATAGAGCATGGCACACAATATCTCAGCACTGCTGATCTGCGTGCCATTGCGCGCTATCTCAAGACATCCTTACCAGCCCGAAAGCACGAAAAACCCTGGCATGCCGATCCCGCAATAACGCAGACCCTTCGCGAGGGACGTCTTCCAAATACCGGGTCCAGAATTTATATCGACCGGTGTGCAGCCTGTCACCGAACTGATGGACATGGTTATGCCCCTGCTTTCCCGCCGCTGGCAGGCAATCCGACACTCATGGACAAGGATCCAGGTTCGCTGATCCTTATTGTTCTGCGTGGGGCCACGGTCGTACCGACACAAAAAGCCCCTTCAGCCTTGACCATGCCCGGCTTCGGTCATGTACTCAACGATCAGGAGGTCGCTGATGTGGTGACATTCATCCGCCAGAGCTGGGGCAATTCCGGCAGCACCGTCACAGCGGCCGATGTCCATGATTTCCGCAACAGGAATGCAGAATGGATAAATACCCCACCACCCAAGCCTTTCAACTAGGACCTGTGTTTTCCCACTCTTCAGTGAAGGAAGCGATAGATTACTAGCCCCTGATAGCCGCGGCCTCCCGCCGCGGCCTGACCAGCCGTACGGGTGGAATATGCTCCGCCTCCGCCTGCCCCGTAACGCGTGGCATTGGCACCGAGAAGATACCCGGCCTTGCCACCGCCACCCCAGGACCCGTCGGCACCATTACCAGCAAAAACGATAGAGCCATTCTGACCATCGCTCCCGGCCCCACCCGTCTGGCTCCATAGCGTCCCCCCCCCCGTACCGCCCCCTTCTCCTCCCGTTGCATTCCGCGCTGTCGCAAAATATCCCGGACCACCCCCATCTGCTGTCAGAAACGGCGTCCCGTCATACGTTACGAAACTCGGCCCACCACGCTGATCGGCCGCGCCACCAGAGCCCACCGTGACTGAAAGATGGGCGTTACGGGACGGTTCGACAACATAAACGCCCCAGCAATCGCCACCGGCTCCCCCGCCAGCGCCCGAAAAAGATCCTGCTTCAGGTGTCGGGGCAGTGCTCGATGCCCCACCGCCACCACCGCCAATAACCCGCAATTCAACATGATTTGCCCAAACAGGTATGGTCAGAATCTGATTGGTCAAACAAAGTGCCTGAGGCTGGCTGATCTGCTGTGCAAAACTCATCGTTGCAAATTCAGGAAGGCCAGGAAGAAATACATCACTTTTCTGCGGAACAATATCGCTCAATGTGCTGGCCCCAACTGGAACGCTCAGGACATAAAGCGGCACGACGAGTGCACCAGAAGCAGAAGGTGTGTTCAGCGCTGCAACAAATCTGATTCGCCCTGTGCGGCGGGTAGGAAGTGCCTTGCCCCGGTTATCCGGACCAGCCATGGTCTGGTCCGGTTTTTCCGCATTATAGAATGGCAGGATATCAGGCATATCATCCTGAGCAGAACAGACCGCGTAAACGGTGATATCCGCACCGGCAAAAGGTATGCGCACAGATTGTGCTACATCATTGTAGAACAGGGTTTGTGTTATCGTCGTATCGGCATCGAGCCCTGCTGACACGCCTCCGATGCGGGTAGCATCGAGTGCATCCGGCGCCATAAGCGTCCCGCGCCCGATCGTGACCGTCATATCGCTGTCAGAAGGCAGGCAGACAAGCCCCGATGCCATAACGGTCTGACTACCTACAAGCATTTCCGCGAAGCGTCCCAGCCCCTCTTTCGCATAGCGACCAAGACGAAGCAGGTCAGTATCGAACGGGACAGCACCCGCATATATTATCGGACGATCCATCACGTTTGCATCCTTACCCATGCAATCACACCCGCTGCCTTCGTTCCCCTGAGCGCTGCGTGCAGGACACGCGGTTCGACCGGAAGCTTCGGGTAGACCTCAAGAAAAAACTGTCCTCCCGAACGCGTGCCGTAGCGGCTGCGGGCAGCCCCATAACCGCCGACATATCGCCAGGCTCCACAATCATGTACTGTCCCGGGCTCGATAATCCGTGGTGCTGCACCGGAAAGCTGGTGTACGATTTCGGAAATGGCTATGCGTGTATTCAGTGAAGCCCCCAAAGAACGCACCATACGCTTGCGAAAATGAGAGTCTTTTTCCTGCCTGAGTCGAGGCATGCCTGAAGGGCCAAAAAAATCAGCCGCAGTCATATCCAGAAAAACCGCCTCCGTCGTACCAAAACGCGTCTGCTTGCGTACAGAATTCATCTGGGTCCAGGTTGAAGCCAAAACAGATCCGAATCCGGTCAGCAATGCTTGCAGAATGGGCGCATCCTCTGCCTCATCTCCACGATAGGCAGGAAACCAGCCGGCAGGCAGCAAAAGCCGCAGGCGTCTGGCGAAATCCCTGGCCGTGCCAGAGGCAATGCCGGTATCATACAGTGTCTTGCGATCTGTTGCCTGCAGGCTCGACACATCGCGATCTCTCAGAACGGCCATCAGCCACCGACCTGCTCAGCCGTAAACAGCGGCACACGATAATCTCTGCCATTCACATTGAGATGCAAGAAGCCGCCTTCCGCCTCTTGCGGCACCATGCCGCCCGGACTCGCCACAGGTGACGACATCTGGATCTCGCCCCCATCGGCAGGATAGAGCCCCAGATTAGGCGACCCGTTTTCGCCCTTCTGAACATAGAGACCAGCTGCAGCCAGTCCGCTCCCTGCCTGAATGTTCAGCGTATTAGTGGGCGATTTATTGGGAGAGATCGAAAACAGCAGATTACCTGTCATGTTCGTAATCAGAAGCCCATCATCATCAAACTGGATGCGCTGCCCTTTCGCTGTCTGCGAGACCGTCGAAAATAACATGGCCCCTGTATCGAGCCCCTGAATCTGCTCACGCGTTTCCGGCGTTCGCCATTCTATTCCCTGGCTTCGTGCCATGGAAATTGCTGTCGCGTAGCCGCCATCATCTCCGTTGGTTCCGGCCAAGGCCGTATTGCTGAACAGGATGCCCGTTTTCCATGAATCGGGATTACTGACGAAAACAATCCCAGCTTCGCAGTCAGCCGTCCCTTCAGTTTGTCCTCCTCCGGCACCTATCTGGATCGCATAAGTGCCGCCGCCACAATTTGGATGATAGGGTGTTGACATGCCATAGGCTGGACCGCCCAGATTGACCGCCTCCAGCTCCATGACGAAACTCGGCTGATAATTGACCCCGGGCATGCGCCAGGCCTCGCCATAATAGGCATAAGCTGTAGCCAAGGTCGGATTGGTCGTATCATCGGCAACTCCCCATGATGCAATACCAATCGTACTCGGAACATGACCGAGCTTGTCATGCGATCTCATCGCATCCGAGGTACGTGACCCTGCGACAAAGGCGCTGTTCCCAAACCGCGAGAGCGAGGCAGCTTGGGCATTTTCGAGCGCCCATGGGCCGATCGAGGTTGTTGCCATAAGAGACGACAACCAGTCCTGACGCTCTACATCACGCGTATTGACGGCAGGATAATCCGATGCAGCGCCAATAAAGAACCGATCACCATATCGGCTGACCTTTGCTCCTTCTTCAGCAAAGAATTCACCGCTTGGCGGTGAGTCGGCAGGTGCTCCTGCAATCTGGCTCGCTGTCGCATTGAGAGTCTCCACACCATCCGGTGTCGCAATGACGAGAACTTCCGGACCTGCAACAGAAGGAATATGAAAGTAATTGTTGAATTTCGGCATTACCCCTCCTGAACGACCTGAACGGAAATCGTGCCCGGGAAAAGTGACTGGCTGGTTTGCGCAGGAATGTCGTTCTGGCTGCCATTGAGCAGGATATCCGTCACCGACAGAACGGACACGCCAGCCCCCACATAAGCGACATAGGAAAGCCGGCTGAACGGATAAGACGCCCCGATCCGGACTGACGTAATATCCGCGCTGATGGCTTTGACAAGCGCCGTCCTGGCCTCTTCCGCATCAGCGCCCGGCGCAATAAGCACCTTCATCGCAACCATCACCGTCAGCATTACCGGACGCTGAACAGCAAAGCCTATGCCGAGAGCTTTTGTCGCTTCGATACGATCATGAATTTTTTGCAGTACCGCCTCCGGCACATACTCGCTACCATCATCCACCACCACCGTGAAATATCCTGGACGGAGCGATCCATCGGCTTCCTGCCCGTCAAAAACCGCAAAACTCAGATTATTCTGCGTTTCAGCTATGGCACTTTCTACAGCTGACCGTGAGGCAGTGGCCTTTGATGCCAGCCAGAGCGGGAAACGCTCTCGTAATTGCGTATCTGTCTCCCGATCTGAACCATTGGCAAAAGGCTTGTGATTGGTGACGATATCAATACCTGCGACTGAGGTGCCCATCAGGGAAATGGCGCCAATAGCGACATTGCCCTGCACACCCTCCACCAATGCCTCGACAGGCAGAGTCAGTGACGCCATTCCTGCCGGGCGCACATAGCCCCCCGTCTCTGCCGACCAACACTCATGAGCTGTGTCGGTCATGACCTGGAAAGTAATGGCTGAAGCCGTGCGCACAGTCACGCCTGGCCGTACAACAGCGGAAATATCATCATAAGAGAAACAGGTCATGGTGACCGATCCCAGAGCTTTGACTCCGGGCAATCTGGTCATGCCGAAATCACCTACAAAACTGTCACAATCGGCACCAACCGAGGTAGCAAGCCTCGTACGACACAAAATCTGAACCAATAAATATTGCAACCAAAGACCAAGAGCCGCGACACTCTCGATCAGCGCCCGCCCCGGCGTACCAGTATCAAGTGTAAATTTCTGTGCACAATGCGCCTGCGCAGTCACAACAGCATTTTGCACCAGTGACGAAAAAGAACGCAAAGAAAACGACATGGGCTTTCCGATGCCTCACCGGCAGGAGCCAAGTCTGGCTCAGATCGTGCCGCTCTGGTTGAATGTGAATATCTGCCTGCCTTCTTCGCCCCGTTCGGTATAGGCAATCGTGCAGCGATAAGTGCTGACCGCCAGGGGCGTCAGTGTCACTGTTACAGGCTGATCATGATTGATCGTCGCCTCTAGAGAGAGCTGACTGACAATCAATCCCCGTGTTTCCGCTTCCCGGATCGGTGTCCCTATGCGGGCCGGGAGACCGGCACCATAATCACCATGCCAGAGGTAAGCTTTTGGATTGGTACAAAGCCGTCGCAGAATATTCTGCTGCGTTGCCAGCGTTCCTTCAACAATACGCAAGGCCCCGTCCTGGTCGAGCTGCAGATCCTCGCCGAAATAATGAAAGAGAACAGTCATCCCACAGCCTTTCCGGTCATACCATTCACATAGGGATGTACATGGCTGCCGAGACTGTTCGTATCCGTGCGTACGTCGCCTCCCGATACAGAAATTCCGCCCCCTTTTACCTTGATACCGGCACCGGAAACAGACAACCCTCCGGAATCGAGCGTCATCATGACTGACCCCGCCTCGAATACAATAGCTGATCCGCTCAGCGCGCAGCGTATCTCGCTGGCCCCAAAGAACACGCCATCCCGTCCCAGATGTAACCACCCCCCCTGATCGCTCTTCACATTCGACTTCTCTGAAGACGCTCCGCACCCCGCCCGAACCAGCAGTTCACCAGGCTGCGCAACCTTGCCGGTCTGTGGAGATAGAGCTGGTCCGGCCACAACATCAAACACGACGGCAATAATGACGTAATTCTCGCCATCCCCCTCCACGGGCATCAGCAGGACATGTGTGCCCGGCGCGCACGGGCAGGAAAGACGCAGATCACCAACCTGGGTAAGAGCAGCATCGGGCAGCCAGCCGGTTTCAATATTATCAGGCTGCAGACGTACCTTGACGGCATGATTGGCAGGATCCACCGCCGATACGATTCCATGAAGAGCATGGGCCGTACGGGTCTGATGGGCCGCAGCCCATAAAAAGCCATCCATGGGCTTGTTCCTTCAGAATACGCGATCCCGCAGCGTCACCTCCTGGCGATAGCCATGAACGAGATCAAAAACATGCGTGACAGCATCGATGGATAAGGTTGTGACCCCATCAAGCAACCCGTCATCCAGGGACATGAAATGACGCGGCGCCAATCCTGTCACGGCTGGAAAAGTCACACAGGCCTCGGTGGCGTGTGAGACAATCCGTCGATATTTCCCTCTGGCCAGGCGCCGGATATCATCCATACGCAATCCAGGCGCCCTGAAAGTATAGAGCGCAGCACTGGCTGCCGGCCTCTGATCTGAGAAATTCCGGCCATCAAAGAAAATCTCGCTCCGGGATCTCTGACGTGAGTCCCACGATTGAACTCCAACCACGACGTCCCGGACAAGACCGAGGTCGCGACGAAAACTCCTGAGACTGACGCCAGCAGGAGAGAAAACGCGCGTACCCCCCTCACCTATGGCATAAGGCGCATGAATACTGATCGTCTTGCCAACAGCATGACATTCATATCCATGATCACGCGCCAGGGAGAAAGCGATATCAAAAGCCGTCTGATAGCGATGCTGCGTGATCGTCGAGAGCCGTCTGTGTTCCAGTTGCCAGAACTGTCCGCAATAAGACGATGCTTCATTAGTTTCTGATCCGATCTCCGTCCGGAATTCCAGCCCCGCATGCCGAACAGCCTTCTGCACGAGTTCAAGCGCTGTCTGGTTACACCAGGACGAGACGAGACGGGTATCGAGCAGAAAAGCCATATAATCCCGACATTCCAGCATGAAAAGCAGCGTGTCGCTCCCCTTGCTGACTGCGTCGAGCACCCCGTGAAAAACAGTCGTCCATGCATAAGCTCCGGCCTCAACCTGCGACACCTGAAGCATTACATCCGGTCGATTGAAGCCTGACCGGTTTTCCACAAAGGCACGCAGCGTTTTTCGGTCCTTGATCACCACTCTGATAAACGCTGTATCGCAACGCTCATAACGGGTACATTCCAGATGAAACCCCTCTATGTACAAGCTTTCCTGCACAACACCGTCTATCAGAAGCCGGGTTTTCCAGTTACGCATGAGAACCGTCATGACGGTGGCAGCCCTTCCTTCCCGAAGGCAAGGCTTTCATCAGGTACAATAATCTGCACAGGTACATCGAAATTGCTGAGATCGGGATCCGTCAATCCGTTTTTTTCTGCGATGCACCACCACTGCATGGCATCGTTAAAATAATGCATGGCAAGATGAAAAAGAGAAATGTCATCCGACGTGATCTGTATGTTCATCCACATTCCTCTTAAGGCAATTCTGTCTGACCGGCTGATTTGCCAAACAGCAGATTACGAACCGATCAAAGCCTGTACCCGCCCAACGTAACTTCCTGCCTCGACACTCAGGGTCGCAGCTCCCGCATTCTGCGCGACAAGAACCAGATCACCCGTATTCGTGATTTCCGATTTTTCCAGCGCCAAGCCCGACTCATTCCTCACCTGCAACAGACTACTCCCTGCAAGCGAGAGATCCGAACCAATCGCTGCACTTGCCGTTGGCATACGGGTGACATTCGCTGTGGCCTGCCACAATGAACTTGCCTTTCCCAATGCATCCTGCGCGCGCGAAACGGCGCCTCCTGCTCCCAGACATTGGGCAACCGGCATGATCTGCCCCAGGGCAGAAGCGATCACGTTTGTCCCGATCCATCCTGAATCGGTCATCTGCCCCAGTATCGTCGAGATGGCGGAAAGGCCGGAAATCATATCAAGATCGACCATTTCCGATACCCCTGGCCTCTGCACAGGGGGACTGATTTCGCGCTCCAGAACAAGGCGATAAGGACACACTGTACCACGCGCCTGATAGGACCACGAAAATTCAGCAATCCACACTCGCGCCGACAGATCGGCAAGTGAAAAAATCAGAACTTCCGCCGCCTCGCGCATTGCTTCGAGACGACGCGCCCTAGCTGTCGCCATCGGTCCGACAAAACGCCCGGTTAATACCAGTCTCGCAGGATCGTTCCCTACAGAGTCAATCACCCTCCCGCCTCCGAGAAGGCGGTGTATGACCAGTATCTGACGACCTCCGATAATCAGTTCATCGGGTATCTCTGGCCCACTGAATACAAAACCGCCCAAAGTTACCGGAGCTGCCCGATCAAACTGACCTATAGCGCCAAGCGCATTTTCGACTTCCTGAAGCGATAAGCCCATTATTTTTCTCTTACATGAAGCCGAAACTCATGTTCGGGTATTGCGGTATGGCAATTTCATCGACGACGGCGCTTTGTCGGCGCAGGGTATTCACGCGAAAACTCCCCCCGAAGGGACCTGATGAATTTTCCAACTCACGTAATGGCATGTCAGCCTCACCAGAACGCATGATCTGGTCAGCAGGATCAAATGCTCCTTGCATCCCACCCTTCTTGCGGTCGGAGAAGTGATCACGTCGTGCCACACCAGGAAAATCAGGCACAGCAGAAATTGCGTAATCGCGCTCCATATCCCGCTGTAAACCCTGTTCTCTTGGAATACTGTGCAGAATTTTTGACGACCTGACAGCTATTCGCATCCGCTGCTTCACATTATTGCCCGATTTTTTCCGGGAGCCATAATCTTGTCGAACAACATCATTCCAGGAGCCAATACTTTTTATATGGTGTGCCCTGTCACGCGGTAAAACAAGAATATCCCTTCCTTCAATAACACGCGTAATACCAGTATTCTTTCTGACAGAAGGCAGCTGATGAGGCGCCAGTGATCGTGTCCGGAAACTCCGTGATCTCAAAGACATCGCAGATATCGGATTCTTCGTATCCGCTTTCGAGATGACGTAAGCCCTTTTCTCTGGAGGACGACCTCCAGAAATCGGCGTGGTTGACGTAAGAGGAGAGGCGTTTCGTTGTCCTTCTCTGCCAATACCAGACCCACGCGCTGCGAAAGAAAAAGGGAGCTGTCTTCGAATATTCTGATCAGACTTGCACTGCATCAGGATGGGCAAGACTGGTTTCAGAAAATCATTTTTCTCTCTACCAGATATCCGCCCTGTAACGCGGCTCGCACGGTTGCCATAACCCATCAATTTATGTTGCCTGCGAGAAAAAGGAAAACGATCAGGGCCAGACATTACATGATGCAACAAACGATCGTTTCGGATAATCGCCCCCGCCGAGCGAAGACCTTTATTTTTCCCGGGCCATGGCGGCGGCACATAAGACCCTGAGAAAGGTCTCGCAGCCGCCGGAAAGCGTGAAAAAACACTGTGGATCACCTGCAGAGTTTCCGTTTTTTCAATGCGTTATTCTCATTCAGGCTTATTCCTGACGATAACGGCATTGTTCCCAGTCAAAAGAGAAACCATCCTGCTCGGCCAGAACAACGCATGCTGCCATACGCCGTACGCGCGACCAGCTCATGACAACTGACCAGGGCACCCCATTGCGCAGGAGATAGAGAATCTCCTTGAAAACAGGGTGCCTTGTCAGTTTTTTGCTGTATCCAGCCCCTGCTCTTCCTGAGAGTCAGACGTAAAAAAAAGAGATTGCAGCGCCATGATGCCCTCATTGCCAATGCGCCGGGCCAGATCACGAATATCATCTTTTGTCGCCGGCATCTGCACTGGCACACCATCCACCGCCCTGACCGAACAAATCATCTGGGCGTAAGAAAGCCAGGTCGAAGCCGCAGCACCTGAGGCAGCACTCCCCCCGGCCTCGATCAGATCGAGCATATCTCCGGGGTCGAGTTCACGTAACGAGAGCGTACGACCAGACGCAATTTCGATTTTTTCAGGCAAATCCGTCATGAGATCCTGCTCCGCAGAGAAGCGTAAAACTGGACATGCTGATGAATCATGCCTTCAGCCTGCCAACGATCGGTCTTTAGCGAAAGCGAAATGCCGCTATACTCCCAGGTTGTGGTCGTCCCATCAGGCTCGCGGATATATTGATACAGGGTGCCGCTTCCGATGCTGCCGGCATTCCAGAATGCGGCTTCGATTGCAGCAACCAGGCTGTCGAGATTCGCATTAGCTCGTGCAATAGAAAAAACACCACGCCAGCCACTGGGTGTATTGAATTCGACCGGCAATCCGTTGAGTGGCGTCGCCCGCTGAATGACCGTATGCTGCTCTGACTGAAATCCGGTTACATCGCGCAAATCGATCCTCGATCCGTTCCAGAGCAATGTGATCCTGCAGTCCCGACCAATGCTGTAAGGATTCACCATGCTTCAGACACTCCCGCTGGCAGTGCTGACGCTTACAGAGGCGCCCCCCTGCAGATTGATAATGAATTTCTCGTTGATTCCCTGATACTGGATCTGCACATCAGCTTGCACATAACCTGTTGCAACACGCTCGACAGGATTATTGGAGCTATCACACAAAACAGCATAGGGCAGTCGCCCGGCCGTCATGCCGAGGATACCCTGGGACAGCAAACTTGAAAGAAAACCCAGAATTGAGGCACGGATATTGCCAAAAAGGCTGTCGTTGATCACGCTACCAACATATTGCCCCATTGTCCCTTTCAGAGAACGCGCCAAATAATTCGTCAAACGCGTGTAGGAATCGCTCTGCACCGCTACATTCTGCGATGTGTTGTGCCCGGCACGGATCGCCCAGTATTGCCCTCCTGGTGAGGGATTACAGATGACGTCAATCCCGTTCTCGATCAGCTTGCCGAGTTCAGCCAGTGTATAACCGAAGCGTGTCGCTTCGAGCCCGTTTTTCTGACTGCCGACGATACCCGCCAATGGTTTGTTCAGCCCCGACTGCTCCGGAGACAATGCCGCCAGCTTACCGGCTGCAAAAAGTGCCGGGCTGACCAGTTGTAATCCGAGCGTGTCGTCATTCCACCAGAGCCAGTCGCCATGCATGTATTTCAGAGCGTGCGACCAGAGCCCATAAGCCGCCTTGCTTTGCACGGCCTGTGCCATCGTCTCACCTCGAGGCCCGGCCGCAATCATATAAATGCCTTCATCACGACCAAAAGCCAGCATCGGCACCATTGTCGCCGCATCACCAACGCCTGCGAGCGTCGCGACACTGCACCCCTGACTGGTAAGGGCATAAAGCCCGGTCCTGGTTTCTGCCACGCCGATGAAACGGTCCGGCGCAGGATCTCCTCCATCCGCTCCACCGGCAAGCTGCACTGACCCGGCTTCCGCGATAGCAACATCACCCGTGATATCAATCAGAACAAGCGACTGGGTGTCTTCTGCAACAGCCTTGGCGAGCCCTTTCCAGTCTGCTCCCGTATAGGCTGTCGAACCCAATTCTTCATGAGAAACGCTCAGAACGAATTGCCCGTCCCGATAGCTCTGACGGGCCACGCTCACAACCAGAGCATTACCAGCGGTTCCGGTATAACGCGCGGTGATATGAGCAGCGCCCAGACTGGCCTGTGCCGCCTTGTCAGACCCATCCGTTACGCGAACGAGACAGAACTGACTGGCCCCCTGATGCACGGCCACATCGACCGCAACATTGAGATTCGATGCCCAGCCCCGTTTGCCGGCAAAAATCTCCCGACACTGTCCGACACTGCCAACAAGGTTCGGAACATCAACAGGCCCCCATGAGGCTGTACCGATAATCCCGAGTAAAGCGGAGGACACTCCTGATATTAACAAGGTTTCAGGCTGCGCGATCTGGATATACAAATCGGGTACAGGCAGAGCCGCCATATTCAGGGCGCTACTCTGTAAGAGTTGTGGCATGGATGATCCTTCTTTTCTGGAAGTGACCTAAACAAATTGCGGTTTGATCCGGACTGTCCCGTCGCCATCCGTACACCAGCCGCGATAGGCGAGCGGCATCTCCTGTAATGTGGCCAGGGTTTCAAGCGCCTCCACCGGTATTTCGGCGCGCAACATGTCAGGGGCAGTATCAAAGGCAGACCTGACGTCATTCGACGAGAGCCAGCCACCACCGGTCACCATTTGCGGCGACCAGACAGAGTCATATCTGTCAAATATGACACGCAACCGGACATCACGACGAAACAGGGACTGTGTCTGCATCGCGTTCTGATCATCTTCTCCTTCGAAGACAATCTGAGCCTGTCGCCCATCGGTCAGAGTAAGCCAGTCCTGCGGCAAGAGACGTGACACCAGCAGATCGCCAAGCACCGGACGCATCTCGCCTGTACTGGTCCAGACAGAGAGCCGAAAGATCTGGCTCTGACGTTTTGTCAGACAGACAGAACGGCCATAGCCACCGATAATGACACCCAGATCTCCCTCTGGAACAGTCAGTTCATCGCGATCGACCATGCTTTCATTGAGTTGCAACGCCAGATATTGCGCAATTTCATGAGCTGTCTCCCGGTCACCAACGACATGTCGTGCCAAACGATGTTCACCATTCGCACGTATCCAGCGCAGCGCGACAATACCGGGAGCGGCTCTGCGAGAAATCAGACTGACGCGCGCTGTCCGACCTCTGATCTCAACTGAAACCGCGGGAGGAACACGCAGGGTTTCTTTCCATTCCTGGCCAAGCGGAGTCTGAACGCCTTCATATCCCCCTGGCAAGGCAGTGATCGTCACGTAGCACACGGCCTCACGCAAGGAAGGCGACGCAAAAAGATCGGATGGCATCAAAGGCCCAGCCCGAAAAAAGATTTTCTGTGCACTCCAGAAGGACGAAGAAGCCGCAATTTCAGAGAAGCGAGTGGCACAGCACAAAGCCAGTCCACGCATCACATGGGAAAGATCGGTCATGATCAGACCTGTTGCAGGGACAGGATAGCCCGTGTCCCATTTTGTGACGTCTCAACCGCATCAACGATATAACGGAAATCCAGCTCATCAATGATCTGCATATAGGGCGTCAGATAGAAACCGGGCAGAACCGGAAGGTAAAGCATGTAACTTCCTGCACGCAGCGCACCGGGCATACCGCTGTGTCGGTCTTCACCCTTTCCGATCAGCACAACGCTTGCAGGACAGTGCTCGACATGAATTTGTGCTACGCCACGCATGCCAAAAACGGAAACACGCGTATTGCATGCAACGCAGAGGGGGGGGCGATAGGTCTCTATTTCCGAGACGAAATGAAACCTTTCCTCCTGCTCCAGAACATCTCCGATATGCAGACTCAAGGCATCACTCAGCACATATTCCATGGGCCGCGCCCACATGCGGGGCTTACGCATCTGAAAACCGGCATCGGCATCAAAGCACAGGAATGGACTACCTACCTGCACCTTCAGAGGTTTCAGGGGATCGAGAACACGGTAATGCCGCCCCCTAATGCCAAGGCGCCGTGCCACCCTGGCAAAGCCTGCTTCCACGCGTTCCTGCATGGTACGCATCGCTTTCCCTCCTGTTTTGGTTACATGACGATCGAGGCCTGATCCCGCAAATCCGGCCCAGGCATGATGCCCAGGAACCCGCACAGACGCCGACGCCACCAATCGAAAAGACGCATCCTTTCCGACAGCTCGCGCGTATTGCGCGTCCAGACAGACGCGACCTGCGTGTCCAGCGTTTCAGAAGCGCACAGAACAGCTCGTTCCATCTGACCTAGAGTCAAAAGGAAATAGCGCATTCTCTTGCGCTCAGCCTCCGCAAGCGTATTCAGACGCCATTCGAGCGTTCCCGTATTCCGGAAAAATCGCCATGAACTCTCACCGCTTGCTGCATCACCGAGCGCTGCATAGCCGCAGAAACGCCTGATCTCGGTTTTTTCTTCATCAGTCAGAACCGCGTCTGTCACCACTCCGCACTGGTCCCATCCATACTCTCTCACAAACCGGAACCGGCAGCATCCGTCCCAAGGCTTTCAATCACCACCCCACGCTTGAGATAGGCATTGGTCGCCGTTGGAATAATGGAGATATCAGCCGTTACATCCGTGGGTAATGCAAAGCCACCAATCCAGTACCATGACTGCGCGATAATCTGCTTCAGGCGATCGAGCGGCTCACGGGTAACCATAGCCACGCCATCAACCATTTCGATCAGGGCGCGATCAGCATCGGGAATATCGGAATGACCGACACAGGCGCAGTCTCCTTCAACCAGCGCACCCTGTCCAAGAAGCAAGGCACGATGAATGGGCCCACCGCCAAGAGACGCCTGCTGGGGTGCTTCCGTCGTCGGCACGAACCGCACACCCAGCAATTCGATAATCTGACCCGAGCAATATTCTTCCGAGCCATAAGCGCCGCGATAAAGATATTTGAAATCGGCATCTCGGAACAATGAAAGAAGCTGCAGGTCATCAAGATAACAATTATATGCTCCGTTGATCATGGGTACATTGTTTCGACGAAGCGACGCCACTCCAGCCAGTACATGCTGGATACCAAGCGTATCACCGTCTGCCATACGCAGATCAGCTGTACTGCGTTTGCCATTTGGTCTCAGAACGAGAGGAGCTGTGGAGGCCACAATTGCATTTCCCGCTGTCGCATCGGCAACCGAAGCCCCACCGGAAAGCTGCAACTGTCCTGAAATGCCGCCCGGAGCTGTCGAGACGTTCTTCTCGTCAGCTATCGCTCCAACAAGCGTATAGACCCCACTGCCAATAGTTATGGTCATACCGGAACTTGCGCTGACAGGCCTCACCAGACCAGAGGCAATCACAGATTGAAAGCCGCGTATATCATCCGCCGCAACCGTTGTGGTTTTTGCCGTTGCAGTGACCGTGACCCGGGTATTCCCCCCCAGATAACCGCCCACGCCTCCGGGCACCCCTCCGAACAATGCATTGCGCGCCAGACGATCTAGCGACTGCATGGCCTGATGACCATTGGTCTGTGCGTTGGCCAGAAACTGGGAAGCGATGCCAACACCCGTAGTGACCATATTCAGGTCAATCGTATCACCATACTGATTGATGCTGAGCGTATATTGCTCAACCGCCCAGCCACTTGGTGAGAGCCCATTGTCGAAATTCGTATTTCCGGACGGCAGCAGTGGTTCGGTCACTGGCGACTTGAGACTTTTGCGTGTCTTGGTCAATGTCTCACCGATCGCATTGGGAAAAATCTCGCGATCTGCAACCGCGCGGAAACCCAGGCGGGCATTCAGCCCCGTCTCGAATTCACGGGCCAGAAATCCTTGTTGGATAGCCGCACGCAGTTGCTCGGGAAAATTCTCGATACCCATTTTCGGTCCACTTCTGAATCGTTATTTTCAGATAATTCCTGCGAGAAACTGGCGCTTTCGCGCAGCATAATCCGCCTCAGTCAAAGAGCGCGCATCCTGTATCTGCGCAGGTGCCGGCTTCGGCACGACATTCCCCCGGCCAGCCTGATCAGCCAGAATTCGCGAATCATGAAACAGGTAACCGCGCGCCTCACGTATCTGCGCCATAGCCTGTTCCACGCCCGAAATATTGCCCTGTTCCGACCATCCAATGCTGGAACGATCCATCAATGCCATCACAGCATCGGGGTCGTGGGCACCAAGACGTATCGCCTCGGTGCGAAGGGCATTTTCCAGAATACTTGTCCGTGCAGCCTCTGTTATTCTAGCCAGCTCTTCCTGATGTGCCTGAATGAGAGATTCCCGTTCGGCCTTCAGTTCAGCAAGGGAATGACGAAGCGCGTCGATGTCATCTGACATATTCATTCTACCTCAAAGGGTTCTTGTCAGGCTGGTCTGGCGGACATTATTTTTTTCCATTCCGATGTTGAGTCCGAAAGGCCGACCGCACTGGCATAAAGTCGCGCTGCGGTCTCCTGACTCAACAAACCGGAACTCACGGCAGCCCCCAGCCCCTGCGCCATCGGCAAAAGCTCAGCTTCATCAGCTGTAAACCAGGCTGGCCAGTGAAGAGACAAACCAAGAGGATCAAGATCTCCATGATTTCGTCCTCCGATTGAAACTCCTCCAGGCAGGACCGAGGAAAACCGGCAAAGCATCCGGTAGAGCACCAGAATGCCACCATCACCGTAGGTCCCACGCAAACGATCAGCCATCCAGATCAGAGGCTGACACATCAACTCCATAGCCCGACCCGATTGAGGCGCTCCTAGACGGTCACCATGGGTTCGATTGCCATGAAGCTGCTCAAGCACAAGCTGACGCAGCTCGCGATAATGCGCCAAAACGGCAGCTGCTGCCGCGCCATTGATCTCAAGCAGTTTTGCGTCCCCTTCTGGCGGCAATGTCAATGCCGTGGCCGCTCCCCCCTGACGTGCCACACCTTCCAGGATATCAGGTGTTTTCAGCACGAGCGTCGGGTCAGAACCGTATTTGAGACCACGCCCAGCCTGAGAAAGCAGATAATCTGCTTCGATAACCGTATCGATCGCCTTCTCGAAACTGCATTCTCCATCCGGCTCCTTGTCGGAAGAGTCAGCCAGATTTTTGATCCAGACTATCGGCACAAAACCAAAGCCATGCACCCTTGATCGTTTCTCATCAAGAACAGAAGTACTTTCCTCCTCTGCGGGCTGTGGCACAAAGATTTCCAGTGTTGTGCGCGTCCAGCGTCGCTGCCACCAGAAACGTGACGCACGATGCTCAGGATCAACCGGATAGCCAGTGGCTTCGAGATCGAAACCCGTCACCATAAATCGCTCGGTAACGACTGAAAGCATTGCCTCATGATCCCATTCAGGAGTCAGATAAGCCGTTTCCAGAAGTGAAAGCTTTGGCGTATTGCCCAGTATCTCAACCAGTATAGCGACCGATCCGACAGAACCACGCGTGGCAGCCTGCATCATGAGTGCAGGCAATCCTGCCTCCAGAGCAAAACAGTTCATTGCTTCGGCAGTATGTACCTCAGAGGCAACCGCCAGAGGCCAGTGCGTATTACCGAATAAAAGAGAAACCGCCTCATCAATCACGGTGCGACACAGATTGGTGCGCACTGAAGGTCGTCTTTGCGAGAGCGGAATATATTCTCCCGATGGACTGCGCTCACTTCCAAAAGGATAAGGCAGCACGTCATATTGCGTACCATCGAGTACCTTCTGCAGTGCCAGCAACCGCCTCGTACGCGCAGATGCACCCGGCACAGCAGCATATTGCTTCTGCAACCCCAACCAGTCCATGCAAGCTCCTTTACCTTGAAAGGCTGAACCACCCCGGATCCTGCCAGCGCGCCTTTACCGGCTGCGGTTCGATCATCAATTCGCTAAGCGCCCAGATCAGCGCATCCGCCCTGTCAGGTGATGAAGCTCCGCCAAATCCCCGTACGGAGAACAAACAAAGCTGCGTTTCGAGTTCGACAAAGCGCCCGTGATGCACCACGCGTCCCTGTTCATAGAGTGCCGCAATCGGTTCGGCACGCACGGCTTTGCCGCGTGATGCCGTAACCATTTTCAATGAAACGGTCGGATCGACACTGCGCAACGTGGCTTCCACCAGAGCCCCACCGAAATTACGTTCGGCGACAACCCTGTCTGCCTGCCAGAGCGTCACGCTCTGCATGACGCGACGCGCCCATGCCATCGGCGTATCACGTACCGAACAATCATCAAGAACATGGCCGATCCCTTCATGATCAATTGCCGCCACCACAATGCCGATTTCATCCGCCTTGATATCGAAGGGACCAGATGCGCCTGAGGGATCAACTGCTACGACAATACGTCGCATTTGTGCGATCAGAGCCTCCCGGTCCTGATCCATAATCGCGCTTCGCCTCTTGAACATATCTACGCGCCATAAGGCGTCTTCGAGCACGGTCTGATATTCACCAAGCAGAAAGCGCCTGCGCTCTCGTTCAGGCAAAGCCTCAAGCTGCTGCATATAGGCATCGCTGAGATTGATCCGGTTCTGATCCGGATTCATCACCATTGAGGCATAAAGTGTCGGATCAGCATGATGCAGACCTGATCGTGGCTCCACACCATTCTCGAAAAGAGCATAAAGCCAATGGTCGGTCGTCGGCGGATTGGCGTCGATATATTCACGTACTGTCAAAGCACAACGCTGCGCCAGCCGTGTCAGCAGCATATTACGTGCGCTATAGCTGATCTGGCTTGCTTCGTTCAGATAGATCGTTGCGAATTCGAGACCAAGAATTTTTTCTGTTCGCACTGAATCATCAAGCCCTCCGAAAAGGATCGAAGACCCGTTTGAAAATACCACACGATTGCTTTGTCCGTCCCATTTGTAACGTATATGCGCAAAGCAGCATCGCATCACTTTAGGAAAAGTATCCTGAATGATGCTGGCCCTTAAAGCTATCTGACGATGCCGGAATACGCCATGACGTGATTGTGGCACTCTCAATGCCCTGATCACCAACGCCCTGATCAGGACAAAGGTCTTTCCTGATCGGGAACCGCCACGCAAAAAAATATGCCGAGCTTCTCCACCAAGGAGAGTGTTGGCCTGCTCCTGGGCAGGCGTCAGGGCAAACGCCGCGTCAGAGTTTCTCATCACTTTCGGTCAGGGAAAGACGTATCTCGCTCTCCTCGAAAATGCCACGCCCCTGGCAAAAACTTGCAGGACGATGAGCACGCAGCAACATACGTAAAAGCCCGTCGCTGTAACGCTTGCGCGTCATCGGTTTACCTTCTGGATCACAGATCACCCGCCCGGCGTAGAGTACGGGCTCCTCATACCCTTCAAGGGCCCTGCGACGTGCCTCGGCCTCCAGCATATCAGTCGCTTCTTCAAGCGCCAGTTTCCAGCGCTCACTGAAGAGGTGATTACCCCGACGCCAGTTGTAAACTGTCTTGCGATCCACTCCGGCTGCACGCGCAGCCTCGGAGACATTCCCTGCTTTTCTTAGATGATCAAGAAACAGAATCTTGAGAGCTTCACCCCGAGGGCGGTCTCGTTTTCCACGCCTGTTTTCCATTTCGGCTCCAGTCTATTATCGTGGAGACGCCAATCGGTCTCTGAAATTTCGTTTTCCGCTGAAACTGTCCCTAAGCCGCCTCATCTTGTCCCGGATCTGTCGCTCTGTCTTATCTCCCGGATAATCTTCTGCATGACCCGCTTCATGAACGCAGGCTGTACGATCCCGATACGGGTCAGACATTCCTGTCGCTTGCGGAACGGAATTGCCCGGAGCCGTACTTCAGGATACGGCAGATTGGTCTCGACCAGATCACCCCAACCCAGTTCAATATCTGCGCGATGTCTGATCTCGGAACCAGCTATGAACGGACACAAAACAGCATCGCCGGACAGCATTTTCACAACGAGATGAAAATTTCTCTGACTCGATACGACGTCTCCGACAAAAATGTCGGCCACGCCTGAATTCCATTTTTATTTTAGTATATGATAATAATACATTATATATATTCTATATTCAAGCCCTATTTTGATAATATTCACTCAATCGCTCGAGGGCCAGAGCACATTGTGCCGCGACCTTTGTACGTGCCTGAGCCCGTGCACCAACAGGAAAAATCATGCGCGCCATATCCGGGAAACTCATTTCTCTTGCGAGCATCATTTCGATACGGGCATACAGACTCGGTCCCAGCACCTCTCTGACCTGACGCAATCTCCGGGCGCATTTACCTCGACCCAGCATCCACGTATGCACATCACCCTTTTCATGACTGCATGTCAGATCCGTCGCCTCGACTATGCCCAGTTCTGCATAGTCATATTCGGCCCGCCAGCGCTGGGCTGCTGCCATCTCATCATCGCCGATATCACCGGCCTCATAAAGCCAGGTAGCGGTAGACAGAACCTTCAGCGCCTTTCCATGTTTGCGAAAGCGACTTCGTTTCATTCGTTCCGCTGTTGGCAGACAAGCCCCAGCTTCTCTGTCTGAAACATTCGCTTCATCTGTGCTCACTTTCGAACGCATATGACAGATCACCCGCTTCACGACAGCCTCCCTCCCCCCGATGCAGACGACGCCCGTCGAAATTCTCTCCGGGCCCCGGTGCATAATGCGCTACCAATGCCCAGCCCCCTGAACGGCAGCGAGATAGCTGGGCGGATCATCCCTGCCCCAAAGTGCACCCCATGAAACCGGATGCCCTGCAGGCAGCGCGCCAGACTCATCACGCTCGTCCGGTCCTTCGCTTTTCCCGACAGGAAAAGGCCGGGGAGCCGTCTCGTCCAGTAACGCCAGAGCCCGGACCAGCGCCTCTCCTGTTGCTGAGCACCTTCCACTTTCTTGTACAATTCTCATTCTACTCAATCCTTGACGAAATATGGCTAAATGCCACTACGTCGAATGCGAGCATTCCAGAAATTACCCACTGGATTTGGCAATAAGCCATTGCTATGAATGTCCCTATGGCCAAACACAAACGCCCTGACTCACTCGCAATCGTTCAGCGCGCCATCGGGAGACGCATCACCTGGGCAAGAGAGCTCGTCTTTCCAAATCAGAGCGAATGCGCACGCCTGCTGGGCGTTGACGCATCAACGCTGAACAAGATCGAGAAAGGTGATCGTGCCCCGAGCGTCTTTCTCATTCTGGCTCTTTCCAATCGCCTACGCATTTCGACCGACTTTCTTCTGAAAGGCGTTTTGAACGGACGCACGGATGAGGAGATGGCGCTTCGTCTTGCGGCTCTGCACCCAGAACTGGTGCTCCAGCAGCCGGACATGGCGTTTCACACGGGCAAAAACATGCCTTGCGACATGCCAGAGCCGCCCAGGAGACCAGATGGGGACCATTCTTGACGTCCTTTTTTTCATCACACATCCAGAAAACAGCCTTCTTCATTCGCAGACATAGCGCTTGAAGTCGGGCGCAGCAAGAACAAAACGTGAACAAATGCGCGCTTACCTGTTCCTTACGCCTCATGCCACCGCGTTATGATCAGTTCCAACCGGCCAGCTGCACCTTGAAGTCAGTCCGACTTCTGGACGATTAACGTCTTATTAATGGCATTGAGCCATAATGTCAAGAATAGATGATGGCTCAATGCCACATATCAAATCACCACTTCATCGGCATGAGTTTGTAAAACAACATTTATGCGACATTTTATGTCTGCACCTCTACGATCCGTAGACGAGTGATCTGAATAAGTAATGGACGGCACAGACATGCTGATTTCATTTTCTTAATATTAATTCGGATTAATGAAACAATATAAACTGCCGTAAGGCATCTTCCTTTCGTACGAGAAGAGAGCGCATGAATTCATGAACGCCATCGTCGTAACTGCCCTAAGGCGGCCCTTGACCTTCGTCGTCTTTTCGATCCTGATTCTGATGTTTGGAATCATGTCGATCTTCAAGACACCGACCGACGTGTTTCCCGAAATCAAGGTGCCAGTCGTCTCGGTTATCTGGACTTATCCCGGCCTTCTGCCGAATGAGTTTGCCGGACGAATTACCTATAATTTCGAACTGGCTGTCACAACGACGGTCCAGAATATCGAGCATATGGAATCGAACTCCTATTACGGGCGTTCGATCGTCAATATCTACTTCCAGCCCGGCACGCCCGTCGGCACGGCTGAAGCAGAAGTGACGGCCATTTCCCAGACGATTCTGCTCGGGCTGCCCCCCAAGGTTCCGGCCCCGATGATCGTGGCGCTCGATCCGTCACAGGTTCCCGTCATCGCCCTTCAGATCACATCCGAGAAACAGACGCCCTCTGATCTGTTCAAGCTCGGTGTCATTCGTGTGCGTCCTCTTCTTGCAACGGTACCCGGCGCTGTCGTGGCTCATCCTTATGGTGGCATGGACAGCTTCGTCATGGTTTCGCTCAACCAGGAACAGCTGCGCGCCCACCATCTTTCCGCCGCCGATGTTCAGGCCGCCCTCACCGCACAGAATATCGTGCTTCCGGCAGGCGACCAGAAGATCGATGCCATGGACTGGATGGTCCAGACCAATGCGGCGCCGGAATCGATGGAAGATATTGCCAGTATTCCGGTCAAGCGCGTCGGCAATGCCGTCATCTATATTCGTGACGTTGCCGACGTCTATCGTGGCGGTCATCCCCAGACGAATCTTGTTCTCGTCAAGGGTCGCCAGGCTGTCGAAATGATCACCCAGAAGGGCGGCACAGCTTCTACGCTTGATGTCGTCTCTGCCACCAAGGCCCTTTTGCCTCGACTCCGGGCCATCCTGCCGCCTGACGTCAAGGTCTCAATCCTTGCCGATGCTTCGGTAATGGTAAAAGAGCAGATCATGGACGTCGTTCATGAAATGATCACGGCGTCCATCCTGACTGGTATCGTTGTCCTGCTTTTTCTTGGCTCGTGGCGCTCAACCGTCATTATTGCCACCTCGATTCCCCTCGCCATTCTCTGCTCGATCATTGGTCTGGGATGGGCCGGGCAATCCATCAATATTATGACTCTGGGTGGTCTGGCTCTCGCCGTCGGGATCCTCGTCGATGACGCAACCGTCATGATCGAGAACATCGACACCCATCTTGAAATGGGCAAGGATCTTGAGCTTGCCATCATTGATGCTGCCAACCAGATCGTCATTCCGACCTTCGTCTCGACAACCTGCATCTGCATTGTCTGGCTGCCGCTCTTCGAACTCTCTGGCGTCGCGGGCTATCTCTTCATGCCCATGGCGCTCGCCATCATCTTCGCGATGATTGCCTCCTTTATCCTGTCGCGTACTCTGGTACCGACCATGGCCAAGTTCCTTCTTGCCGGTCAGGTGCATCATGCTCACGGCCATGATGATCACGCCCCTGCACCAAAAGGCTTTTTCGGCCGCTTCCAGCGCGGATTCGAACATCGGTTCAACAATTTTCGTGAGGGCTACAATACCCTGCTCACGCGTTGCGTTGCCCGGCGCGGGACCTTTGTCGGCATATTCCTGCTCATTTCCATCGCCTCGATGGGTCTTTACAGCATAGCCGGTCGCGACTTCTTCCCGGAGGTCAAATCCGGAGCGTTACAGATGCATATGCGCGCACCTCTCGGCACACGCATCGAGGTCGCAGGTCGTATTGCTGCACTCGTGGATGACAGGATCAATCAGCTCCTGCCGGGCAAGGTTGAGAATATCATCTCCAATTGCGGCCTGCCTGAAGGTCCGCATAACCAGGCTTTCATTCCGACCCCGACCATTGGTACGCAGGATTGCGATCTCACCATTGCCCTCAAGGATGAGAAGTCCCCCGTCTGGGATTATCGCGCCCTGCTCCGCAAGGACCTCTCGGCACGCTTTCCTGGCACAGTCTTCACCTTCCAGCCTGCCGATCTTACCGACAAGATTCTGAATTTCGGTTCGGCTGCGCCTATCGACATCCAGCTTTCGGGCCCAAGCGTTGATGACAACTACAATTATGCAAAACATCTGATCGGCAAGATCCGTCAGATTCCAGGCACGGCTGACGTCGTTATCCAGCAGACCATGTCCACACCGACACTGATGGTGAATGGCAACCGTACATTCAGCCAGGCAACCGGTCTGAGCGAAAACGACCTTGCGACCAATGAACTCCTGACCCTTGCTGGTTCTGGTGTCGTCGATCCGCAATTCTGGCTCGATCCGGTCGATAATGTCACTTTCCCGCTGAACGTCTACACGTCGCAGGATCAGCTGACCCATCTGAACGACCTGCTTACGATACCGGTCGATAAAGGTGACGGTGACCCTAACGACCAGACGCAGCTTCTGGGCGCTATCGCCGATGTCGTACCCACCGGCACGCCGGGTGAAGTCTCACATTACAACTCGATGTCAGAAATCGATATCTACGTGAATGTTGAAGGCACTGATCTCGGGAACGTTCTTGATGCCGTAAACAACACAATTGCCAAAGACGCGCCCAACCTGCCACGCACGACCGCTGTCGATGTCCATGGTCAGGCTACAACGATGCACGGTGCGTATGTCCAGCTTGTTTTCGGTCTCTGCGTATCAGTGGTGCTGATCTATCTGCTGATCGTCGTGAATTTCCAGTCCTGGCTGGATCCGTTCATCATCATCACGGCCCTTCCCGGCGCACTGGGCGGCATTGCCTGGGCCTTGTTCCTGACCGGTACCCGCTTGTCAGTCCCGGCTCTGACCGGTGCTATCATGTGCATGGGTACGGCAACTGCAAATTCGATCCTGGTCGTCTCGTTCGCCCGTGAGCGTCTTGAAGTGCATGGCGATGCCCTTCGTGCCGCAATCGAGGCCGGTTATGGCCGTATCCGACCAGTCATCATGACCGCACTCGCCATGATTGTCGGCATGATCCCGATGGCAACCTCAAATTCGACCAACGCGCCTCTGGGCCGCGCCGTTATCGGCGGATTGATTGTCGCCACCATCTCCACCCTGCTTTTCGTTCCCTGCGTCTACGCGATCCTGCACAACCGCCCTGCCCGCCAGAAGGAAATCGTCTAATGGCCACCTCCCCCAAGTTCATCGCCATTGCGGGAGGATGCGTCCTCGCGCTCTGGGTCGGCGCTCTTGTCGTCGGTCGCGTGCACCACACCCACGCACTCGCCACCGAGACAGCAGCGAATGCTATCCCGAACGTAGCCGTCCTCAACCCGATACAATCCCCCTCCAAGGTCGCACTCACCCTGCCCGGCAATATCGATGCTTGGTATCAGGCCCCGATCTATCCGCAGGTCTCCGGCTATGTGAAAATGTGGTTCAAGGATTACGGCGCTCATGTGAAGGCTGGCGATGCACTGGCCGAAATCAACGCCCCGGCTCTGGATGCCCAGTACGCACAGGCACAGGCTGATCTGAATGCTGTTCTGGCAAAGTATCATCTTGCTGCCGTGACGGCAGAACGCTGGCGTGCTATGGGGAAATCCCAGTCAGTCTCTGGCCAGTCCGTATCGGTTTCGAATGCCAATGAGCAATCAGCCAGAGCGGAAGTCGATGCAGCCCAGCGCAATGTCGATCATTTCGCCGCACTTGAAAAATTCAAGACCATCGTTGCCCCCTTCGACGGAATCGTCACCGCACGCAGCATCAATGTGGGCGATTACGTTCACGACGGCGGTGGCAACCTTAACAGCACCGGCTCAGCATCCGAGCTTTTCACGGTTGCCGACGTCCACAAACTGCGCCTGTTCGTTTCTGTGCCGGAAGTTTTCTCGTACATTCTGCAGCCTGACATCACAGCGGATGTCAGTGTCCCTCAGTTCAAGGACAAGAAGTTTCATGCGAGCTTCCTCACCACGGCACGTGGCTATGATCCGAACACCCGGACAGTGACTTCGGAATTCACCATGGAAAATCCCGGTGAAACCCTGTGGCCCGGCACTTTTGCCTCGGTTCAGCTCAAGGCTCACAACGAAACTGCGCATCTCTACGAAGTGCCGACTTCTGCGCTCGTCTTCCAGGAAAAGGGAATGCAGGTCGTCGTCGTGAATGACGACAATACGGTTCATTACAAGAAGGTCGTGGTTGGACGGATGGCCGATACCTCGACCGAAATCCAGGCCGGCATTTCGCCAAAGGATCGTATCATTGCTAACCCGCCAGCCGACCTGCTCGAAGGCGACAAGGTTAACGTCACCCAGCCAGAGCGCGGCTACAACCAGTCCGGATTCGGGGCTTCGGAATGATCACACATCGCTTCAGAAAACTGGCTCTGGTCTGCGGCACGGTTCTGACAGCTTTTGGCCTGTCAGCCTGTGACCTCGCGCCAACCTACACACCCCCTACCTTTGTCGTTCCAGCAAGCTGGCATGGTCAGGGACCGTTCGCCACGGCAACCCCAGCCGATACCACGCTCCCCACCGACTGGTGGAAGTTGCTGAATGATCCGCTTCTGAACGAGATGGAAGCCACGCTCACAAAAGCCAATCCGGATCTGCAGGCTGCTGCTGAACGCTTTATCCAGGCCCGTGCCCTGGTAGTACAGGCCAGGTCTGAACTCCTTCCCCATCTTGCGATGGGTGCAGGGGCATTCGACAACAAACAGTCAGCTGATCGTCTTTTCCGCTACAAGGGCAATATCACCGAGACGGATGAAGAATATCACGGCCTCGCTTCCTGGGAGCCTGATTTCTGGTCGGCCATCCGGAACCATGTTCGCGCGCAAAAGCAATATGCGCAGCAGAAAGCAGCTGATTTTGCCATGTCACGCCTGAGTCTTCAGGCAGAGCTGGCCTCAGATTATGTCCAGCTGCGCGGTTACGATGCACAGATCGCCATCTATAACCAGTCGATCGGATATTATCAGAAGGCCCTCCAGATCACCAGGAACCAACTGGAAAATCAGGCGGCACCGCGTCTCGACGTGGCGCGCGCCCAGGCTCAGCTTTATTCCACACAGGCGGCCGAACTGGATGTGCAGGCCGCTCGCGAGGTGACCGAACACGCGATCGCAATTCTTACGAACGCCTCACCTTCCTCGTTTCACATTTCTCCCACACAGGTCATGGGTTTCAACCAGCCCAGCATCCCGGCGGGTATACCTTCCGAGCTCCTGCAACGTCGTCCGGATGTGGCGAGTGCAGAACGCGAGATGGCACAGGCCAATCGCGAGATCGGCATTGCCCGTGCAGCCTTCTACCCGCATGTTTCGCTCCAGGCGGGCGGCGGCTTCGCCCAGAACGGGTTTGATCTGGCCAATCTGGCCAATTCGCTCTGGTCGTATGGCGCATCCTTTGAGCTCCCGATTTTCGAAGGCGGACTGAGACGTGCCGAGTTGCAGCATGCCTGGTCAGCCTATCGTGAGACACGGGATAATTACCGCAGCAAGGTACTCGACTCCTTCCGTGAAGTCGAAGATGGTCTGTCACGTACCACGCGTCTGGATCAGGAAAACCGTGCCTTGGAAAAGGCGGTTGATGCAACTCTGGCCACCCAGAACATGACCATGACCCTCTATCAAGGCGGTGTGGGTACCTATCTTGAGGCCATCTTTGCCCAGGTGCAGACGCTGGATACCCGCATCCATCAGATCGAAGTCGCGACCCGTCTCTATCAGGCCGATATCGGGCTTATCCGCGCCTTGGGCGGCGGCTGGAACGTCAGGCTTCTGCCCACAATGGATCAGACCCTTTCCATTACGCCATTGCAATATGACGCCCTGCATCACCCTCAGCCCGTAGGTGGGGTTACAATTTCGCAGCATCCAGAGGCATTCGAAAACCTGTCTGGCCTCGCGCCAACGGCACCAGCTGCCGCATCAGGCAAGACGCTGCGTCCGATTGAAGACCAGCACTGATAGAAGTTTACCATCATCTTTTTCTGCCATGGCGGCTCGTCATGGCAGAAAAAGACACATCAGACCGGGTCAGGCCTGTGGGCTCGCTTTCATATCAGTACCCAAGCTCACGATTGACGGCTCTGGGAATTTGTCCCTGATCAAAAAAATTCTGGATATTTCTTGCCGCCAGTGCAGTCGCCGTTCCGATCTGGGTTGGCGCCGTAATATGCGGCAGCACAGTCACTTTCGGATGCCCCCAGAGCGGGTCCTGTTCTGAAAGCGGCTCGTGCTCAAATACATCAAGCACAGCATGACCCAGATGGTCACGGTCGAGCGCCCGTATAAGAGCCGCATGGTCAACGATTGGGCCACGGGCAAAATTGAGCAACGCAGCCCCTTTTCGCATCTGACCAAACCGCCAGTCATCAAGCAATCCACGTGTCTGTGGTGTCAGGGGCAGTAACACCACCACAATACTGCTGTTGCGCAAAATGGCTTCGAGACCGTGGGGTCCGTATTTCATCGGAATATCAGCCTTTGTCCAGGGGCTGCGGCTCCATCCCGTTACCGGGAAACCATTATTTTTGAGACGCTGGGCAGCTACCCTGCCAAGATTTCCCATACCCAGTATACCGACCGGACGATCCTGCGGAGATACAAGTGGAAGTTGCTCCCAGTGTTTCCCCCTCTGCTGACGATGATAGGCAGGCATGTCCCTGTGAATATAGAGAGTCCAGGCCAGAACAGCCTCAGCCATGGTCTGAGCCAGTTGAGGGTCGGTCATTCTGACAATCTTCAGGGAACTGGCAGACAGTTCATCAACAAGACGATCAACACCGGCCCATAAACTCTGCACCCATTCAAGCATGGGAAGGTCGAGCAGATTTGTCGGGTCGGGGTTGGCCACCACTGCCATACGCGCGGTCCGGCGTTCCCCATCGGTCAGATCCTCGAAAGGCAATACCCTGATATTATTCAGAACCGCATTGATCGCGTTCAGGCTTTCCTGCCGCTCTCTCGGAGTGATCCGACCACAAAAAGGGACAACGATAGTCATGACGTTCGCACCTTTCGACGAGCCACTGCTGTGGCCTTCTTCTTTTTTTCCGGCATCTTGACGGAAGACGAAGGCAGAAGCGGCCCCAGGAACCTTCCCGTATGACTGCCGGCAGTTGCGGCTATCACTTCCGGCGGCCCTTCAGCCACGATCCTGCCTCCACCGTCTCCCCCTTCCGGGCCGATATCAATCAACCAGTCTGCTGTCTTGATCACATCAAGATTATGCTCGATGACCAGAACGGTATTTCCCTGATCGACAAGGGCATGCAGAACATCAAGCAACTTGCGTACATCCTCGGTGTGCAGACCTGTCGTCGGCTCATCGAGAATGTAAAGCGTGCGTCCGGTGGCACGCCGGGCCAGCTCCTTGGAAAGCTTTACACGTTGTGCCTCACCACCGGACAATGTCGTGGCTTGCTGGCCCAGCGTGACGTAACCAAGTCCTACCTGCTGCAGAATCGCCAGACGATCGCGTATACGCGGCACAGCATGGAAGAACGGTAACGCCTCATCTACCGTCATGGCCAGTACATCGGCAATCGACTTGCCGCGAAACTTCACATCAAGCGTTTCGCGGTTATAGCGCTGCCCCTTGCAGGTGTCGCAGGTCACAAAGACATCGGGCAGGAAATGCATCTCGATCTTGAGAACACCATCTCCCTGACAGGCCTCGCAGCGGCCGCCTTTGACATTGAACGAAAACCGCCCCGGTTTATAGCCGCGTGCCTTGGCCTCTGGCAGTTCGGCAAACCAGTCGCGTATTGGCGTGAACAGATCCGTATAGGTCGCCGGATTTGAGCGCGGCGTACGACCAATCGGTGACTGGTCAATGTCGATGATCTTGTCGAGATGCTCTACGCCCTCAAGAGCACGATACGGCAAGGGAGACTGGTTCGCACCCATCAACTCACGCGAAAGGGCCTTGTAAAGCGTATCAACCACAAGCGTGGATTTCCCGCCCCCCGACACACCTGTTACCGCAACAAAACAACCGAGCGGTATACGTGCCGTCACATCATGCAGGTTATTCCCTGTTGCCCCGATAACGCTCAGCATACGCTTTTCGTCATAAGGCCGCCTCTTCTGCGGCACAGGCACCATCCGTCTGCCTGAAAGATAATCGCCTGTAATGCTGTCCTTATTCTGCGCTACCTGATCCGGCGTACCTGACGCAACGACAGTCCCGCCGAGCGCACCCGCGCCCGGCCCCATATCGATCAGCCAGTCCGCCGCACGAATGGCGTCTTCGTCATGTTCCACAACGATCACCGTATTGCCGAGCTTCTTCAGGCGATCGAGTGTACCAAGCAGCCGTTCATTATCGCGCTGATGCAGTCCGATTGACGGTTCATCCAGCACATAAAGCACCCCGGTCAGACCGGAGCCAATCTGGCTCGCCAGACGAATACGCTGGCTCTCACCTCCCGATAGCGTCGCTGAACCACGCGACAGCGTCAGGTAATCCAGCCCGACATCATCGAGAAAGCGCAGACGGTCCAGAATTTCGCGCAGGATGCGCCGTGCAATCTCGGCACGCTGTGCCGTCAGCGAGGCTTCAACACTCCCAAACCAGTCCAGCGCCCGACGAATGGTCAGGTCAGATGCCTGGGCGATATTAAGCTGGTTCACCTTTACACAAAGCGCCTCGGGCTTGAGACGGGCACCATGGCAGGCATGGCATGGCACATAGGACTGATATCGCGACATTTCCTCGCGTACCCACATGCTGTCCGTCTCGGCCAGACGACGCTGAAGATTACGCATCACCCCTTCGAAAGGCTTGGTCAGCTCATAGGCACGTTTGCCATCCTTGTAGGTAAACAGAATGGAATCCTCGCCCCCCTCGAGCAGGATTTTGCGAAAACCCTCACCCAGCTTGTGCCAGGGCGTCGTCATTTTCTCCCTGTAATGACGCGCCAGTGCCTCAAGCGTCTGCTCGTACCAGGGTGTTTTCGCATCACGCCAAGGAGCAATCGCTCCATCTACCAGAGAGAGAGACTCATCCGGTACGATCATGCGCGGATCGAAATGTGTCTCTGTCCCGATACCGTCACAGACCGGACAGGCTCCCATGGGCGCATTGAACGAAAACAGACGCGGCTCGATTTCCTCAAGCGTAAAGCCACTCACAGGACAGGCGAATTTGGCCGAAAACACCATATGATCGACTGTCGTTTTTTCACCTTCACGCAGAACGGGTTCTGCATAGGCAACGCCGTCAGCCAAGCCCAGCGCTGTTTCAAAACTGTCTGCCAGACGGGTTTCAATGCCCTCTTTCACCACAACCCTGTCCACTACCACTTCGACTGTATGGCGCAGCTTGCGATTCAGATGCGGAGCCTCGGCAATCTCATAGGTCTCGCCATCGATTTTTACCCGCGTGAACCCCTTGCGCTGAAGTTCTGCCAGCTCCTTGCGATACTCGCCTTTCCTGTCGCGAATAACGGGGGCCAGCAGCATGAGGCGCGTTCCCTCAGGCAGGGCCATCACCCGGTCCACCATCTGACTGACCGTCTGCGCCTCAATAGGCAGGCCGGTCGCAGGCGAATAGGGTACGCCCGCACGTGCCCAGAGCAGACGCATGTAATCGTGAATCTCGGTGATTGTGCCTACCGTCGAGCGCGGATTTTTTGATGTGGTCTTCTGCTCGATCGAGATAGCCGGTGAAAGTCCTTCAATGGAATCCACATCCGGCTTGCCCATCAGTTCCAGGAACTGGCGCGCATAGGCCGAGAGGCTTTCGACATAGCGCCTCTGCCCTTCAGCATAGATCGTGTCAAAAGCCAGAGACGACTTGCCCGAACCGGAGAGGCCCGTAATGACCGTCAGCTGGTCCCTGGGAATATCGGCATCGATATTCTTCAGATTGTGGACGCGGGCACCGCGCACACGGATGGACTGGTTGTACGGCAGGTCAGACATCAGCACCACGCGAGGAAGGATTGGAAAAGGGGAGTCGAAAACGAGAACGTATCGGGACCCATGTAGGATTGCCGCTCACAGGATTAAAGTAGAGCCCCATTCCGTCACAGGCGTGACGGCGGCGTTCTGCTGGGTTAAGATGGGGAATATTTTCAGGATGTAGGGTCGGTTGCCATGGCAGGAAGTGTGAACAAGGTCATTCTCGTGGGTAATCTGGGGCGCGACCCGGAAACACGAAATGCCCAGTCTGGCGCCAAGATCGTCAACCTGACCATCGCCACTTCTGAGAGCTGGAATGACCGTGCTTCGGGCGAGCGCAAGGAGCGCACCGAGTGGCATCGCGTGGTGATCTTCAACGAGCGTCTGGCCGATGTCGCCGAACGTTTTCTGCGCAAGGGCCGCAAGGTTTATGTCGAGGGCCAGCTCCAGACCCGCAAGTGGACCGACCAGTCCGGCCAGGAGCGCTACACGACCGAGATCGTTCTCGACCGTTTCCGTGGCGAGCTCACTCTCCTCGACAACAACCGCGAAGGCGAATCCGGTGGTGGCATGGGCGGCGGTTACGAAAGTGGTCCGTCACGTTCCTATAGCGGCGGTAATACCCCGGCACGCAGTGGCGGCGGGATGAACCAGCAGCCTGCGCGTACCAATGGCGGCAATAATGGCGGTGGCTGGGATGCTCCGGGTGGCGACCTGGACGACGAGATCCCGTTCTGATCACACACACCCGACTTTTTAGCCCCGCCCTCCAAGACAACAAGACGGACCTGCCTTGACTGACCTGACGCCGCCTGCCGCCCCGACTGACCAGATCCCGGTGACCATTGAGGAGGAAATGCGCTCCTCCTATCTCGCCTATGCCATGTCGGTCATTGTGTCGCGTGCGCTGCCGGATGTGCGTGACGGTCTCAAACCGGTCCATCGCCGCATTCTCTACGCCATGCGCGAGAGCGGCTTTACTTCCGACAAGCCGTATCGCAAATCGGCCCGTGCGGTCGGTGACGTCATGGGTAAATACCATCCCCATGGTGACAGCTCGATCTATGACGCCATGGTGCGTATGGCCCAGTCCTGGTCCATGCGCGTCCGTCTCATCGACGGTCAGGGCAATTTCGGCTCGGTCGATGGCGATAGCCCGGCCGCCATGCGTTACACCGAAGCACGCCTGGCCAAATCGGCGTCCTTCCTGCTCGATGATATCGATCGCGACACGGTTGATTTCCAGCCGAACTATGACGAAAGCGAAAGCGAACCGAAGGTTCTGCCTGCCGCTTTCCCCAATCTTCTGGTCAATGGTGCTTCCGGCATCGCGGTCGGTATGGCGACCAACATCCCGACCCATAACCCCGGCGAGGTCATCGACGCGACACTCGCCCTGATCGAGAACCCCGAGGCCACTCTTGATGATCTGATGAAGATCATCCCCGGTCCTGATTTCCCGACGGGTGGCATCATCATGGGTCGCCGTGGCATCCGCCAGGCCTTTGAGACGGGTCGCGGCTCGATTCCCATGAGGGCACGTGCCGAGATCGAGGATATCCGCAAGGATCGTCAGGCGATCATCGTCACCGAAATTCCCTACCAGGTGAACAAGGCGACGTTGCAGGAGAAGATTGCCGATCTCGTCCGCGCCAAGGAAATCGAAGGCATCTCCGATATTCGTGACGAGAGCGACCGCTCCGGCATGCGTATCGTCATCGAGCTCAAGCGCGACGCAACCCCCGAAGTCGTGCTGAACCAGCTTTATCGCTTTACCCAGCTTCAGACTTCGTTCAGCGTCAACTGCCTTGCCCTTGATGATGGCAAGCCCCGCACGATGGGTCTCAAGGACGTTCTGGAAGCTTTCATCCGCTTCCGTGAAGACGTCATCCTGCGTCGCTCGCGCTTCGACCTGAACAAGGTACGTGATCGCGGTCATCTGCTCGTCGGCCTCGTCATTGCTGTAGCCAATATTGATGAGGTCATCGCGCTTATCCGCAGCGCCCCCGATGCCGCGACCGCACGTGAGTCGCTCATGGCCCGCGCATGGAATGCCGAAGACGTGCAACCGCTCATCGAGCTGATCCATGACGAGGGCAATGTCATCATTGATGGCAAGGTCCATCTGACCGAAGTTCAGGCCCGTGGCATTTTGGAACTGCGTCTGCAGCGCCTGACCGGTCTGGAGCGTGACAAGATCCAGGGCGAGCTGAGCGAAGTCGCCACCAAGATCAACGAACTGCTCGAGATCATTGGCAGCCACGTCCGACGCATGGAAGTCATGCGTCATGAGCTGCTTCTCGCCCGCGCCGAAATCGCCACCCCGCGCATGACCGAAATCTCGGATGCGCTGGGCGATCAGTCGGATGAAAGCCTGATCGAGCCCGGTCAGATGGTCGTCACCATCACACGGGACGGCTTCATCAAGCGCACGCCGCTGGAGATTTTCCGCGCCCAGAACCGTGGCGGTCGCGGGAGAACCGCAGCGGGACGTCGGGGTGACGACGTCATCGTCAACAGCTTCAACGCCCATACCCATCAATGGGTCATGTTCTTCTCCTCAGGCGGCAAGGCCTATCGCGAGAAGGTCTGGCGCCTGCCGGAAGCTTCTCCGACCGCCAAAGGCCGCGCCCTGGTCAACCTCCTGCCCGATCTGGGCACGGATTCAATCACGGCCATCCTCGCTCTCCCGCAGGAAGAGGAACAGTGGGAAGATCTGCACCTCGTCTTCGCGACGGCGAGCGGCAACGTCCGACGCAACCGTCTGAGCGACTTCAGGAACATCCGCGCTTCCGGCCTGATCGCCATGAAGCTCGATGAAGGTGACAGCCTTGTGGGTGTCGCCACCTGCCGTGAAGGTCAGGATGTCTTCCTGGCCACGCGCAAGGCACGCTCCATCCGTTTCCAGATCACCGATGACACGCTGCGCGTCTTTGCCGGACGCGACAGCTCGGGTGTCCGCGGCATCCGCCTTGCGACAGGGGATGAAGTCAATTCACTCTGCATCCTTAACCATGTCGATGCCAGCGTCGAGGAACGTTCTGCCTATCTGCGCGCCGCCAACGCCAGACGCCGCGCCGAAGCGGCTGCCAGCGCAGCCGGCGCAGAAGAGGAAATCGAAGAGATTGCTTCTGACGATACCGATGAGGCTGTCGACGCCGGTGACCTGACACAGGAGCGCTTTGACGAGCTCGCCGCCCAGGAAGAAATCCTGCTTACTGTCACCGATGCCGGCTTTGGTCGTCGCTCTTCGGCTTATGAATATCGTGTCAGCGGTCGTGGCGGCCAGGGCATCGCCAATATGACCCTGACCAACCCGAAACGTGGTCGCGAAGTCGTTGCCACCCTGCCCACGATCGATGGCACTGATGTCATGATGGTAACTGATGTGGGCCGCCTCATCCGCGTCCCTGTCTCGCAGGTGCGCGTCATGGCCCGTCAGGCCAGCGGTGTCACCCTGTTCCGTGTCGGCGCAGAAGAACGTGTAACCAGCATCTTCCCGGTCGCCGAGTCCGAAGGGACCGAAGCGGACGACGCCGAGACCTCGCTGGAGGAATCGGACGCCGCTGCTTCAGGTGCCACTGCCCCGGATGGGCATGATGCCGCAGCCACGCAATCCACGACCTCCGCTGAGGCAAAACCGGATGACAGTGCACACTGATTCCCCTCGTAACAGCGAGCGTGTCGGGTTCTACCCCGGCACGTTCGATCCGTTCACCCTTGGCCATCTTGATATCGCAAGACGGGCGCTGGCAGTGGTTGACAGGCTTGTGATCGGTGTAGCCCTCAATCCCGGCAAGGCACCGCGTCTGACCAGCGAGGAACGCTGCGCTGCCATTACCGAGACTTTCACTGCCGAGAGCATTGAGAAGATCGCTGTCGCTCCGTTTGAAGCTCTCATGGTTGAGGCGGCCCGCGCGCATGGCGCCCAGTTCGTCATCCGGGGGCTACGCTCGGAATCTGATCTGACCAGCGAGATGACAATGGCTGCCGTCAATCGCCGCCTTGCCCCCGAACTTGAGACCCTTTTTTTCACCGCACGTGAGGAGCATCGCCTGATCTCTTCCAGCCTCGTGCGTGAACTTCTGGCTTATGGAGGCGATATACGCCCCTATCTGCCGGAGAATATCGCCCGGCGTCTCTTGCCCAATGCATCAGAGAGGCCGACATAGGCCGCGTAGCCTCTCCAGGCTCCGCAAACACAAGGATAGAAGTTTATGTCCGAGACCAATAACCGCCTCGTCATGAAGCTCAAGACCGGGGATGTCGTGATCGAGCTGCGTCCTGATCTCGCTCCGCTTGCCGCTGAGCGCCTGCGCACCCTCTCCGAGCAGGGCTTTTATGATGGCGTCAAGTTTCATCGCGTCATTGAAGGCTTCATGGCACAGGGTGGCGACCCGACCGGCACCGGTTCGGGCGGAAGTGACCTGCCCGATCTAAAGGCAGAATTTACGCGTGAAGCCAAATTCGAACGCGGCACGCTGGGTATGGCCCGCACGATGAACCCGAACTCGGCCAACAGCCAGTTCTTCATCATGTTCCAGCCCACCCCCTCGCTCGATGGCCAGTACACCATCGCAGGACAGGTCGTATCCGGCATGGAGCATATTGACCAGATCAAGCGCGGTGCCGGCTCATCGGGCATGGTGAAGGATCCCGACACCATCATCTCCATGCGCCCCGAAGCCTGATCCTTCGGCAAGGAACAAAAAGCAGCATGAAAACCGACTGAACCCGATTCAGTCGGTTGACGGGCTCTGGCGCATATTGTAGCCAGACGCCTGACGTGAACCGGTAGCTCAGCCGGTAGAGCATTCGACTTTTAATCGAATGGTCGTGGGTTCGAGTCCCACCCGGTTCACCACTCTTCCCAATCTGTTCCCGGTGACAATCGTCGCTCTGCCAGTCATTCGCATATACAGGCTGCCCTATAGGTTTGTATTAGTGTCAGACACATGTGCGCAAAGTAATGGATCAGGTGCAGTATTGCTCAAACGCTCTTACAGTCCCCAAATATTACAAAACAAATATATTACTGAATTCAATAGATAAGTTCTTTATTATCCACCATTCTGCACTAGTTTCGTCTTCTGCAGGAAAAAAAATGTCTTTTTGTCGAAGTGCCTTCGCTACAATCAGTCTTGGTGTCGTCTTAGCGACGCAGATAATAGCGCCGTGCCTGGCCAGAGAGATCTCAAGCAAGATCCCTGAAGTCTACGCTTTCGATCAGACTCAGCTGATGCACGATCCCGATGGGACGAAAGCCATTTCTATTCGGGATAGTCTTGGAATATTATCTGCCATGGAGGCCGGAGATGTTACGACCCTCCTTACAATCCGCGACCAGATCCTCAGCGAAAGACACAAGCAACGTGACATCACAACGCTCATGCTCGGCCTGTGCGATGCGGCTATCGCTCGTGTTGAAGGACGCTTCACTGATTCCAACACTCTTCTAACCGAGGCTTTGCGGCAGGCCCCTTTTCTGGGGAACCCACTCGTGAACGTCAATCCGATCAACATCATGCTTGCCTCGCTGCGTGTCGGCAATCTGATGCTGGCTGGCCAGACACGTCAGTGGGCTATTGCTCAGGAAGAGATGCAAAAACAGTATTTCGAGCCCGTAAGAGCTTATTTCCATGAACCTGATTTGGAGTTCAGGAATGTTCTTCTTCTGAAATTGAACGTATCCGCCCAGCAGATGCCGGGCGAACAGATCGCTGGCCCCGCAAAAGACAAGATCGCTCTACTTGGCACCGAGCGCCAGGTTGGCGACGTCGTAACATCCGCAGCAGAAGCCATAATATCAGTAGATGGAGAGAACACGAAGGCCACTTTCGATACCGGTTCGTTGACAGGGGCAGTTCCGGCTACAATGGCCAGAGCCCATCACTGGCAGGTAATCGGTCGAAATGATCAGATTAGCAACGGTCAGGATGGTATGCGCGCTGCACTCGTCGTTATCGTGCCTTCAATTACGATTGGCCAGACCACACTACGCAACCAGTTGATGACCATGCATCAGATCAGTAATCCGATTATTGGCCTTCAACAAATGGGACTGCTCCGTAATATAAAGATGAGCAGAAGCGAGATATCTTTTGGTGCCGAAAATCCCCTATCCTGCACTCAGAAAATGGTGCTTGCTTCACAGAGAAATGGACTGAGTGCACATCTTCTCTTTCCGGTAAGCTACGGCAAGCTTTCCTCAATGGGTGCGTTGGATACCGGAGATAATTCTCCAGCATCTCTCGTCGTGCGCATGCGGGAGATTCCAGAATACATCGCCCGTAACGCCACGAGCCAACCCGAGGAAACAATTTTTGGTCAAGGGACTCTGACCTATTCGTCAAAGGAAGAACTCGTCAACTTGGGAAACCGCACCTTTCATTCAACTGTCCAATACCAGCAAGGGCATGATACTCTACCTCCTGCTATAACATTTCGCGCTTTGTCCAACCTGACCCTCCAGTTTGACTTCCCACGCGGCGTGTCCTGCCTGGAATGAAAATACAATCACTCCGATCGACGCCTATGACATCAGCGCGTCAGATCGGCAGCTCAAGATCTGCCTTCACTTCTTCCATCACCGTGTAGGTATGCGTCTGGCGAACGCCCGGCAGGCGGGTGAGCGTCTTGCCCAGAAAAACGCGATAAGCATTCATATCGCGCACGCGCGCCTTCACCAGATAATCGAAGCCTCCCGCCACCATGTAGCACTCGCTTACCTGTGGTATGGAGCGAACGGCCTTGGCAAAAGAGTCAAAGATATCAGCACTGGTTCGGTCAAGCGTGACCTGCACGAAGACGAGCAGCCCCAGATTGACCGTTTCCGGATCAAGGCGGGCCATGTAGCTTCTGATGACCTTGGCCTGTTCAAGCTTGCGCACCCGCTCCAGCGTCGCAGCCGGGCTCAGATTGACGAATCTCGACAGCTCGACATTGGTGATGCGTCCATCCTTTTGCAAAATCCTGAGAATCCTGCGGTCGATTTCATCAAGCGTCATGCCGTGACCTGAAGATAATTCATCCAGATTCCGATATGCCGAATAATCAATCCTGTAGCCATAATTTTTCCATAGCTCATTTGGTCAAAGCCCCCTTAATGAAACATAAACAACCAGCTAATGACATGGGCTCGCATGAACGCTTCCTTCTCTGCCTTCCGCTCGATCGCCCCCGAACGATCCCCTCTGCGTCAGACGATCACCAACCATACACGCGCAGCAGAAGCAGAGCGGGTTGCGATACTGTCCAGTGAGGCCAATCTCACCCCGGAGCAGAACGCAAAATCCCGCGAAACGGCGCGCCAGCTGGTCGAAGCCCTGCGTCGCAATGGCACACCCGGCCTGGTTCAGGGGTTGATCCAGGAATACGACCTGTCATCCCAGGAGGGCGTCGCCCTGATGTGCCTCGCCGAGGCTCTCTTGCGTATTCCCGATACCGCCACACGCGACGCACTTATCCGTGACAAGATCTCAACGGGCAACTGGCACGGCCATATCAGCAAAAACACACCGCTCTTCGTCAACGCCGCTACCTGGGGGCTGATCGTCTCGGGTGGTTTTCTCACCACCACACAGACAAACCGCTTGCCGAAAACGCTCGACACCCTGCTCAAGCGTTGCGGTGAACCGGTCATCCGTCGTGGTGTGGATATGGCCATGCGCCTGATGGGCGAACAGTTTGTCACTGGCCAGACCATCGACGAGGCTCTCAAAAACGGACGCAAGCTCGAGGAGAAAGGGTTCCGCTACTCCTACGACATGCTCGGCGAAGCCGCGATGACTGCGGAAGATGCCGAGCGTTATTACCGGGACTATGAAAACGCCATCCATGCCATAGGCAAGGCTGCCAATCGGCTGGGCGTTTATCGCGGTCCAGGAATCTCCATCAAGCTTTCAGCCCTTCACCCGCGTTATGCCCGTCTGCAGCGTGACCGCGTCATGGCCGAGCTTCTCCCTCGTGTCGTCGCTCTGGCCAAACTCGCCTGCTCCTATGATATCGGTTTCAATATCGACGCAGAAGAAGCCGATCGTCTCGAACTTTCCCTCGATCTACTTGAAGCCCTCTGCTTCGACGAGGCCCTGAAAGAGTGGAAAGGAATAGGCTTCGTCGTTCAGGCCTATCAGAAACGCGCGCCTTTCGTTCTGGACTGGATCATTGACCTTGCGCGGCGCAGCCAGCACCGCATCATGGTCCGGCTGGTCAAGGGTGCCTACTGGGACAGCGAGATCAAACGGGCTCAGACCGACGGGCAAAGCGATTTTCCGGTCTATACACGCAAGCTCCATACAGACATTGCCTATATTGCCTGCGCGAAAAAACTGCTCGATGCACCAGACGCGGTCTTCCCGCAATTCGCCACACATAACGCCCAGACCCTCGCCAGCATCTACGCCTATGCCGGCCCCGAATTCTCCACCGAAAAATACGAATTCCAGTGCCTGCATGGCATGGGTGAAGGGCTTTACAATGAGGTTGTCGGCCCGAAAAAACTCGATCGTCCGGTGCGGATTTACGCTCCCGTTGGCACACACGAGACCCTGCTGGCCTATCTCGTGCGGCGTCTGCTCGAAAACGGTGCCAACTCCTCTTTCATCAACCGTATCCAGGATGAATCGATCTCGGTCGATGAGTTGATCACTGATCCTGTCACTCTGGCTCATCGCGAGGCTCCCGGCTACGCCATCCCTCTTCCTCCCGCGCTTTATGCTCCGGAGCGACGCAATTCGATGGGATTGGATCTCAGCGACGAAAATACATTGCGGCACCTGGGCAAGGCTTTCCTGACCCCTTCCTCCTCAGCATATCATGCGCAGGGAGAAAGCATTACCAACCCGGCTGATACGAGCGATGTCGTCGGCCATATCGTATTTCTCTCCCCTGAAGAAATCGATACTGCCATTGCCCGCGCCGCTGAAGCATTTCCGGCCTGGTCGGATACAACACCTGACCAGCGTGCCCTGTTACTCGAAAAAGCGGCCGATGCTCTCGAGTCCGAAACAGCCAGCCTGATGGCGCTGATCATCCGTGAAGCCGGGAAAACCCTGGCCAACGCCGTAGCCGAGATTCGTGAGGCGGTCGATTTCCTGCGTTATTATGCTGTGCGTATCCGCGAGCAGGGTGACTCTGCCCGACCTCTCGGGCCGGTTACCTGTATCAGTCCGTGGAATTTTCCCCTCGCCATTTTCCTTGGTCAGGTCTCCGCAGCTCTTGCCGCCGGAAACACGGTCCTTGCCAAACCGGCTGAGGAAACCCCGCTGATCGCTCGTGAAGCTGTGCGTATCCTGCATGACGCAGGCATTCCCGAAGAGGTCGTCCAGCTTGTTCCCGGTGACGGAAAGGCCGGAGCACAGCTTGTGGGGGATCCGCGCATCGCGGCGGTCCTGTTCACAGGCTCGACCGATGTTGCCCGCCTTATCCAGAAACAGCTTGCCGGTCGTCTCAACAGTGACGGCACCCCGGTTCCGTTTATCGCAGAGACTGGCGGCCAGAATGCCCTGATTGTTGACAGCTCTGCCCTGACGGAGCAGGTCGTTCTCGATGTTCTTGCATCGGCTTTCGATAGCGCAGGTCAGCGTTGCAGCGCCCTTCGTCTTCTCTGCATCCAGGAAGACAGCGCCGATCGCGTTCTGACCATGCTAAAGGGTGCCATGCAGGAACTGCGTACCGGCACGCCCGAACGTCCGGATACGGATGTCGGTCCGGTCATCACCGCGGAAGCCCGGGATATGATGCAGGCACATGTCGATACCCTGGCGGCGCAGGGGCATCGCGTGTTCCAGACAAAACTTTCCTCCGAGGCAGCTTCAGGAACTTTCTTTCCGCCTACCCTGATCGAAATCCGCTCGGTTTCTGATCTGAAGAAAGAAGTATTTGGCCCTGTGCTGCATGTGGTGCGCTATAAACGCGATGCTGTTGACGACATCATGGCCGCTATCAATGCCACAGGTTACGCTCTGACTTTTGGCGTTCATTCCCGGATCGACGAGACGATCGAGACCCTGAAGGCCCAGAGCCACGCCGGGAACGTTTATATCAACCGTAATCTCGTCGGCGCTGTAGTCGGTGTGCAACCCTTCGGGGGCCATGGTCTGTCAGGCACAGGCCCCAAAGCAGGCGGACCGCTCTATCTGCGCCGCCTGTTGAGCCGCAAGAAACAGCTTGATGAGACGCTTTCCCATCCGGTTACGCCGACTTCCAGGCTTTTTGCTGATTGGATAGCGACTGCCCTGCCCGGAATCACGGCAAAGCCCTATGACAAAACGCCGCTTGGTACGTCGCTTTCCCTTACCGGACCGGTAGGAGAAACCAATCTTTATACGCTGTCACCCAGAGGTACCGTTCTCTGTGCCGGGCCAAGCCTTGAGGATCTCTGCGCTCAGATACTGGCCGCCAGTGCAACCGGCAATCGCTGCGCCATACCGCGCTATCTCCTAGACACCTTGCCGGAACGTCCTCCGGGACTTGGAAAGCATATTGTCGAGGCCAGAACAGGAACAGCGATAGACGTTGCTCTGGCCAACGGAGACGCAGTCTTCCGTACATCACTTGGCGCGGAGCTGGCTTCACGCGATGGGCAGATTGTGGGATTGCATGCCCCGGATTCCAACGGACGTTATCCGCTCGAATTTCTTGTTCTGGAATATGCCTGCAGCACCAATACCACAGCAGCAGGCGGCAATGCCGCCTTGATGGCCAAGGTCTGATCATTTCCCGGCCAGAGCCTGATGCTCTGGCCGGGTTTCAGGCAAGTTCAGCAATAAGGCTCGCCACACGTTTCGGATAGATAACCTCAGCATCATGCGGCAAAGTTTCTGAACGGTAGTGCCAGCCATTCTGCTCGCGCGCATAAGCGCGACTGGGTTCAATCGATGCCAGGGCAGGATTTTCATAAGCAATATAGGTTACAGGTAGTCCTGCCCCGACAGGTTTACTCAAGCGCACCGGTGTCTGATAGGTACCGATCGGGTGCGGCCGCAAATGTGATACAAACCACTCCTTACGGGCTCCCTCGGGAAAAGTAATGGCTGCAAGGGGTGGAACCGGGAATGCAATATTTGCCCCGCTCGCCCTTACGCGCTCCCTTCGGATTTGCGCCATAGCAGGAGGCAAGATATCGAAACCTGTCTTGCCATCAAGACCAACAAGTGCATCGAGATAAAGCATGTGACGGATGCGAGAGGCAAGCCGATCTGCAACGCAGGTCACGACCAATCCCCCGTAGGAATGCCCGACAAGAAGAACGTTCTGAAGATCACACATCTCGATCGTGGCAATAATATCTTCAATATGAGTCTCGAGAGTGATCTCACGTGAGAGCAGATGCGCCCGATCGCCTGTCCCTGTCAGGGTTGGTGTGACAACCTCGAATCCCCTTGCGGTCAGGAGCGGTGTGACATAACGCCAAACCCAGCTACCGCCATGCAGCCCATGAACCAGCACAATAGGCGATCGCATTGGCGCCTCCTGTAACAGTCGAAGCAGCTCCCGGCATAATGGCCAGAAGGTCCAAGACCGTTATTGTCTCATCATGCTAGGCTTTTTAACAAGGGATCAGATCCTTCTTGGCCCTTAAGCTCTCTATTATTCTGCTTTTTCATATGGATTTTGGATACGAGAAAGCCCGCTTGTGAGAGCGGGCTTTGATTTGGTTGCGGGGGCAGGATTTGAACCTGCGGCCTTCAGGTTATGAGCCTGACGA